>Ga0115567_10002916_pt1 | contig 17021 bp, 26 predicted proteins | sample COGITO_mtgs_1204_2_FD_88679 | JGI IMG/M metagenome (GOLD analysis project Ga0115567, IMG submission 88679) | Pelagic marine microbial communities from North Sea - COGITO_mtgs_120412 | ecosystem: Environmental > Aquatic > Marine > Epipelagic | place: Germany:Helgoland, sampling site Kabeltonne... | reverse complement strand
GGCGCACGGCGCGAGCGCCTCAACACGCGCGAGGCGTCACTGTCGCCGCCCGGGGGTATCCAGCATTCCGGCGCGCCGCGCGCGGGCTTGGCGACCGGGCACCGGGGGAGCAAGGGCGCGGCGTGGCCCAACTGCTGGCGCCTCAGCGGGGACCGTGACAACACCGTCACCGACTCGCCGGCGTACCGCGCGTGGAAGTTCCGCCACCTCTCCTTCCGCGGCGGCCCACACCCGCGCGTCGAGTCGGCGCTCGAGCACGCGCAAGTCATCGCCGACGCGGTTTTGCGCTCCGCCCATCGCCCCCCGCCCGGCGCGCCGCCCGGGGCGCGCCTGCCCTCGCCGTCGCCCGCACTGCTCGAGAACAACATGCGCCCGGGGCCCAACGCGCTCTCGCCCCAGCGCCTGGTCTACATCCACCAGTCGGGGCAGCGCTGGGCGGCCCCGCCGGCCATCACGCAGCAGCGCTTCTCCCTGCCCACCCCGAGCTTCGCCGCGTGGGACTCGCGGCAGCGCGGCAGCGGCAGCGCGCGGCTGTCGCCGCTCGGCACCGACACGCGCGGGCGCCCGACGCCGCAAGGGCCGCCCATCACGGGACCGCGGCTGGTGGACCTTGCGGCGGGCGACCCGCGTGCGCCGCAGCCACCCGACCGCCTGGTCGTCTCCTCTGCGGACACGGAGAGCGCTCCCGCCCGCACGCCGGCGGCGCGCGGGCGCGGGCGCGGGCGCGGGAAGGCGCGCTCGGCAAGCGCGCTGATGTGAGTGCCGCGCGCGCGAGAGGGCGCGGGCTGCAGCGCGCGCCCTTGTGTGTATTATGAAGACCCGCTGAAAGGCACGGGTCGCTTGACACGGACGCAGCAGCGTACGGCACAGCCACGTCAGGTCGCGCCGCTACTCAGATCAGCGTGCCGTAAGACACGTCTTCGTCGATGGATTCCTCAGGCTCCGGCGCGGGCGCGGGCTCGGTCGCCGGCGCGGTGCTGGAAGCCGCGGGCATGGGAGGGATCCCGCCCCCCAAGAGCCCTGCCTCCAAGTACACCTTCTCACGGATCGCGGCGACACGCAGCTCCGCCTCGCGGATGGCGTCCGCGCGATCCTCGACTGAGAGGTAGAACGGCACCTCTTCGTATGGCTTGGACATGCGCGTGAAGAGGCTGCGAGCGTCGACCGGCGGTGCGTCGCGGCGGATGCTAAGCGGCGGCAACGTAGCACCGTTGCGTTCAATCAGGAGTTCAACCTGCCGGCACGATGACCGCCGCACGTCGGCGCAATGGAGGGGCGGCGCTGGCCAGGTGGGTGGCGCGGGGGGTCCTGCTGCTGCGCTCGGCACGGGGCGGGGCTGGACCACGGTATTCGGTGGGCCCATGATGAGATCAGTGAGTTCTTGTCCCAAACCGCGGACAGCCATGCCGTCCACTTGTAGGACAAGGTCGCCGGGCTGGAGGCCTGCAAGCTGTGCCGGTTTGTGTGGCGCGACGCTCTTGACGCGGTGCGCGCCAGAATCGTCGCGCTCCAGGACGACGCCGATGCCCACAGGATTGCCTAGAGGTGCAGCGAGATCATGGCGGCGGGGTTGAGTTGTCCCGCGCGAGAAGTAGTTGCGGTTTTGCGAGCAGTAATGTCCCAGCATGTTCGCTACGTGGTCAGAGAAGTTCAACGTCGACCAAATGTCGTTGACGCTCGCCTCCATGCTCGGATACACGTCACAGTATATGCGCTCACCCGACCTGTGCGGCGCACCCGAGTGTTGCTGATGCTGCATAAGAAGGTCGGGTGCCGGTGCTGACATCCTTGCCCCCTTCCCTCACAACTCCTTCGACGGTGCCCTCTCTGAAACTGAATATGAAAGTCGACACACAACTTTTGGGGTAAGTTAGAATGGCGACCCGCCGAGCTGACGATCGGCCCAAGCGAGACATTCCTGACGGTGAAGACGAAGTCCCTTTGGATGCTTCCGCGCTCATGGAGCACCTTCGCGACATGGAGACCAAGCTCAACCTGGTCTGTCCCGAATTCAGCACCCCATGGGCCATGCTTCTGTCGGATCCCGGGTTCGTGTTCGTGTTGCGCTTGAGTACTTCGCTATTCTGGTTTCCTGTGGTCCTGCTCCCCGCGGTTTATTGATGCCACCCACCGACTTCGATTGCACCAAGGGTTTCCTCCTGAGAGGCCAGCCGTGCCGTAGATGAAAATTGACTTCGACGCCGTCTCTGCCAAGTACAAGACTCTCCAGGAGAAGGAGCAGGTCAACGCTTCAAGACCTCTCGCACGCTTGCCTTCACGCGCATTTCGAGCGCTTTTGCCTCTTTATACCCTCAAAAAAATGATTTCTGCCTGCTGCGGGCGCCACGTCTCGGCGTGGGTCCACATGGCCGCAAGTCCATGAACTCCGATGTCGGGACAGGTCCTGGAGGAGAAGGTGGCGCATCAGAGGCAACGAATCTACGACCTTGAGGTCAATACCTCATCCAAGGATCTAGCTATGTGCGATAGATTTGACTCCTGGGCTGCTCCAACGCGTGGACGCTGAGCGTGATTGCACGAACAACTGTATCAGGATGACAAGGAAGCAACTCGCGTAGATTTCCAGACGATGCGAGAGGAGTTTGCAGCGGCTAAGCTTCATATTGTGCGCCTCCAGGCGGGTTTCCCTTGCATCCCAGCGTGTTGCATGAGCCCGCCCACGATAGCCCGACCAATCTCGCACTGCCGCGCCGTAGTAGTGAAGCCGATTGGGAGGAATCAGTGGCGAGGGAATGATGACTTAAAATAGACTTCGCGCATGCAGAAAACGATAGACCTCAAAAACTCGTCGGAGGGTGCCCGTATCCGGCTGTGGGACGTGTTTCGTGACCTGTACACGCTCGACCGGGGCGAGCGCGACCTCGCCTTCGAAAACACTGCCATTGGTGCCGCCTGACACGCCCGCCTGCTCGCAGCTGGTCGGAAGCGTGTGATTAGCGTGTGCATGGACGCGCAGCACTGAGGCCCTCGGACGGTGCAGGTGACGAGGGAGCAATGATCGTGGCTGGGTCTTTGGAGGCGTTTGCAGATCTTGAATCCCTCTCGCTCGCCGGCAACGCCATCGGACTGCGCGGAATCGACGCCCTGGCCGTGCCCATCATCGAAACACGCACACTCAAGTCCATCAACTTGTCCAAGTCTGATCACCCGCCATGTCTTTCGCACGCCCCGCAGGCAGCAGAGCAGCCAGCGCCGGCCATGTAGGTTCTTGTGCATGCAGATCGCGGGCGCGGCGCCCTTAAGGTCTCCACCTGAAATGATTGCACTGTGCTGGCATCGTCGCGTGCAGCAACGCTATGGGGGACGACGCGGCACCAACCCTCGCCGTAATTATGGAGCAAACGGGGCTCATGTACATGAATCTTTCAGGTGCGAGCTTGCCGAGGCATTCCTCCGGCCGCTGCGCCGCAGTACCTCTACCCGATCGCACTCACACACGCTGGTTGGGCGGTCGGGCCGGCAGGAAATCGCATCGCGTGTGAGGGGGCCGTTGTACTCTCACGGGTGCTGGAGGCAGAGAAGCCGCGCTTGCAGACCCTCGTGCTGTCGGAGAACAAGGTGTCGGCGCGTGGTAGCGGTGCACTTTGCCAGACACTGCTCAGTAACACGACTCTCACCTTTCTCTCGCTCGCGGGCAATCAGCTCGGTGACTACGGCGCAACCGAAGTCGCTTCCATGCTCCGCTTGAACCAGGTTGCAGTCCGACCTAGCGCGGTGTCCGCTCACGAGGCGCTCATTGCGGGGTCTGGCAGACCTTGACAGAGGTGAATCTAGTCGCAAACGACATCCGGGACGCGGGAGTGCGTGAGCTCTGCGCGGGGACTGCAGACAACTTTACTCTTCGTAACCTGCGCGTGAACGGCAACGACAACATCGGCCCTGTCAGTAAGAAGCTTCTCGTGACACTCCAACAGACTTCTGTCTCCAAAAAGCTCCGCGTCTACTTCTGATGTGCCGCTTCTTTTGGCGCACGCATCTCTCACCCGCCGTTTGTAACTACTAGTGAATACAAGCATTTACAGCCGTAGCAGGTCTCGCAGACTTTCGCGCCCAGCCGCCACCGTGAGATCAGCTCCACGCCCAGTAAGAACCCCGCCTACAGTCCCAGGCCCACACCACTCACGGGACGCGAGCACTCGGGCGGTGGGAGCCGGGGCAAAAGCCCCGACCCCGCATCGGGCCCGTGCCCAAGATCTCGGGAGTAGTGAGGAGGCATAGGGCGCAGCCCAGTGCTTCCCAGTGAGCCTTGTAGCTGAAGCCTGGAGGCTGTACAGCTGAACTTCCATCCGGAGTCGAGCGAGTGTAGCGCCGCCGCGCTGGCAGAGTTCCTCTGGTGTCAGGGGCGACCTCAGGGAGTTGAGGGTGTATTGAACAAACTCGCACAGACCGGGTGCCAAACGACCAATCCAAACCAGCCGGGCATGCAAAAACCCCAGAAGGGGGAAAGAACAGAAACCAGACCGCGAAGAACCACGGGCGCGAGCCTCCTCACGCGTCACTGCCCAGCACGCCCGTATACGACCACTGGGGCCGCGGACGCAACCGGAGGCGGGAGCGGCCCGGGCCGGGGGCACCGCTGCCCCGCCCCCACCCCGGAAAGCCTCAAACGCACGCAGACACCCAGCCTTCATCGCGACGAGGGACAACTCCACCTTGAGGCACCCGAGGAGAGAGAGAGGGGATGTGAGAGGGTGTATTCGAGTGAAATTGAGCACAAAGTCTGGAAAGTCATCTGGAAAGTCAACATCCATCATGAACCTCCAAAGCGCTGCCCTTGGCGACCACATAGGGGAACAGCGCAGCCTTGTACGCGGAGGGTGACCGGGGAGACGCCGGAAGGGACATTGCAATTCGTCGCTCCCTTCTGCAGTTAGTCGATAGCGCGCGCCTGATACTCAGGGTGGCACCCAGCTGAACAGATTTGCCGCAAGTGCTTCGCTCACCCTCCGTGAGCATCTCTTGCAACCACAAGGAACGATGGGGAAAGGAGGGTTCTGACCCATCTGCATCGCAGCCGGCGCAGTCGCGCTGGGTGCGGGTGGGCTTGCCTCTGCCAAGGGAGCCCACGACCAAGAGCTAGCGCAACGCCGCAAGCCCCATGAGTTGACACCTGAAGACCTGGCCCAAGAGGCCAACGCAGCGTCACGAAGAAATGATCTGTTGCGGGAGACGTACGATGAGCCAGTGACCCTGGTCGGCAAAGACGTGGTTTGCGAAGTTGGGATGCGCGTGCGCATGGCAGAGGGCATGGTGTCGCACGGCGAGGGCACAGTTGTAGAGGTGGTTTCTGGCACTGAGGATGGATGCTGTCAAGTAATCTGGGACTCGGACCAGAGCCACACCCGTCAGATCCACGCCAAGCTTGGGAACTCACATGTTTGCCGCATCGGCAAAGAAGGGTGCTTTGACTTGGTACTTGCAGACCTAACCGCATGTGCGGACCTCGAGATCAAGGTTCATTCGTTTGTCCAGCGCGGAAGAAAACGGGATTATCTTGAGGTTGTGCGCAAGTGCGATGAGGATCAACTGCCTGCGGACGAGCATGGCGATTTCCCGATGGAACAGGACGCCGAGCGCAGCCCTGCAGCGGCACGAGCGTCTTCCCCGGAGGCTCAGGTCACACCACCATTGGTCGCTGGTGGGGACGAATCTTAGGTGGTAAAATGAGGGTGTCGGGATGTGGTGAGAAGGCGAGCGGAGGAGACATTCTTGTGGGGATTCGGCGAGTGGCGAATAGGATGCCAACAAGTGACGAGGGGGACACCAAACCCGTTTTGCGCGGGCCGCCCCCCTCTGAAAGTTGGAACGTCTAGTCACCGCGGCTGTGGCAGGCCGCGGCTGGGTCTTTGATTACAGTTTGTTTTCCCCTCTCCCCGACTGCACACGGTTTCTGCATCTGCTTCACTCCGGCGTCTCAGCACGCCCTCTGCTACCCCCCAGCAGCGTCGACAAGCCCACCCGCCTCGACAGCAGCCGCGACCAGCGCCGCGAGCTGCGACGTCACGGGCATGTGAAGCCTTGGATCTTGACCCATCCACGCCCTCGCCGTGCCTCAGCGGCGGACCCGCGCCGGAACTCAGCTGCTGCCCCTCGGCGAAGGTCGGCGACAGAATTGCGGCGAGCCCTTGTGGCAGCGCTGCTGGGAGGCCCGGCGATCGGGCCCGTGCCCTCGCCCGGAGTCGAAGCGTCTGATCCCCGCGAGACTGGCTGTGACGCACGGCACCCCCCCCCGCTCGAAGTCCGGCTCTTTGTGGGCGCTGGTCGGGGCGGTGGCGTCGCCGACCGCGGGACGCCCATGCGGCAGTGCACTACCCCGCTGCTGCGCGGTGCGGGCGCTGAGGGCGGTGCCCCGGGGGGATCCGCCCACCCCAGCGTGCGCACAAAGTTGCTCAGCTCCACCCGCCGGCGTTCCTGCGCCGCAAGAGCCTCCTCATCCCTTGCCACGCCGTCCCCCGACGCGGGAGTCTCTGCCACGTCACGGGGATAGCACTCTCTCTCACTTGGCGCACGCTGCTGCGGTGCGACGTAGAACGACTCCACCCGCCCGTGCGCCCGCGCCACTGCCGCGTGCAGCGCCGGCCCGGGCACGGCAATGCACTCCTGCCGGCGGGAGGAGAGTCACTGACACCGAGCGCCTGCCAGCGCCCACGCAATACGCTAAACCGGGGTCGACGCGCACAGCGGGCGGCCGACGCGCACAGCCGACGCGCACAGCCGATGCGGGCAGCCAGGGGCGAACCGGCTGGAACCACTGCCGCCCCGGCGCCTCTTGGGAATGGGCGGCGCCCGTAGCACTTGGCCCTTGGGCATCGGCCGCGGGGTCGGAGTCGCCCGTGGCGAGCAGCAGGCAGCGCAGCGCCGGTGAGCCTGGCGAGCTGGCAGAGTCCTCGCACCCTGCGGACTTGGCGCCGGGCGACGCCGCACCCGCTGCTGCCAGGCGCCCAAGTGCCTCCTGCAGCTGCGCCTTGAGAGCACTCGCGCTCTACACCGCCCGCGCAGCATCGCTCGCGGTCAGCCACCCCAGCGCCCTGCGGGGGGCGGCGCGCACGGCCGGCGCGGGCGCGGGGCCGGACCGCAGCGAAGGCTTCGAGGTCACGCTCTCCGTCAGGGTCGTCGCACACGTGCGTCGCCAGGTGGGCCAAGAGGTTCCCCTCCATCACGAATCCGCGCGCGCGCCCGGCGTCCTCCGCGCCCGCGCACACGGGGCACTCGAAGCGCCCGTCTGGGCGCGGGGGCACCCGCACCTTGCGCGAGTTGTAGTGCAGCGGGTGCCGCGCGAACGCCACCAACGCCGCATGCAGGACGCGCGCAGCAGCCTCATCCGAGCGCGCGGCGAGGAAGTTGGCGGTCACGAGCACGACCTTGCCGGCGGCGTGGCGCTGGAGCATCGAGCCGACGCGGCTCCCTCCCGACAGCTCGCTCGCTGCCGCCGAGGGCTCCCGCGCCGCCCCGGGAGTCTGCGCCGAACCCAGCGACGCTTGGCTCGCAAACGAAGCCTCGTGGCGCGGCACGCGCGAGCCAGGCGAAGGCGCGTGCACAACCGCCATGGACAGGCGGCTCGCCTCATGGGGCGGGCGCTGCGCGGCACCGCCGCCCGGACCACCGCCCAGGCGGCCGAATTCATCTGAGCGCGGGGCCTCGTCGAGAGGATCTTCCGCCGCCACTGCCACTGCAGTCCCAGTCGCAGATGCGGGCGCAGACGTGTCCTCTGCGTCCTCCTGCTGTCGTGCCCCGCTAGCATCGTCTGACCCCCCCGAAGCTGAGCCGCGCGGACGCACAAGAGAGGGGCGGCGGAGGTGACTGGATAGCGCGGCTGGGCCGAACAGATCTTCCTCTGATTCGGCTGCGTCATCCAGCGACAGTCCCGAACTGCCTGTTCTGTCGCGAACCAGCCAGCCCCACGACGCCGGCGACGGTGCCCCCATCTCGTGCACCCACCCGCCCGCCGCAATGCATGAAACGGAGCCCCCAGCCTCGTCTGATCTCCGTTGCGCAACGTTATGTGCCGCGCGTGGCACCGCCGTCTGCACCAGGAGGGGTTGAGCATGGCTGATGGCGCAGCAGGCTGGCAGCTCTGAACGCACACCGGGGAAGGAGCGCACCCTTACACGCCGACTCTGTGGCGCCGAGACTGGAGGTGTCGGCAGTCTTTCGCGGGGTAATCGTGGCGACTTAACGCGGGCGGTTTCACGGCGTTGTCTCACGACCGCAGTCATCGGTGAGTTGTCGACGCTGCGGCTGCCCCAGTGACTTGCACGGGACGCAAGCCTGGCAGCTAACGCAGTGTGGTCGACACCGGCGGTCGGCAATCGTGGGGAGCACCGCGCACGCACACCTAGTGCCAAATGTCTACGGGTTGTATCCCGTGCAGCAGTCTGCGCTCGAGACGCATCCGCGGAGTGTGTAGCAGACAGTCGTGGGGTCCAGCTTCCGAGCTGGATCGGCTCTTCCGCAGAGGAACCTCCCCGGAGGCCCATGGCGCCCACGCTGCAGCCGAACGCCGCACTGCGCCGCTATTTCCCCAGAAACGCTAGGTACCTTGCGCAGCCAAGGCTGCCCGGGGCCCGCCTGGCCACTCTCGCTTGCGCCGGGGGGCCAGGGACCTATGCACACAAACTCCGGGAGAACTGTCGCCTAACTAAACCAAGTTGTTCCGAATTGCTCGGTGTCTTGAAATCCACTCGGGCGCGGCCCTCCATGGGAGCAACAGCACTTCATTCCAGCGACGCGGCTGGACCAACACGCGGCGAAGTCGCCGGCGCGCTCAGTCCGGCAATGCCGCCGCGCACACCAGTGCGGACTATATCACGGCTCGCCGTGCGGCTGGCGCACCAGGGCGAGCATGGCGAGCATGAGAAGTTCTCGAGCATCGACGAGCTCTGCATCAAGGTGCATCCGGGTCTCGCGAGCAGCACGCCCCGTGAATTTCTTGCCCCAAACATGCCTAGCGTCCCTGCGTAGTTCCGATCTGCACGCCACTGCTAACGCCTACAGCCACCCCTGGTTCTGCCTGTGTCGATCTGTCTACAGATGCAGCGGGCTAACGCTCCTCGCCGGTCCACAGATCTCTTCGCTGCAAGAGCAGCTCCGCTCAAGCAGGAGTGAAACGGCAGCTGCGGTTGAGCGCGCACGAGCTTGTGAGGAGCTGCTCTCGGCTCACCGCCCGCCGGAGCCACCAGTGGTTCGTGAGAGTCGGGGAACTTGGACCGGCGCAGACGTTGTGCCGGGGCCGGGCCGGGCTGATAGCGCAGGCAGCGCCGCGACTGCTGGGTCCTCATCGTCTGCAGAAGACTTAGTGGACCCAGAGCCCTCGTCACTCGGCTCCCCAGCGGCAAGCCAGACACCCTCTGTTGCTTGTACGGGCTCTCGGTGCGGCAGCAGCGCCGACAGCGTGTGCCGTGTTGCGCAGGAGCCGCACGAGCAGGGGCTGTCGTGGGTGAAGCAGCTGGAACGGCGCGTCCGAATCGCCGAGTCACGCAACAGCTACCTCGCGGCAAAGGTTCCTGCCCTCCCCGAGCAGCGCCAGCAGCACGCGCATGCAGCAACAGCACAAGCGCGTACCGCCGCCGCGCGCTGGCTTGTGGGGCGGCGTAGTGTGGGCAGCACGAAGGCCTCGAAACTAGCCAGTGCATGGGCCGGGGCTGACGGCATACATTGCGTGGGGGTGGCAGGCTGATGATCTCCGGGCGAAGCTCACCGAGAGCCGCGCGGTGCATTATTTGCCCTGCCCTGCGCCCCTGACCCCCCCTATTGGCCCTTTGGCGTTGAGTGCAGACAGATCGGAGCTGATAGCACCACTGCGGATGGAACTGCTACTACCCTTGCACCCCCTCTTGCTGCTGTGCGTGTTTCCACCACCTTCGCCGGCTCGATCCGCAGGGACGACAGTCCACCCTGGCCAACGGCGGCGTGGGTTGGGGTCAGGCTGCACAACTCGGGCAAGTACGCCTGGAACAGCTGCGCGGGCGGGTGGAGACCGAGCGCTCGGCATGGCAGCGTCTGTTCGCCGCAACACAACATCAGGCGGAAGGCGCCGCCAGCGCCGCGGCCACGCTCGACAGCCAAGTGCTTGCTGTGCTCGAAGATTTGGTTCAGGTTGACGCCTGCACTTCGCTCTGCCCATTTTGCACCAGTCACTCACGCGGCAATGTAGCCACAGCGCGCCCGCTGGTCTTCATTTGACGTTTTCAAGACGGCTTGTTGATCAGGCCATGGCAACCGAGCAACACCGCAGCGCTGATTTGGTATCGCTGCAGGACCTTCGTGGCCAGGGTCCGGCTGAGAGCACACTGGGATCCCAGTTGGCAGTGGCTCATTCCGCGGCCGGGGAGCACGCCTGGTCGGCGCTGCCGAGGTGAGCTCTTGTTGCACTCTGTTTTGCCGAGCCACCCTCAGTTGGTCGTGCGGAACGCACGTCCGCTTCGTGCTGACGATAAGAGTGGGATGGCAGGAGCAAGCAGCAGTTTGGGGGCGATGTGGGTTTGCTGGATACAGCGAGCTCCTCCGGGACCTTTGTGTAGAGATCCAATGAACGCATCTAGCTAGAACCCATGACGGGGTGCTAAACCCCTTCATCGACACACACGGCAGTTTCCAATTTTAGCGCCGCAAAGCGCCCTGCAGCCGTCTATCAGATGTGCCCCCCACATCTGATAGAAGAAAGCTGGTTCACAGACAAGGAAGAGAGCGCGCTCGCACCAAGGAGCGCCACAGAGCGAACACGAACGAAAACGAAAACGCGACTACAATGACCGATATGGCAGCGGCAGAGGTACGTGCCCATGCTCCCCCCGAAGCCTTGCTCCAGCTGCTGACACGAATGGGGGCGCACCAGGCGATGATGCCAGCGTTGAGTCTAGACGACACATCGGCGGAGGAACCTTTCATCAGAAGGCGCTCGAGTGCTCCGCGGGGGCACCCACTTGAGACGGGGTGGACTGTGTGGTGGGACCAAGGGCCCATGGGCCAGGCGGATTATTGCGACCACTTGAGGAACCTGGGATGCTTCAGGACAGTGGAAGAATTTTGGAGCATGTACACATCGCTGGCACGCCCGTTTCATCTGCCTGCTATGTCTCATTACCGGGGTTGGCTTTCCCCTGAGCCCGCCCCCGCTGCCTTCTAGATAGATTTTCCGTTTCAGCCTTGCCGATGCGGACTCTCTTTTTGCTCCGTCCGTCGCGGATTCAGGCTGACAGAGGGCTGGCGCATCAGTTTTTCGGGAGGGAATTCTACCGATGTGGGAAGCTTTTCCCAATGGAGGATCATGGATCATCCGCTTCAAGAAGCAGCCCGGCAAGCACCACAGGAGCACCCCCGCACTGTCCAAGTGCTGGGAGGAATTGCTGTTCGCAGCAGTTGGGGAATTCTTCGAGGAACCAGACGTGATCGGGGTGGTGGTGGGGGTTAAGTCGTCGGAGGATGTCATCCAGATATGGAATCGTGACAACGACGATGGAATGGGCATCGCGCAGAGGATCGGCGAGAAGCTAAAGACACTCCTTCAGCCGCACCTGGACCAAACCAACACTCTCGAGTACAAAGTTTGTGCTATCGCCATGACAGATAAATCGCCAGCTCTGAAGCCCAAGAAGTCGCCATGGCTCGTTGCCGCTGCAAGGTGCTCGTGACACCCGTGGCCCTCCCCCCTGTTTGAATCGGACGAAAGCAAGTTTCGCTAGGACCAGGGGCACGCCTGGATCGCGCTCTGTGGGAAAGCAGCGTGGCACAGTTTTGAGCTATCGGCGCACTGTGGTGGCAGTGGCCTGCATACCCCCCCCCCCTGTGTTGAAATTTGTAGTCTGTGCAGTGGGTGAGCAGTGAGCCGCTGGCGGAGCTCATGTCTGCCCTGTGCCAACCGGATGCGACGAGGTCTTGTGTTGACCACCGATATCCCACTCGTGGGTAGACGGACGGCGTCGTCTGAGCGCAAGAAGGGCAGCACGGCGTCTGTGGGCGACGGATCGAGCGACTTGTCGCAGTGAGTGTCGCCTGTGATGAGGCAGGCTTTGCCAATACTGTAACATGCTAGCTGTGAAACGAGGTTTCGTAGAGTAGCCAGGCACTGCTGAATGCATGCTGCCGGCCGAATGAACGCGGCTCTATTGTACGCCTATGTCCTACCCGCGGTGCCTGGGACCTTGGACACCTACTCCAACACTCTACGGTCGCTGCCACGCAACAGCCCCACATCGTCCGGGGCCATTACGCGTCGCATTACGCGTCGCATGCGCCTAGCTCTGCTATCCTACTGCACACACCGCCCGCGCGCTCAGATGACGGCGGTTTTTCTCTCGCGCTGGCGCCCCGAAATATTGCTCAGCTGGAACGAGATGCCGGCCGTTGCGCCGCTGCCGCCGCCGTCGCCCCACACCCCCCACGCGACGCCCTCGTCCCCGTCAACACTGCCGGCGCCCGCATCCGCGCCCACCGCCGCCGGATGCGCCGCCACCGCCTCGCAGCCCGGGTCCAGCACCTGAACAGTGCTCGCGATTGGCCGCAACTCGTCGCCTCTCCTCCGCACTCGCGCTCGGTCGGGCGGAGATCGCCCGCCCTCGCCACCACCCGCCCACGCCTCCTCCTCTCCCTCACAAAGAATGCAACCGCTGCTCCCGGCGCCCCCGGCGCCTCCGCCGTACCCGTACTGCCCGTTCGCGCCAAGCGCAGACCCCACACCTCCACTCGTACCAGTCGGCACAGGGCTCTGCAGCCCCGGATCAGCCTCGCGCGGCGCCTCCTCCGCCTCGCGGCGCGGGGCGTAGTCGACTGGGTACCGGCGCGCGCGCGGCGCTGGCTGCGGGCGCTGCGCGCGCAGCTGTGCGTTGCACTCGACACACAGCGCGGACAGCAGCGCCAGAGACCCCGCGGTGCGGCCCGAGTGGCAGCAGCGCTCGCCCGCCGTAGTCTCGGCCTGCGACGAGAAGCCTCTCGCCCGCGCAGGCGCAGGGCCCGCCGTGGGCCCCGCAAGGCCCCGCTGGGGCAGGCCCTTCTGAAAGACGAGGCCTTGGAAGGGCGACTCGGCGTCGTCCGGGCGCAGCAGCGAGCGGAAAAAGTGCAGGACCGAGTCCGTGAAGAACGCGGGGCGCGGCGTGTTGTGGTTCCCCGCAAAGCGCAGCAGCGTCGAGTTCCCGCCGTACGCCTCGTGCAGCCGCAGCGCGTGGTAGGGCGCCACCATCTCGTCGTCGTCAGCGTGGGCGAAGAGCACGGGGAGCAGCAGCCCCCGCGCGCGCTGCAGCGGGTTCACGTCGCGGATGTCGAAGCCAGCCTGGCTGATGATGGAGCGCCGGATAGCCCCGACAGCCACGGGGATCATGACGTCAGGGACGAGCGAGACGACGGGCGACAGCTCCTCGCCTAGCTTCTGCTTTGCTGACGCGGCCGTCTCGACTATCACGGCGTCGAGCGAGGAGAATGCTGAGTCGCACACCATCGCGGTCACGACCTCGTCGCCGCCCGACGCCGCGTACATGATGCACGACACGGCGCCCATCGAGTGTCCCCAGAGCCCGACGCGCGAGACGCGCCCGGACGCGCGGAGGAAGTCGACCACGGTCGACAGGTCGTCCTTCTCGTAGTGGCCCAGAGAGAGGAAGTCGCCCTCGCTCTTACCCGCGCCGGCGAAGTCAAACGCCAGCACGGAGATCCCCGCGGGGAGCAGCAGCGGCAGGATCGGGAGGGCATCGACGCGCGAGCCAGCGTTGCCGTGGCAGAACACAACACATGGAAACGGCCGCTGCTGGGGCCTTAGCTTGTGAGGGTCTGCTGCTGACGCGGGCGACGTGGGATCGTCGCCCATAGGGCCCGAATCTTCCACTTCTGCTGGCTGAAAATGGCTGCACTTCAGCACGAGCCCCCGACCATTCTGCCACACGCAAAGTTACAGCGTCAGCGGGATGCCCGTAGGGCCAACACTCAAAAGTATAGCATGGAGCGGAACATCACCAGCAGCTCAATATCTTCTCTGATCACGAGCTTGCCCTGCACCATGACCCTGTGTGCGCCGCATGCTCAGTGGTACTAGAACGTATTGCAGCGGGTACGTTTGGCTGGTAGGCCAGGACAGGGATTCCAGACCGGCGCTGCCCGAGATCTCGGACCATATCATACTCATGGCGCGGCGGACGGATGACCAAGTCAACGAGAGCCTGCCATGTGTCGGTGATCTGACCGAAAAAGCTCATGGCGCCCCGTTGCCCACGGAGTCCTGAGCGATTCTTCTGCCAGGAGCGAGGCCAGCAGCTACATTAGCCACTCTCGTCAAGATTAAGACTTGGATGGGAAGAATCGCACGCACGCAGGACAGAGCGGGCTTTCTACCCCAAATCACCCGGACGCGTCTTCCCGCACTGGCACGGCGACGAGTCGCGGCGAGGCAATCCCGGGTCCCAACACCCTGGGAAGGGCACGCGCGTCGCGACGACGCGACACACTTACAGACTCTAAAGTCCGTCAGGGGGACGCGCAGCCGCGTTTGTGACGTCCAATCTGTGGCGGCTCCCGCTCACCCCTGTCGCACCGCCACGACACCACCTCAACTGGGAAAGTGTAGGCTAGTAGACTCCTAGGACTTAGCATAATGTACCGAGCTCGTATGCTTTTTGACGGGAGATCTCGTCGCTTTTGAGAGATAGAGCATTCCCGACAAGTGGGGCCAGGGTTGCAACATGGCGCGCTTACTCGCGCCCATTTACCTCCTTGTCTTTGTCCTCGTAGGATGCCGGCCAGCGCTCCCGTTCTTCATGCCAGGGCGCATCTTTGTCCAGGATGCAAGGCGTGGAGTTGGGGCCATGTGCTATGGAAGAGGTCGGGCTCCTGGGGTAATGGGTCTGGTGGCACTGCGCATCTCTAAAGACAAGAAGCCCGAGAAGGACGATCGCTTCATGCTCCCAAAGTCCCGCTTCGACGATACGTTTGAGCCCTACAACCGGTTCGGTACCTATGTGGCGGAAATGACGGCCCTTGACAAGGTTGCTCTCTCTCTCCGCGCAGCCAATAAATGCAACCTGGGCTCCGGGAATCCAAATTCGGATAGGCAATGCCCCTGATCATATCTTTGCCCATTCCTGCAGCTTGAGGAGAAGGAGGCAAAAGAGGGGGAGAAGCTGTCCAATATGCGGGTGGACAGGAAAGGAGACGTCACCCGCGGCATCCACATTGAAACGGCAAGAGCCTCGCTGCAGACACGCCCTGTCCGCCTGCCTCTCTTTATCACCTTTTCTTTTTCACGCACGTGACTACTGCCTGAATGGATCGCACGCCTGCGGCTGACGCGCACTCGCACACAGGAGGTTCCTGAGAAGAAACAGTGGAACCGTCGCTCGGCAGCAGCGCGCCTCAGTTGGGAGGAGCCCGGCTTCCGGAAGCGCATGCTGCAGCAGCGCGCGTCGAAGCGGCAGGGAGACCTCTCTCCCACCACACCACCAGGGGATGCAGTTGATGCACCGCGGCCTGGAGGAAAGGCGGGGGGAGCGGATGGGGGAGGGGCGGTCGCGGGGGAAACAGGGATCCAGCTGATGCGGCGAGACCAGAATCGCTGGATGGAGCAGCGCCTGACCAGCCGCAGCGCGTCAGGCGCGCCACCACCGTCGCCCTCGTCCGCCGAGAAAGGAGATACCGCGATGCTGCGGGCACGTGCGTGGCGGCAGGAAAAGCAGGCGCGGGCGAAGCAGCGGGCGGAGGCGCGCCAGGAGGAGGCGGCGGCGGCCGAAGGGCTTCCGCTCCTCCTCGAGTCGCTCGGCCTAGGCGACCACGCCCCGGCGCTGGCGGCCCGCAACGCCACCCTCGCACACCTGCGCCGCATCCGCCCTCCCGCCAAGACCGCGCGGGTGTTCCAGCAGAGCGGTGGGCAGCCCCGCCACCCACAGAGCCGCGTGCCCGCTGCGCCGCGTGCCCGCTGCGCCGCGCGGGCGCAGGCGCCGACCGACCGCGGCGCGGCGCGAGCAGGGCTACACCCGAAGGAGGTGGCGCGGCTAGTGAAGGCGGTCAAGGTGGTCTCCCTGCCCCCCATCACCTTGTTTTCCTGCGACTGTTGTCAGTGAAGCTAAGTCAGTGAAGCTGCGTTCTCTCCAGGGGCGGACTGACCTCGAAGTGCTCGAGGAGTGCCGGCGAGAGGCGCGGCGGCAAGCGCAGCGAGAGTACATGCGCCGCTACCGCCAGGAGCGGCGCCCCACCGGCACTGGCAAGGCCGCGGGCAAGGCCCGGGAGTCTGCAGCAGCCAGGCAGCAGAACGGCGCACGGACGCCTGCGGCCAAGTTGGTTGGTGCTGGCCGGAAAGCCATAGGCCTTCTGGACCCGGCGGGCGAGCAGGAAGCAGCAGAGGAGGGCGATGCTGGGGACGGCAGCGCTGAGGACGAAGGTTCGTGAGAGGTTAGCCCAATGGCCTGCAAGCAACCAACGAGCATCTTGCAGCGCGGGCCGTGCGTGTATATGCTGTACACATCAACGAGACGTTTCTTCACTCAACAGCTCGGCGCCGTTTGCGGTGCGCTACCGATTTCTGGCGCTGTCGCCCCCGCCAAGTAGCGCGATCGCCGCTGCCACGTCGTGAGCCCCCGTGCCCCGTGCCGCCGCGGGCTGCGCAACTCTTGTCGAAGAGTGCGCGTGCCCTGCGGCACCGCCCGCCTTGCCGCGCACAGCAGCAGCACCCTCTCCTGCGTCTGCCCGCGCTTTCCCCGCGCTTTCCGCCGCAACCCTGGCCCTGAGCTCCTCCGGGGAAGGCACCTTTGCCGCCGCGCCACCGGAGGCGCGTGGCGGCTCGGCAGGCGCGGACGCAGCGGCGCCCTGCGCCTCGCCGTCCTCCACCCACGTCATACCGTAGTCCGGCGTCGCCGAGTGCGCCCCTGGCACGGGCTCTACCCCCGCAGGCAGCGGCGCAGAGGCGGCGACGGGCGCGGCTGCCGACCCTTGCCCCATTCCGAGCAGCGCCTTGAGCTCTTTGACGGGGAACGCCACCCGCACCGCGCGGCCCTCCCCGGGCATCGATGCAGCGGGGCCCACAGCCT
>Ga0115567_10002912_pt1 | contig 17030 bp, 18 predicted proteins | sample COGITO_mtgs_1204_2_FD_88679 | JGI IMG/M metagenome (GOLD analysis project Ga0115567, IMG submission 88679) | Pelagic marine microbial communities from North Sea - COGITO_mtgs_120412 | ecosystem: Environmental > Aquatic > Marine > Epipelagic | place: Germany:Helgoland, sampling site Kabeltonne... | reverse complement strand
GGGGGCAGAGAGAGAGAGAGAGAGAGAGAGAGAGAGAGAGAGAGAGAGAGAGAGAGAGAGAGAGAGAGAGGGTGTATTGAATAACCTCGTACAGACCGGGTACCAAACAACCAAGCCATACCAGATAGGCAAGCAAAAACCCCAAAAGGAGAAGAAGACAATCCAGACCGCGAGAAACCACGGCCGGGAGCCTCCTTACGCGTCACCGCCCAGCACGCCCGCATACGACCAACCCCTGGTACCGGTGCCCACGGTGTCCCTTTACGCGAGCCCGCGCGGACGGCATTTCCGTGGCAGCCACAGGACGATGTCAGGAAGTTCTTCCGGCGGAGGCAGCTGCGTCAGCTGAGGCGGGTCCATCTCCGGGGGCATCTGAGTGGCTGCCGTCTCCAAGTTCGCTGGTTCTGGGACCAGCGAACTTACGGCCCCCGGGTGACGCCCGCGGAGGCAGGCGCGCGCTCGGAGCCGCCCGTAGAGGGACTGATGGTTGTGTCCGATGCGCTATCGGGGTCCGGGCTTCCCCCCCTGGGCGCGGCGTAGGCTCCTCGCGGGGTGCCCTGCTCTCTGGGCGTGCTCCGAGATAGAGTAGTAGATAGATAGAGTGTTTTCAAGTAAGGACAGTCCTATCTAGGGATCATTGCGGGAGACTCGAGGGCGCTGCGACCCCTCTGAGGTGGGCAGTATCATGGCGGGGAAGTGGGACAGGGGATCGTCTCTGGAGGCCGTTGGAGACGTTAAAGACCTGTCATTATGGAGCGGGGCAAACACCGCCCCCGCCACTCCACTGCACGGGGGGCAATACGCCGCTCAAAACCACTGTCCGCCAGAGAGCGAGGCAGAAACCGTCTCCGCCACTCCACTTCACGAGGGGCAACGCGCCGCTCAAAACCATACTCTTTTTGCACGCATGGGAGCGTGCGTGCAAAAAGAGTACAGCAGTCAAAATCAAGCCGGAGCCGACGACGGCCCCGGTGCTGCGATTCGTGGCGCCTGCGCTGAGGCGCAAGCGGTGAGCCACCCCAGGCTCAGCTTGACACAGCCTGTAGCCTGGCGCCATCCAGCTGCGCTCCCACATTTGCTTGCTGGTCTAAATTGCGCACATGCGTTGCAGGGAGGCTGGGTCCTTGACAGGACGGACTTCTTGCTTGGTCGTGAGTGGAGAGGGGTTATGGTGGGGAAGGGCTCCGTCGGAAACGTGTACAAAGTCAGGCACCTCACCAAGCGTCGCGATGTTGCGTTCAAGGTCGAACCCGCAGCCCCCTTTACACTCGAGTATCGACATCTTGAGGTGTGCATCCCTTGCTTGGTGGTACATGATGCGAACGCGGCGGAGTAGGCGCTTCGCCAGGACCTCACGATGGACTGGATGCGCGACAACCGGATAGTGCAAGACCTCTGCCACGAGGCCGGGATGCTGATGAAGCTTGGACAGCATCCAAACATCGTTGAAATGATCGGCATTCTCATCGCTGACGACGATAGCACAGATTTCGGAGCACCCATCTTGGTGACCGAGTACATGGCAGGAGGTTCACTTGATGTCATTCTTGCGACGTGCAGGAATGGATCTCCGTGCCGACCGTCGAAGAAGTTATCCCTGCGATGGTGCACACAGCTGTGCAAGGCACTCGCGTTTCTGCACGAGCTCCCGTGTCCGATCTTGCACCGAGACGTCAAGGTGGGAAACCTCCTGGTCAGCGGGGACCTGAAGCATCTCAAGCTTGCAGACTTCGGCCTCTGCAGGCAAGTTCCAGAAGACGATGGAGAGAGCGATGCGAGATTCATGACGGGTAAGACGGGCACTTTTACACACATGGCGCCTGAGGTGTTCCTCGAGCAGCACTACACTGTGAGCGCAGACATATTCAGCGCATCAATTTGTATGGTCAACATGATCTGCGGGCAGGTATCTACCCCGCCTCGACCAGCATGCTCCGTGCCTGCTCCGCCAGGCTTATTCAACTATGGCACTTCGTGGATCGTTTCAGGAACCCTACGCGACGGAGAAGTTGGCGTTTGCAGGACCTGCGCAACTGGCAGAGCACGTTTCGGTGCAGCGGTGCGCAGCCCTGCGCGGCTCCAAGAACTCCTAGGGGGTGTGATACCGTGTATGCCAGCGCTGATCTTGGTCGGGGTTGCGCGCAGATACCGAATGAGCCTGCACGATAAGGTCCCTAACATAGAAATGCAGCTGCTGATCGCGCGTATGTGGGCGCACGCGCCTGCCGACCGGCCAGGCGCCGCAGAGTGTGCTGAGCTCGTGGCCGCTGCCCATCGCACGTACATGGCACGGCACCGCAGGCCCAGTGCCGTCTTCCGTCGTGCCGTCTCCTCCTCCTGGCAGGTGTGAGCTCCCCGCGCGCGACCCCTGCGAAGTGGTCGCGGAGCCGAGAAGCTGCCCCAGGCCGCTGTACCGTGGCCAGGCGTGGTTTTGCATTTTCGTCCGAGCGGGCGGTTGCTGAGACCGGTAGAGCGCTGTTGATTGCAGACTTCTGTCCGGACTCTCAAACACCTCCGCTCTTCAAACCTGGCCTCTGACATCGATGGAGTCCTGCGAGGAAGAGACACTTCTCGCTCACCAGCAATTCATCAGCGATCGTCTCCCAAGGGGAAAAGTCTTTGGCCTTTCGCTTCTGCTTCGCCACAGTCTTGGAAGCAGTCTTGGAAGCTTGGTGGAGATTTTCCGGTCCATTCTGCATCACCCGAATGGAGCAGAGGGGCGAGCAGCAGCCCCATCACTCCAGAGCGGTGCTTCTCGGTACCGTTGCAGAATGACTCCGCATCGGCGTCGGATCCCTTTTCTGGACGGAGTGAGGACTGGAGCGAGAGGTCGCGTGACTCGCGGCACTCCTCGTCCAGCTTGTTTGCACACTCCTTCAGCTTGTCCTCGTCCCACTTTCTCGCGCGCTCCTTCGATGCTATCGGTAGGCAGCTCTCGGGGCCCTCTCGCCGCAACAGCCCTGTCCCCTAAGCGACCAAAGCCCGTCGCGCGGGATTCTTCCAGCTAGAAGACGGACGAGCTGCACGACGGCGGCCGATCGGTGTAAAGCCTACTGGACGTCGACGCGCTTCGAATCGAGGCGGCGTCTCTCTGGCGGCCCAGAGGTCAAATCGTAATCAGGATTGGCAGCCATCCGCCGTAAGTGCTAGGCGCGTTGGGTGCGGTACCTCGGCCAAAAGAAAATAGCCCTTTATAGGGCATGCATCTGGGGGGTTGGTAATTCGGGTTTGCAGCTGTGAGGAAGTTTGGATGCTGAGAGAACAAAGTGGGTCGGGACGATGCATCTCGTACCAAATACTAGACTCCCCATTGCTGCTAGAGATCTAACGTGGCTTCTTGCAATGGCATAATGCCTCTGAGTCGCTAGATCTGAGTACCCCCAGCAGCACCGCCCTCCGCCTTTCCCGCAATCCCGCTCCTGCGCCTGGCTCTCTGAGCGGAGGGCGGGAAGCCTATAGCCGTCTCCTGCGACCCCTTGTCAGGAACCATGGCATTCTCTGGAGAGAGCATGAAGAGTGACGCGTCGCGCCCCGAGTCCTCAGAGAGCGCGGAAACCTCGCAATCTGGTGCTTTGCCGCCCCGTTGTAAGCTTGCCGCTGCAGACAAGCCAACACAATCTGAGTCCTTGAGGTCTGGCTTCTGGCGCGCCGTGAAAGCCTGCTCCCTATCGCCGAGACTCTGCAACAGTCGTTCCTTGCCCATCGCACCGAGCGGGCTCGGAACCAACCCACGCCCTGCCGAGGGCGAAGCGGCGAGAATCCCGACAAAAGACCGCTGCGGGGAGCTGGGTGAAAGTATCCGACGGGCCTGCACGATCGGGCTGTGTGTTATACGCTGTCTGTACGACCTCCAGGGTGCGGTGGCGAAACCTGTGCCAAGGAATCGTCGGAGTCTCCCCAACTGCGATCTTGCCAGCTACACGGAGTCAGCTGCCCTCCAGCCAGTCCGCTCCCAAGACGCAATTTCTCGCAAGTCCTTGCAAACCTGTCGAAGCACACAAAGTCTTTGATTCGCAATGCGGCTGCCGATGCACTGCGCGCACGCAGAGACATGGCGAGCAACAAAGCTATGAGGGCATAAGTCGCGAAAATTGGCAGAAGGGCTGCAGCAGAAGGACCAGGGAACAGACATGTTGATGTGCGGTGATGGCCAAACACGATCGGGGCTTGAAGCTACTGAGACTTCAGGGTTGGCTTGGGCGTGGCCGCTAGATGCAGCAAGCACAGATCCATCATCCTGAGGCGGGTGCTGCGCGGAGCCGAGCTGCTCGGCGAGCATTGCCTACGCGATGGGAGGAAGAACGCGTTGGAAGCAGTTTAAAGAGGACAGCATTTCTTCGTACAGGCATTATGGGGCTTTGCCTCTACCTGGGCCTGCTGATGAATCGCTCCACAGTACATCGACATCTGCCAAAGGTGGAACGCCCGAGTGATGACTGCCGTGTTGTGCCCCTTTTCAAGATACCTGTTGACAAGAGAGAGAGAGACGGAGAGAGACAGAGTGAGAAAACGTGAGACACTGTGCCGAGGCCAGAGGGACACGATGCAGGCCTAGCTTTCAGCGGAGCAGCAATTCCACGGACCGTTGAATGTCATGACGACGAATCACACAGAGCGGTCCCTCTCGAAGCGCATGCCGCGGCGAGGGAAGCGGCCAAGCCACCATGCTCCTCGGTGAATTTCGTTCCGCACGAGGATCACCGTGGCAGTTACCTAACGCAGGCGTTCGGGGGGGGCGTTGCGGCCGCTGCGGCTGCTGCGGCTGCTGCGGCTGCTGCGGCTGCTGCGGCCGATCGAATAGGTCCGCTCCCAAGTCGTCTTCGGTTGACTCAGATCTGCGAAATTCATCATTTATCGGTCCCAGAAAAAATGCCATTCAGAGCTGGAAGGAAATAGCAATTGAGTGCATTCGCGCGCGCTTCGATCCTCATTCTGAACCCAGAGAAACAAAAGAATGAGTGTCACCCGCTGTGGTCAAGAGATGGACGAGAGGAGTTGAGGGAGGCGATCGAATCGAGCGGAAGCGAGAAATGTAACTTCCGCCGAGCGTCGTCAACCTTCGCATCACTATACTTACAATTGCTGCTGCCAGAAGACTTCTTGGGTCGTCCAAGCACCTGTGTGCACTACCCCAGCTGAGCAAGATCAAGAATTCTGAGAAGGAACTTGGGCTAACCTCCTGAGACGCACCAGAAGGTTCCACAATCACCATGACACTCCGACCGATACAAGGATAGGATCAGACGCACCTGTGGTCCGGATGCGAGATCGAGGGGCTCTAAACCGGCGGCATACTCGATCATGCGGAGCATTCTTTTGGCCACCAGCCACCTGAGGCCACACAAACTCTTTAGGAAGCTGTGATGAGCCCACAGGAGAAGACTCTGGGCTAAACATAAGGAAGCAGGTTCCGTACTTCAAAAATTTCAGTCGATGGGTCACATAATCAGGTCCGAAATGCACATGGTTTGCGCGTGGTTGACAAAGCACGCTGAGGCGCTCGCCGGGCAGGTGTGGACCAGAACTCTACGAAAGCGAAGAACGTTTCCCATAATCTGGCCAGTAAATGGGCTGGGCCCTCTTCTTGCCCCCTGTTCTCTCCTCTTGCACGTCTTTCGTGCATCATCCGTCTCATGGGTCACGCCCGTGCACAAGACACGATGTTGTCCACGACAACATCGTGTCGTGAATTGAACCGTGATCCACTTTCACAATCGTGATCTACAAAGTCATTTTTTCTGAAGGTGACTGGGGACGTCGACAGCCTCCGCATCTCCGTTAGTCTAGAGGAGCATGTTCCACATGCCCTCACGGTGCTGGCTCCGCTTTTCCCTCGCAGTAGCACTCGTTGCACTTTTTGCCGCTCCTTGTATGGCAGATGCAGAGGATTCGTTCAAGGCGCCGGAGCTATCTCTGGCCAATTTTGACAGCACACTGAAATCGGTTCGTCCCCGCCCCTCACGGAAACGATCTCCTTTCAGATGCTGCCGTGTGGATCAGTTCAATGCTTCTGCCCTCGCCGCCCGCGTTTCAGTGCGTAGAGCGACCTAGTATTGATGCTCAGGAATATTTGTTGTTCCGAACCGGGGCGGGCGGCATTTCCCAAAGTCTCTGGGTTCGCACGCGAGGAGGGCCCCCGAGGGCCGCGTGCCCCGGGCCAATTTGGACACGCGCACGTCGGTATGGTTTAGAAACAGGTGTGCGTTTACAGGGAAGGGACGCCATCTGGCTTGTTGATTTCTTCGCGCCGTGGTGCGGCCACTGTAAAAGGCTGTCACCGGTCTGGGACAAGGCCGCAGAGGAGTCGGTAGGCGATCCCGAGCCCAGCCCGCCAAGTTTGCGTCCGACTTTCACGCATTCCGCGACATTCGAGGAGATTTCTCCTTCTGACCGTAGAGCATCGGGGCGCCGATGTGATGTGCTGCACTTTAGCCCATGACACCTGAGGGCGGGCACACGGCTCGCAGGCAAACCAGAACCTCCCGGTGAAGTTCGTCAAGGTCGACTGCACCGCGTATGGAATCCGTCCATACCCCATCTTTGTTTTCTGCGTCTTTGTCTCGGGCAAACCACAACATGAGTGACAGTGCTAATGCGGGTTGGTGTGCATTTGCAGCAACTCCGCGCTATGCAAGCGCTATGGCGTGTCAAGCTACCCGAAGCTCAAGGTGCTCGCGTCTGATGGTTCCGAGACGCGCAAGTTCCGCGGAGCACGCTCAGTCGACGGTCTACTCGACTACGCCCGCCGCCTCGCAGGTAAAAGTCGCCGAGCAGCATGCGATCCGCAGGAAGCGCTAGCCGCAGGCACTAGCAGCCGGATCAAGGTGCGGGTGCTGAGGATCCGAGACTCCCTGGGGTGCAGCGGCGCCGGTCAAGGATCTACAGACGAGCAAGGAGCTCAAAGACTTCATCGAGGGCAATCTTGCTGCCTTCGTTCTCTTCACCCCCGCCGAGTCGCAAGACGGTTACCCCGCTCTCGAGCGGGCCTTCCGCTCGGCTGCAGAGGAACTCTACGACGTGGCAGCACTCGCGACCGCTCCTGAGTACACTGGCGACGACCTTGGCATCAAGGTCACCGAGAACGTTTTCTTATTATGAGCATTTTTTTCTTCCTCTCGGTCTAGTCGTTATCGACTCCACCTCAGCAGCTTGTTCTGACTCTTCGCAGGTTATGCACGATGGCAAAACGATCTCGGGAGACGACGGCTTCGGTGGCAAGTTGCTGGTTTTCCGCCAGGGTGAGGGCAAGCAGCTCTCTAGCCATGTGAACATTACGACAGACGCCATCTCCCATTGGATCAATGGGCATCGGTGCGTCCCGCTGCTTGCGCTCCCTAACGCTCGCGTGCGCGTGCTGCTGCGCATTTCTGTTCGCGGCGGTGACAAGGACGACCGTCCATGCAGGTCCAAGATGATGAACAAGATTGACCACAACAACTACAACGACCTCGGCGACCGTAACAAGCCATTGGTGATATCGGTCCTGCGCGGCAAGTCGCCGCGGCCTGGCGCCAAGGAGGGGGAGCCTGAGCAGGACGACAACTTCGAAGAGGTGCCAATCAACGCCGAGTTCCTCGGCACCATGAAGGCGGTCGCCAAGGAGCTTGAGGATAAATTCACGTTTGGCTATCTCGACGGCAAGCGCTGGCAGCAGTTTGTGGTCAAGTACGGCATCACGGGGCGCGTGCTTCCGCGAATCTTGGTGATGGAGACCGTGACGGAGCGGCACCGCCCCGTGCCTGTTGATGTCAAGGGCCATCGGGGAATTGTCGACTACCTCGAACTGATCAACGCGGGCAATGTCACGCTGACCCGCACGTGGGAGAGGCTCTATCGCGACACGACGCGGGAGTACATGTGGCACATCATCGCGGGCTTCGTGGGTCTCGTTGTGCTTGTCCTTGGCTGGTCCATTCATAGTGACTACAAGCGTGCCGCCGCCAAGAAAGATGTCGATAAGAGCGACTAAACTTTTACCCAGCGTGCGTGCGCGCAGATGATTTCCCTGAAACGAGCCCTTTAATAGCGAGCGTTATACAGAATGATTCGCATGCATCTCGCTACCCGAGACCTCGCCTGCGGATCTCAGCGTCTCTCTTGCGCCAGCGTTACATTACCGTCTGCCGATCATCAAGCGCAAACAGGATGGTGTTCGCTAACGCGCAGCCACTTCCCCCCGCGCACAAATTGTGACTGAGCCCCTGCACCACCGGATGGTATGTATGTGACTCCAGATGGTGGAGGAGACTCCATCCGAGGGCTATTCTGCACGTTTTACTCGCGTCAAGCATCAAGAAGGCGCTCATGTGAAGAGAAAGCGCATGTCGGCCTCGGTGAGGCGTGTGAGCGCGTCGTTGGAGCCGCCCACGGTGCTCTCGAAGACCAAACGTTTCTTTTCCTGCAGTCGCAGAATCCGGTCTTCGATCGTGTCCTGTACCACAAAGCGTACGACGCGGATGGGCTTGAATTGTCCAAGGCGGTGGATGCGGTCCATAGCCTGGAATTCCACGGCAGGATTCCACCACGGGTCCATAATGTAGACAGCTGACGCGACAGTGAGATTGAGGGCTACACCGCCAGCCTTCAAGGAGATCAGGAATACACGGCACTCAGGATCCTCGGTGAAGTTGGTAATGAACTTTTCTCGATTGTCGAATGACATTCTGCCGTCGAGTTTCACGCATTTGATTCCCGCCAGGCGCAGGCGGTGCTCGATGATGTCGAGCATTGAGACGAACTGAGAGAAGACTATTCCCTTGGCACAAGGGTCCTCCTCTGCCAGCAGCTCTAGCTCTTCCATCAGCGCCTCGATCTTGGTGCTGCTCCGAAAGTCAGAGGACTTGCCGATACGTGCAAGAATACCCGGCGTCTTGCGGAGGCCCGAGGCCATTTGCGCCTCCTGGGCATCACCCGCAGCGCTGAGGTCGACCGAAAGCGGCTTCTCACAAGTAGGGCATCGAACAGTATCGCCCGGTGCTGTGTCCATGTACTCGTGCACGCATTCTCGGCAAAATACATGACGGCAGACTGAGACGACACGGCCCTCCGCTGGCTCATGACAGATGGCGCACGTGCTGTCCTCTTTCGCCTTCTCCTCCCGCGCTGCAAGGTAGTTCTTCTCAGAGAATTGCACGAGGTACGGGTGGTTCACCGCCTGGCGCAGGCGGATGAGAAGGTCGAAGATGTGCGCATAGTTGTTGAGGAGAGTGCCCGAAGAAACGTAAGCATTGAATTGAGTTTGCGACTGTGAGTAGAGCGACTGGTAGTAGTCAAGCTCGAAGGGGTCGAATGCGTCCTTGCGCAACACGATATTCTTGGGCGGTAGCACGATATCCTCGGAGCGACCTTCCTTTGTACGTCGCAGGAGGATGCGATCAAGCACCTCATGCTTGAGGCGCCGCATTGCGGTGCGCCCAGGACCGCAGTATCCAAATTTTTGGATCGGGTTCATCACGTGTTTGTTCCACCAACAAAAATGGTTGATTCGATGCCGCCCACAGTGAATGCACGTCTTTCCATCAGGGCCCATGTCCCAGTTGAGGGACTTACATCGTCCGTGTTTGTCATAGTAGTAGGAGTAGGGGTCAACCTGTAGGAATCGGATAAGCGAAAAGAGCTCTGACACGCGATTCTGCAGCGGTGTGCCCGAGAGTGCCCATCGATAGCTTGAATCGAGCGCAAACACAGAGCGTGCGGTCTGGCAGGACTTGTCCTTGATCGTGTGTGCCTCATCAAGAACAATGCGGTGCCACCTGCGCGAAGCCCAATTTTAGCCCTAGAATGGAACGGCGCGGCATCGCGCGGTAGATGCAAGGATTGGGCGATAACACACTTGATTGAATGGAGTACCGCGCCCTTTGAAGACTTGGCCGAGGCTGAGAGCTCATCCATGAGTCGTTTTTCCTCTGCACGAGCCTCGTGCCAGTCAGCCATGTACGCCTTCTTGTCAAGGTTCTTGAAGCGCTCCTTGAACTTCTTCCAGTTCGTATTGCGGTTCTTCTCGACCTGCTTGGCCTTGCTCTTTTTAGGGTTCTCTTCTTCGCTCTCTTCGTCCTCGCTCTCTTCGTCCTCGCTCTCGTTTTCCTCGCTCTCCGCCTCGAAGTCGCTGTCTGAATCGCTGTCTGAGCCTCCATTCCGCCGCCGTTTCTTGCTGCCCCCTTTCCCAGATGATGCTCCACCGCCAGCAGGGGCAGAACCCTTGCGCTTTTCCTGCTTGGCCTGGGCGGCTGTACGCTGCGCTGTGGGGCCACACCAGAACTTGTGGTGCAACACCATCTGCGGGGGAAGGTATTTCTTTCCACAGTATTTGCACGCGAGCTTGGCGCCATTGATCTTGGCCGAGAACTCGGACTGGACGATCGAGTACGTGGTCAGCACCACGTCATAGCTCGCGAGCAATACAGGGTCCGTCGAGCGCTTTGGGCCGTGATAGGTATAAAGTGTGAGGCTCTTTGCAGTGCAGTATCGCTCGATTTCGCCACGCCACTGGACCATGGCCACGACAGGACAGACAACGAGAGAAGTCTTGACCGTTTCACCCCTGGATGGGTTCCCAGGCTTTCCGCGATTTGCCATGATGAGGGAAATCGCCTGAATTGTCTTTCCCATGCCCATCTCGTCGGCGAGGATTCCACCACCGAATTTGGAGTCCCGCTCCTGCTGTGTCATCCAGGAGAGGCTCTCGCGCTGGAAGGGCAGGAGCTCCATGAGAAGCCCCGGCGGCGGCGCCGCGAGCTCTGGCACGCGGCGCTCAATCGACGCCTCCCAGCGAGCAAGGAATGCGTCCTCGTCCTCGTCTTCGTCCACCTCCTCAAAAAGCCCCGGTTTCACGTGACCGCACACTTTCTCATGCGCCGCAACCCCCACAAAGCCTCCTTCGAAGCCGCAGCCCTTCTCGCATACGAAAGTTTCCTCTCCCTCTGGGACAGGGCACGAGTTCTTCTTGGCTTTTGGGGCTCGCGCCTTTTTGGGGGCTGTGGAGGCCTTTCGAGGCTTTGGCTGCTCATCATCAAAGTCGTCTGACCCATCTACCCCTCCAGAGCCCTCCCCCTTTCCTGCTTTGAAGTCCAGCTTGCGTTTCTTGGCCGAGCCTCCCTTGCGCCCCTTGCCAGCCCCAATAGGGAGGTCATCGTCGTCAAGTGCCTCCGTCGAAGATGCCTCCGCCTTTACTTTGCCTCCCGACCGCCGTGCCGCGGGTCGCTCCACGGAAGGTCCCTCAGCATCGCTCTCCGGCTGGAAATCCGAGTCAGAACGAGTCTCATTCTTGACCGTCACCCGCCGGTTCTCGGGAGTGTTCTTGCCCTTTTTTCCGGGCCCACTGCGATTCTTCTGTGCTGGAGGCGGCGCTAAAAGCTCCACGTCCCAGCTGCGAACGAAATTCACGCTCAGTGTAACATATGATGCTTTCTTGCGCGTTACTGGGCAGCACCTGTCCTCGTCGATCGGGGTCTCAAGAGAATCGCCATCCTCGAACCTCACCACGTATTCCTTAGCATGGGGAACCCACTCAGCAACCTCTCCCTCGTAGAAAATGCCGTCCATGCACTGCCACCCCGTCACGGGCATCAGCCCCGCGCCAGCACGTTGGAGCCGAGGGGCGCTCCAGAAGATGCAGAACATCCTGAAATCGCTAGGCAGGTTCAAGTTGCTATGTAGTATAGCGCATTCTTATACTCGAAGGTTGATCGTCGTGTCTGAACTTTGGACCACGCATATAACGAGTACGTGATGCAGGAACCGCAGGGGCAGCGCGACGGGCTGGCAAGCGTGGGATGCAAGAGGCAACACGCTGAAGTCACGCAACATACCTTAACGCGGACTCGAGCACCGACAAGGTCACCGGGAGACTTCGAGCTGATGCCATTACCGGAATCTGTCACCGCTGTGCGCCCCATTCAAAGGAACCAACTACCAACCAGTCCAGCGCTTCGCCCTTGGCTGCGCTCTACGCGAGAGATTTGTGTGTGGTGGTGTGGCCTGAAAAAGGAAAACTGCTTGTTTTGCGTGTAAGACATCCTGAAAAACACAACGCGGATGCGGCGCCGGTTCCTTAGCCGCCTCAGGCTGCGGCTGCTGTCCCGGTGGTTGGTACGGTCATGGTTACTGCTGGCGGTGCGTCGTACACTGGGGTGCTCAAGGAGGCTCCCGGTTGTGAGCCATGTTTGATAATATCCTCAAATTCATTCTACTCTTCGGCGATCAGGCCCCCGTCCGTGGTTTCGGCGTTTTTTTCGTGCCCGTCTGGTGTGGCTTGGCAGTTTCGCTCCCGGTCTGTGCGAGGTTATTCAATACACCCTCTCTCTCTCTCTTCTCTCTCTCTCTCATCTTTTGCAGTCCACCAGCGAGTCTTTTTCTCGTACCAGATGACTTTGGTTTGGATTGTTTTGATGTCGATGAGGGAGGATAAAAAAAGACACTGCTATTCTTCTAGCTTGTGCTCACTGTTTTTAAAAGCACTTCTCTCTTGCAACATACGTGCCTCGCTCAGCGCTGGAAATTATTGGTATCCTGCGCCGCCTTCATCTTCTGTTTTTGGGTTGTGTGTGGGTCCTGAGTCACTGAGAGGGGCTGATCACCAGGTTTTCAAGTTACTCGATATCAAGCCGCCCATCTGAGCCCACACTGTCTTCAGATGGGCCGTCTAAGTCTCGTGTTCTGTATTTTCCCTTATTGATAGAATCTGTAATGTCACCTTGTGACATCAAAATCTGCTCCTCTAAGAGAGTTGATTGATTGAGTCTAGTCTTCTGCTTACCACACCAAGCATGTGCTCCGCTTAGTGTGCTGTGCACTCTGGCCTCTCTGAGGCCCTCTCATAACCTGACTGGCTCAGGGAATCTCTCTCTCACACACGCTCAGAACGCTGGTACTCTTTATCTGATGACTGGGTTTCGTCTTCGGCTGGCTTATTCTCTAGCTTGAATGCCGTAATCGCGAGTTTGCTCAGCGATTGTGATTTCGCTGCTGCGCCTCCTCGTCGGCGTTGGCCGGGACCTGTCGTGCGCGGAGCCATCAGCCCGCGTCCACCATCGCACATTTCGCGTGTGAAGGGAGGGCAGTGGCCAGCATCGGCTAGTCACTAGCTGCTCAGCGGTCTGGCAATCCTCGTACAGCATCCTTGCCTAAATGCCGCATCCGTGAAGTCGACGCCAACTCTACCCGCATGACACTTGAGGAGAGGGGAAACAGGAAATCCTCAGGGCTCGGAGTGGGACGGGCCTGCCACTCGCGTTGAGCAACTGTGGTGCGGAGAACGAGCCGATCTGCTGGGCGGAGCCCTTGCTTGATTTCGCGCCGCTCGAAGAGCATCATGTGGCGCAGCTCGTCCAGCTCATGCGCCACGGCTCTGGACCCCTCATCTCCACGCTCCAGCAGCCAGTCACGCGACGCCCGCTCGTCCAGATCCATCGGCAGCGAGTAGCACCGAAGTGTCCTGTGCGCGTGCATCAGACCGGTGACTCTCGGTGCGGATGGCGGGGCGGAGGTGGGGATCAGGCTGTAGCGTACCGGAGGCCGTCGCCATTCATGTAGTCGTCGAAGTAGGACATTGAGAGCTCGCGAAGAGAGCGGTAAACCGGGTTGCGGAAACGCAGCGAGGCGTGATTAGAAACGGAAAGCGCGCCAAAGCGCCCGTGGCAGCGAAAGGGCGTGATCACGTGGTCGTCGTCCTTGATGCTCGCACGCAGATCCATGAGCTGCCAGCCGGGGCCCCTCCTCACTGCTGGGTCCGCGTCCCTCGCCCGCACAACTGGAAAGAGAGGGAGATGACGATAGGCACGGTCGGGTGGGGTCAGGACGAGAGAGCCATAGCCGTGAAGGCCGAGGATGTAGGCGCCGAGGATCGCGCCCTCGAGGCAGTGCGCGTGGTTCTGTCGCACAGCCTCCAGCGCGGACAGCGACACCTGGCACCCACCGCCCACACCGCAGCGACTTGACGCCTCAGCACGGCTTGGAAACGGATGGCAGCAGTGTTGGACGGCGCGCAAGAGGCAGGGCGGGGCGGCACGTCTTTGTTGACTTCCTGGTTCATCGGGATCGTGTCGAGGTAGTCCTGCGCCCAGCACCAACCAATCACGAGGCACCTCGCCCCGCTCGTGCCTATCAAGCTCCCAGCGAGCAGACCGACCTGGAATCCATGGGTAATCTTCACATCACCTGGACCTTGGCTGGGGTATCAAGTGACATGAACAGCGCCTCCTCCTCGGAGGTCCAGCTGTCCCCACCCACCCCAGAGCCTACAGGCGAGAAGCACCGCCCCCCAATGCAGAAGGGCCGCGACGGCGCCGACCAACCTCCATAGGCCCCACAGTTTTTCACCCGGACGCGAAATCTGCTCCAACGACACCCCGCTTCAGACTCACTGCAGCACGCGCCCGCTCGTCAACGCGGCAGAGCGCAGCACACGCCCAGACCTGTAAAAGCGGTCCTTGCAAAGACCGTGCACAACCCAGCCGCAGTAGCACACGGTACCAAGATCGCGCCCGAGCATGTCGACCTGATTTAAGATCGGGACCCACTTGAGCCCCTCCGTTGCCTCGTCCTGGCCACTTGCTAGTCCCGACACCAAGCCAGAGACTTGCTCGACTGCACCTCGCGTGACTCGTCGCACACCGCCACAACCCGAGTCGATGCGACCTGGTGCCTCCGCAAGGCATGCCTGTTGCACTTCATACCGCAATAGATCCACACCCAGCGCCTTGTCTGGTGGACGCCATGAAAGTGTCACACTGCTGTCCGATGCATGGCTTGCTTGGACCCCGAAGCACCTTGCCTCCGGCTGATCTGCAACACCGGTCATCTCTGCGAGCAGACCCTGGATCTCTTCTTCACTAAGTACCGCTTCATTTCCTCCTCTGGTTCTATGTCCATGACCTTTTCTGAACCTCGCCGCGCCGCCCAGCTTTTTGCAGCTACCTCCCGCCTCGCGGTCCCATGGAGGCTTCCCGAAGGCGTCCAGCGGGGCGTCGATCTCCTCGTCCTGCTCGTCACAGTCGGTGTATGTTTGATCGCTCCCGTCAGCCCCGGATGAATTTACCTCCTCCTCAGCATCCTGCGCATCATTAAGCTGCTTCTGCATGACGCAACAGAGTGTGTGTTCGAATCGTTTGTGAGCCACAAAGATTTCTGGATTCGGGGGCCGACGACAAAAAGCGAGAATCCCCAGTCGGGCGATGGTCGCGAAGCAAGAGAAAGCGGGCTTTGGGTCCTTCAGCTCTGGAAATGTTGAACAGATGCTGCGTGATCCAAACTGGAAGCCACCGCCGCGTCCTCCGTTTCTCTCGACCATGCATCTCCCGAGCGAGGTGAAGATAAGGTGCCAGTGTGCGTGCGCTGCTGCTGCTGAACTTTATCTCCCCTATTTGCGCAGGGCGTCGAGGTTGAGAGCGAGTTCGGCCATGCAGCTAGAGATGCCCACTTTCTCCTAGATCCACAGTGGACTTTCGTGAACCATGGAGCCTTCGGGTCGCCGCTGGCCATTGCCTTCGACGCCGCGGTGCGTCCCTCTCTCATCTACGATTGAGACCTTCCCCGGGATTCACCAATGATGAAATCAAATTGCATGACCTTGTCTCCTCCTTGCGCCAATCACCAATTTTTCAGTATTCATGCGTGCACAGGACAAGTGGCGTAGGCACGCAGAGCGTCAGCCGCTGGAGTTCATCGACCGTCAGCTCTTCCCGCATCTTGTGAAGATCACGAGGGAGTTTGCAGAATTCGTCAACTGCAAACCGACAGATGTTGTACTCGTACCAAACGCGACTACAGGTTTGAACGCTGTGCTGCGGAGTGTACCGCTTAAGGCTGGCGAAGCAGTATTCTTCTTCGATTGCACCTACAACTCGGTCAAAAAGATGATCCGTCAGCGGTGCGAGGATAGCGGAGCTGAGGCTGTCGAAGTCCCTCTCCCGCTTGCAGCGCTATCGTCGCCACAGGACATTACTGACGCGGTTGTTGAGGCGCTTCCAGCTCGCTGCGCGCTTGCAGTCTTCGATCATGTCACCTCAAACTCCGCGCTGCTGCTCCCAGTCGGCGAGCTCGTGCGTGTGTGCCAGGCGCGCGGAGCGCTGGTCTTAATCGATGGAGCCCACGGTCTCGGGGCATGTGACCTCGATGTCGGGGCGCTAGGCGCCGAATACTACGTCGGCAATTGCCACAAGTGGTTCTGTGCGCCCCGAGGCGCCGGCTTCCTGCATGTCGACCACGAGAGGCTCTCGGCGGTCACGCCCCCAGAAGAAGCGAGCAAGGCGCGCGTCGTGCCTGTAACTTCCTGCTCCGAGGTTGCATGTGAGCGCGTGGGTAGCATCACGCTCCTCCAGTGGGGAGCGGTGCATGCGCCGCTTATCTCGCACGGGCACCAGCAAGGCTTCGCCTCCGAGTTCATCTGGGACGGCGCGCGCGATTACTCGCCCCTCCTAGCTCTCGAGCAGGCTCTGGCCTTCTGGCGCGCATTCTCTCTTCCACGTGCACGAGGTTTCCATTGCCTTCCCGCGCGCCCTTGGGCGCGCCCTTGGGCCCGCCGTTGCAGCGCAGCGCGTGCCAACGAGCGTCTCACGCGAGCGGTGGGGGCGCTCCAGAGTACGCGGCGCGCACGCTGAGCGACGGCGTCGCGTTCCTCTCGCGCTCCGCAGAGCAGAGCGGGGTGCCCGGCACGGGTCTGTGCAAAGGAGCGTTTCTGCCTCCCACACTACAGTGCCCCACCATGGCTCTTGTGGCGCTGCCGGAACTACCTGGCACGGGCCAAGCTCGTGGCGAGGACGCGACGGCGTTGCAGGATGCGCTGCATCGGGAGCGGGTGGAGTGCCCGGTCAAGCTGCTCGATGGCCGCCTCTTCCTCCGCGTCTCAGTATGGATCTATAATGAGCACACTGACTTTGTGGCTCTCGACAGGGCACTGCACGCGATCTGGCCTCCGCAGAGAGGAGCCCCCCCTTAGGAACGCGATTCGGTACATATTGTGTGTGTGTGTGTGTGTGTGTGTGTGTGTGTGTGTGTGTGTGTGTGTGTGTGTGTGTGTGTGTGTGCGCGTGTGT
>Ga0115567_10002904_pt1 | contig 17042 bp, 19 predicted proteins | sample COGITO_mtgs_1204_2_FD_88679 | JGI IMG/M metagenome (GOLD analysis project Ga0115567, IMG submission 88679) | Pelagic marine microbial communities from North Sea - COGITO_mtgs_120412 | ecosystem: Environmental > Aquatic > Marine > Epipelagic | place: Germany:Helgoland, sampling site Kabeltonne... | reverse complement strand
GGGCTGGCACGGATTGTGCGCTCGGCAGTTGTGCCTGCGCTTGAGAATGTGGCGCTTTGGCATGAGCGCGATATCTCGCACTCATCCGTAGAACGCATGATCGGCCCCGACTCGACGGTTACGTTGAATTTTGCGCTCAACCGTTTGGCCGGATTGATCGAAAAATTGGTTATCTATCCTGACAACATGATGAACCATATGAACGCCTTTGGGGGTATCCATGATGCTCAACGGGTGCTGCTGCATTTGACGCAGAATGGTGTCAGCCGTGAAGACGCCTATAAGATCGTGCAGCGCAACGCGATGCGCGTTTGGAAAAGCTTTGGGATCGATCAGGATAACCCGGATACGCCACCTGTTCTGGATGACGTTGAAAAAGAAGCCGCCAATCACGCCAATCGCTTGGCGTATTTCCTGCAAAACGATGCGGGCTTGGCAGAAGTGCTTTCGGCTGATGATTTGAACAACCTGCTGGGCAAGGATTCGATCGCATACCATACGGCCCGTGTCGATGACATCTTTAAGCGGGTGTTTGGCGAAAGCTAAAAAACCTCCCTGCCCATGGGGCAGAGAGGTTTTAAATCTGAGGATATACCTAGATTAAGGTCGATTAGACTTCGTTTTTGATCTGATCGATCGCGACGGCGTCGAGCTCGAGGATTTTGGCCCGAACCTGATCTTCGGTGACGGGCGTCTTTTTGGATTCGATATCGGACATGACTTTGCGCATGACGTCTTCGATACCTGGTTCATCCATATCGGCGATGACAACCTCTTTGGCGTAATTTTCTGCAGCTTCGCCCGTTAGGCCGAAAAGTTCGGCAAGCCAAAGGCCGAGTAGCTTATTTCGGCGGCTTTCCGCACGAAATAACTGCTGTTGATCCATCTCGAATTTACGCTCTTCGCCCTTTTCGCGTTTGGAAAAAGCATCGGCCATTGAATTACTCCCTGAAAATCAAATTCCGTTGAGAATTAAATAGGTGTGAATCCTCTTATGCGCAAGCGTTCGAACTGCTGGTGAAATAACATTTAGGCGACTATTTTGCTGGTATGTGTACTGTAGTGATCCACTTTGACCCTTTAGCGCCTTGGCCAATGCTGATTGGGGCGAACCGAGATGAAATGTCAGGGCGTCCTTGGCAAGCGCCCGGACGGCATTGGGATGACCATCCGCATGTCATTGCAGGCTTAGACGAAGAAGCTGGCGGGACCTGGGTGGGGATCAATGATGATGGGCTCGCGGTCGCAGTACTGAATAGGCGGGGTTCATTGGGACCCGCGACGGGCAAGCGTTCCAGGGGCGAACTGCCATTAGAAGCCCTAAGTCACGCAGAGGCCAAAGAAGCCGCCGAAGCCTTGGCCCATTTAGATGGGCGCGCATATCGAAGCTTCAATCTGGTGATCGCTGATGCAAGCGGGGCGTTTTGGCTTCGCTCAACAGGGGATACAGCAACGATTGATGCCGAGATTATCCCGCCCGGAACATCCTTAATCACCGCACATGACCTCAACGATGTGTCCTCATCCAGGATTGCCGCCTATTTGCCCAAATTTCGGGCCGCAGTGGTACCGAACGCAGATCAAGATGATTGGTCGCCATGGATTGAGTTGTTGGGAAGCCGTGCATCCAACGGCAGCGATGGGGAACGTGGTGGTATGACTGTCAGTGACGCCCATGGGTTTGCAACAGTATCATCGTCGTTGATGGCATTACCCGGTCCGGACCGATTTGGCGAGAAACCGAAATGGCTGTTTGCGTCCGGTGCGCCGGATACGACACCCTATGAGCCTGTTAATCTTGGCTGATTTCAGGAAGTTCAGGGTTCCTGCTTTCGCGGGAATGACCATGTTTTTGTATGTCGGTTTGTTCAGCATATTGCAAGCATTCGCAAATGATTTGCCGGTCATTTCGGATCCCGCGTTTAAACAAACTTGCGAGGCGATGTACTCAGCGCGTGATGCAGATATTGAATGGCCCGCAGAACCAGCGGGCGATGCACATCACTGCATTCTTGTGACGGACGGTGCAAAGCCTGCACAGATGGATGCCGATGACTATCGATGGATGCTGCGGAAAAGTCTGACATTTGCATGCAAGGGTAAGCGCGAGGTGATCTACGATATCGTCAGGCGCTTAGATACGTGTGGCGGTGAAGTGCGTACATTCGCGATGGAGCCGGTTACTGCGACCCCAGGGGCGTGCAACGCACGATTTATCGAGACCGGTGAACGCTTTAATATCGCGCCGCATTTAATCGATGATTTGACTGAATGGCGTGATGACATGCCATGGTACGAGGCCATCCTGGTCGATCTTTTTGCGCCCCCAGAATTACCGATGATCATGGATGGATTGATCGCCTGCGGCGGCCAAAGCCCCCGCTAGCATTACCCCATAAAGTCTGGCATCCAGCTTTCGTTGGTGGTTTTGAGGTCTTTGACCTTAATGCTTTCACCGCTCGACAAGGACACAGCATCGCCACCTGTGGTGCCGAGTTTCGCCGCCGTCACGCCAGCTTCGGCCGCCATCGCAAGGACCGTTTCTGGTTTGCTGGTCGCGACGATGTAGCGCGCCTGATCTTCGCCAAACAGCCACGCATAGGCTGGAATATCGCCATTTGACATGTCGATGGTGGCGCCAATGCCTTCTGCCATCGCCATTTCAGTGACGCCGATCAATATTCCGCCATCGGACAGATCGTGACACGCGCTGACCATACCAGCTTGGATAGCATTGCGAACCAAATCGCCGTTCTTACGTTCGGTCATCAGATCTACTGGCGGCGTGCCGCCATCTTCGCGGCCATGAAGCTCGCGGATATACAGGCTTTGCCCCAGATGTCCGGCTGTCTCCCCGATCAGAATCAACGTCTCGTCCGCAGCTTTCAATCCGATGCCAACGGTGGTGGTGTAATCGTTCAACAGGCCGACGGCCCCAATCGTGGGTGTAGGCAGAATCGCTTGGCCATTGGTTTCGTTATAAAGCGACACGTTGCCTGAGACGACAGGGAAGTCGAGTGCGTTGCAGGCCTCGCGCATGCCTTCGATGCAGCCTACAAATTGGCCCATGATTTCCGGTTTTTCAGGATTACCGAAGTTCATGTTGTCGGTAATGGCCAATGGTGTTGCACCTGTGGCGGTGATGTTGCGCCATGCCTCGGCAACCACTTGGCGACCACCCACTATAGGCTCGGCTTTGCAGTAACGCGGTGTACAGTCAGATGTAATGGCCAATGCTTTTTGGGTACCATGAACGCGGACCAAGGCTGCATCAGATTTTCCAGGACGCCCGACACCCAGGGTATCTGCCATGACCATGTGATCGTATTGTTCCCAAACCCAGCGTTTGGAGGCCAACTGCGGGCAGCCGATCAGGGTTTTAAGGGCTGTCATGAGATCATTTGGTGCAGGGATATCGTCTGCTGTGACTGCGACAGGTGTTGGTGTAGGAACCCATGGACGGTCATATTCAGGTGATGCCAGGGCCAATGGATCAATCGGCAAATCAGCAACGATCTCGCCTTTGTGTTTCAAGACCATGTGTCCGCTATCGGTCAAAGTACCGACGACGGCGAAATCCAGTTCCCATTTCTCGAAAATCTTACGTGCATCATCTTCGCGACCGGGTTTCAAAATTATAAGCATCCGCTCTTGGCTTTCGGACAGCATCATTTCGTAGGCTGTCATGCCAGTCTCGCGTTGCGGCACGTGGTCCAGGTCAAGTTCAACACCCATGCCACCCTTAGACGCCATTTCAAACGATGATGATGTTAGCCCCGCGGCGCCCATATCCTGGATCGCGACGATCATATCGGTATCCATCAATTCTAAGCATGCTTCGATCAACAATTTCTCAGTAAAGGGGTCGCCGACCTGGACGGTTGGGCGCTTTTCTTCGGAATCTTCTGAAAATTCGGCCGATGCCATGGTCGCACCGTGGATTCCATCGCGACCGGTTTTCGATCCGACATAGATGATGGGGTTGCCGATCCCCGATGCCGCTGAATAAAAAATCTTATCCGCATCGGCCACACCGACAGTCATGGCATTGACCAAAATGTTACCGTTATAGCTTTCGTGGAATTCGCATTCACCGCCGACGGTTGGGACACCGACGCAGTTGCCATATCCACCAATCCCGGCGACAACGCCTGATACCAAGTGCTTTGTTTTAGGATGATCGGGGCTGCCGAAGCGCAGTGCGTTCAAATTACATACAGGGCGCGCGCCCATGGTGAAGACATCGCGGAGGATACCGCCAACACCAGTTGCTGCCCCCTGATAGGGCTCGATATACGATGGGTGATTGTGGCTTTCCATTTTAAAGACTGCCACCTGTCCATCACCGATATCAATGATCCCAGCGTTCTCTCCGGGACCGCAGATGACCTGTGGTCCTTCGGTTGGCAGCGTCTTTAGCCACTTCTTTGATGATTTATAGGAGCAATGCTCGGACCACATGACCGAGAAAATACCCAATTCCGTCATGTTGGGTGTTCGACCATTCAGTATTTCCAGAATTTTTGCGTATTCGTCTTCGGAAATGCCGTGTTCTGCGATGACTTGGGGGGTGATTTTTGTCACGTTTTTTGCTCTCAGAGATGGGTTCTAAACGTGCCGCTTATTAGCAGACATCACCTGTCTATGACACGTCTTAATGTTTGAAAACCGCCGCAAAGGCCCTGAATGTGGTAAAAAATTAACCATCCGCCTGCCAAAATGTTGCCATAATTCACTTGATGGCGATGCATGATCATGGGATTGTGCGAATCAAGACGTAACTACAAAGGCATAGCCGTGATCAAACGTGGAGCCATCGCAGGAATTGCTTTCGCGCTGACTATCTCAGTCGCGACGACCACGTATGCTGCGGGGAATGAACATTCGCCGGCCAAAGCCGCTTTCCATGTTCGGGCATTGCAAACGGAATTGATGGTCGCTGCGTTAACCTGCCAAGCACGTGCGCACTACAATGATTTTGCGGTGAAGTTTCAGGATGTGTTGATCAAGCATGGTCGGGCGTTGAAATCACGGTTTCATCTGACGCACGGCAAGTCCAAAGGCGAGAAGAAACTGAACGCCTACGTGACATCACTTGCCAACAAGACATCGTCTAGACAAATTTCAGAGGGTGAAAAGTATTGCGCCCGCGCGATGACAACTTTTGCACAGTTAAGCGTGATGCCTGTTGAGAAGTTTGCAAGGTTTGCACAGAATCAATCTTATGGTGATGTCGTGGTCCCCGCTGCATTTCGGGGCGAAATTCGCGTCGTTAATAGCAAACAGTAATCAACGATCTGATTTCTAAAAGTTTATGCCGCAGTGCTTTCGCACTGCGGCATTTGGTTTTCTTGAACGAGTTTTAGTTGGTCTTCGAATTACGGGAAGACGATTTCTACGCGTCTGTTCTGTGGCTCACGAACGCCATCGCCTGTTGGAACCAATGGCTGTAATTCGCCTTTCCACGCCAATCCAAGCTGATTGCTGCCAATACCCAATTTCGTCATCTCGGCTTGAACAGCAAGGGCGCGCTTCTCGGAAAGCTTCAGGTTATAACGCTGCGTTCCAGAACTATCCGCGTGGCCGGTTGCTTCGATCCGGCTGATGCCGCCACTTGTTGCGTTTTTAGCCGCTGTTTGCAAAATCGCACGGGCCTCTGGGGTGATCGCTGCACTATCCCAATCAAAGAAGATGATGTAGTTCCGCGCAACTGGTGGCGGCGGAGGAGGTGTTGGTTTTGGTTCAGGTTTCTTGACCGCAACAGGTTTTGGCGCAGGTGCTGCTGCAGGCTTAACCATCGGTTTTTTAGGTTCACCAAATGTGTATCGAAGGCCCACCATGACTGTTTGTGCGGCATAATCGACATCGACAGATGTGCCATTCGTGGCATTCATGTCAGCACCGCGAACAGTGAAATAACGATACTCAAGCGATCCAGACCAATTGGTATCAAACTGATAGCCCAGACCTACGATACCCTGCAAAGCCAAGCCTGTATCACGCACGTTGAGGGAAGTGTTGCCAGTTGGATTGGCGTTGAAGTTCAACATCCCAGCACCAATACCAGCACCGACATATGGGAAGAATTTGGTCCCGGTTGAGATGTCGTAATATCCGTTGATCATCGCGCTACGTGCAGTTGCGGCACCGCCAGTAGACGTGTTGCCAGAGCTATCGACGCTGTTGCGGCGATAGCCCATTTCGAATTCAGCCCGCAACCCATTGGCGTACCCATGACCCAGCGCCAAGATTCCGGCGATTCCGGTATTATGTTCCAAATCAGCGTTTGCACCGCCACCTGAAATTTCATGCACAAAAGGCAAGGATGAGCTTGAGAAATTCGTGCCGACTATGTTGGAACATTCTGTGGATGAATTGGCAGCAAAACTTTAAAAAGACACAGCGCGCAATTTTATCACGCGGCAGCTAAGACACCTTCGAACAGGGCGCGCCCGTCCAGCCCACCTAACGGGCCTTCGGCAAGACGCTCGGGGTGGGGCATCATGCCTAAGACATTGCGTTTTTCATTTAAAATCCCGGCGATATCGTCGATGGAGCCGTTTGGATTACCGCCAGCATTCCGCGCGCCGTCTTCGGTGACATATCTAAATGCAATGCGATCCTGATCTTGCAGTGCCTTTAGGGTGTCATCATCCGTAAAATAATTGCCATCGTGATGGGCAATTGGGATTCTGATGGTTTGGCCTTGTTCATAATGTCGCGTGAACGCTGAATTCGTGGTCTCAACGGACATAAAGATATCGCGGCAGATATACTTCAGATTAGCGTTGCGCATCAGGATGCCGGGCAATAATCCGACTTCGGTCAAAACCTGGAAGCCATTACAGATACCAATAACCGGGACGCCGCCATCGGCGCGCTTTTTGACTTCTTGCATCACGGGAGAGTTGCTGGCAATCGCCCCGCAGCGGAGATAATCGCCGTACGAAAATCCGCCAGGGACGATGATGAAATCCACGTCTGGCATTTCTGCATCGCCGTGCCACTGCATCACAACGTCGCCGCCTGTGATTTTTTCGATGGCGACCTTGGCGTCACGGTCACAGTTGGATCCTGGGAAGACAATAACGGCGGATTTCATGGCTTAACCTTCCACGATATCGATGGTGTAATTTTCAATCACCGTATTGGCGAGGAGCTTTTTGCACATCGCATCGACCTGCGCTTCGGCAGCGGCCCGGTCAGTGGTGGCAAGTTCCAGTTCGATGAATTTTCCTTGGCGGACGTCATCGACGCCACCGAAACCCAGACCGCCAAGGGCCGTTTGAACAGCTTTGCCTTGAGGATCAAGAACACCGTTTTTTAAGGTAACGTGGACTTTGGCTTTCAAGGGGCTCACTCCGAATGATGTGATGTAAAATATTTGAAAGATTAATGCCCGACGCGGGATTTCATTTCAACGATCTTTCGGCTCTTTACAATTTAACGTGTAAAATCAATGGGCCGCAGGATGCGGTGGAAGCCATATTATTGCATCCGTAAAGGGCCGGGCATGTCAGATGGGCCCGATTCGGGCAAAATGCCCAATCGCCGGGCGACTTCTTGGTAGCCCTCTTCGACGTTATCCATGTTGCGATCAAATCGATCGTGGTCAAATTTCTCGCTGGTTTGCAGGTCCCACAGGCGGCAATTGTCGGGGCTAAGTTCATCCGCCAATAACAAACGTGTTTGGTCTTCTTCCCAAAGTCGGCCGAATTCGACACGAAAATCTACGAGCCGAAGTCCAGTGCCTAGGAAAAGTCCACTCAGGAAATCGTTCGTACGCAGCGCTAAAGACATCATCTCGTCTAAATCAGGCGGCGTTGCCCACCCAAAGGCCGTGATGTGCTCTTCGGCAACCATGGGGTCTTTCAACTCAGTAGATTTATAATGATATTCGACGATGGACCGAGGAAGGGCGGTGCCCTCGGCGACACCAAAACGTTCAGCAAACGATCCTGCCGCGACATTTCGAACGACCATGATCAGGGGGATCATTTCGACTTCGCAAATTAACTGTTCGCGCATGTTCAGCCGGCGGACAAAATGCGTGGGCACGCCGATTTCCATCAGTCTGACCATCAAATATTCAGAGATGCGATTGTTCAGCACCCCTTTGCCCGTAATGATTCCGGTACGACCATCACCCGATGATGTCGTGTCGTCTTTGAAATACTGAACGATGGTGCCTGGTTCAGGCCCTTCGAAAAGGACTTTGTCTTTGCCTTCGTATATCTGTCTACGTCGTGCCATAGCTGCGCTCCAACATAGCCCGAATGGTTATTGAACTGCGCGTTCGGTGCCGACTCGCAATTCCCATGCTTTGTGGCGCGACCGTATATCAGTCACATGCGCTCTTAACAACGCAGCAGCGCAGAATAGCCACAAAGTACCTAGGGTTGACGCGGCAATCGGGAAAGGCCATATCCAGTTCAATACACTTGATGGAGTACCCCGAGATGGCAATGCCTGCGGTTGAAATTGAGCGCATGATCAAAGACGCGCTACCCGATGCCCAAGTCACCATTAATGACTTGGCCGGTGATGGCGACCACTATGCGGCGCATGTCGTATCTAAGGAGTTTGAGGGTAAATCCCGTGTCCAGCAGCACCAGATGGTTTATCAGGCACTGCAAGGTCGTATGGGAAATGAATTGCATGCGTTAGCACTGCAAACCTCGGTTCCCGAATAAGCGAAATCCAGATAGCCACACATTCACGATTTATAGGAAAAGATCATGAGCGATAATCCTGCTTTCGAAACAATCCAGTCCGAAGTCGATAACAACGAAGTTGTTCTATTCATGAAAGGCTCGCCGATGATGCCGCAGTGTGGTTTTTCCGCTGCTGTGGTCCAGTCTCTCACGATGATGGGCATCAAATTCAAAGGCGTCGACGTTTTGGCCGATATGGAAGTCCGCCAAGGTATCAAGGACTTCTCGAACTGGCCGACAATCCCACAGCTCTATGTGAAGGGCGAATTTGTTGGCGGTTGCGATATCGTTCGTGAAATGCACGAATCTGGTGAACTCAAGAAGCTCTTCGATGAGAAGGGCGTTCAATACGCCTCGTAAGCCCCATTCCCAGGGAGCTATTACGAGGAGCTTTTGAGGGAAGGGTCGCGCATTGCGCGGCCCTTTTCTATTGGATGATTACTTCTTGGTCGGATCGGCTTTTTCGCCCAGGGATATTTCATTCACATCCAGTGCATCGGCCAATCGGGATTTTGCACTGCCAGGCTGCAATGGCTTCTGCTGGTTAGATGCAGGTGCCCAAGCCGTCATCGTCAGGATATGAAACGTAGCTGGGACGCGACCATCATCGTCTACATATTGTTCGACGTAGTTGCCGAGTGCCCGCATCAAGGTTTCACGCCTGAGTGGAGTTTTACGCCGCTCTAGCACTGCATTGGTTTCACCCATCGCCCGAAGATCATGTAGCAACTTGATCGGGTTTTGGTATCGCACGGTGATGATATCCGAATCGACCACTGGCAATGCGAACCCGGCGCGTTGCAGCAAAGCCCCCAAATCGCGGACATCGGCAAACGGCGATATCCGGGGACTTAACCCACCCTCTAGATCGATTTCCGCTTGCGACAATACGGTTCGTAATTCTTGAAGAGTGTCTGCCCCAAAAATTGACCCCAAAAACAAACCGTCTGGCTTCAAGGCCATGCGTATCTGGCTGAGTGCCCCTGGCAGGTCGTTGACCCAATGAAGGGATAAGTTGGATGTGACCACATCCAACGTGCCGAACCTGACCGGGAGCGCTTCTTCATCAGCGCAAAGGCTGCTGTGTCCGACAGATGAGGCGCGCTTGGCCATTTCCAGTGATAAATCAGATTGAAACAATTGACCAATCCGATCTGATCCAGCCATGACTTGGGCCATTTCGCCGCCGTGGCAGCCCAAATCCAGGCCGACATCGAATGTGCGTTTGATATCCATCATGCGATCAAAAAGACGCTCTGCCCCTTCCATAAACAGGAAATCAGCATCATCGAAATTGTGCGCGGCCCGCGTGCGGTGCTGGCGCACCAATCGGCGGTCGAAAACATTCATGACGTCAGCAGATAAACTCATTGGGGGTGTATGGCACGCTTAAGGGCATTCCTCAAAGCCAGACTGAACGACGGCATCGATCTGTTATGGCCGCCCGTTTGCCCATCTTGCAGTACGTCAGTTCAAGATGCCGCTCGGCTATGTGTGGATTGTTGGGAGGGGATGACCTTTATCTCGGCACCGCAATGTGTTTGCTGTGGATTGCCGCTGCCCGATGCATTTGATGACTTCACACTTTGTGGGGAATGTTTACGTGCACGGCCGCCGTTCGATCGAGCGCGCGCAGCTTGCGTTTATGATGAAGGATCGCGGGCGCTGATTTTACCTTTTAAGCATGCTGATCGAACTGATTTATTGCCGACGATCATAAATCTATTGCAGCGTCCCGTGGGACCGTTGTTGGCGCATGCCGATATCATCGCCCCTGTGCCGCTTCATTGGACCCGGTTGTTATCTCGTCGGTATAATCAATCTGCGTTGATCGCTAACAAGTTGGGGATGTTGGGTAAGGTTCGTGCGATCCCGGATTTGGTGACCCGTAAGAAAAGAACGCCAAGCCAAGGTGGACGGTCAAAGCATGGCCGACAGCGTAACGTCAAAGGGGCATTTCGTGTGCCCGGGCGATATCGGCCACAAGTTCGAGATAAACGCGTTCTGCTGGTGGACGATGTCATGACGACAGGTGCCACCGTATCCGAGGTGTCGCGTGTTTTGCTTCGTTCCGGTGTCGGTTCAGTTGATGTGATCACAATTGCGCGCGCGGTCATCCAAGACCTTTGAATACCGCCGATCTTTACTATATTCACGTTAGTAGATTGGAGATTCATTATGGCGAACATTGAAATTTATACGACACCATTTTGCCCGTTCTGTACGCAAGCCAAGCGATTGTTGACGTCTAAGGGTGTCGAATTCAAAGAAATCGACGTCATGATGAGTGCCGGAAAAAGGCGCAAAATGTCAGAAATGGCCGGGGGTGCGACGTCTGTCCCACAAATCTTTGTCGATGGGAAACACATTGGCGATTGTGACGGTATCCATGCCATGGACGCCCGTGGGCAACTTGACCCTGTGATTGGTGTCGCCAATTGACGTCTGCGACGTTCCGCGCAGCGCTTATTCAAATTACGGCGGGCCCAGAGCCTGCTTCTAACGCGCTGCAAAATGCCGCCTTGGTTCAAGAGGCGGCGGCGGGTGGCGCCCAATTCGTGATGTTGCCCGAAGTCTGCAACATGATCGAACCAGATCGTGCGGCATTACGCCAAAAAGTCCGACCTGAGGATGAAGACGAGACGATTACCGTTCTTCGAGAAACAGCGGCGAAGGCCGGGGTTTGGGTTTTAGTTGGCTCCGCTGTCGTCGCGCCAAACGGACCTGAGGGGAAACTAGCGAACCGATCATTATTGATCGATAGCGTCGGGGAAATCCGGGGCCGTTATGACAAGATGCATTTATTCGACGTCAATGTGGGCTCGGACGATGTGTACCGCGAAAGCGATACCTATCAAGGCGGCGACAAACTCGCCTTGGTCGAAACACCTTGGGGATCGATTGGGATGACTGTTTGTTATGATCTCCGGTTCCCGCATTTATATCGCGATTATGCCAAGGCTGGGGCCGTGATGTTAACAATTCCATCGGCGTTCACACGCCCGACCGGCATGGCGCATTGGCATATTTTGTTAAGAGCTCGGGCCATCGAATGCGGTGCGTTTGTATTTGCCCCTGCGCAAACGGGGGATCATCCAGGTGGGCGTAAAACATATGGGCACGGTTTGGTCGTTGACCCATGGGGCGAAGTGTTGATCGATCAGGGTGAAGAAACGGGCATCGCCTACGCAGAGATCGATGCCCGTTTAGCAGAAGCCGCTAGGTCACGTATTCCGGCGCTAAAGAATGATCGCGAATATACCCTGAGCAACAGCGATCTGCTATAGATCGTATGGAGCGGGTTCACCGTCTTCGCGGTCACTAATATCCAAATTATGAACCGCACAGATCATCTGCTTCACACCTGGGCATTCATCGCCTTGAAGAATTCCATGCTGATAGCCGATTACCTGTAACTTACCCGCGACGTGCTGCAGCAACTCGCCAGATTTCAAAAGATGATCTGGATTGCGAGGTCGATTGTAGACCTCGTTACCAAGAGCAAAGGTCTCGTATAGGAAAACCCCATTCGGGGCCAAACTGCCGATCAGTTGATCAAACAAGGGGCGGTATAGGTAGTTGGACACGATCACCGCATCGAATGTGCGTCCGCTAAGTGGCCACGGAGACCCGTCTTCTAAATCGGCTTCAATGACTTCGCAGGAATGAGATTCCTTAAGTGAGATAAGTGGATCTATATTTCGATCTACTGCGACAACGTGATGTCCCTGTTCGGCAAAGAACCGCGCGTGCCTGCCACCGCCAGCCGCGATATCTAAAACGCTACCGCCTTTTGCAATGATACGTTGATGACGCGCAAACCAAGCCGACGGTTCCACCATTTGAAGATGTCGTGATCGCTTCTTCAGATCAGGGTCATCGGACATTTAAAGGCTCCTTGGCATTGCAACAGTGTCTCGCGTCAATTTTTTCATATGTTTCATCGCTGTATTCACTATATAACCGACTTAACGATCCAAAACAGGTGTGTATGATCAAGTACAGCGTCAAATGCAGCAATGACCATCAGTTCGATGGGTGGTTCAAGGACAGCGCAACGTTCGACAAGCAGGCTAAGGCCAAGCAGGTCGAATGCCCGCGCTGTGGCGATACCAAGGTATCCAAGGCACCTATGGCGCCGCGTATTTCGAAATCTTCAAGGTCTGACAAAGTCATCGAAGCCCGGGCTAACGAGGTTGCCCGAGAAATGGCCGAAGCCGCAGGTAAAATCCGCGAGCATGTCGAAGAAAACTGCGATTATGTAGGTACCCAATTCGCCGAAGAAGCGCGCAAGATTCATTATGGCGAGGCCGATGAGCGTGGTATTTACGGCGAAGCTACAATTGACGAAGCAAAAGACCTTGATGATGAGGGGATCGACGTTTTGCCGCTCCCCAAAGCTCGAACGACCAGCTGATTACTAGTCCTTTTTCGCGAACGCCATATAATTGATATCAAGATCCTGGCTAAGGCGCCAAATATCGCCAAGCGGGTCATAAGACATTCCTTCGAGTGCGGAAATATCTAAGCCAACAGGGCGCAGGCTGGTCGCAAGTTCTGACGGTTTCACAAATTTTTTCCAGTCATGGGTGCCTGCGGGCAACCAGCGCAAAACGTATTCAGCCATCACTTTGGCGAGTGCGAGTGATTTTATGGTTCTGTTAATGGTTGATAAGACCATGCCTCCATCAGGGCGGACCATCGCGCCACAGGCAGCTAAAAATGCGTCTAAGTCGGCGACATGTTCGACAACTTCCAGGCTGATTACGATATCAAACATCAATCCTTCGGCAACGAGATCCTCGGGCTGGATATTGCGATAATTGATGTTTAGCCCCGATTGTTCGGCGTGGACCTTGGCAACTTCGATATTTCGCGCTGCGGCGTCGATGGCTGTTACGTCGGCACCAAGCCGTGCCAAAGGCTCAGACACCAGCCCACCCCCGCAACCAACGTCCAGAATTTTCAAACCTTTGAAGGGGGTGTCCGTATCGTTTGGGATATCCAGGTGCCTGACGATTTGATCGCGGATGAAGGCCATACGAACCGGTGCAAGTTGATGTAACGGACGAAACTTGCCATTGGCATCCCACCATTCTTCGGCGATGGCGGCAAAGCGCGCGACTTCGTCCGTATCTGCGGTGCCAGAGAGTATCGTTGTTTCAGCTATTGCCATAATTGGTGTCCTAAAGCGGTCGCGTAAAAAATCTGTCAGGTAATTCTGTGATCAGGACTCTTGCCTGCCCATACCCCACAGAGTATGTATGCGCCGCTCGCGCTTCAACCTAAACTAACGTGTTTGGCGCGGTTTTGTTGACGTTTAGAAAATCGAAGTGTTATGGCGCGAATTGTTCAAAAATTTGGTGGTACGTCGGTCGCAAATACCGATCGCATAAAGGCTGTTGCGCTCAGGGTCAAAGCTGAAGTGGATGCGGGTAACGAAGTTGCCGTTACGCTGTCGGCAATGGCGGGTGAAACAAACAAGTTGGTCGAATACGTAACGACCATGAGTTCGCTTTATGATGCCCGGGAATACGACACTGTTGTTTCCTCTGGCGAGCAAGTGACAGCAGGTTTGTTGGCGCTGGCGCTGCAAGACCTTGGCATCAGTGCGCGGTCTTGGATGGGTTGGCAAATTCCACTTCGTACCGATGATGTGCACGGTAAGGCCCGGATCGAAAAGATCGAGACCGGCGAACTAGAGGTTCGTTTATCGCGCGGCGAAGTTTGCGTCATCGCTGGGTTCCAAGGGTTGGGACCTGATAATCGGATCACCACGCTTGGTCGTGGCGGCACGGATACCAGTGCGGTTGCATTGGCGGCCGCGTTGAAGGCGGATCGATGCGACATTTATACGGATGTGGACGGCGTCTATACGACGGACCCTCGGATTACGCCAAAAGCACAGAAAATTGAGAAAATTACCTATGAAGAGATGCTAGAAATGGCATCAGTCGGCGCCAAAGTCTTACAGACGCGTTCTGTCGAATTGGCGATGAAAGAAAAAGTCCGTGTTCAAGTGCTGTCGAGCTACAGCGATGAACCTGGGACCCTTGTTGTGGATGAGGATGAAGTTGTGGAAAAAGAACTTGTCAGTGGTATTGCTTATAGCCGTGATGAAGCAAAGGTCACCCTTGTCGGTGTTCCAGATCAGCCAGGTATCGCTGCGGGCATTTTTGGTCCATTAGCCGATAGCGGTATTAACGTGGACATGATCGTGCAGAATATTTCGCAGGATAATAAATCCACGGATATGACCTTTACTTTGCCAAAAGCGGACTTGGAGCGCGCCGTCGCCACCCTTGAAAGCAAACATAGTCATCTTGAATACAAAGACCTGCGGTTTGACGAAAATGTTGCCAAGGTTTCAGTCATTGGTGTTGGAATGCGTTCCCATGCCGGTGTTGCACAGCGTATGTTCACAACCTTGGCCGAGAAGGGCATTAATATTCAGGTGATTTCGACATCTGAGATTAAAGTCAGCGTCCTGATCGCAGAAGAATATACAGAACTCGCCGTCCGTGCGTTGCACACAGCTTATGGGCTCGACGGAGACTAAACTTCCATAACCCTCGTGCCCGGTGCTGCCGGGACCGGAGTTGCTTGCTATGCCAGATAGAGGTCCTCGCGCCATGATGACGCCTGCGCCGCGCCGACTGCTGGCGCGTGTCCGGGATTTGATGGCGGGGGCAGGCGCTGCACAAGAGCGACTTGATCAAGTTGCATGGATCGTCGCTGCCGATTTGGTCGCAGAAGTATGTTCCATTTATCTGCGCCGCGCGGGCGATATTCTTGAATTGTTTGCGACGCACGGTTTGAAGCCATCGGCTGTGCACAACACGCGACTGCGGGTGGGCGAGGGTATCATCGATGACGTAGCTAAAATGGCACGTCCATTTGCGCTCGCCGATGCACAACAGCATCCTAATTTTGCATATCGTCCTGAGACCGGCGAAGAAATTTTCCATTCGATGATGGGCGTTCCCGTCCTTCGGGGTGGTCGCGTCATCGGTGTCTTGGCCGTTCAGAACAAGACACGCCGGAACTACAACGAAGAAGAAGTCGAGTCGCTGCAAACGGTGGCGATGGTCATCGCAGAGTTGATTGCCAGCGGTGACTTGATTGATCTTAAGGAACTACTGCATGGGGATAGCGGAAGCTCAATCCCGCTTCGCTTAGAGGGGCTACGCCTCAACGGGGGGATTGGGATCGGCCAGGCCGTCATCCACCGCCCACAATTTCGGATCGAACGGCTGGTCGCCGATGACATACCGTTAGAGCAAGATCGATTGCGGACCGCGTTTTCTGAAATGCATGGCGCAATTGACGACATGATGATGGCCGAGGAAATGCAATCGGGCGGCGAGCATCGCGATATCTTGGAAACATATTCCATGATTGCCCGCGATCCTGGTTGGTTGAAGCGGATGGAAGAAGCGATCAATGCAGGTCTGACGGCAGAGGCCGCCGTTCAGCGCGTATTGGACGATATTCGTGCCCGGATGGCACAGATCAAAGACGCATATCTGCGCGAACGCGTGCACGATTTCGAAGATCTAGCGAACAGGTTGCTTCAACACTTGTTGGGAGCTCCCGCAGGTCCCGACATATCAGAAATGTCTGAAGGTGCAATTCTGATCGCAAAGTCTTTAGGACCTGGCCAGTTGCTGGACTACGACACGGCGTCATTAAGTGGTGTGGTTTTGGAAGAAGGCTCTCCCACGGCACATGTCGCGATTGTCGCCCGAGCATTGGATATCCCCGTTGTTGGTCGAATTAGCGGCGCTACAACGCAGATCACCGATGGCGACCTGGTGATCATTGATGGTGATCGGGCATTGGCTTTTGTTCGCCCCGGCGACGAGGTTCGCCAGAGTTTCCTTAATACGCAAAAAAACCAACTAGATCGAAAAGAACAATACAACGCCTTGATCCCATTGCCGTCGGACAGCAAAGACGGCGAGCATGTGACATTGATGGTCAACGGCGGCTTGCTGATTGACGTTGAACAGATGCGTGAAATTGGTGCCGAAGGAATTGGACTGTTTCGAACTGAAATTCAGTTCATGATGCAGCAGGAACTGCCGAGCCTTGAGGCGCAGACGACGCTTTATCGCAATATCCTCAGCGCGGCTGAGGGGCGTCATGTGACGTTTCGTACTTTGGATATCGGCAGCGACAAGACGCTTCCGTATCTCCAGACTGAAAACGAGGAAAACCCTTCAATGGGCTGGCGCGCGATCAGGATTAGCCTGGATCGGCCGATGTTGCTCCGTCGTCAAATACGCGCCATGGCGCGCGCTGCAAAGCAATGTGACGTCGATATCT
>Ga0115567_10002901_pt1 | contig 17057 bp, 20 predicted proteins | sample COGITO_mtgs_1204_2_FD_88679 | JGI IMG/M metagenome (GOLD analysis project Ga0115567, IMG submission 88679) | Pelagic marine microbial communities from North Sea - COGITO_mtgs_120412 | ecosystem: Environmental > Aquatic > Marine > Epipelagic | place: Germany:Helgoland, sampling site Kabeltonne... | reverse complement strand
TCCTCCTCCTCCTCCTCCTCCTCCTCACCATCATCATCATCCTGACTTCCACGGCACAGAATCGCTCGCCGCAATTCGTGTTCCAGCATTCGTGCACGCGCTCCCTGTAGCGCTGAGCGGCAGGCCAGCGCCTCTGCTATCACCCCAGACACCCTCGGGCCATTAGTCCCGCACTCAGCGTCTTCCAGTCGCTGAAGGCCCATCGGACGTTTATCGCTTGGGATAACAAGGATTCCTGCGCTTGAAAGGTGGGAAGAGAGCAGAGCAGTGGTCGTGTCGCGGAGCGTGGCATCGCCAGAGTCTACCGAAAGCGTCTGCGCTATTGCCCATTCGCACCCGACCTCTTTCTGTAAGTGTGCAAGAGTTCGTTGCATATCTTCGTCCTTGGCCAGTGCCATCTGAATTGCACGGGGAACGATGCGTCTTTCCCTTGCGTCAGCTCGTGTCTCTTCGTCGTCGCCATCTTCTTTGGATGCCTTGTCAAGCAAACGAGCGGTGATCTGCTCCAGAACGGCCGAAAGGTACACCGCCGCCCCATCACGGACCTGCGGGGCATATCCTCCTTGCTTTAATGCTTCATGGATCCGATCAGTTGGAAACAGCGCCGCCCGCTTCCCGCTGCGCCCTTCCTCGCCATCTGTCTCGCCCCTCACCCCAGCACTGGTTGCCTCGCGCTCCCGCTTGCCCAGAACTTCATCTCCTTCTTCACATTCAACCCCATCATCCAGATCAGACGGAGGGGGCGGTGCTGCGACGATTAACGGAACAACATCCTTTCCTTTCCCGTGGGGCGGCATGAACACTGGCTTGGCCAGCCAGCTCCGACCCGCTCCAGCTGCTTGGCGCGGGCCCGCCTCTGTACCTCACAAAGAAATCCTTGTTCACCCCCGATTTGAACGACAGATGAAGAGTCAGGAAAAGCCAAGCAAGGTCACTATGATCGGCAAGCTGATGGGGATGGCGTCCGCGCCGGGCAACATCGTGGCAGCCCTCGGCCAGCCCGTGCACATGGACGCTACGGGCAACTCGGACTCTTTCTACAGGGCTCGTGAGTCGAACGCGGGCTTCCGCGCCTCGGTGTTCGCGAACCCGATGATGGGTATGTAAGCGGCCGAAGCGACGTCACCGCGGGCTGTGCCCTTGTGGTAGCTGCAGGTTGCGCGCGCATCTGCGTGCACAGCTGGCAAATGCTTCAGTGTCAAGCCTGGCGAAGTGGAAGGCTCCAAGATGGGTATTCTGGTGCAGCGCTGGCAGCTAGGTGCGAACGGTCGCTGGCCGCACTTTCTGTGGACGGATGTGAGGCGTGGCCCACTGCTGTTCTCAACAGGGGTGTTGCCGCGCGTTGTGTTGCTTTGTTGCTTGTCGTTGTTGCCGGGAGGCTTCTCTGGGGTTTCGCTTTGAACGTTGTGTCGCCGCCCTATTGGTGGAGAACCGTAAGTCTGCTCTGAGCTGTGCCCGTGACCCCTCACGGCCGGCTTTTCCTGCACTCTCACTAGGAGAGTGCAGACGGCCAACCATGTACAATAAAGGCCGAACCCGGAATGCAACAACTTCGCGATGGCAGTAGGCAAGTGTGCCTGTTATTGTGGCAGTTGGTAGCATCACGGGCTCTGGACTGCCGTGAGCTGTCGTTGGTTGGAAACACAATTGCAACGCGAAGATTGGCCACCAAATCCTGCCCAAGATGATATAGCGATCAAGAACAGAAGGAGGGATAGATGTTTCCACACAAAAAAACGGTGTGCAAAGCTTGCCGCCTTCCCCAAGACGTGCTCGTCATGTCGTCATCCCATCTTAGTCAGCCACACGACAAAGCTAGAACAAGACAGATCTAGAGTGAATCGGACGGGCGAAAAGAGTCGAGGACCAAGGGAGTCTCTCGTTTCCGCTCTCCTTGCTCAGCGACTCATCACCGGCTCTGGACACCCGAGTGAACACTGTTCGTGCAAAGGCCGAGCTCAGAAAACTTGTGTATATATTACCACATCCTGTCTGATCCCCCGCTGACTGAAAAGTCGGGAACAGAAGCACTCGCAACGGTCCTTGCCGTCTGTCGAGTGTCTAAAATAATCACTGAACATGACTAAGGTGCATCAGCCGCAGTCCGGTCATAGCCTTCGATAGTTGACGTTCAATCGCTCTTGCACATGATGTACGGTCTTGACCGCAAGAGAGAATTTCCAAAGCAGCCAGCCGGTCGAAGGGCCATCAATAGCATCACATGCGGCACAAGGCGGCCCAGTCAGAATTTTCGTCATCGTGTTGCATCGACGAGGCGTCGCCGGTGTGACTGTGGTTTTGGTGCATCGAGGCGTGCTCTGCACTGTGCGCATCCTCGAGGTCCCATCCACCAAGCTCAAGGCCGTGATGTTCCATGGCATGCTGCGCGCCTGCTTCCAGGTTAATGGCCTGGTCGAGCATCAATGTATCGTCACCCTCGCCCAGGCCAGTCATATCAACACGCGTCATTGATTGATCCCATGGTGCTCCAGCGTCATCCAGAACCATGCCGGTGCGTTCCATCCCTTCTTCTGCCATATCTGCCCCAACCCCATAATCGCCGCCGCCCAACCCCATGGGAATCCCGCGCCCATCTCTGAGGGCACCGTGCAGGCTTGTTGGCAGGTGCGCAGCTTGCCCATGGCCGGCCATGTGTACACCCTGCATACCGGCGCCATGAAAAGGAGGACGTTCGCCAGATCGCGTCGCCAACGGAGGTCGTTCGCCAGAGCGTACCCCATGATGCGCTTGGCTCATCATGTCCATGTGGGCTTCCTCGCCTGCGGCCCAGTGAAGGTTCTGCACGTCTTCCCCCTGCTGGCCAATCAGAGGCGCACGGTGCATGTAGCCAGCTGGTGTTCCTGCATACCCTCGCGGACCCGCGCGCGCCGAGCGCAGCGACAAGTCGCCGTAAGGATCTGGCTTGATGTGGAGACCGGTCCGCGCGCGCGCAGATATGGCTCGCTGCTCCTCGACAAGGTGATGCACCAGCAGCATCGTCGAGTGGCGGTTGTGCTGGAGCGTGTGAAACGAGTATTGCTCCCCGTGGATCAAAGCTACCAAGTCTGCACGTGCCCCTGCCAGATTGCTCTGCAACGAGACAGAACTTGCCTCAATGCGTTGCCGCATCGCATGCCCAACGTCCCCCCCCCGGTTGAGAGAAACGATGAAGAAACGGTCTTTGACAGTGGCGAGGCGTTCAGCAAGTGCCGCTGAAGGTTGTTGGTGGCCCTGCTCGACTGCATCTGCCCAATGGGGCGCTGTACCATCCTCTCCAGCGTAGCGAAAAGCGATATCCGCGGCAACGTGCCCCGGCTCGAGCAGTGTTGGCGGGAAGTTTGCCATCGAAGCGTGCGGCGCAGACGCAAAGTCCGCGATGACACCCTGGGCTTTGCCCTTGTTGAGCAATCGCTTGAACCAATGAGCGAGATGCATTGCAGCGCGAAGCCGCACGTGTACGGAACGTGATGTGAAGATGTGGCCATTCTCGTCTGTTGGCGGCGGGATGCGAACGTGCACGAAGGTGAAGCCCTCGGATGCGACGTACTCGAGGTAGCCGTGTATGATTGCAGTAAGCACATCTTGGCGCTGAGCACCCTTCTCCTCGGCATGAAGCGGCGTCGAATCAATGTTTTCGACGAGCACGCGGCCAGCAGTGGAGGCGGGAGCCGACGGCCCGTACTCGTGCACGTACATGCCAAAGAAGACTACTTGTGCCCCTGAGGCCCTGAAACGCCGGAACGCAAGGATTGCCTTGCAACGGTATGAGCACCAGGTGCCCTGCCCGGTCGAGCTCGAACAATGATGCTGGGAGCCTTCAGGCAGCTGCTTGAAGACGTCCTTGTCCGACACCACCTTGACCACAATGTCGGCGCCATCCTCAATCGAAGCCTGGGCGCATCGCGTCAGATGATCCCCAAGAGCTGTAGCCTGGAGATCCTCCGCAACATACGGCGTAGGGCGAAGGTTGCGCCTGGCGGAGACGCAGCCTGCAGTGGCACAGAAGAATGGCGATCCCAGCGACGGGTTGTACATGCCGCATACTTGATGGAAGGAGCGCCCACACATGTCACAGCAAACGCGGCGGTGGTCATCGACGAGGGGTTCTTTTTCGCAACCTGGGCACACGCCGGCCGCCGCCTTGCGCGCGTTGCTGGCGGCAACGGCCGCGGCCGGGGAGCCAGGCATCGAAGTGCCCATCGGAGAGCGCGGAGAATCTCGCCCCTTCGACTTCTTTGGCCGCGCGCCCGATTTTGTACCTCGACCGGTGGAAGCAACCTTGGTGCTGTCCCCGCCCGCATCATGCCCACGCCCTGAACGCTTGCCTACGGGCTCTGCAGACGAGGTTGCGTAGTGACGTTGGGGGACGTAGTCGTGCGTAACGATGATCTGCTCGGCGTCCGAGAGCCCCTGCAGCTGCTGGGCGAACTCCTTCGCTGACGAGGCACCCTGCGCGAAAGCGCTTACGTACGCGAGTAGTGTTGGCTGCAATTCAGACGACAGCTTTCCGCGAAGCTGCACCAGTGCATGCTGCAACGCAAGCCTCCGCTGGTCGTGATCGTTGCCCGGGAACGCCCCAAATCTGCGGCGCTGGGCCTCCCGCCGCCGCCGCTCCCGCCAGACGTGATTGATCCCCATTGCATTTTCGGTTTCTACAGTAGCGCGCCGCTCTGCAATTGCCTCTTCAGAATCAGAGTGGGGCGTTGTGCCGCCTTCCGGAGACGCTGACGAAGTCGGGTGTGGGCCCATAGCCGGAGACGACTCCGCTGCGTCGCCTTGGTTCTTTGGCCGCAGCATGCGCGAAAGAAGTGAACTGTGGTACCAAAAACAGCAACGACAGACGCACATCAGCTGCTACGGTAATTGCGTGCAAACGATGGTCCAAAGAGCAGACCGAAATCGCTGGTCACTACTTTGTGCCAGATCTAGGGCAAGCATACGGCGCTCACAGGCTCAACACAACTGAACGTTGGTCCTTCACCTGTAGGAAGATATCGACAGCAGAAATGACACGAACTCTTCATTTCCCAACTTGTGTTCCTGAAAATCAAGAGGTAGGTAGGTGAGATCGCCGAAACCCAGGATACGAACGCCAGCGAGCGTGCTGTTGCTCGTCGAGCGTGTATTGCGTGAGAGAAGTTTGGGCATCAATTGCTGTCGGCGCCCGCGAATCGGACCCGCAACAGATTCGGCATGGCCTCGATATCTGCGAAAGAGTCCCAAACCCCGCAAGAGGGAAAGGTTCAAACCTTCCAGCACTTCTGGACTGTGTCTGTTGCAAGCCGAGCTCCTACCGGTAGCTCCTCGATCGCTTTCTGCTCCACCAACCCACGCTCGCGCGTTACTGAACCGTCACTGACATTACGGAACCCAGCCGGTTCAGACCACAGCGTTGAGTGCAACATGGACGCATCCAAAGTAAGGGCGCTGCCCACAACAAATGAGGCTAGCAGCACCTGCAGCAGCTCCTCCGTGAATCCCTCTGGCAAAATGCGATCTCCAGACTTGCAGTGCATGGGCACGCGCCAAAGCGAGCGCTCAGCCCCCGCCATCATCATCAATTGGTCACTATGAGCCTCCTCATGTTCACCCTGCGGGCGCCACTGCGGGGCTGCTTGATGCATATGCGGCGGATCGCTGGGATCCGAGCCCTGAGGGTGCTCCACCGCCGGCAGTCGTCGAGACTGTGCTGGGCCCCAAGCTGCCGTGCACTGAACTGTTCAAAATTGGCGCACTCGACGGCTCAGCGGCGCTGGGAGCTCAGCCCCCCCTCTGCTGCGACTTCTTAGTGTCCCGGTTGACGCAAGAAGGCAGATCAGGTCATAGAGAGCACTCCCGCTTCGGGCGGTAATTCACAAGCGTCTGGGATCACGGGACGGCTATGCGTCGTGCTGGTGTTGGCGGCTTTGCTTGGTGCGTGCGAGCGAACGCTGCGGCTTACAGACTGGGTCCGCGGCGTGCGCTTCCTGCGGTCCTCAGCCCAGTTTCTTTTCGGGGGCTGCGAAAGGGGGCGAGGCTGAACTGGCCAGGTAAGTGAAGTCCCGCGGGATTTATGCAGCCGTCTAGTCGAAGATATGGCGAGATGCAGCCGAACATCAGTCTGTTCGGCTGTGATGCGACCGCTCCTTCAAGAATTTCGGACGCGACTGAAATTGAACGACTACATGTGGAGCAATCTGCCGCGCGAGATTGCAGGCTTTTGCGGAGATCGCAGAAAAAGAATGATTTGAGTCCGTTCTCGTCGGCTGTTTCGTCATCTCGCACAGATGACGCAAAGTAGTTTGAACGACAATACTCAAACCAGTTTGAAAAGCAAGGACTAGTTTCAACCCCGCTTTCGCCCGCAGAATCCCTCTGGGCGAGGCACTCGCGCGGTGGGGGTTGCTGCTGCCGCAGAAGTCGTTAGCAGCGCGCTGTTTGACAGAGGCCACCAGAAACGCATCCGGCATCATGGTCGATCAGGACAAACGTGATCCAGCAAACGAGCAAAGTTCAATTGGCTCAGCCGCCAACAACCGAACGTCTGCCGAATACGCAGCGGCGGAGAGCATGCCTTTGGGAAGGCGCAGCAAATCTTCAAGCCGTCCAAAGAGTGGACGCGAGGGGGGGCAGACAGCGTTGCAAAGGCAGGCGGCTGCAGCCGCTCTCGCTGCTCAAACTGCGGCAGCAGCTGCCGCCGCCGCTGCATCGGCCGCTGCATCGGCCGCCGCCGCCGCCGCCGCCGCGGAAGCTGCAGCAGACGAAGAGGCGTACAAACCTGCGAGACCGAGATCAGTCGAGGGTTCGCACCGGCCTTCGAGGCATCGTACAGGATCAGAACCGAACAGCTACAAGAAGAGGAGCACAAAGATTTTACAGGGCCCAGTCTTGGCCAAAGTCGGTTCTGCACCCGAGATGCTGCACAGTGTTGAACTCGAAGTGTCAACGCTCAACACTATGCAAGAGGGCGAGCTGGACGATTCCGTGCGTGCCCTACCCTGTCCTGATCAGAATCCCTCTTGGCTCAGGAGCAGCCAAGGTGACTGACATTCCGTTCCTGGTGGATCTCCAGGATAATGGTTCAGGGAACAGAGAAGAGAAGAACCAGAAAAAATCGCAGAAGGGCAAGAAGGGGGAAAAGAAACATAACTCGTGTACAGATGCGATGATTATTTGTGGTGTCTGCTGCTGCTGCTGCGCCTACGTCTCACAGGTTCCCAGCTCCCTGCATGCACCCGCTGTTCACGCGCCACATTCGTCGCCGTTGGCGTGAATGAATCACACTCTGAATTTGTTTCTCTTCCCTCTGGCAGCTGATGAACGATATGGATAAGTGGACCTGATGAGTAGGCTTGCATCGCTGCTAGTGAGGAGACGAGGAGGGCTGGCAGTAAGCCTCTGCATAAGCTCTCCGCCCTCGCGTGCGCATGCGTGTATTGCAGGGCGAACGGCGGGTAGGGTGTGGACAGTTCCGTCATGCATTGTACACTTCGGCAATTGACCCCATTCAGAAACCTGCTAGATTATTCCTGGTACGGCGGCGGCGGCGGGTGTGGGTCGATCTCTGAGTAGGGCGGGGGAGGATCGGATGGAACACCCCCGTCAAAATCCGAGCGCGGCACTGGCTTTTCCATGGCCGAAGGGGGTTTGAGCTCAAGCAGACACGGCTTGTTGCTTGGTTGACGACTCGACTTTTGCTCCTTGACCTGGACATGCGGCCCTCCTGTTGCCGTTCTAACACTCGATGTTCCGTACCCGTACATAGTTGACATTATCGGCATACCCACTGTGGTCCCTGGTGGTAGCATGCGCGCTGCAGCACCAGTGCTGACCAAAGTCGCGGTACCTGGAATCAGTCCTGAGCCCAAGTAATGCACGCTTCTGACGCCAGATCTGGTCGAGCTGCTGACCTCCATAGTTTCGCTACGGGCACTTCCACATTGGGTACAGAAACGAGATACTGGATCGAACGCCGCGCCACAGCGACAAAGCAAAGGAGCAGCAGCGGGAAGCCCACACCTGGATTAGTCACGCAGGGCCAGGCGTTTAGGATGGATGCATCAATCATGGAGCGGATTAGCCCATTGAATAGGGTAGTCACCCTGTGCAAAATTTGGCGCCTGCATGTAGCGGTAGCTTGCAGCGTTTGCATGGGGTACCCGCTCCCGCATTGCGATTCTGAGGTTCGCCTGGTCGGATATCTTACAAATGTCATGATGCAGCTACCCAGGGAGGCTGCGCGAGAAAGGAGAGTGTCACACACCGCATGTTGTACAAAACATGTCTCGATCGTCGAGCGGGGCGTGGCATCGCCCGCAACAGATGCCGCCAGGCCTTGACATGGGCCCTGCCTATGTATGTGGTTCTGATCACCGGTCGGTCTCACAGAGCTACGCTAGAAGTCTTCGTAGGTCCATATTGGTAGGGTTTTCGCTCTGTGATCCTCCTCCTCTAAAACCCAAGGTCTCGTTTCCCGTGCCCGGCATCCCCAGCCAGGCGGTTGACTGCTTCAGTTCGCCGCCAAAAGCGCTAGAGGTTCTCATCGATGAAGTGGGCCAAGGGACATGGGGGGACTGTGACGTTCGTGACGATGGGAGTTGTCACTACGGGAATCGTCTGGTACATCCATCAGTCACAGGTGAGTCCGATGCTGCCTGTTGATACCAGCGAGAGGCTCTAGAGGACTTGACCTCCCAGAATGCTACGAGCCGGTTCATCTCTTCCCAGTAGATTCAAACAGGCTGTGAGTTATGAAAGACTCAGGACTCATGTGGCCTCTATTTAAGAAACATGAGGATCCCGAGAGGATGAGCCTCACCGAGGGAGTTGCTGGCAGGTAGATGAAAAGGCACGAATGCGTCAAGGGGTCATCAAGGACCTGGAGCGTGTGAGGCAGAAGGAGGCTGGTACTTTCCAGGTGCCTAAGTGAAACACGGACTGCCGGTAGACAGATGGAGTCCGGCACGCTGGGCGCTGTTGGGGCGGCGGCAGGATCTTGTGGCCTGGAAGCCGTGGAGGGTGCTGTGCAACGGGAAATAGCAGACTTTGCAGCGCTGTTGCACGGGATCGCCGCTATCAGTTTTGGTCCAGCGGGTCGCACCATTTTGCTCCAGGTAGGATTCAGCGATCTCGGCTGCAACCCAAAGCGGGCGTTCTCCCCATTGATCCGCGGGCGGGCGAAATCAAACAAAAACTGGCTCAGCGCATCGCAGAATGTGCGTAATTGTAGCGACAACTGCAGGTTCCGTCTTCTCCTTCACGCGCTACTGTCACGTCTGCCTCGGCACGGATCTATCCGTACGTCTTGCCACCAAATCCGGGTGCTGCCCTCACCACGCTCTCTTTGTCAACGTCTTCAATATTCTATCTCGTGGCAAAATGGCACTCTCAGTGCATGCTCAAGTATGCACGGCTACTTTAGGTGCGGCATTGCTACTCTCTCTCCTCCGTCGCCGATGCTCCATTGCTCCTTCCGCCCAGCCGGATGGGAGGATTTCATCTGCAGGCGCTCTGATTCCGAGCGGAGCGGACGGAGGCCACCTCACTGTTCTTTTCACGACGCATCTGTTGACGGCGATATTGGGTCCTGCTATCTGCTCTGAAGACAAATCACAGATAATTGTGGGGGGTCGTAAGCTGTGGCTTCCGCCTCCTTTTCTTCTTCCGCCTCCTTTTCCCGGTCTTCAGCGCCGTGCGATGCTTTTATTGAGCTTGGAGGTAAACCAAATACCAATTTTTGGCATTTCATCACATCAAATATGCAGAGACATGCAACTATATTTTTTCGTGAGCACAATGCTGATATTCGTGCCAATTCTGAGTTCGTTTCGCCTCACGGGTGACAGATTGCAGCGACTTGGCTGCGGGATCTACCAGTCAGTGGTTGGGCAGGTTGCGGCGTGCAGGCCGGCAGCAGCGCATCGTTACGGGCCCTGGTTCGTGGCCTGTTGGTGCCACGTGTTGCATGCTGGCTCAGTTGTCAGGAAATGGAGCACGTCATCGATATGATCGTGTCCTCCGCCCGCGCGGGGCCTGTGAGGGTGCTTGGTGAGGTGGGTGCAAGAACAGGGCAGTCTGAATCGTTGCCGGGTTTGATCATCGACGGGCCGCTTTCGCTCGACCCGCGGGTTCCGGATCTTTCAATTTGGAAGGCAAAGGGCGAGGTGAAACTTGCACTGTATGCCGTCCCGCTAGAGATGCCACCGTCAACCAACGGAGGAGCTCAAGGTGAAATGACGGATACGTCTCTGGGTGTGTGGCTCCACGCTCTTGAGACACTACATGTAGGTCCTGTCCCTTGCCATGTACTCTGCGGTGTGAAACACTGCATGCATTCGGAATCCTGTCCAGCAGATTTTCTTGGTTGGCTTGCGCTCAGCACTCTCTGACGCCGTTGATCGTTTGACGCACGCAGAGGTTGTGGGGTGCCAGCAAGTCGTGGAGCCCCAGGTGGCAGAGGCGCTGCTTTCCAGGGGCATTTTACCCCTTGAGAGGCTTTCGAATGCAGAGCACGGCTTGCCTGCACTTGCGCGCCTGTCTGGTGCCATGATCCTGCCCGCTGTCGCTCCGCCGTCAGTAGCATCGATCGGTCGAATCGGTCGTGCCGTTCTCCGCGTCATCGCTGGTCGTCCCTGCATTTTGATTTCGCCACCTGGAGTGGTGGGGGGAGACGGAACTATCAGCGGCACGGGTGGAATTCAGCGTAGTCCTAGTGATCAAGATGTCGATGCCTGGCGTGGGCGGGTGCACCAGTCTCCGAACTCGTTTGTGCTTCGCGCGCCAGACCAAGCGCAGCTACAGGAGCTGAGGCATGAGGTCCGTGCCTTTCTTCGTTGCTCGTCTGCCCGACCACCTGCACGCCCGTGTATCCATCCACCCGGTTGTATCTCCGAGCATTCAGTGAAGGACTGGGGACAGCTGTGGCTGAGAAACGGATGGGACGGGGGCAGGTTGAAAAGGCCTGCCACTTGCTGAACAGGGTGAGCTGCCTGGAGGCTACAGGATCAGAGTTTTGGGCGATGCCGGGAGGTGGTTGTGCGGAGCTGCACATTGGAGAGTATCTGCAGACTCGTGCGGCACTCGAGGTTGGTGGCCCTTGCCCCGAGCTGTTGAGCACGAAAGTAGTCGATGTCGTGGCTCGAGCTCACACGCTGCGTACGCAATAGGAATCTGCAATGCTTGCATCACAAGCGGGAAGCTCAGAAATCGATCGAACGCGCATGGATGTGCTCCGAGGCACCGCGACAGTCGGAATGCATGTGCTGGCGCTGGCGGCGGCACTTGCACTTGGTTCTGCTGTGCGTGATGTGGAAGGAGCTGCTTCTGTGGCCCGCTCGGGAGCTCTTCAGGACGCACAGGCTGCCCTTGAGCACCTAAGGTAAGCCGCGTTTCAGCACCTGGGGCTTGGATGCAGACAGAAGTGCACGCTCATCCGCGACGCGCTCTAGCCTGCGATCCCACCTTGAACTGATGCGTGTTACTGACTACTCTGACAGTGCTGTCACAAGGGCCATCAGCCGACATTGCATGCGACGAATTCGCTGAACGTATCCGTGCGGCAGACAGGCAAACCGCAGCTCTCTAGACTTGCAGCGCCGTTACATCGTCCGTGCTCTCGCGCAAGACGATCAAATAGATGCGCCTATCACGACACCGAATGGCCACGACGAAGCGAGATCATCATTTTGGGGCTGGGATCCAGCGCAATCTTGCGTCAAGTTGGTATGGGGGCGAGAGAGAGGTTGTGGGTGCGGAGAAAATGACACAGAGCTAGGCTGGGTATTAGATGATGCGGCAGCCAAGATTGGCGGACTGCTCAGCGGTCTGGCCGCGTGTGAGACACTTGCGAGGGTCGACCGAAAGGTGCTGTAAGAAATGTTCGCGCTCACAAGTTGTGAGTCACAACGACTCTGTTGAGCAAGCTCGGGCGAGAAAGTTTTATTCTGCGAAATCGCCCTGGTGTCATTTAGGTGTTCTGAAGAGTGACCAGGTGAAGTTAAGCGCCATTCAATCTTCTGGCGTATGCCGCGCGAGATCGTCTCAAATCACTCCTTGACGTCACCAATTCCATCCTCTTTGATGGCATACTGCGCTTCGCCCTCGGGCAGACTTGGAGAGTCGTAAATTTTGCAAACGCGCGCATCTCCACGTCCCTGAGAAAGGTGGAAGACCCTTCAATACCAAGGCAAGAGAACATAAGAGAGACAGCGCTGACATACTCGACAAGCATGGGCTGGGACACATACCTTTTTGAGAGACAGCCGAGTCGTGGAAGCGTGAGCCATGATGTTGCCTCCGATTGGCTTTTTCGGATCAGGATTGAAGGTCATGCCGTCGACTTGCGCCACCACCTGATTGGTGACAACGACTGCAACACCAAACTCGTCGGCCAGCCTTTGGAGAGCACGCAGAAACAATCCAAGATTTTGCTGACGATTCGCCAGCTCCCCCCTGCACGGAATGTCATGGCGTTTCAGAACATGCAAGTCTACAATGTAAAACTGACAACGAAGCACCCTATCATGACCTGCCAGTGTAGTCCGTCCGATAGAGAGCTGTGGCGCTGTCGACAACAACAAGAGCATATCGCGCATCTGCCATCATGCCTGCAGCCTGCGTGCACAGTGTCTTGTCAAGTCGAAGTATAGCACTCAACAGAACTAGAAATTAAGCATTTTTTTATGTCGGATAGTGGCAATGAAGAACGCAAAATTGGCACCTGGCGCAAAAGAGTCATCTGATGCTCTGAGTTGTACGCACGAGCGTACGCCACGTTGCTGAGCACGTCTTCGCCGTCAAGACCGTACCTCTCCGCAACCTTGACAAGTCTCTCTGGCCTGAAGGTCCCTTCCGTGTCAATGTATAATGCCTTGCCCTCCGCGCCACCAGACTCCAATGGAAGCTGGCAAGTCACACATAGCTGGTGGCAGAGTTGAGTTTTGCCTGCACACAAATGTATCTGTATTAGTAGAGCAGATTGATGGGGATGCGGAGGTCGAGGCACCGCGCGGGTGAAAGTGAGGAAGAGGCGCGTATCAGGGGCATTCACCGGTGCGAAACTCCCCAAAAAGCTCTGTGAGCGAGCCAGTTTCGATACCTCCTGCAAGAAGCTTATCAAGCTCTTTGCTCCCAGTATGAATTTGGATGATCTCTTGCCGCTGCTTGTGGTATTCAAATGCAGTGGTAAAGCCCATTGGCACAAGCTTCGCCGCCTGCTCCTTCATCTTCTGCACCTTGCTCTCACCAAGCCCTTTGATCTTGAGAAGAGCAGCGGTTGTGGCATGCGCAATCGACTCAGCCTGCGATAAAGGAACACGACAACTCAGAGAATAGCTCGCTAAACCGTCCATTTCAACCATCCACGCCTCGGGTGAAAGTCCGACGGATGCTAACCGTGTGGAAGCCCGCCTCAACCACCTTTGCGAGGTCTGCGCGACTGATGCCATTGCCCTGTCCATGCCGCGCATGTTAGATTCGCTGCACAGGAAGCATGGGCGCATAAGCGCTCGTCGCGGCGCTTGAAAGCTGCCGTGACCGCTCCGTGGTTGAGCTTGGCCATCACCTCAAGCTGCGCAACAGGAATCGGACCGCAGCATTCTTCTTCCTCCTGCTCATGATGAGCAATGGCTTGGAGCTGTGCCGGCTCTACCATAGCCATCCTGGCTCCAATAGCAAGGGTCTTCCCTGAGCTGCTCTAGGCGTGCCACTCACAGCGTTGAAAGCGCTTGTAATCGATGATGCGCTGCCGCCGGGGGGGCGGAGTGACTCCCAGACTTGAAGGTCTGCACAAGTCTAAAGCTGGCACAGTCTCTGCTCAGAGACGTGGCACGGCGTCGCGCAGTAGGACAGCGACGCGCGTGCGACACCAGGCAAAGTTCGGTGGAGTTTTGGATGGACGGGCGATTTGGAGGGATGGTTCGAAACCGGAATGTAACGATTTGGAGTCCCGAGGCGGGCTCGCCATAGCGCCTCGAGCATTGGATCCATTTGCCAAGAGGAGATCAAATTCTCAAATTCCAAATCGCTGGCCAACCGACCTCGAACCGCGGGTAGCGGGCGGCGGAACAGCGCGATGGCGGCAGTAGGCTACCTGGTGCACATCAATGACCCAAACGACTGCCATGAATTACTCAATGCGGACATATCCATTGGACGTTCTGATGATAATGATGTTGTTCTTCCGGACAAGAGCGTCAGCAGCAAGGTACTCTCAGTGACCTGCCACACATGCACGCCTACCTTCCGTGTGTTCAAATGTCAGAGATTTCTTCCCCTCCAATGGCTTCGAGTGAACCTATCTTGCATTCATCTAACTTCCTCGTGCGAGCAGCATGCAAAAATCGTCTTCGACACCCACAGGGGCTCGAACCGGATCACCTTGTCAGACGTCGGTTCTCGCAATGCAACCTTTGTGAATCGGGTGCGAACCTTCACGGCCAGTGTGAGCTTTAAGTTCTGGTAATGCAGATGTACATCGATTGCCGTGTAGGCGCGGTCAGTGCTGGTGCGACTTCGCTGCCATTCCGGGAAAGCCACTGAGTTTCTTTCCGTCCGTTTCTGTGCAGGAGCGCCTGCAGCCAGGGTCATCGCAGCCCATCAAATTCGGCGATACTCTCCGTTTTGGCTACGACCCCTCTACCTATCGCCTTCTGCAGCAGCTCCCTGAGCTGCGCATTGACGTCGAGGATTCTGAGGCGCCCTCGGACCTGCAGTACTCGCGACCAGCAGGTGGCGCCCTGGTCCATGAGATGTGGCGAACCACTCGCGCGAGAAGGCGGTGCCCTGCCACTATGTGCAGGGGTCGCAGTCCGACTGGCAAGACCGAGGACGCCATCGCTGTGCGTAATCTTGAATTCGTGTGTGCAGGCAAGGTCAACCCGCCGTCTTTGCACACGACGGACCTGGACCGCTTCCCGCAAGTTGGGAGTTCTCGCTCGCCTCCGCGCCGCCCAAAGCCTCCGCGACATGGCGCGCTTGAGGAGGCCCTGCCGCCGCGGGTTGGAAACGACGACAGTGTGAGGCGGTCTGCATCAGCTGGGCGTCACAACGCGCACGAGCCGGTGGACATTGGCCTGGCCGTCGACAACACGGCCCCATCCCGCGCCGCTCGGGAGAGCAGGCGGGACGAGCGCAGGATGTCAAGCGACGATAATGTTCGTGCGTCCAATGATGTCGGCGTTGCACATGGTCGCCGGGGCAGGGCGTACGGAGGCGAGGGTGCAGGCGGATTTGAGGACGCCCATCCTAGAGCTCAAGAGGCTCATGGCGCTGGGGCATACGGTGGTGGAGGCGGCGGGGGCAGGGCGGATGAAGGTGGGAACGCCGGTTGGGAGGCCTATCCCCAGGCTGGAGGGGCTACGGGCCAGGCACGGATGCAGATGGCGCAGGGTGGTGTCGGTGGAGCGACTGGCGTGGGCTGGGCTCAAGGAGGGCAGGAGGGGATGCTGGAAGACTCGCTGCCGCTTCCTCCGTCGGCGCGGGACGGGCAGGCGCTTGCGGCCGGGCTGGCGGAGCAGGAGCGTCTTTTCGCAGAGGAGCGCGAGAAGAAGCGCGCGGACCTCGCGCTCGAGCTCGGCGCTGTCGGGGGCGGCGGGGCCCTGCCCGCGGAGGAGAGCGGAGACACGAAGCTGCTTCGGGCGCAGGTCGCGGCGCTCGTCAAGGAGCTGTCGGGGAAGGAGCGCGTGCTCGACGAGCTCACCGGCGGCGATGACATGGCGAGGACGCTTCTGGACGCGCAGGAGGCGAACCGAGGCCTGCGAAAGCGCCTGACAGAGCGCGGCGAGGAGATCGAGCGTTTGCAACGGCGGCTCGAGTCCCTGGCCTCGGGCGGCGCGGATGCGTGGAAACGAACCGTGGACGAAGCTGTCGCGGAGAACCGCCGACTGCACCAGCAGCTCGGGCATCTCAAGAAGAATCAGGAAACCGCCGACCGCCGTTGGGTGGAGCAGCAGGATCAGAGTGCCTCGTACGCTGCGCGCGTGCATGAACTCGAAACCCTACTGGCCCGCCAACGCGATGCAGCGGAGGAAGAGGGGCTGGCGCGCGACGCCGAGATCCGAGCGATGAACAAGAGAATGCAGGAGATTGCAGGGAGCAGCGACCCATCCAAAATGGAGGCTGCACGGTTTTTGGTGGAGCAAGTCTCGGAGCAGGAACGCGCGATGCGAGTGCAGAAAGACCACGCCATGCAGGTCTGACTGAGCGCCTGGCCCTCTCGGACCTCCCTGTGCAGTGCAAAGCGATGACCGTTCGGGGCCACTCACCCGTCTCTTGGCAGTTGGAGGCGCGGATGAAAGAGCTCAAGGCCGAGAACGAGTTGTTGCGCAACACCCTTTCGGGGCTCGGCGCAGAAGACGCCGGCGCCGAAGTTGGGGGTGCTTGGCGCCCCGACGCAATCAAGTTTCTCCAGTCGCAGCTCTGGGAGCTCCGGGCGCAGGGCGCTGTTGAGCATGTTGTCCGGCTGGAGGAGAAGGTTGCGCAGCTCGAGGAGGAGGCGCAGACGCGGGAAGGGGTGGTGGACGAGCTGCGCGCGGCAACGGCCTTGACGCGCGCGGGGCAGGAGCCCGGCGCGGACGCGGCGGCGCTGGAAGAGCAGCTGCACGATAAGGACGCGCGGGTGCGGGCGCTGGAGGGTGAGGCGGCGCAGCTGCGGGCGGAGAAGCAGGCGCTGGAGGACCGGCTACACGACCTCGACAACAAGCACCTCGTCGACAAGGCTGTCGCCGACGCCCGCTCCGCCGATGCCGCCGCCCAGCGCGCCCAGCGCGCCCCCGCCTCCCGCGCGGGGCCTGACCCCGGGAGCTGAAGTGTGAGGTTTGTGCCTCTGTTGATTCCACTAAAAATGAGGACCGTTGCATGCCAGTCGCCAGCGGCGACGAAACAGCCGCGCGTCCGCCGAAGTCCCACGCCGGACCGAGTATGCACGCGCGCGTCTAAAATTAAGATGTTAGGGTTTAGGGTTTAGGGTTTAGTTGCTTGTATGCGCCGCTGCTCTGCTTGGGCAGAGGCTCGAGCGGCGCCTCGTCGAGGCGCTCTGTTTAGAGTGGAGATTGTGTGTGAGAGTCGCTTTATAAAAGTTG
>Ga0115567_10002896_pt1 | contig 17067 bp, 17 predicted proteins | sample COGITO_mtgs_1204_2_FD_88679 | JGI IMG/M metagenome (GOLD analysis project Ga0115567, IMG submission 88679) | Pelagic marine microbial communities from North Sea - COGITO_mtgs_120412 | ecosystem: Environmental > Aquatic > Marine > Epipelagic | place: Germany:Helgoland, sampling site Kabeltonne... | reverse complement strand
GCAGGTGGGCGACGCCTCATCATGTTGGCCGATTCTGTTGCACACTGCGGGCGAGCCCATCAAGTATGTCGGATTCGCTGGCGAGCAAGCTGTCGAGACCAAGGTGACGCATGATGCTTACCAGAATGGCCATACCGCCCACGATCGTGTCAACCCGACCCATCGGAAGGCCCGGATTGCAGGCACGATCCTGACGGTTTTCGGTGGCGAGTGTGCGGAAGACATCCTCGGCGGCTTCACGAGTCAGCGTGAAGTGATGGATCAGATCTCGGTCATATTCCGGAATACCGATTTCGACCGCAACGGCGGTGGAAATTGTTCCAGCCACGCCAACAACGGTCGTGGCGTGATGTGCTTGCGGTAGTTCGCGATCCACATCGTCGAGCCATGCCGCGGCATAGGTCACGCAGTTCGACAATTCCTCGGCCTTTGGCGGGTCAGTCTCGATGTACAAGTCGGTGAGTCGGACCGAACCAATATCGAGCGAGATGGCGTCGTCGAAACTGTCGCCGCCGCACGAGAATTCGGTCGAGGCTCCCCCAATGTCGATGACCAGAAACGGCCCATCAGCCGGATTGAGCTCGCGTGTCGCTCCAAGGAAGGTGAGTTCACCTTCCTCGACCCCCGAAAGAACATGGGCCGGTGACCCAACAATTGCGGAAGCAGCAGCAATGAACTCTGGCCCGTTTGACGCATCACGAGCAGCAGCAGTGGCGGCCACACGCACCCTTGCTGGGTCCACCTGATGGTCATCGAGCAGGCTGCGGTAACGACGGAGCGCGGTGTACACCCGTTCGAGCGCCTCGGGCTGCAGTTCCCCCGCTGCGTCGAGCCCTTTGCCCAGTTTGGTCAACTCGACCTCGCGAACCAGCGTGGTATCACCATGCATGATCAGCAGCCGGGTTGAATGCGAACCACAGTCGATGGCCGCATATGGCAAGTCAGTAGTTGTTGTGTCAGTCACGAGTCGTCCAGGCCCGCCGAGAGTGCATCCGCCACCCACTGGCCAACGGGATCGTGCCCACCGGCCAGGAAGTACGCATAGTGCGCGTGCAGGCACTTGACGCCGACACGGGTCCCGCCAACGCCGGCGCTTGGGCGATGACCGTCGTAGCCGTCGGGAATCAGTGCTTCTCGTTCGGCCCGATATGCCTGGTGGGCTGCAACCAGTTCATCGGCGTCGACCTCAGCCTCGGCGACATCGACCGCACCCGTCGACTCCAGACGACTTACGACCAACCGATCATGAGGCGACACGAGCCAGTAGAGCGTGGGCATAGGACGACCGCTGCCCAGAATCGGAGCATTACGAATCACTCGTGGTGTGCCATCGTCATGGCGCAACACGATCTCAAAATGTCCTTGCGGGTGACGACCGAGCAAATCGGCCACGACAGCGAAGTCTGCGTCGTCGACTGGGGTCCATGCCGCCGGTCGGGGTATCGCCATGACGGGAACTTTCCGGTCGGTCCGTTAACCCTTGCGGAACATTCGGCGCAAGATGAGCAGGAGCGCTGCAACAGCAGCGACAGGAAGGACCCGCTTAAAGACCGACGCACCCGCAGCATCGAGCAAGTCGACTGCTTCAGCTTCGGGCATGTTGATCTTGCGAGGACCGGTATGGACAACAGGGTCCTCGGCCTTGGTTTCCTCGACTGGGGTGTCCTGCACAGCTTCATCGGCTGCTTCGGCATCGCCGCCTGCCTGTTCTTGTGCGAGAACTTCCTGCAGGTTCTCGGCGAACTGGCCCATGAGTTTGGCGCTCACTTCGGCCATGACGCCACGACCGAACTGTGCTGCCTTACCGGTAATCGAAAGGTCGGTGTAGACGTCGACGCGGGTGTTGTCGGCATCGATCTCGTGCAGCGTGGCGGTAATGAGTGCGCTTGCGTTGCCAGCGCCCCGGCTATCGCGACCGTCACCCTTGATGACGACCTTGCCCTCGGCTTCGTTCTGTTCGATGAACGTGGCCTTGCCTTTGTACTGCGCCGTGACAGGTCCAACCTTGACCTTGACATTGCCTTTGTATTCGTCGCCGTCGATCTCTTCGAGCTGAGCGCCGGGCAGACACGGAGCAATCCGCTCTACGTCGTTGAGCACTCGCCATGCAGTGGCACGGTCTGCTGCGACTTCGAAGCTGTTATTCAGGTCCATGAGCCAAGTTCCTTCGTCATTTGGTTGCGGCGTACTTGATCGAATTCGACAACGGTGTCGACATCTACCGCACTTCCTGGGCAGGGTACCTCGGTCACCAATTCAGGGCGACTTCTGAGGAGTTGTCGAGCACCTTCATCACCGTCTAATGGCAACAGGCCCCACACATCGCTGTGCAATCGCACCGGCGGTGTGGCCTGTTTGTCGAACTTGGCCACAGCAATAGGACTCGGGCTTGAGGACACCAGGCGCCAGGCTTCTGGCGTTACAAAAGGCTGATCTGCCAGCCCGATCACCAGCGTGTCATAACCAGAAAGATCGGCGTAGTGGACGGCGACCTGAAGCGAACGTGACTGCCCATCGGCCCAATCATGGTTGTGCACGATCGACACTGCGTCGGGAACGAGTCCAGTCACTGGGATCGAACCTTCGATGACCAGGACCTCGACAAAACCGGCCGCTAGTGCATGGGTGGCCGCCCACCACAGAAGTGGCTTCTTGTTCAGCTTGGATTTGAGCTTGTGCTCAGGTCCGTTGAAGCGGCTACCGGCACCTGCGGCCAAAATCACAGCCAGGGTTGTTTCGGGTGGGGTCGGCGTGCCCGCCAATTCCTCGGAGGACTCGGAGGACTCGGAGGACACGGAGGACTCGATGGACTCGATGGACTCGTCTTCTGACTCAATCACAGTCGGTCAGTCTGGCGTGTGATCGGCCGTGTGCCTCGCGCTGGCACGTATGGTGCTGGTGTGGAAGATTTCGTAGCCCCGTCTGGCCTCCGTGTGAACATGCTGCTGTGCGACGCTGCTCAGGCCAGCAATGGCAAGTTGTTCGTCCTCGGCGGCGGGTTGTCGGTCATTGGACCGAAGCCACAACCGTTGGCGCTGGCCATCCATGTGACCGTCCCCTGGGACCGAGCAAATATCAGCCATGAATGGAAACTCGACCTGGTCGACGAAGACGGCCGAGCCGCAATGATCGGCGAAAAGCCAGTAAGCGTGAATGGGCGGTTCGAGGCCGGACGGCCGGCAGGGCTGCGAGCGGGAACCCCGCTGGGCGTAGCGCTTGCCATCAACCTGACTGCATTGCGACTCAAGCCCGGGGTTGGTTACAGCTTTGTCTTCGCCATCGATGACGAGGCCCGGCCCGAGTGGCGTGCACAGCTGTTCATGCGAGGGCCTGCGTAACACCGGTCGGGCAGGGATTCGGCGAGGAACGAGACGAAAGCCGGACTACCCCCGCTCGGGCCTGCGTTCGTCACTGGTGACTTGTAAAAGGCCAGCCGGCGTGCACGGAGTCTGCGAAGCTGGCCACCTTGTCCCCAACCCGCATTTTCCTTACGTCCGGCATTCTGAGTCGAGCGTGCACTCGAGGCTTCTGGAGCCTGTTCTTTCTTCGCCTTGTTACCGAAGTCCAGCTTGAGCCCTTCCAACTGGTGCTGCTCGGCACGGTCATGGAGCTGTCGATTCTGCTCTTCGAGATCCCCACGGGGATTGTCGCTGATCTCTATAGCCGAAAATGGTCGGTCGCCATCTCGTTCGTCGTTGTCGGCGCCGCCTATGTGCTGAGCGCCAACGCCGACGTCTACTGGCTGCTCGTGCTGAGCCAGATCATGGTTGGTTTTGGCAGCACGTTTGTGACCGGTGCTGAAACCGCCTGGATCACCGACGAGCTCGGCAGCGCGGAGGAGGCCGAACCGCTCATCCTTCGGCGTGCTGGCTACCAACTGTGGTCCGCAGTTGCCGGCATCATCGTTTTTGCAGGCCTTGCGGCACTGACCTCGTTGAGCCTGACACTCAGCGTGATCGGCGTGATCTACGCGGCATGGGGATTCGTGCTGATGGCGGTTATGCCAGAGAACAACTTTGTGCGATCCGCCGGCGAGGGCTGGCGTGGTTTCCTGCGCATGCTCCAAGGCGGATGGTCGCAGTCCTACCAGGTCCGGCCGTTACGTATTCTGGTCATCGCTGTCTTCATGGGAGGCCTTGCAAAAGAAGCCATCGATCGGCTCGATGTGCAACGCCTTGTCGACGTTGGTTTGCCCGATGACATCGACGAAGTGTTGGTGATCGGTGCTCTGGTTGCAGCCCACTCACTCATCGGTGCTGGCATGTTGGCGGTTGCCAAACGACGGGCCCGGGGATCCTCCGTAGTACCTGCTATGTCCATGTTGCTCGTAGGCGTCGCCGTGGGGATCTTGTTGCTGGCCCACATGGAGGTGCTTGCTCTCGCCGGCCTTGGCCTGATTCTGCAGGGTGGATTTTTCCTAACGACAATCCCACTCGTCACCACGTGGGCGAACACCTTTGCATCGTCAGAGAACAGGGCAACAGTGCATTCGTTCGTTGGTCAAGCCGAAGCCTTCGGTGAAATTCTGGGTGGCATCGCTCTGGGCGCGCTCGCTCAATTCACGACCGTGCCAACAGCTATGACGGTCTCGGCAGGCCTCTTCCTGTTAGCTGCAGGCATCGCCTCAACAGCTCGCAACCACTGGGCTGGGGCCTAACAGTTCATCTTCAGCCACCAGTTGCCCGGCACATCTCAGCGCTCGTGAATCGGGCCTTCGGTATCGGTCAACGCACTGATCTTGCGCCCGGAACGTAGCGCAATGATCTCAGCACAGATCGACACCGCGGTCTCTTCAGGCGTGCGCCCCCCGATGTCGATACCGATAGGTGAACGCAGACGAGCAAGACCACGATCGTCGACCCCGGCCTCGCGGAGCCGTTCGGTGCGGCCATCATGTGTTTTGCGGCTACCCATGACACCGATGTATCCCACTCGAGTTTCGAGTGCCCGCACGACTGCCGGCACATCGAACTTGTTGTCGTGGGTCAAAACCGCGACCGCATCTCGCGGTCCTAGCTCATCGCCGAACTCGTCGAAGACATCGTCGGGCCAACTCACCCGCAACTCGTCGGCCATCGGGAACCGTTTGCGGGTTGCGAACACCGGCCGAGCATCGGCAACAACCACCCGATAACCCAGAAGTTTGGCTGCGCTCGCAAGCGCCGCCGTGAAATCAACCGCACCAAAGATCAGCATGCGAGGCGGCGGCGCTTGAGACTCAACAAAGACCGTCAGGTCGTTCTCGCGTTGTTGGCCCTGCGCTCCGTAACTGCGAACGCCACTCCGCCCGACCTCGAGTTCGGCTAGTGCATCGCGCTCAACCACTCGGTCGAGTTCGGCGTGCCCCAAGGTCCCCACCGGAGCGATTCCGGGCCGCACAAGCATCTTGGCACCCAGGCTCTGGCCCTCGATCACCGATACCAGACACACCGGCTCGTCGCTCCGGATAGCGCCGACCCACAGGTCGAAGATCTCGCGGCTCATACAGATCAGCTACCAGTCGAGGGGTTCGATGTAGAGGTGGATTGTGCCGCCGCACGTGAGTCCAACAGCAAAGGCCTCGTCATCGCTGTAACCAAAGGTGACCATACGTCGTTCGCCAGATTCGATGATGTCGAGCGCTTCGGTGACAACGGCACCTTCGACGCATCCGCCCGATACCGAACCGATGACCTCGCCGTCTTCGTTGACAGCCATTGCTGCTCCCGGATCGCGCGGACCGGAGCCTTCGATGTCGACAACACGAGCAACCGCTACCTGTTTGCCCGCATCTCGCCACGAGCCAACTTCGTCGAGTATGTCCTTCATGTCAGACCTTTCATTGGCTTGACGCTACCGCACCCATCAACTGGACAGAACACTAGGGAACCCGCCTGATCCTGGACTTTCCTCGGCACTGCGGTTGATCGCTGCCGCAAGCTGTTCAAGTGCTCGAAGTGAATGACCTTCGACAAATTCGTCGAGGTACGGAAGAGCCGCCGCCATGCCACGAGCGAGCGGTGCATACCCGTCGGTGGCTTTCAGCGGATTCGACCACACGATGCGGTATGCCACTCGGCTCAGCCGCGCCATTTGTTCGGCCATCAGCTCGGGTTCGCCCCGGTCCCACCCGTCGGACAGGACAACAACGACGGCGCCCCGGGCCATACCCCGCACAGCCCATTCGTCGTTAAATGACCGAATCGATTCCCCAAGCCGAGTTCCTCCGGACCAATCCTCGACCGCCTCGGCTGCATTGGTCAACGCCCGATCCGGGTCGAGTGTTGCCATCTCACGGGTCAATCGGGTCAGTCGGGTCCCAAGCGCAAAGGCTTCGACCCGGCCCCTGGCAAGCACAGTGGCATGCACGAACCGCAGCAGGGCCCGTGAATACGCCTCCATAGAGCCGCTGATGTCAAGCAACAACACGACACGGCGAGGATGTTCACTTGGTTTGCGAAACGCACGGTCGATCGGCTCACCATCATTTGCGAGCGCTCGACGCACGGTGCGCCGCAGATCGGGTTGGCCCCGGCGCTTTAGTGAACGCTTCTGACGCCTCGATGGTCGGACCGCTCCGCCAATACGGATCTGGCTAACCAGATGTGCGAGCTCGGCCAGCTCGACTTTGGAGTACTCGGCGAAGTCCTTGTCGCGCAGCACTTCTACAGCGCTGTACCGCATCGTGATGTCAGGTTCAGCCTCATCGTCGTCGCCACCGGTTGAGTCCTCGGCACCATCTTCATCTTGTTGATCGACCGCAATAGTTGTGGTCGTCGTCATCTGTTCGGCGTCGTCGAACTCTGCCCCCACCCAGTAGCGGCCAAAGACCTTGTGGTACGTCATGAAGTCTTCGCTTCGGGTGATCAACGTGGTGCGTCCACACCAATACCGCTCGGATCGGTTCACGCTATTCACTGCGCACAATGCCTGCACGTACAACAGGGTGGCCCCGATCGGTACCTCTACCCCGGCGTCGCGCAACGCCTGCACAAAACCCGCGGCAAGAATCGGAAGTTTGGACCGATCGACAGATCGGCCCTCGGGTAACGCTGCCCGCTCACCTTGGAATTGCCGCGGTGTCAGGACCCAGTCGGGCTGCTCGGCCACAGCGTTATGTGTCGGTTGCTGCAGCCACGACCCGGTCGAGGCCATGATCGCGCACTCGCTGCTGATCTTCGCGGTACTTGAGCACGGTGCCCAGGCTGGCGTCGGCCGACTCGACTGTCAGTCCACGTTGTTCGAGGCGGTGCAGAGCCTGGGCCCAATCGATCGATTCGGCAACACCGGGTGGCTTGTAGAGACCAAGGCCGCGGAACTCGGCAACTGCTCGTGCCACTTGACCAGCCAATGCGTCGGTCACTCCATCGGTGCGGCGGCGAATGATCTCAACCTCGCGCTCCAGACCTGGGTGTTCCACCCAGTGGTAGAGCGCCCGCCGCTTGAGCGCGTCGTGCACGTCACGGGTCCGGTTCGACGTGATGATCACGATCGGCGGCTTCTTCGCCCGGAACGTGCCCAACTCAGGAACCGTGATCGCGTATTCGGACAACACCTCGAGGAGAAAAGCTTCGAACTCATCATCGGCACGATCAACTTCATCGATCAACAACACTGGAGCGATGTCATCGTTGTGCGCAATCGCATCAAGCAATGGGCGGCGGACTAGGAACTTCTCGCTGTACAACTCGTCTTCAACAGAGTCAGCGTTGGCAGCAAGGTCGCCAACGGCTTCTCGCGTTCGCAGATGGAGCAGCTGGCGGCTGTAGTCCCATTCATACACCGCCTGGCCAGCGTCGAGGCCCTCGTAGCACTGCAGGCGGATCAGACGGCCACCCGACCACCGAGCCAATGTCTTGGCGACCTCGGTTTTGCCAACTCCAGCCTCGCCCTCGAGCAGCAGCGGCCGCTTGAGCTCGATGGCGAGAAAGATCGCTGTCGCCAGCGCCTCGTCCGAAAGATAGTCGTGCTCGGCCAGGCCATTCGCCACGTCGGCAACAGAACCAGGAGGAAACGCAATAGTCATCGAACGTTGAGACTAACGGCTTCGCTCCCGTCGTACCGGTTCGACAGCCGAACTTGTGTCAACGGGGGTCTGGCTCTCTGGATGTGCGAGTTAGTCCAGGACCTCGGCGAAGAGCAGATTGAATGGCCAACTCGTTGGTAATGACACGGGTGACGGCGGCGACGGCAGGACTGCGTATGCCTCTTCGCCGGGGAAAACGAAGTTGAAGTCGCGGCGCGCAATTCTTTGGATCTCGTCGTCGGTGCGCATGCGAGCGATCTCGGTACGAAGCACCTGTTGTTCTGCGACCAACTCGTCGAGCTCCTGTTGGACCTCGGACGCCTCGGCTCGTTGGTCGAGCCAGGTGGTCGTTGGGAAAATGAAGTAAACGAGGCCGGCGAAGAGCACCAGCGCAACCATCAACGGCAGCACAACACCTCGCGTGACGTTCGCAACGAATACCAGCGATGGATGTAGTGCGGCCGACCGCGACTGCCGGTCCGTTGGATTTGGGGGCAACTTCATGAGGGCATCACCACGCGATCACGCGACGCCGCCAGGAGCTGCATGGCCTGCAAGTGCTGCCGCACCGCGGTAGGCGGCAGTCTCGCCCAGCTGTTCCTCGATACGTAACAGCTGGTTGTACTTGGCCACCCGATCGCTTCGGGCAGGAGCGCCGGTCTTGATTTGGCCACAATTGGTGGCCACCGCAAGATCGGCGATGGTGTTGTCTTCGGTCTCACCAGAACGATGCGACATAACGACCGTCATCCCCGAGCGGATCGCCAACTGCACGGCATCCAGAGCTTCGGTCAATGTGCCAATCTGGTTGACCTTGACAAGAATCGAGTTCGCTGAGCCGTCGTGGATACCGCGGCCCAGCCGCTCGACATTGGTGACGAAGAGGTCGTCGCCCACGATTTGAACACCGTCTCCAACTGCGGCCATGAGCTGGGCCCATCCGTCCCAATCTTCCTCTGCCATGCCGTCTTCGATGCTTACGATGGGATAGCGAGCACTGAGGTCGACGTAGTACTCGACCATCTCCGACGGGGTCAAGGAACGTCCTTCGCCAGCGAGGTGGTAGCTGCCATCGCGAAAGAACTCGGTCGATGCCGGGTCCAACGCTATTGACATATCCACGCCGGGGCGTAAGCCCGTCTTCTCGATTGCTTCGACCAGGAGTTCTACTGCTTGTTCGTTCGACGCCAGGTCGGGGGCAAAACCACCCTCGTCACCCACGGCAGTGCTGAGTCCACGGTCTCGGAGAATCCCTGCGAGTGTGTGGTAAGTCTCGACGCCCCAACGCAGGCCTTCGCTGAAACTGGCTGCCCCGACGGGCATAACCATGAATTCTTGGAGATCGACATTGTTGTCGGCGTGTTCACCGCCATTGAGAACATTCATCATCGGCACCGGTAACACGTGTGCGTTTGCGCCGCCCAAGTATCGATACAGCGGCAAACCATGATCGGCTGCAGCGGCATGAGCGGCTGCCAGAGAGATCCCGAGCAGTGCATTGGCCCCCAAACGGGCCTTGTTCGGTGTGCCATCAGCGTCGATCATCGCCTGGTCCAACCCGCGTTGGTCAACGACATCGCGACCCAGCACAACCTGGCTCAATTCGCCATTTACGTTTCCGACGGCGGTAGCGACGCTCTTGCCGCGCCACGCGTCGCCGCCGTCACGAAGCTCAACAGCTTCGAACGCGCCAGTCGACGCCCCTGACGGAACGATGGCTCGACCAACCGCACCGGACTCGAGGCCCAGTTCGACTTCGACGGTTGGATTGCCACGTGAATCCAGCACCTGTCGGCCGGTAATGGTGGTGATTTCAGTCATAGTCAGTCACTCGTCTCGTAGCACGAATTGGGTCCGCGATCGTACCTAGGCGCGGCGAGCAGACCATCCATGGCCGATGTTAGCTGAGTTTCTAGAGTTGCTGGTGGTGCTTGTGGCAATTCATGTGTGCCGTGCCGCGCCCGGCACGGCACACAAACGTTACGGTTCTGGCGCACCGCCGAGGCTTCCCTGCAAAAAGGCAACTCGGTCACTCCCTAGTAGGTAGTGACCGAGCGAAACCTGTTCAACAGTGTGTGACTAACAGCCACCAGAAGGAACTCCCTAGGGAGGGCCTTAGTTGAGCGTCGGTTTCGCCAATTGACTCCTCCGAGGGGCTTCAGGCGACCAGGTGCCTCCCGGGATCAGTATCTCGCTCGTGTCATCAGTATGGCCGATTGACTACTCGGTGAATACCCGTTTCGCCGAAGAGGGGCCGTTCGCTCTATACAACGCTGAGACCAGCCGCCGGTCGCGCTCGTTTGCCTCATGAATACTGAGAACACACCCGCGTGAGGCTTCAACCCGCCGGTATCAGGAATGGCGGTCGTTAACCTCACAAACCATGGCCGACGGATTGCAGACCCGCACGATCCTGCCGATGAAGGGCAAAGCCGACCTCGTACCGCGCTCTAACCAATGGGTCTACGAACTCAAGTGGGACGGCATGCGGGTGCTCGCGTTTGTCCTCCGGGGCAGAGATGGCGACGCCAACCAGGTCCGGTTGCAGTCATCAAATGGGCGAGACATCACCAACAGTTTTCCTGAACTGCAGGCACTTGCTCCCCTTGCCGATCTCTTCGACGGCCTCGTGCTCGACGGCGAGGTCGTGGCTTTCAACGGCGCAAAGCCAAGTTTCAACACCCTCCAGACCAGGATGCACGTAACCGATCCGGTTGATGCGGCCCGTCGGGCTCAACACACGCCGGTGTTGTTCGTGGTTTTCGACCTGCTCCATCTCGATGGCCACGACACCATGTTGCTTCCGCTGTCGCATCGGCGAGCGCTGCTGGAACAGATCGGCGACGACGATCCTTGCTGGACGATCTGTGAACAGCATCAGGACGATGCCGATGGACTGTTACAAGCAGTCATCGACTCTGAACTCGAGGGCATCGTCGCCAAGAACATCAACTCCACCTACCAGCCTGGCCGTCGTTCACCCGATTGGATCAAGGTCAAACCACGGCTCCGGCAGGAGTTTGTCGTCGGCGGCTGGTCAGGCGGCAAAGGAGGTCGAACTGGCCGACTCGGGTCCCTTCTCGTTGGCTACTACGAAGGCGGCGAACTGCACTATGCCGGACGCGCTGGTAGTGGCTTAACTGACACGGACCAAGCGGAATGGCGGGCATTGTTGGTCGACCGAGGTTCAAGCCCATTCGTTGCGCAACCCACTTTTCCTAGCGACATGATCGTTCACTGGAGCGAGCCGACCGAGGTAGTAGAAATTGCGTTCGGTGAGTGGGCCAGAGGAGGACATCACCTTCGTCATCCGGTAGTACTCGGCCGTCGCACGGACAAAGATCCAAAGACGGTCATCCGAGAGACCTAGGTGCCATAGCTGGCTGCCATGGCTAGCTGTCATGGCTGGGCCAGTGGACACGGCGCCAAGAAGTCCGGGTAGCACTACGCTGCGTGCATGACTATGCAGGACTCCCCCGCTTCCAATGGCATCAGCGCGGTCAACACCCGAGAAGCCGATGCATACCGTGCCGCACTCGACGTTATCGGTGCCGCCGAGCCGACGATTGCCGAGCACATCCGAGGCGAACTCGGGAACCAACGGAGCCAGCTCAAGCTGATCGCTTCTGAGAATTATGCATCGCCCGCGGTGCTGCTGACCATGGGCAACTGGTTTAGCGACAAATACGCAGAGGGCACACCTGGCCATAGGTTCTATGCCGGCTGTGAGTTCGTCGACAAGGTCGAGAACCTCGCGGCCGATCACGCCAAGGCGCTCTTTAACGCCGACTATGCCTATGTGCAGCCGCACTCTGGCATCGACGCCAACCTGGTTGCGTTCTGGTCAATTCTTGCCCAGCGGATCGAAACTCCATTCCTGGCATCACACGAAGCGAAACACGTCAACGACTTGACCGACGCAGACTGGAACGAGCTCCGGCATCAGTTCGGCAACCAGCGCATGCTGGGCATGGCCCTTGACGCTGGCGGCCATCTGACCCACGGTTTCCGACCAAACATCTCGGGGAAGATGTTCGATCAACGCTCGTACACCGTCGACCGTGAAACCGAGATGCTCGACTACGACGCGTTGGCTGCAGCGGCTCGCGAATTTAAACCACTCGTGATCGTTGGTGGTTATAGCGCGTATCCCCGCGCAGTGAACTTCGCCAAGATGCGCGAAATTGCCGATGAAGTGGGCGCCACCTTGATGGTCGATATGGCACACTTCGCCGGCCTGGTCGCAGGCAAGGTGTTCACCGGCGACTTCGATCCCATGCCGCACGCCCACATCGTCACGACCACGACCCACAAGTCACTACGTGGCCCCCGCGGCGGCATGGTGCTCACCAACGAGCCAGACTTGGTCGAATTCATCGACAAGGGTTGTCCAATGGTCCTAGGCGGCCCGCTCTCCCACGTCATGGCCGCCAAGGCGGTGGCTTTTGCCGAGGCTCGCAAGCCCGAGTTCCAGACCTATGCCCACCAGGTACGCGACAACGCAGTTGCATTGGCCGAAGGCATCGCCAAACGTGGCGGCCGTATCGTGTCTGGCGGCACCGATAACCACCTGTGCCTCGTTGATGTCACCAGCTTTGGATTGACCGGCCGTCAGGCCGAATCAGCGCTCGAATCTTCGGGTGTCATCGTGAACCGCAACTCGATTCCCTTTGATGCCAACGGCGCCTGGTACACCAGCGGCATCCGTCTCGGTACACCAGCGCTTACGACCGTGGGCATGGATGAGTCAGACCTCGACCAGGTCGCTGACATTATCTGTGGCGTACTTGAAGCCACCGAGGCAACCACGACTGCTGCTGGAGCGCCGTCGAAAGCCAAGTTCACTCTCGACGACACCATTCGCGACGCGACTCGGGCCCGATCAGCCGAGTTATTGGCTGCCAATCCGCTATACCCCGAAATCGGACTGCTGTAATTCACGGGATAAGGGCTAGGGGCTAGGGCAAGAGTTGGTGCGTTTCATGCCAGCAGGGGCATACGTCCACTGCCGATCCGAACAAACGAGGAGGGGCAGTGGACGAGCAGGTAGTTCAACGCACAACTAGTTGGCTTAGCCAGTGACAGACACTACCTCGGTGTATTTGGGACCGGTGATAAGCGTGGTCTGCACCGTGTAGTTGCCGGATCCACCCGCCCGAGGGGCGCTCAAGACCATGAGACGATTTGTCGCCAGGTTGCCCTTGTACACGATGTCGCCGGTGGCGTTGGTCACCACGACTTCGTTCGTCTGGCCAAAGAAGATACCTAGCAACGGTGGCACCTTGAGGGTGATCAGACCAGTTGATGACGTGGGTGCAATAGGCCCAAGCCAGGTAGGGCCCACAATCGGGCCTGGAATCGGCACCTGTTTCCGTGGAGGAACCAGCGTCACAGTCGGAGGAACCGGCGTCGGTTCTTCGCAGCTGGGGAGAACCGCAATCACATTTACGATTACATTGCAACACTCAGGAGCCGGTAGCGCAACTGCGCCTTGCGACGCAAAGGCGAAATCGTTACACCTCTGCAGATCGGCGCCAACAGACTGTTGAGAAGACGCAAACTGTGGATTTACCAGCACTGCCATGAACAGAGCCAGCACCAAGGTTGGCCCCACGATCCGAATATCGTTCCATCGCACGCGCCGCGCCTGTGTTTCATCTTGCTGACTGGTATCGCTCACGTAGTTCCCACTTCGACTGGACACGGATCGTCGCAGCTCTGTTGAGCTGTCCGCAGCGAGAGGGCAACATCGCCGACAATGGCGATCAACACGATAGGTGCCTTCGACGCTATCGACCATGCACCGCCCGCTCGGCGATATCTCGTGTCCCCTCGCAGCGATGCCTGGCTACTCGGTGGTATCGGCATCGCTGCTTGGCTGTTCTTCAGCGCCCCATCGTGGGGAGCGCTACCAACGCTGCCACCGGTCGTCGAAGGGCCTCTCTACGGGCACTTATTGCAATTTCGGGCACTCACTTCGGCGCCTCCTATCACCTCGCCTATGGCCAAGGTCGTCATCAAGTCCGTCGCAGCGGGGTACTTCTCATTGGCGTGCCCGTTGCGCTGTTCCTGACAGTGAGCGCTGTGACCATCGCAAGTCTTAGCGGTGGGGTCGATATTGCCAACGAGGTCACAAGTTTCCTCCTCGTTGTTGTCTTCACAACCACGACATGGCACTACGTGAAGCAGGTATACGGCGTTGCCCGCGTCGGTGCTTCACTTGCAGACCTACGACTCGATCCACTCACAACACATGTCCTTCGTTACGGGCTGTACCCGATCTGGTTGCTCGAAGCCATCAAGATATGGAGCGGACGATCAGGGGGCAGGTTCGAAGAAACCCGGATTGGTTACAACGTGCTCCCGGACTTCCTTGTCAGCGCGCTTGCATGGATCACGTATGGGTCTATTGCCGTAATTGCGATGGTATTCATTCGGCTGAGCCTCCGGTCGGGCCGTGTGCCAGCAACCATGTGGACGCCCTACGTCGCTGGCTTCCTCTGGATCCCGTTTCAGCCCAGTTATGCCAGTGTGGTGTTGGTCTTTGGCGCCTTGCACGGGTTGCAGTACCTCGCCTGCGCTCACCGGGCCGAAGTTGCCTGGGGCAAGGAACGCAGCGCAGGGCGCCCGAATCTCTGGTGGTCCTCAGCATTTGGTGGGGCGCTAGCGACCGGCCTGCTCCTTGTCTACTGGCTTCCCCGCTTACTCACAGACGCCACCCAGACGACTTCGCTGGGGGCGATTCCAGCGGCGCTACTCTTCATATTCTTCAACCTGCACCACTACGCCGTCGATGCCTCGATCTGGCGTTTCGCCGGCCAACACATAGGTCGCATCACCAGATCCCGCTGACCAGCCCGAGCAAGGCCAAGATCCGACCTCATCAGGCGAACAGATTCTCGAACCATGCACGAGAACCATGTACGAAGAGCGATGTCAGCTCTCGGTGGCGCGGACTTGGTTGGCGAAGCCGACGGCGTGTTGGCGCAGGGCTGACTCCGCGTCGATGTCCAAAGATCGAGCGAGCGCAATAACGGAAAACAACAGTTCGCCGACCTCAGCTTCGGTGGAGGCTGGCAGCTCAGCTGCGGCTGGGGCAGCTTGGCCTATGGCCACGGCCTTCTTTTGCACCTTGGTGGCATAGAGCAGGGCAGGAAGTGCTGCAGGGATGCCGTCCATGACCGAACCCCGGCCTTTCTCCTTGCGTTTGGCGGCTTCCCACTGGGCGGGCAGATCCTCCAGCGTTGTCTCGACATCGCCATACACGTGGGGATGCCTCTCAAAGAGTTTGTCGTGGATGCTCTGAGCGACCTCGGCTACATCGAACCAGCCTTGTTCGGTAGCCAGGATCGAGTGGAAAAAGACCTGATAGAGCAGGTCGCCAAGTTCTTCGCGCAGATCCGCAAATCGCTGGTCAAGCTCGCTTTCATCAGCCTCGGCGAGAGACGTTTCGTCGAGCTGGTCGAGTGCCTCAAGGGTCTCGTAACTCTCTTCGAGGAGGTAACGCCGCAACGACGTGTGTGTCTGTTCGGCATCCCATGGGCAGTCTTGCCGGAGCCGTTTCACCATGGCATCAAACCGAGAGAAGGCCACACCAACCGGCATTGCAAGCTCAGGTACATAGATCGAGGTCAAATGGTCGGCGTTGACCTCCCGGTCGAGATCGGCCCAATCGACCTCGTAAACACGTTCGTCATCGCTGCCGAGGCCCTGGAGCACTACCGCTTTCATGTCGCCCGGATCATCGATCGCTAACTTGATCTCGCTGAGCACGTGCTGCGAGTGGCACTGCGCAATCAGCAACGGCCCGCCCTGGCCTGCGGCTTCAGTAGCGAAGCGGTGACCGTCGATGACCCGCACACCAACGTCGATCGGGTCGATGCCCAATGCCACCCAACTCAGGTCGAGAAACGAAAGCGCTCCGTGAACAACCACCTGCACATCGGTGCGGGTTGCAAGAAGCTCCACGGTGTGCTCAGCGACTCGGGGCGACCCCGGCACGGCGTACAGGATTCGTCCATGTTCGTGTGCAGCGGTCACAAGGTCAGACACGATTCGTTCGTACACCGCCCCGAACTTGTCGAGCGTCTCGTAGTGATGGTCAAACGACGTTGCCTTGACGACAGGCGCTGCCGGATGGCGGGACGTTCGCAGGAAACGATGTTCGATCTCCTCGATCAGTCCGATGGTGCCTGCGGTAACCAGGTCTGGTCCAGCAGGTCCAAGACCAACAACATCGATGCGAGGTAAGTCCCGACTCTCCATCGGTCCATCATGCCTGCTCCTGCCAGCGGGTCGGCACTACTGATAGGCGAACTCTGAAGCGAGACCCATTATCGATGAGAGCATTTTCCACACATTTCTCGCACGCCTCGTTATTGACACCACCGTATCGCCCATGGTGCGCAACCGATTTCAGATCTGCACCCGGCATCCCGGCTACGGTGCGACTGACAACACGCCGGGGGGCGCCATGACCGATATCGAGCCAGTACTTGATTGGGCCGAAGATTTCGAGATCTTCGATGACGCGTTCGTACACAACCCATACCCAATTTGGAAGGATCTACGAGAGCAGGGATGCCCCTTTGCTCGAACCGAACGGCGACAGGTCTCCTACATGCCGACAACGTTTGAAGCGGTTCGTCAGGTCGCAGGTGACACCGAGAACTTTTCGTCGTTCTCTGTCAGCGTCACCCCGACGCCCACGTCGTTCGACGATCAAGGTAATCGACTGCGATCAATCATCACCTCCGATGCACCAGACCACACGCCCGAACGCCGACTCATGTTGCCGTTCTTCGCCCCAAAGGCAGTCGAGAAATACCGCGAACACACCCAAGAGCTGTGCCGCACGCTCATTCGCGAGTTCATCGAAGATGGGCGCGCCGATGTCGCTGGCGATTACGCGCGTCAGATCCCGCCCCGCATAATCGCTCGGATCTTGGGAATCGATCCCGAAATGGCCGACGAATTCACGACATGGGTGCAAGGTGTGCTTGAGCTAGGTCTTCAAGACGAAGCAGTCCGAGAACATTACGCCGAGATCATTCGGAACTTCT
>Ga0115567_10002889_pt1 | contig 17084 bp, 14 predicted proteins | sample COGITO_mtgs_1204_2_FD_88679 | JGI IMG/M metagenome (GOLD analysis project Ga0115567, IMG submission 88679) | Pelagic marine microbial communities from North Sea - COGITO_mtgs_120412 | ecosystem: Environmental > Aquatic > Marine > Epipelagic | place: Germany:Helgoland, sampling site Kabeltonne... | reverse complement strand
CGAGTTTACGGGCAAGCTTAGCGCTTGGTGTCTGGTTGCCATTGGTTTCTTTATTACCTTTGAAATCGTCATGCGATACGTCTTTATCGCGCCGACCATATGGGTCGATGAAGTCAGTCGCATTTTGCAAATTTGGGTGGTCTTTATGGCCGCTGCATATGTGCTGAAACATCGCGAGATGGTCACCATCCAAATCATCCTCTCAGATCCGACGACGCTCCGGCGTCGCCTTGCTGAAACATTTGCGATCGTGATCCTTTATATATTTGCGGGCGCGGCAGCGTATTATGGTTTCGAACTGTGGCTCAAATCGACCCTCGCAGGTCACACCACCGATACTTATCTGGCCCCGCCCAAGATGATTACCCATGCACCGGTATGGGTCGGGTGCGTACTGTTAATGCTCCAGGCCATCGCTGAATTGATCCGCGTTTGGACCGGTCAAATTCCTCCTGATGATGTCATGGAATCGAATCACTAATGGAAACATTTTTGATCCTGACCGCCCTATTGGCACTTCTCATTTTGCGTACACCCGTCGCCTTTGCGCTTGGGGGTCTAGGTGTCATCCTTTTGGCATTCAAAGGCCTGCCCATGGTTGCGGTACCACAGCGGCTCCATGGCTCAATGGACAGTTTCGAACTGCTGGCAGTGCCAATGTTTTTGCTGATGTCTAATGTACTGCTGCGCGGTGGTGTAGGCCGAGATCTCTATTCCGCTGTGCAAAGCTGGGTTGGCCATTGGCCAGGAGGCCTCGGCGTTGCAACCATCATGTCTTGTACGATGTTTTCTGCAATTTCAGGCTCATCTGTTGCAACGGCGGCAACCATCGGGACAGTCGCCATCCCAGAAATGACAAAACGCGGCTATGACCGCCCGTTTGTCCTCGGCATGCTGGCCGCAGGAGGCACGCTCGGCATTCTGATCCCACCATCGATTCCATTGATCATATACGGCATCATTACAGAATCTTCGATCCCCACATTATTTTTGGCGGGCATTGGGCCTGGGCTATTCCTGGCAACATGCTTCATCATTTATGGGGTACTCTATTCCAGGGTTTCCAGCGGATATCAAAAAATACCAAAAGCCACTTGGAACGAAAGAATGCGCGCGACGATGATCGCGTTACCTATCGTATTGCTGGCAGCTGGCGTTATTGGTTCGATCTATGCCGGGATTGCGACACCATCCGAGAGCGCCGGACTTGGGTTTATATTTGCCCTAATCATCACGTTCTCCATGGGGCGGATGGATTGGCCGAAACTAAAAGAAAGTGTCGAAACCTCTTTACGTACAACAGTGATGGTTTTGTTGATCGTTGCCGGGGCAAAAGTGTTTTCGTATGCGATTACGCTCTATTTAATTCCCCAATCGATCAGTGCGTTGTTGGTCGAAAACTTCTCTACGCCCGGCATGTTCATCCTTGCCGTTGGTGCCGTCCTGCTTCTAATCGGCTTCTTCCTTGAAAGCCTATCAATGCTTTTGATTATGGTGCCAGTGCTACTGCCCGCTGTGATCGATGCAGGGATTGATCCAATCTGGTTTGGTATTTTCTTTGTCGTGCTGATTGAAACCGCGTTGATCACGCCCCCCGTCGGGATGAACTTGTTTATTATTCAAGCCGTCGGCAAAGCCAGCCTGCACGAAGTTGCCAAGGGCGCAATCCCGTTCGCCATCATTATGCTTTTGACTGCCACGCTGTTGTGGTTCTGGCAGGATTTAGCGCTCTATCTACCATATCAAATCATGAGATAGTGTACGGCCTGAGTTATGCCGTGTCGTTACTCGCCTCATCGTCGATGGTCACGATTGATTGAGATAACAATACCTCAATCTCATCTTTCTCTAATCCCAATTCAGCAAGGTATGCTCGCGTACCCTCACCTATTGATGGGGTCTGAAGTCGCAAACCAAAATCATGATCATTCATTTGCAGGGGGATTTTTGGCAACATCGCCGAGCGCCCATCGGGTAATTGCGTCTCAACCATGCCACCGCTTTCCAGCAAATGATGGTCTTCAAACAAATCGACAGGCTCTCTGACCGGCGCGAACAGTAAGCCTGCACGTTCGCAGCGCGCCAGCAGGTCGTCGGTTTCAAGTTCTAGAATTCTTTTTTGCAATGAACCCAACAAATAATCCTTGGCCTCTTTGCGGCCATCGTTGGTGGCATATTCCGGCTTTTTCAGTTCCGTCATCTCAAGAACATCACAAAGTGCAACCCAATGCCGATCACTGATCACACCGATGCACACCTGATCGCCAGACTTAGTCTCGAAAAGATCATAGATCGCCCAAGGATCGTGTCCTTCTGGCATAGGCGGCAGTGCCTCGCCGGTAACAGCGGCTGCAGACATGTGCTGGCCAACCAGAAACGCCGTCGCTTCAAAAAGTGTAGCAGTAACCTGTTGTCCTTTTTCCGTGTCACGTCGTTCGTTCAATGCCGTGATAATACCCAAGGCACCAAAGGTCCCACCCAGGATGTCTGTGACAGAGGCCCCCGCCCGCAATGGACGTCCCTTTGGTCCCGTCATATACGAAAGACCACCCATCATTTGAACCAGATTATCCAGGCTGGGCCGGTTCTCATAAGGTCCCGGCATGAACCCCTTGAGCGAACAATAAATCAGGCGAGGATTGATCTTTTGGCAATCGTCATACCCAAACCCCAAGCGTTTAACCGCACCAGGGCCGAAATTCTCAACTAATACATCGGCATCTTTAATCGCACGCCGCAGGACGTTCTTGCCTTCCTCTGATTTCAGATCGATGACGAGGCTTTTCTTATTGCGGTTAAAATAATGGAAAAGCCCCGCGCCAAATCCAGTAAACCGACGAGTATCGTCACCTTTGGGAGATTTCTCGATCTTGATAACATCGGCCCCCATGTCGGCCAGGATCAAGCCACACAATGAGCCCATGACCACATGCCCAAGTTCAAGGACACGAATCCCGGCAAGAGGGAGAGGTCTATTTTCCATAAATTCTATTTCCGTAATTACTTTGTGTTGGGCTTAAGCTGGGCCGTATCCGGGCTGGGGCGTCCAATCAACGGGGCCACTTTTCATTACTTGCCCCGAAAGCTCATAGCCGAGCGATTCCTCCAACGCACGTGCCGCGATTATGACCGCAGGTAAATCAATCCCTGTCTCAATACCCATTTCATCCAACAATCCGACAACATCTTCGGTCGCCAAATTACCAGCTGCTTTGGGAACTGTCGGGCACCCGCCAGTTCCGCCAAATGCTGTATCAAATGTCGTTGCCCCTGCCGCCATCGCCGCCAACAGATTAGCCATCGCAGTGCCTCGGTTGTTATGAAAATGCAGTGAAAAATCAGTTTCACCGAACCTGTCCTGATACGCTTTGACCAATGATGTCACCAACTGTGGATTTGCCATGCCAGTGGTATCACCAAACACCACACCAGCTGCGCCCGCCTCACGAAATGCCGACGATATATCGAGGATTTTTTCGAGCGGGACTTTGCCTTCGTAAGGACACCCAAAGCTGACAGCCATGGCGCCGATCACAGGCGTTTTGCTGGCATTTGCGAGCGCAAAGATCGTATCCAAACCTGCGAGAGATTCTGAGATCGAGCGATTAACATTGGCCTGATTGTGAGCTTCGCTCGCCGATAAAAAGACGATTAGTTCATCAGCACCAGCAGCAATCGCCTGCTCCGCCCGCTTTGGCGTTGGAACAAGCACAGAGCGCACGATTCCCAAACCCTCAGTTCCCGCAAGCACATCTGCGGCATCCACCATTTGCGGAATGACTTTAGCGCTTACAAAAGATGTGACTTCCATCTCGCGGATTCCTGCAGATGCCAAAGCGCGAACGGTTTCGATCTTTTGTTCCGTCGGGATAAATTGATGAATGTTCTGAAAGCCATCGCGTGGCCCCACTTCACGGAGACGTACTTTGGTTGGATATGTATCACTCATAACTTTGTTCCATTTTTAGAATCAGAAACACCCAAAGATATGGATGTCTGATAGGCATAATGATCACCGCGCAAAAACAGGTGGCTCACGGCAACCACATCTTCTGACCGATCTGTGTATTTGTTTTCGACAAAAAACAATGGGGTACCAAAATCAACATTCAGCAGATCTGACAAATCACGGTCGGCGACACTCGCTTCGACAGTTTGATCCATGCGCACCAATTCGCATCCGCAATCTTCACGAAGGACATCAACAAAATTCCGACTGCCTGTCATGTTATCAGCGGTAATGGTCCCCAATCTTTCAGGTAATGCAAAGTTCACATGGTATGAAATGATATTCCCAAATATACGACGGATACGCCTCATGACCCATAGCTTTTGCTCAGCTGCTGCACGTAGCTGTGACCTTACAACACCGGAACCTTCCTCTACACCACATCCAATCACGTCTTGTTCAATGGGCAAACTCTTGCCACTTGCCGTATCGACCCAATCTGTAAAATCGCCTGAAACCGCGATATTAAGACGCTTATTTTCTGGAACACTGACAACAACGGTGCCTACACCACGACGCCCGCTGATCCATCCCTCATCACCCAATATCGCCAATGCTTTTCGGATCGTAATGTTGGATACGGAAAACAGGTCTTCTAACTTGGCCGCCGTCGGAATGACATCGCCCTTGCCGTACTCACCACGGATGATCCGCCTGCGCAGTGTGTCGGCAACCTGTTGATATTGTGGGGCGGCATTCGTTCCGCTCATACGTTCATCCTCATTCGTCGGCCAATGCTTTTTCTGGGTTTTCTATCATGTCAGCGAGATCATTGATAAAAGCGATGGCATCGGCGCCATCAATAAACCGATGATCAAAACTAAGACTGGCATTCAACACCATACCAACAGTCAGCTGATCATCGACAACAATCGGTCGGTTTTGAATTTTTGAGACCCAAAGCGTTGCCGTTTGCGGAGCATTGATGACGGGGCGCGTGGACAAAATTGTCGCCTCTTCCATTCCCCCTGTGTTGGAAAGCGTGAATGTGCCGCCTGACATTTCAGCGGGTTGGAGTTGTCCTGCACGCGTGCGCGTCACCAGATCACCCATGTGTTGCGCAAGTTCTGTTATCGGTAAGTCATTGATCTGACGCATCACGGGCACCATTAACCCACGCTCCGTCGCCATTGCGACACCTAAATTCACATCCTGATGCAACAAAAGCTCCCGATTGTTCTGATGTATTGTCGCGTTGAAACGCGGATTGCGGCTCAACGGGCCTGCCAAACATTTTACCAACAACATTGTCGCTGAGATTTTTGGATTGCCCTCGACGGCCCTTGCCTTCAAATCAACCAATGCCTGCAAAAAAGAATCAGCATGCATTTCAAAATTCATCGTGGAGTGTGCGAGCGTATGTACAGAATGCGCCATACGTTCCGCCATGACAGCGCGAACGCTGTTTAACAGTTCACGCTGAATACTATCGTCTATGGCTGCGTCATGAGCATTTTCGACATCTGCGCGCAATATCCGTCCGTCCGGCCCGCTGCCATCAACAGTGTTCAGGTCCACATCCAATTCACTGGCAAGTTTTCGTGTCGATGGGGCCGCAATTATCTGACTGTCAGAAGCTGGCGATGCCGTCGTAGTCCGTTTTTTTAAAGCTGGTTTATCTGCTTTGGCTACGGCTTTGTCTTTAACAGAAGCGGGGGCTTCTGCGCTGACGTCGTCCTGTTCACCTGTATCAATCCGCATGAATACAGCCCCGACCTTGATGGTATCACCAGGTTTCCAACATAGTTCTGCGACTGTACCCGCGCGCGGAGACGGCAGTTCGACATCGACTTTATCGGTGCTGACCGTCGCGATTTCATCGCCCTCGTTGACCTGTTGTCCAGGCTCCACGCTCCAATCGATCAGCAATGCCTCGCTGATCCCTTCTCCAATATCTGGAAGTATAAAATCGTACATTAGAACTTGAACTCCACAGCACGTTTAACGGCTAGCGTAATGCGATGGGCATCAGGCTTATAACATTCATCACCGATACTAAAATGATACGGCACATCGGGTGCCGCGACCCTTTGGATCGGCGTATGTAGATGCCCAAACGCTTTTTCTTGAATGACGGCCGCTAATTCCGCACCGAACCCCATACTCAGTGGCGCTTCGTGAACGATCACAACGCGGCCTGTTTTTCGAACCGATGTCAAAATGGTGTCGATGTCATACGGGATTAACGTGCGCAGATCGATCACCTCTGCATCGATACCCTCTGCCGCCAAGTCATCGGCGGCTTCGATGGCGCGGTGGCGCATCACCCCATAAACCAAAATCGTTGCATCCTTACCCTCGCGGATAACTTCAGCTTTACCAATTTCGGTTGGCTGACCGTCATGAACAAATTCGGCGGAAAGTGCTCTATACAGTGGCACAGGTTCAACCAAGAGCACGGGATCAGGATCACGAACGGCGGCGATCATCATCCGATAAGCATCTTCGGGCGTGCTGGGGCATAAGATTTTTACGCCACCATGATGAACGTAATACGCTTCGACACTTTGAGAATGCCAAAAACCCCCTTTAATACCGCCAAACGACGGGGCGCGGATCACCATCGGGCAACTGTATTGTCCCCCTGATGCCCAGCGATACCGTGCTGCGCAGAACATGATGTGCTCAAACGCATCATGGATAAAGCCAGAGAACTGAATTTCGACAATCGGCTTCAGACCATAAAGCGCCATGCCAATGGCATGCGCGACAATCCCCTTTTCATCGAGCGGTGTGTCAATCACCCGGTTAGAACCAATCCGTTGGCTTAGCCCCGTCGACGTTCTGAAAATCCCACCTGCTTGACCGACATCTTCACCCATCAGCACGACGTCTGGATCATTTTCTAACTCGTATGCCATGGCCGCATTGATGGCCTCTAACACAGTCGCCTTTCGTGGCTTAGTCTCAACAAGCGCCATTACTTGGATCCCAATTCCGAAAGCAACTGACGTTTCTGCTCTTCTAACATCCAGGTTAATTCTTCGAACGTGTCATCAAACATCGTCGCAGGTTCGGGAAGTGGCATTGCTTCGGCTTCTTTGACTGCCGTATCGATGTCCGATTTACAACGTGCCCACAGTGCTTCTTCCTTGGCATCATCCCAAAAGTCACGTTTTTCCAAGTACTTGCGCATACGGATCAGCGGGCACCATGGCTCCCACACCGCAACTTCTTCGGGGGTTCGATACAGATCAGGATTATCAGACGTGGTGTGATATCCCATCCGATATGTGATTGCTTCGATCAACGTGGCACCCTCGTCTGCAGATAGATCGCGGGCTTCTTTTGTCACCGCGTAAACGGCCAAAGGATCGTTGCCATCAACACGAAGATTGCGAACGGCGTACGCATCACCTTTTTCTGCAAATGTTGCGGATGCCGTTTGTAATTCTGTAGGGGTGGTCACCGCCCAACCATTATTTTCGCACAAAAATACGACGGGCGGTTTGTGTACGCCCGCAAAGTTTAATGCGCTATGGAATTCCCCACGCGAAGTTGAACCATCACCAAAAAATGTCAGAAACTTCGTATCATGGCCTTTGATTTTTGCGGCCCACGCGGCGCCACATGCATGCGGAATGTACGACCCCACCTGTGTCGTCATGGGCACAATATTCGCCCTGCGGTCACCCATCAGAGTGGGCAAACGACGCCCCTTGAGTGGCTCACCTGCTCGACCAAAAAACTGCGCGAACATCTGGCGCAATGGCACACCGCGCATCAGCATCGTGCCGGGGTGGCGATAGCCTAGGAATATCCAGTCTTTGTCGTCATAGGCCAGGGTAGCACCGATATGGACCGCTTCTAGTCCACGGTGCGGTATCCAAAACTCAACCCGGCCAGAACGCTGCAACGTCCAACCCCGATCATCTATGGCGCGGACAAGAACCAACATTTCATATAGGCCAATAAGTTGATCAGCGCTTAAATCTGGTTCCGGTAAATCGCCAACCAAATTGCCCTCGACATCCATGACTTGCCGAATGTTATGGGATTGTGCATCAGAAAGTGGGCATGACGAAGCATCATGTTGTACCGTTTTCCCCGCTGTCTTCTTTTTACCTGACATAGATTTCGCCATTCGCCATCCCTTATCAGCGCATCGTAAATCACGAATTATTATAATAGTATACTTTAATACCAATTATATCAATCTCGGATTGTTACCTTTACAATGACGAGTGCAGTCAGATGACACATGCCGTTCTATAATCTGTCTGTGCAAAGCGGCGTAGCTCTTCTAATGTCGCGCTCAGAATTCGTATCTAAAGGGAAATCAAATGCCGTCGATCGAAGAGAAATTCAAAGCGCTCGCAACCGATAATGCGCCGGGACAAGAAACACGTCAGCAGGCTGGCAATATTGATGAACTCATGCGCGGTGATTTCCTTGAGGGTATCCCTGTCGATTTCTCCCATGGCGACGTTGATGCATTCACTCCGACGCCAGGATCACTTGATCAATTCTTGGCAGGTGTCGAAGTCGGCGGGCAACAAGCCTATACGGAATATCGTGGTGCATTGAGTATTCGCAAACAACTCTCAAAAAGCTTGGAAGAATTTACCGGTGCCCCAGTGATTGCGGATGAGGGTCTGATCATCACGACAGGCACACAAGGTGCCCTTTTCCTCGCTATCGCATCCACCGTATCTGCTGGCGATAAGGTTGCCATCGTGCAACCCGATTACTTCGCGAACCGAAAACTGGTGCAATTCTTTGACGGCGTGATCATCCCCGTCCAACTGCAATACATGAATAATGGGCAAAGTGCTGGTTTAGACCTCGCTCAGTTGCGTGGTGCATTCGAAGAAGGCGCGAAAGTTTTCATTTTCTCAAACCCCAACAACCCAACAGGAGTCGTATATGCCGCTGACGAAGTTCAGGAAATCGCCAATTTAGCAGATGAATTTGGCGCCGTCGTGATCGCTGATCAACTCTATTCTCGGCTACGCTATGATGATGCGACGTATACCCATCTTCGTGCCGTTACAAAGCAGCCCAATAATGTTGTCACGATTATGGGCCCATCAAAGACCGAGTCCCTAAGCGGGTACCGCCTTGGAGTCGCATTTGGCGGACCACAAATCATTGAGCGTATGGAAAAACTACAAGCCATCGTTTCGTTGCGTGCCGCCGGATATAACCAAGCTGTTCTGCGAACATGGTTCAACGAACCAGAAGGTTGGATGGCGGAACGGGTCAGACTGCATCAAGTCATTCGCAACGACTTGATCTCGGTTTTCCAAACAGCAGGATTAGAGACACGCGTGCCCCAGGCTGGCAGTTATCTTTTCCCGCAACTGCCCACGTTGAGTATTGAGTTCAATGATTTTGTGCGTCTGCTGCGCCATCAAGCCAAAGTCATCGTCACACCGGGGACAGAGTTCAGCCCGCATTCTGCAGCCAGCATTCGATTGAACTTCTCACAAGATCACAAAGCGGCCATTGCCGCAGCGCATCGGATCGTTGAGATGGTTAATATCTATCGCTAACGATATTCAAATCATGCCTAAAGGATAAAATTGGCGATATTCTCGTCGTGTGTGATGTCTTGATATGTAAAACCAAGCCCATCCATCCGATGTAAAAGTGCCAGAAATTCATCAGCACTTGATGATTCAATCCCAATCAACACAGATCCAAAGTTGCGTGCAGATTTTTTCAGATATTCAAATCGGGTAATGTCATCGTGCGGGCCTAAGATATCTAAAAAGTCTCGCAGGGCGCCTGGACGTTGCGGCAACCGTAGAATGAAAAACTTCTTCAATCCCGCCGATTTCAAGGCTCGTTCTTTGACCTCTGGAAGTCTTTCAAAATCAAAATTTCCACCTGAGTTTACACAAACAAACGTCTTTCCCTTGATCTCGTCTTGAGGGATATGGCGCAGTGCTTCGATTGAAAGTGCCCCTGCAGGTTCAAGAACGGTGCCTTCGACATTAAGCATTTCGATGATCGTCTCGCACAGACTGTCTTCGTTCGCCAAGATCACTGAGTCAGCAGATTGATCTTTTAGGTGTGAAAAATTTAATGCACCGATTTTTCCAACAGCTGCACCATCAACGAAATTATTGATCATTTGAAGGTTAATGCGCTCACCAGCCTTCAAACTTTCTTTGAGACTAGGTGCGCCCTCAGGCTCTACAAATATAAATTCGGTAGATGGGGACTGTTCTGCGAACACCTGCACCAAGCCAGCAGATAATCCGCCGCCACCGACGGGCACAATCATGACATCTACTGGACCGTCCGTTAGTTCTTCCAATATTTCGAGCCCAACTGTCGCCTGGCCCTCTATAACGTCAGCATGATCAAACGGCGGCACCATCTTGGCATCATTTTCAGCGGCATAGTCATGGGCAGCGGCGTAGCAAGCATCAAAAGTATCACCAATTAGACGAACTTCGATAAAATCACCACCGAAGCTCTCAGTCTTCATGATTTTTTGCTGCGGTGTCGTTACAGGCATGAATATCACGCCTTTTTTCTGAAAATGACTGCAAGCAAAAGCAAAACCCTGGGCATGATTTCCAGCGGACGCGCAGACAAATCTTAAACTCGGGCTATCGCTGTCTCGAATTGCCTTGCGAAAGAAGTTAAATGCACCCCGGATTTTATAACTCCGGACCGGCGTAAGGTCCTCTCTTTTTAAGTAAATCTCTGCGTCATAACGCTCTGATAAGAATGCATTCCGCGTAAGAGGTGTCTGCTCCATGATCTCACGAAGCGCTTCATGTGCCTCGGCCACTCCACGCAACATTGGTGACGTATTCTCGCCATTCATTTTGGGTTCATTCCTAATTTCTGAAAACGTATTGCCGCCACTAACCCGACCATAGGTTCAATAGCACTTGCCCATATATTTTAAAATGGTCCGGTTTCAACTTCATCGCCCGCTTTGCACGCTTTTGAGAGAGAACAACCAAGCCGCGATGTGACAAATATTGAATTCCTGATTAACTTTATAATCCTCACAGATAATTATTCAGAGCGAGATTTTTCGATGACACAGAAGCCTTATCGTTTACGCCTTCCTGGCCCAACCGCTGTATCACAACGTGTCTTGGACGCGTCTGCGCGATTGGTACTCAATCATCGGGGGCCAGAATTTGCCCAACAATTGGGTGAAGTGAACGATATGATGCGTCCTGTCCTTGGCACCAAGAATGATATCCTTGTGTTTGCGTGTTCCGGAACCGGCGTCATGGAAGCTGCGCTTGCTAATGTTTTAGGCAAAAATGACCGTATTTTGGTCTTATGTAATGGCCAGTGGGGAGACCGCTTCATCGGCATCGCCACATCACTGAATCCCAACATCGATATTGATAGGATTGAGGTGCCATGGGGCGAAGCGATCCCTATTGATGCCCTCAAAGCCCGCCTTGATGAAAATCAATACGCCGCTGTGATCGCCATTCATAATGAAAGCTCCACAGGCGTTGTCGGTGATCTGAAAGCAATCGGCGAAGCCGTCAAATCAACATCAGCGCTTCTGATCGTTGATTCCATCAGTGGTGCCGGCGGCATGGAATTGCGCCAAGACGAATGGGGTGTAGATATTCTTGTGACAGGGTCACAAAAAGCCCTGATGTGCCCACCGGGGCTGGGCATTGCCAGCGTCAGCGACAAAGCTTGGAAAAAAGTCGATGAAGAACGCGGACAAATCCGTTTCTACTGGGACTTCAGAAAAGCACGCGAATGGGCCCCAAAAGGACAGACCGCCTTTACCACTCCCGTTACGTTAATCGCCTCCTTACACGAAGCCCTGACGATGATCCATGAAGAAGGCCTAGATAACGTGATTGCACGGCACGCCAAATTGGCTGCTGCTTTGCGGGCTGGTGGCACCGCCATCGGGTTTAAAGTATTCCCAACAGCACCAATGATATCCGATACCGTGTCCGTTTTAACAGTGCCCGAAGGCATTGATGGTGTCGCCATCGTCAAAAAAATGCACACGGAACATGGCAGCGTGATTGCAGGTTCACGCAATGCACTGCGCGGTAAGATCATTCGGATCGGCACCATGGGAACTGTCACGGGTGATGATATCGTGACCGACATTCAGCATCTTGAAGCTACGCTATCAGATCTAGGGTTAGACTTTGAGTCTGGTGCAGGTGTTGCGGCTGTCGAACAAGCGCTCAACTAAATCAAATTACATATAAGGAAGAATACGTGACACGCGGCGCAACAATTACTGAAAAAATACTCTCGGCGCACAGTGGACGCACGTGTCGTGCGGGCGAAAGCGTTGTGTGCACCGTCGATGCCGCGATGGCGAGCGACGGCTCGGCACCGATGGCGATCGATTACTTTAATAAAATGGGCGGCAAAACACTCGCGCAACCAAAATCAATCGTGTTCGCGCTTGATCATTATTCGCCACCAGACAACCCCGCCACCGTCGCCTTGCAGGATCGGATGCGGGATTTCACTGCCAAAAATGGCAATGTCCTCTATGAGATCGGCGCAGGAATAAGTCATCAACTGATGATAGAGCGAGGGCATGTGCGGCCAGGTCAATTGGTGGTTGGCGCTGATAGCCATTCAGTCCAATACGGCGCTGCAAATGTCTTTTCAACTGGCGTCGGGTCGTCAGATTTAGCTGCTGTGATGTTGACGGGAAAGCTATGGTTCCGCGTTCCTGAAAGTATTCGGATTAATCTTACAGGGGCGCTTAATCCTGGCGTCGATGCCAAGGATATCGCGCTTGAAATCAATCGCATTCTTGACCCGGCAGATGCCAGTTACCGCGCGCTGGAATTCTCTGGCGAAGGTGCCACATCATTAAAATTCGAAGAACGTATGCTGCTCAGCAATATGTCCACCGATGCGGGGGCAAAGGCAGGCGTATTTGCGGCCGATGCCGTGACCGAAGCGTATTTAAAAGACGATACAACGCTACAAGGTGCCGTATCTGCTGATGAAAACGCCGAATACGCCTTAGATTTAACCATCGATCTCAGTTCTCTCTCGCCACGCTTGGCGCGCCCCCCCGTTGATGGAGCCGCAGCCGAAATTGTCGGCATCGAACAAGATATTGGTCAGCCCGTGGATATGGTATATCTGGGCACCTGCACGGGCGGTCGGAAATCAGATTTTGAACGCGCGCTAAATATTCTAAAAGCCGGGGGGCGCAAGCATCCCTGTGTACAATTGATCGTCACACCTGCATCGGACCGTGTATACGGTGACATTGCGAGCAATGGCATGTTGGCAGAATTTGTTAAGTTTGGCGCTTTAATCATGACGCCTGGATGCGGGTCGTGTTGTGGTACATGCGGGACCATTCCTGGTGACGAAAAAGTCGTGATATCCGCAGCCAACCGGAACTTCACCGGTCGAATGGGCAATGCCAAGGCGCGGGTATTCTTAGCCTCTCCAGAAGCATGCGCTGCCGCTGCAGTCACGGGTGAAATCACCGACCCGCGGAGTCTTCTGCCATGACATCTTTATCCATCGAAGGTCGCGCACGTTTAGTTGGTACAGATATCAATACCGATTACATCATCTCGTCTCGGCGCAAGCGCGTTACCATTGACCCAGACGAACTTCGCAAGTTCATCTTCGAAGACTACGATGCTGAGTTTGGTCAATCTTTGGCCCCAAATGACATTATCGTTGCTGGCAACAATTTCGGGTGTGGGTCCGCGATGGAAGTCGCCGTGACGGTTGTCCGCGCTGCTGGTATTAAATGTGTTATCGCGCCCAGCTTTGCGCGCGCTTATTACCGTAACGCCATCAATAATGGTCTTCTTCCCGTTATATGCCCGACTGAAAACATCTATGAAGGCGACACATTGTCGATCGAGAACCGAGATGATGCGCTGTGCGTGACCAATGTAACCCGGAACGAAACTCTGAACGGAGAGGCCCTGCCCTCCATGATGATTGAGATTCTAAACGAAGGCGGATTGGCGTCTTATCTTTTAAAACACGGTGATTTTCCGGCCCAGCTTTAGAAAAATAAACCTGAGTCTTTTTGCGCAAAGCGCTCGCCTGATTCAAATGTGAGGTATCAGTAGAATCAGGCGTCTTCGGCCCGCAACATCTGCAGGAAAATCTGACGGGCGCGGCGCAGGGCTTTATCCGGTTTCAGGAACAATTCCGAATACCCATCATCAGGCACCTCGAACATTTGCTGTTGTTTTTCCAGCGCCCAATGATCTTCGGCAACCACGGACGGGAACATACCTGCAACCCGTTGCGCGGCAGAAACATTGGGATCGCCACCCGACATATGATCCGCGCGACTGTTCACACACCACCACCAAATGTGGTTCCGGTCATCGACAGGCGTGTGGAAATGATAAAGCGTATAGCCGCGTTCTTTGTCAGTATTCAATTCACCAGGAGGCGCATTACGCATTTGAACACGCGTATGCGCCGGGCTGACCATTTTGTGAGTGTGCAGACGATCCACAAGGTCATAAACGAACCAGTCGGCAAGGAACGGTGGCTGTTTGTAGTTTTCAACCTCACGAATGGTCATGACGTACTTATTACCGTCTTCTTCGCCTTCTTCGTATTGAACGGGAATTTTACTATTTTCCTCGTCCCCGATATTGCCATCGTGAAGTGGGTAAAAATGCGTGATATCGAGCAAATTTTCGATCAGCAACAAATAGTTCGCTGGAATTTTCATCGGGCCTGAATCAATGCTCTCAAACGCGGGATCGCCGAGTTCTGGGGTCCGTGGCGGTTTGCGAGAATCCTTAAGCTCAGGATCACCGGGCCATACCCAAACCAGACCATCTTGTTCAATAACGGGGAAGCGATTGACCTTGGCTTGGGGGGGGATCGGTTGATCAGGTTGGGATGGTATTTTCACGCATTTGCCAGACGTGTCGTAGCACAAACCATGATAGGCACATTCCAGCGTGCCGTCTTCCATCAACCGTCCTTCGGATAGCGGAAACCGCTTGTGGGCGCAGCGATTATCAAGCGCGGTCACCTCACCATTTTTGTTACGCCATATCACCATTACGCGTTCGGCAATTTTGTGACCCGTCAATTTGCCGGGTTCGAACTCTTTGGAAAGTCCTGCGACGTACCAGCAATTCTTGACGCTCCGGTAAGGGTTGCTCGCGACAACATTGTTCATGCTTCGGGTCCTCTCAACATCTGCCAAGTCATAAGTCTAATTCTAACAAAGGTGTTTTGGATCGTGCACAACAAATCAAAACAAATTGTTCCCGGTCATCATCGTCCAAAACTGAATCTCGATGCTCTGGTTCTCCGGCGACATAGCGGGTCATACAAGTCGCACAAAAACCGTCTTCACATTGGGTGTCCACAGGAATGCCATTCTCGCGCAGGACTTCGACAATCGTTTTATCTGCAGGAATATCAAAAACCTCGCCACTATCTTTTAATTTAACCTGAAACGCGGTATTTGCCGTCTCAATATTGGCCTCATCATCTTCTGGCGATGAGAAAAATTCGAAATGTACAGTTCCCTTGATCCAATGCGACGAAGCATTTTTTGCTGCTGCCATGAACCCCATAGGTCCACAGTAATATAAGTGCGCACCATCAGGCTGGTCATGTAAAAGGGCTGCGATATCAAGTCCTGCAGCAGGGTCTCCCTCATCGTGATGAACATGCACATACCCTGCTTCGATGCGGGGTGTCAGGAATTCCATAAAGGGCGTTCTGTCAGCCGAGCGTGAGCAGAAATGCATCTCATACGATGCGTTACTTGCTTCCAACTCGTGGATCATGGCAATCAGGGGTGTCACGCCAATACCACCAGCTAACAAAAGATGGGAACTGGCATCCCTCGCAAGCGGGAACAAATTACGTGGAAGAGATGTCTCGATGATTTCACCGACACTTAGATGTTCATGTACCCAAATCGAACCACCGGAACCTTCATCTTCTCGTTGAACGCCAATTTTATAAGTGTGAACATCATCTGGTGCGCCGCAGAGCGAGTATTGCCGACACTCATTAACAGATATCCATATATCTATATGCGCCCCGGCCGAGAATGCAGGTAAAGCAGCACCATTTGGATCTTGCAATTCAAAGGTCACGATACCTTTCGTTTCGTACTGCGTTTTGACGACGCGTAATCGCATTCGTTCATTTTCATTCGTTGATGCCACTTGATCTACGGTACTCACCTACATTTCCTCATCGCATGCATAAACAATCGAAGCTTAGAGCGCCTCTTTGTATCATGTAGGGAGGATGCCTTGCAGAAAACAAAATTTTCCGACGACACCCTTCGAAATCCCTATATCAGCTGCAAAGTTCTTGAAAATAAACAGCCCATAACGTTGGTTAACGGTTGGTTTTAGGATAATTTTAAGTGCCCAACCCGTTTGTTTCTAAAGCTTTTAAAATGCCTTTATCACGAGACCATCAGGACAGATCAATGAATGCAATTACGGCCAAGCAACTCAAACCGCTTTTAACTGATGGCGAAGAGATTGCCTTCCTCGATATCAGGGAACACGGGCAATATGGTGAAGGACATCCGTTCTTTAGTGTCCATGTGCCCTATAGCCAAATTGAGCATTTGGCACCTCGGTTGATGCCGTGTCTGGCAGTCCGCTGTGTTCTTATGGATGATGGTGACGGCGTTGCAGAGCGTGCGGCCAACGTACTTGTTTCTTTGGGCTACAAGGACGTGTCTATCTTGGATGGGGGTGCGCCCGCATGGGCGGCTGCTGGATATACCCATTTCAAGGGCGTGAACGTTCCATCCAAGACATTTGGTGAATTGGTCGAACATCATTTTGATACGCAGTCAATTTCGGCCGAGGAATTGAACCAAAAATTTGAACAAAACGAAGACATGATTGTACTCGATGGCCGAACACCCCGTGAATACAATAAAATGACGATCCCGAATTCACAGTCATGTCCAAACGCTGAGTTGGGCTACCGAATACCCATGCTATGCACTGATCCAAAAACCACTGTGGTCGTGAACTGCGCAGGCCGCACACGATCCATTATTGGGGCGGAAATACTGAATATGTTGGATATTCCAAATCCAATATATGCGCTTCGAAATGGCACCCAGGGCTGGCGGTTATCCGGGTTTAATCTTGTTCATGGT
>Ga0115567_10002882_pt1 | contig 17095 bp, 9 predicted proteins | sample COGITO_mtgs_1204_2_FD_88679 | JGI IMG/M metagenome (GOLD analysis project Ga0115567, IMG submission 88679) | Pelagic marine microbial communities from North Sea - COGITO_mtgs_120412 | ecosystem: Environmental > Aquatic > Marine > Epipelagic | place: Germany:Helgoland, sampling site Kabeltonne... | reverse complement strand
CTGCCGTTTGATGTGCGTGTGAGTAGAGTAGTGCGTGAGAAGTAGTTTTTGTTAAGGTGTTGTTCAGAGTGTGGTTGTTCTTTTTGTTGTGTTGTTCTAAGTCGTTTTTGTTGTGTTTCTTTTCAGTGCTTCTTTGTGTCTAGTTGTTGTGAAAAAGAAGAGAGAAAATTTTTTGCACTGACTGAAAAAACAATTTTGGCGGGAAAAAAAAAGGAAAAGGGGGGCAACACGTAAAAAAAATTCTTCTCTTTTCTTTCTTTCTTTCTTTCTTTCTTTCTTTCTTTCTCGTTAAAAGAGGAATAATAATACTATCAGAAAAGCGCTTCTTCATCTCTCTTCTTCTTCTTCGAAGACGAAAGAGAAAACGTCAAAAAGAACAACAGCGCTACATATATATCTCTTTACTCTTTAAAATTCTCTTTCGAAAAAACGAAGGCTCGAGAGAAACCGACTGGGAGAAAAGAAATGCGCGCTTCTTTTTCTTCTTCTTCTTCTTCTGATTTGGATATTCTTCTGTGAAATGATGAATGTGATGGGAAAAGAAGATGACGATGACGATGCTCTTCTTACCGCCAAGAATAACGACGACGACGCGTCGATGAAATCATCGTTGAGATCATTCGAAGGTGTGCTTCGAGTGAACCCTCACGATCCATCCGAGGCGTACGTCTCCGTGTCGTTCTTACCGGTGGATGTGAAATTTCGACTCTTTCATGACAACAACAACGACCACCAAGACGAAGACGTTAAAAAGAAGAAGAAAATTTTCGCGGTGGACCAGGACAAGATTCTGTTTACCTTGGAATCACCGATCGAGTGGTTAAGACAGGAGTTACGAGAGAAGAGCGAAGCGAAGAACAGACGAGAGAGACGTCCTGGGAGTACGAGTGGGAGACAGCAGCGGCGCGGTACGACGAGCGGTACGACTTCGTTAGTCGAGATGATGGAAAAATGCTCGATTCGCGGGAGCGAAGAAAGCGTGAAACGGTTCGAGAACTTGTACAAAAGTTGCGTACGTGGAACCGAGGAAGAGGTGCAAAAAGCATACGAGGGAGCGTGTCGGTTTTTTAGTAGTAATAGTAGTAATAGTAACGGCAGTGGTAGTAACAAAAACAACGGCGACGGGATTGAGGAAATCGAGCTCTTGCGACCAATCGGTACGGTGGTGAAAATCATCGAGCCGTCGCCAAAACGGACGAGGTTAGTTGGCTACATCGTAGATGAAAAAAGGAATAATACGAATAGTAATACTAATAGTAAAAATAAATCGAAGAAAAGCTTTCGATTAAAACCGACGGATTCGCGAATGCCGACGTGCGATATAGACGCCTCGCTTTCCGAATTAAAAGATTTAGAAAACGTGCCTGAAAATGTCATCGTGTTTGCGTCCATGATAGACACGGATGGAACCGCAAAAGGCGCTTTGTCGCGCGCGTGCTCGGTTGAGCGCATCATCGGTCCAAGTGATAGCATCGAAACGCACACCGCGAAAATAATCTTAGAGAACGACATCAAAGACGAACCGTTTACGGACGAGGTACTCGCGTGTTTGCCGAAAGAGTGGAACGACGACAACGGCATCGAGTTAGAAAATGAAGACGAAAAAGAACCCGCGAGGAAAGATTTCAGGAGCGACATAGGCACTTGCACGATAGATCCAGAAACTGCGCGCGATTTGGACGATTCTTTATTCGCCACGAGAATCGATAAAAATACCGTTCGTGTCTGCGTACACATCGCGGATGTCTCGCATTTCGTGCAACCAAACACGGCGTTGGACGAAGAAGCTTTGATTCGAGCGACGTCGAATTATTTGTGCGATAGAGTCGTGCCTATGTTACCGAGACTGTTGAGCGAAATCGCGTGTTCTTTAAATCCAGGCGTGGATAGGTACGCGATGTCCTGCGAGTGGATCATTCGAGAATCTGATGGCAAAATCTTGGAGGAATGGTTCGGACGAAGCGTCATGCGAAGCAGAGCGAAATTGTCCTACGGCGACGCGCAAAGAATGTTGGACGCGTTTGATGCATCCATGACAGACGAAGCGATTGTGAACGTCGAAAAGGAGAACGTCAGCGGAGAAGGAAAAATAGAACAATCCTCAAAAGACAACGTTCTCCTTGAAGTTGTAAAGTCCGTGCGTTTACTTCGATCTGTGGCGAAAACGTTGCGCGAAAACCGAGTCGAGAACGGCTCGGTCCGTTTAGATCAAGCGAAAATTGGTTTTGAAATCGATCAAGAGACCAAGTTACCGAAACGCGCGTTTCAATACGAACTTCGCGAATCGAATCGAGTGATTGAAGATTTAATGTTGCTCGCGAATAGACGCGTGGCGAAACGAATCGCGGACTATTTCCCGAACGTCGCTTTGTTGCGTTTACATCCGCCGCCGAACGAAAAGAAAATGTTCGAGCTGCGCGAGTTTGCGCAAGCGAACGGATTGAACGATTTCGATTGCAGCACGAGTGGAGCTTTACATCGAAGCTTAGAGTGCTTACGCGAGACCGTGAGAAGAACAGATGAAACGATGAATAATGGTGGTGTCAACGCCATTTACGAAATCATCAACTTATTAGCGACGAAGCCGATGCAGTTGGCGCAATATTTTTGCACGGGACAACTCCCGGAGGAAGAAAGTTGGCGCCACTACGCGTTAGCGTTCGACAGGTACACGCACTTCACGTCACCGATTCGAAGGTATCCGGATATTCTCGTTCACCGTTTACTCCGTGCGAGTTTAGTCGTGGAAGAACAAGAGAAGAATAAGAAGAAGCAGAAAAATAAGATGATGTCTTTCTTTTCGAAGAAGAAGTCTTCGGATGATGTCGTCGTCAAGAAGAGCAACAAGTTGGTGGACTATTTACTTCCCACATCGACATCTTCGTGCATTCAAATTGCGACTCAGTGCAATATAAAGAAGGCATCTGCAAAGGTCGCGCAAGACGAACACTCGTTCGTGTATTTTTGTTACCATCTCGCGAGGAACCCAACGGTTACGCTGGCTATCGCGCGCATCGTCGGAAGGAAACATTTAGCGTGTTTTTTACCAGAGTTTGGTTTTGAAGTGAAGGTTGAAATCGGAAATAAGCGTCACTTGACGACAAAACAATCCGCAGGGACGCCTAATCCGACTATGGTATCGATCGAGTTTGAAGCGTCGTCTGAATCCGCAAACGAAGCGGCGCAAAAGTTGATCGAACTTGGAGAAAATGGTAGCGAGAAAGACAAGCACGCCGACGAAGACGAAACGGAAAACGAAGAAGAAGGTAAACAAAACAGCGTCTCGTGGATTGAGCGAACAAAGTTGCTCAAAAAAGCGAGAGGACTGAGTGGTGCGTTTTTAAATCTCACGAGATTGGAAGAAGAACGCGTTTTGATGGCGCTAAGTAGTGATTCGACGGAAAAAATAATCTCGAAGGATGCCGTCGGCGCGCTCCCTATGCGCATCAGGCCCGCGGACCAAGTTTTGGTCGTTTTAACTGGTAAATTTGGCGAAAAGAAACCGGAAATCGTGGCTAACTTGGTCATCAACAACCCGCTCTTTGCTTGATCAAAGAAGAAATTAAAGAAGGAGAAGTACAAGACAGGTACTACTTAGTTTAGCTTTAAATACAAAGTTTTGACGAGTGATTTGTTTTTTTTTATTCATTATTAATTCTTCGTGATGAAGTTCTTCGCCACGCGTTGCATGTCGGCGTAATCGTCTCCCATGCGCCACGGTCTCGGCATGTGATCTCGGTTCGACGAGTTCGCGTCTTCGCTGCTGATCAAATCCTCGGCGTCTTTCCAAGTCTTTTTGTGCAGCTTTTCCGTTTTCACGTTGTCCACCCTCGGTTCCGGGAACTCGTTCGTCTTTCTATTCTTTTCCGTTCTTTTCGTCGGCAACTGGTACATCGCCAGCGGCATTTCGCAGTGATCCATTTTGATACCCCATCTGGCGCAGACCACGTCCGGGCACGTCGGCCACGTCATGCTCGCCGCGCTCGCTTTCTTCGCCGCCGAGCAAAATCGGCATTGCGTCACTTGGTTTCCGTCGCACGCCGGTAACAACTTCTCTCCACACTTACCGTCGTGGAACATGAACCTCCCCAACTCTCGATCGGCTGGCGTCCCTTCGCACGCGCTCGTGATGCCAATTTGTTCCACGCGCGCGTTGTGTTTGCGAATATCGTCCACGTACGACTTCCACTCCAAGTCCTCGACCGAGTCTCCTTCGCACCCCATGACCCCGTGCTTCTTACAGACAGATTGCGGACACGTCGCCCAGGTCGGCGTTTTCACTTGCGCCATCAACGTGTTGCAAAAGCGGCACGTGCTCGGGTTCCCGCTGGTTGGATCTCCCGAACACCCGGCGGTTTCGCCGTTCATACACGCCGGATCCGGGTACGCGAAGATACCTTTCGCCATATCCGCCTCGGCTGGGTCGCAGTTTTCCTCTTGTTTTTTCTTTTTCGATGATGCACCGTTTTTCTTGTTGTGCGATGCTTTGTTGTTGTGCTTGTCGCTGTCGTCCGCGAACGGGACGTCGATGACGTGCGCGTTGGTATGCGAGTGCGATTTGTGGCCTAAACCAGATGAAGATTTCTTCTTCCCCAAGGCGGCCAAAATGCTTTCTCCGTCCGTTTTGACAGACCCGTACCCTTGGTTGAAACTGACGAGAATCAAGGAGGATAAGATGGCAAACATGACGAACCCGCTCGTCGCGATGCGAGATTGGTGGAGGAACGAGTTCACGAAGCCTCGCGTGGATTTCTTTTTGTTTCCTTCCGTAATGTCATTTGCCGCGTGGTGATTTTGGTCGTTCAACAGCGACTGGGATTCCATGTCGTTTTTTACTACAAGCACCATTATTATGAGTAGTAGTACTCAAAAAAAGCTCCTTTCTTTCGCTGCTCTGTTTTCGTCTGTACGAGAGAGGTATTCAACAATACGTGTGGAATAATGATTTGCGCGCGCGCGAAGAGAGAGTCGGAGAGTCTGGTGTAAATTCCAATTCTGAAGAGAAATTTTCCCCTGAGACGCGCCCTTTCTTTTCTTGAGAAGTGTTTAGGGTGTTCAAATTTCGAGAAGTTTTCGGTTATAATTCAATTAATAATAAAAACACACACTTTTGATAAAAAACTAGGAGACAGTAATTACTTTCGTTGGATTTAATACAATCGCTTGTAGGATTGATTTTAGTCTCTCTCTCTCTCTCTTTCTCTCTCTCTTTCACATTCGCGAAGACGTATGATGCATCATCATCATCGCGTTGTTTAAACGAACGACGATCTTTGTTGTCGTTGTAAAAGTTGTCCGGCGAGTTCGTCGTGTTGGTCGTACGACACAAACTCATCCGTGGACGAGTCTCTCAAAGAATCGTCGGTTTCAGAGGAGTCGCCTGAACTCATGGCGGCGTCTAAAATGCACATTGGCGTTTCGCTGCGAGGATCGTAGGCAACTTTTTTACCAACGTTAACGGATTCCGAAACGACGACGCTGCCGATGTTGAGTCCTTTATCACGGCCAGGAACTTCCTCGTCGCAAGTCTTGACAAACGTCAAATACGCGACAAAGCCTTGGTCCTTCGGCAACTGCTGAAAGCACATGGACGGTCTCGAGTACGTTTCTCCCACGCAAAACAAATCCTTGTTCGTACTCGTCAAGGAAGAAAAGAACGCGTTGGTCGTTTCCCGGCCGCCGTGGCAAGTCACCGCGAAAGTCATCTTGCCCGGTTGGAACACGTTCGCGCACTTCTCGACAAAGTTTGACACGGAGAAGGCACTGTTCGCGTTCAAATCGACGTTAGAATGCTCCACGGAGGCGTAACTGAATCCGTCTTCCGGGGTGATGTGAATAGTAGAGTATTCGCCGGAATATTCTTCGTTCAAGCCGTTCATGGAGTACCCGCACGGTTCAAAGACGTAATCGTCGATCGAAAACGATTCAAAGATACTTTGAATACCAGAGTCGTGCGTTGTCTTCTCGGAACTCACGAAAGGAACGGCCGTTAGACCTTCCTCTTGTGAATTCTCGCGGAAGAAGTGTAGCGAGTGCTCTCGGTGCAAAGAGGTCATGCAACATTCCACCGATAACGAAGCCTCAGATTTCGTTTCTTCGACGAAATCTCCGGCGACGTAGACGTGCCACTGCGCGTCGTCAAAGTTTGAACCCATGACGTAGCTCGAGTTTGACCCCAAGTGGCCAAACCTGCCCTCGAGAAATTCGCACTCGTCCGTAAACGAAACGTGGTGCTCGCGCTGCTCTTCCGGAAACAAATACGTGGAGCGCGTAAATCTCACCGAGGACGGAACCAATTTCAAACGTTCGATCGAAGCCGCGCATTCCAAAATAGGATCCACAGCCGAGAGCAATTTGGTCGTCCCACACGTCTTCAGCACAATCTTGTCCGCAAAGACGAACAAAGACGATTCGCTCAAGACGTACGCGTCAAACTTTTCGTTCGATCGTACGGAAACAATCTCGCATTCGGCGGCGGTCATGCACACGTCGAGCGCGGCGCGCGATAAGCAGCGAAGACCACCTGCGACTGGAATAATTCCACCAGTACTTTTGTTGTCGTCAGCGGCAACGCGAAAATTGATTTCGATGCGCTTCTCGACCCCTTCAAAGTGCGGCGACGGGTAAAGTTCGCTCTGCATTCTTGAAAAGTTTTCTTTGTATTTCTCAACAAAATATGATACGCACACACAGACGCGCGGGCGTAATCAGTAAGCGGCGGCTCTTAGCGTTTCTTACGCTTCTGCTGCTGCTCTCTAACGAAGGATGACGATGTGCTCACTCCTTCTTTTATTCAAAAAAGGTAAAGAATGTCAGGCGCACTTTCGTCGCACAGTCAACACGTCGAAAAATTGTTTCAATCCTTCCGCTCGGCTTGAACTTCCCCAAAATCGGATGTCCGAGACAAAGTTAAACGAGCAGTTTTCTTCCACGAAATTAGTTTTACCGTATATATTATCGCTATTGTCGCTATCGCTTCCACCGTCGAGTTCCATCTTAATAAATCTTCTTCTTCTTAATATAAAACTGAAAATGAGTTTTGTCTGTCGGAGGTTCTTTTCCGTAAATGTGGTCTCTATAAATGTATCACCAAGTATAAAATGCAATGAATCAAGGTAATGAATCAAAACGCGCGATTAAAGCGTAAAACAAGTATCACTTCAATCAATAACTGAGTTTATTTCCCGTGTGTATGTTCGCGACGAGTAGTACTTCTCGCGATTGATGTTCCCGTGGATGAGATTTTTGTTTTTGCGGCGTATGGCAAAAAACAACAGAGAGGTTGATGATTCTCTCAATAAAGCGCTTGTGGCTTGAACGCGTGTAAAAGTGAAAGCTTTAAAGTGAAAGCTGTGAATAGATGTTCGTTTACTCGATCGATTCGGTAAACAGATGCAATGATACTTCGCAAAACGACGACTGGACGTGTGTTACAAAGTGTATTTTTAATGAGGAAACGCTTCGGAAATATCTTTGCTGTGTGTGACTGGAATTGACAGCCCCAAAAATATTACGTGAGAATTATCTGTTCGCAGAAACCACCACGAAACAATCCCGCAGAATAAAAAGAGAGCGCATACAAAACACAGATACTATTGTTTGTTACCACCTAGTAGTAGTAAAACAAATTTAACCAGAGAGAGTTATATATATTCTATATTACATGAACGATTGTTCGGCTATGATCGTTCGCGCTAAGGATAAGGCTTGATCTCGAGTTAAGCCGGCTTTAGCCGCCACTCTCGTTTGCGCCGTTATCGACAACGAGTGCTCAAACTTGGAGAGCAAACCACCGTCGACGATCGTTCTCGGCGGAGTTTGTCTCGCGACGGAACCTTCGGAAGATTTCAACGCTCGGTAGGTCTTCGAGTTCAACCCGAGCGGGTTGATGGAGTTGGAAGAGGCGACGATGTTGGAACGCATGGCGTCTTGGAGCTTTTCCAAGTTCAAGAAGGTGTGTTCGTCTACGGGGGAGAAGATGCCTAAGCCACCGTCGGAGCTCCCGAAGAAAACCGCGTGTCTGTTTTGTTTTTGTTCCCCGACACCGATTTGAAAGCGAACCATTTTGCGGATTAAACTACCCGCGTGGTAGGCCGATTTCGGTAAAAGCTTGTCGCCTTTCCACGATTCGGCGAGTTTCGGCGCGTATTGAAAAACGTGCGCGTTGCCGTTGGCGTCCGCGGCTAATAAGGATAAGGTTCCACCGTCAATCATGAACTCAGAGGCTATGCAGTCGAGAACTTCGTAATCTTTCCCGAGCTGCGATAAGGTCTTCTCGCCCTGAGAATCTTTCCATCGAACGAAGCGGATAGATTTGTGCAAGTCGCCGCACAAGAGGAAGTTCTTGACGCAACACAAGGTGGTCGTATATAACGGCGTATCGTAAAACGCGATCGGATTTAAGTGTTTCCCATCCCACGAGTGCGCGGTTAATTTTGTTCCTATTGCAACCATGAACGTTCCATCGACGGATTCAATCGCCGAGCAGGCCATTTTTGATGGTTTTTCGCATTTTAGTTCGCCTCTCCACCGAACGCCGCCGTCGCGAGCGCGTTCCCACATGATTGCAAAGAGTAAGATTCGTCCTCGACAGGGAGTATCTTCGCCACCAGGCATGGCGGTACCAATAGCAAGCATAGAGAGTAGCGCGCCCGTAGATTGATCGCGAATTTGTACGTTCTTCACGCACAAAATATGTTCACCAGGTTCGACTGCTTTCTGCCACGCCGTCTCGAGCGTGCCCGGGACTAACAAACGGATGGCGAATTGTTGCACAACGTTGCCTTCCGACTTTGCTTTTTCCTTGCGAAATCGATACAACGCTCTCGCGTGCGAGTCTGTTTCGTCGATCTCGAAATCTTTCCACGGGACTGACGCGGAAGTCACCAAGGCGTACAACTTGAAATCGTTCATGTATGTAATCGCCCGCGGCGTACATCGAAGCGCGAGTTTACGCACCGGCCACTGAGCTTCGATGTGCATTTTACCTGGAAGACGACAAACGCGGATCCCACCTTCGTTCGTGGCTAAGATGAAACCTTTGGGACAGTTAACGTTGTGGAAGGGTGCAAACGCGATTCGCGCGCCGCCTTCACCTCGGGTTGGTAACGCGAGAACTCGTCCTCTGCGCACGATTAACCAGATCGGATTCAAACCGGAAACGAAGACGCCGGCGATACCTCTTCCGTCGCCGATGTTTTCAATTCTTGTCAAACGCGAGCCACCTTGGACGGAAACGTCGTTATTCGTGAGTTCACTCCCTGCAGTTTCGATTTCAATCGGTACGCGAGCGAAGCGGAGTTCGTTCGATGAAGGCGACTTGAACGCTTGGTACGCCAAGACTGAGCCGTCGGCGCGGAAACACGTCAAAAGTGGTCGTTCGTACGCCGCGTTGGCGAAAGCGTCGAGTCGAATGTCCGAGACGGTGTACTTTTCAACTTCGCACTCGTCGTTGAAATCAATGCTGTCGATACCGGTAGAATTCGGTGCGAGTATTTCGCGACCATCCGAGACGCCGCCTGAGGACCAAAGCTTCTTCAAAGACGGAAGACTGTATAAAGCGAGAGTACCGTCTCTAGAGATGGTCGCAAAGACGACGTTGTTATTTTCCTTGCTCTCATCTTTTTCCTCGCGATCACCACAAGCGGTTCGCTCGAGCCAACCGGGTGCTCTGTTCAAACCACCACCACCACCACCGAAAGAGTCCGTGCAAGCTACTGAATCGTCGTACAATGTAAACGCCGTCACGTCGCTCCCCGTGTTCGAGTGATTGTCGGATGCGAACAACTCCCCAACCTTCTCTAGTAGTGTAAACGTATTCGTCTTCGAGTCTCCAAGAATAATTCTGATCGACCCATCCGAAAGTCTCAACGCAATCGCGTCGTTTTGAATAATCGCTAAAGTTATCTGCGCCCCCTCGCCGCCTTTTAAAAACGCTAAATCGATATCGTCCACCGCGAACTTCTTCCCTTTCCTCGTGAACCTGATCTTCGTTTTTGTCACTTGGGCGATCGCTCTTCCGTTGAATATTCTCTCACACGCCAGCGTCTCTTCGTCGACGATGAAATCAACCTCCTTGGAAACTTCTCTCAACTCCTCTCCGGTTTCTAAAACCATCGTCGTTTTCGTCGAAGATAAGGACAAGATTAAGTGTTCGTCAAACAGTTCATCTTTGCGTTTCGGTCGAACGGTGCCATCGTTATCATCCTCGGTCCGAGTCGCCCAACATGCTCGCAATCCAGGCAAAGCGCCAGACTCGACCTCGGTGACGAGCTCCGGGGTGATGCCTCTGGTTAAAATCGCTAACGCGCCGTTCTTACCGTGGCCGCAAGCCGCGACGAGTTCCGTCCGCGGGTCGAGGTCCGTTCCGACTGGAGCGCTCGCACCAACAGTTAAATCAACAACAGGTGAGATGCAAAGCAAAGAATCTTTCACGGAAAACTTGTATTCAAACGTGTCGTCGCGGTCGACGTAAGACGCGAACGTTTTCGACTCGCCTCCGGCTGTCGTCGTCGTCGATTTATTTGCTCTTTCGTACTCGTTCAAACCGACACCGCCGGCAGCCTCTACGGATGTACCGTACAGCAGTGCTTCTAACTCTTCGTCTTCGTTCTTTTCCTTCTCTTCCTCTGTCGCTGGTTCTGGTGCGGGTGGAGGTGACATCTTCTTAGCAATTTTCGTAACACCGCCTTTACCTTTCGACGCTTTGCGCTTCCTCGCGTTTTCTTCCGGGTCCGCGTACGGATCTTCTTCTTCTTCTTCTTCTTCTTCTTCTTCTTCTTCTTCTTCTTCGGTTCCCTGTTTCTCCTTCGCCGGCAACATTTTCAAATCTCCAATCTTTCCTTTCTCTTTTCGTTCGTACCCGATTAAAAGCGAATCGCCGACGCGCGAGCCGATGAAGAGTAGATCTTTACCAACCGCCGCCAAGCCGGAACTTAAAACGGCGTTCCCGGATTTTAGCACGCGTATGCGTCTACACCTGCGACCAACTTTACTTCCTACCGAGGCAGCACCACCCACGGTTTCTAAAATAACCGTTATCAATTGACCGGTCTTTGAACTGATAATCGCCACGTTCTCCCTGATCATTTCAATCTTCGCCGCGTCGAGTTGCACTTGGAATTCGTTCTGCGTCGTCTCGTAACTCGACACGTTTTTGTTTGAGTTCACGTGAGGTACTGGATTCGCATGCGCGGCTTGACCTTCAACGCCGTTGTTCCGCGCAATTTCCTCCGCGAAGTTTCCTTCTTGCGGTCCTCCTTTGCCTAAGAAATCGCTAATATACGTCGCCGAGGAGGATTGCGACTCGTATAAAATGTGACCGGAGGAGAGCACGAGGACGCCGCCGAGCGGGTTCGGCACCGGGAATAACGAATACGCCGCCGACGGCAACTTCTCTCTCGTCCACACGATTGTGTATTTCTTCTTCGTGCAATCGATTGATACCGCGACTAACTTGCACGTGTCCATTCTTAACGACAATCTACCGCTCCACGTCGGAGGATTCGATTCGTATAAAATCATCAACACCGGTTCGCCGTATCCGTGTAAGAAACAGCAATCGCGAACAAACGCCGCCGATGTGCCTAATATTTTCCTCACGTCTAAGTCGAACGAGCTTCCCATCGTTGCCGGTACGTATACCGTACCTTCTCCCTCTTTCTTCGTCGTCATTTTCTTACTACCGTTACTACTCTCTTTGATATAATTACTACTCGTCAAAGTTTCGCTCGCCGGCATAATCTTCACTTTCGCCTTCTCCTCGTTCCGTAGCAACACCGCCGCGCATCTACCCTCTGGATCTGCTCTCCCAATAATAGGCACGTTTCCAATCCTCAACCCGGAACTCGTTCCGTCTATGCTCGTCGTCGCCGCGCTGCTCCCTTCGTTGCCGGCGAAGTCCTCCCAAAAATGTAAGCTGGTCGAGACGCATTTCCTCGTCTCCGGGTCCCAACACACGCACACCGCTTTCGACTCGCGAATAGTTATTAAAAGGCCATCTAAATACCGCGTCTTTGTTCCTTTTTTCGACGAAACGTTAGTATTGTTATTATTCGTAGTAGTATTGGTCTCCATCAAAAATCGCTTCGGATGTTTCAACACGCACAAATCCGATATCGTCCCGTTGACGTCGAATTCGGAAATCACTTCTAATCGAACGACGACAATTTCCTCGTCCTCGTTTAAATCCTCTTTTTCTTCCTCGTCGTCGCATTCTTCCCCTCTTTCTTTTCGTCGTCGTCTCTTCACCGAGTAGATCGTCAAACGGTTGCCACTGGCGACGATGACATTTTCATCATCGTTTTCATCATTTTCATCATTTTCAAACGCCTCCTTAAAGTCGTTATTATTAGAATTCGAATGGGGGGTGAAAAAGCACGACACGCACGCGTCCGCGCCGGTGGGTGGTAACACCGATTTGTGCACCACGAAACTCATTTAAATATGATAATAATAAATATATATATGTGTGTGTTTTCTTTCGCGTGCGACGAATGAATGATGATGAGGAATTTGATATTTGATGTCTGTGTGTTTTGTGTGAATGAAACAAATTTTTTTTTGCGAGGGAGAAAACAAAAGCAAAAAAACACACTCGTCTTTTTTCCTTTCTTTTCTTTTTTTTTTCACAAAAAGCTTTTTTGAGTTTTTTTTCTCAAACATCAAACGTACGCCCCTCAAATGCTCCAAATTTCTCACAAGGTATATATCTTTTATTGTACAGGAAACAAACTCTCTTCCGCTTTGAAAACGCGAGAGAGCATCGTTTTAGTCCGAGTAAAGAAGGTTATGGTGTTGGAACGTTAAGTTCTGTTGATACTCCTAGTTTTGAACAAAACACTCCTCTCTGAAAAGTTTTCTTTGTGCCATTCGGGGTGGTCGAGCGATGATGATGACGACGACGACTGAAATACTAAGAGGAGGAGGTGTGAGAGGGTGCTTCCATTCGATTTCGAGTTCGACGACGAGGAGGAGAACTTTTTCGAGGAGGAGGACGACGACCACCACCACCCTACGGAGGAGGAGGAGGAAAGCTTTGTTTTGTTTTGTCCTTCTTCGCGCGAAGGCGTCGTCGAAAAGATCGGATGATGATGTTTCACTCTTCGTCAACGAAACGCGAAGACGACGAGCAAAACAACTTTTAAAAGCGGTGAAGGAAGAACTGCTCTCTTCTTCTTCTTCTTCTTCTTCTTCTTCTTCTTCTTCTCGCGATGACGATGATTCAGACGACGACGACGACAAAGAAGTCACCGTAAAAACTCTGTTCGGGGTTCCGATGACTCCGGAAACCTCCGCCATCGCTCTCGTGTATTTCGTCCAAGGCGTCATCGGTCTCGCCTCGTTGGCGAAGAGTTTTTTCTTGAAGGACGAGTTACACTTGTCGCCGGCGGAAGCGGCGGTGGTGATGAGCATATCGTCTTTACCGTGGCTGGTGAAACCTTTGTGGGGGTTTATTTCGGATACCGTGCCTTTGTTTGGGTATAAACGGAAATCGTATTTGTGTTTGATGGGCGTCGTCGGATGCGTCGCGTGGTCGACGTTGAGTCAAGGCGTTTCGGTGGTAGATAATCGATGGACGGCTAGTTTTCTATTCGCAGTCGGGTCTTTGAGCATTGCTTTTTCGGACGTATTGATTGATTCGATCGTCGTGGAGAGAGCGAGAGAGTCAGAGGATAATTCAACGACTGGGTCGTTGCAAAGTTTGTGTTGGGGAATGGTTGCGTTTGGCGGCATAGCGAGTAGCTATTTTAGCGGCGAGTTGGTGGAGGAGAAAGGAAGCGCGTTCGTGTTTGCGTGCACGGCGGTATTTCCACTGCTGATTGCCGGTGCGGCATTTTTGGTCAAGGAAGAGAGAAAGGATTTTTCGACGAGTAGTGAGATGGTTGCGAACGTCGTCGTCTCGGGTGGTGAGAGAGAGGAAGAGAAGAACGGAAGCGTGGTTGAAGCTGGGAAGGAAACGCTTTCAACGTTATGGTCTGTGGTGAAACAGAAACAAATATGGGGACCGGCGTTGTTCATGTATTTATGGCAAGCGACGCCGTCCCCTGGATCGGCCATGTTTTACTTTTCGACGAACGAGTTACACTTCAGCCCGGAGTTTTTAGGCCGAGTCTCCTTCGCGCGTTCGTTAGCGGCTTTAGGCGGCGTCGGGTTGTACAACGCCTACTTCAAATACGTGCCATTAAAGAAGATGTTTACGTACTCTGCGATTTTAGCGACGGCGCTGGGATCGACGCAACTTTTGCTGGTCTCGGGGTATAACCGCGAGCTTGGGATTAGCGACGAGCTCTTTGCGTTAACGGACAGCGCCGTCTTGACCGTGCTCGGCGAGATTTCGTTTTTGCCGGTTTTGGTTTTAGCCGCGAAAATCTGTCCGAAAGGCGTCGAAGCGACTTTATTTGCATCGTTGATGTCGTTGTTTAACTTTGGTGGCGTAACCTCGCAATTTCTCGGCGCTGGTTTGACTGAAAAGCTAGGCGTTACCGCTGATAATTTCGACAACTTGTTCGAGTTGGTCGCCATATGTAATTTCACCACGCTGTTGCCACTCGCGGCGATTGGATTCTTAAACGAAGTCGAACAAGAAGAAGAAGAAGAAGAAGGCGACGACGGCGGCGGTGACGGAGAAGAAGGACAGAAGATGATACAGGCGTAGAAGTAGTAGTGATAAAATAGTCTAGCACCTAGTAGAAATAAATGTCGTGTTATTTTATACGTTGTACGTAGTGTTTGTATTTTGGCATCCGATGAGTACTCGAAACTCAGCGACGAAGGAAATTTTTCCCGTCGCAACCATTTCAGATGTAGAAAGCCCCTCTGACTGCATTTCGCAAGTCGTCATCGGGGACATTTTGTAAAGTTTTTTGTCAGGAACTCCCTCGAATCGCGAGTGATTGTCACTGGGACAACTACTACGAGCGTAAATCTACGAGAACGGTGATGAAATGTTTGCCCTCGAATCGCGAGTGATTGTCATCGGGCGTTGTCAAGCGGGATCTTTTTGTCAAAAACAGAACTTACGAGCGCAGCGTTGTCGCATACGATAATTTCGATAATCTTCTCTTTTCTCCTTTCCAGAGTCTCCTCTTTTCTTTTTTCCTCCCTCTTTTTCTCGCTTCTTTTTGTCTTGCGTTGTGTATTGTTCCTAAAAAACCATAAAATGAGACGTAAAACGTCAAGCTTTTACCGATTGTCAATTCATAATACTTCCGTGGATACCCATCCTCACGGTCTGTTGTTAATTCACCCCACAACATTATTTCTTTCTCTCTTTATTCCAACCATCATTTGTTGTTTTGAAACCTTTACTAAACACCACTTCATCCAAGATAAAATTCTAAAGCAATACCCGATAGTACTAATACTATAAATCAAGCGCATAAAGCGTAATAATAACGTGTGTTGTTGTTTCCTGTGAGGCGTATCTATGTGTGTTGTTGTTGTCGTGTACTTTTCTAATCCCATGGGCATTGAACGAAATCAAACAAAGAAAAAACCAATAATGCAAACCAAGTGTGTAAAATATTCTATATAATAGCATCCAATTTTTGAGAACGGAAAATCTGCAGAGCGATTGTCGACGACGATCGAACATAATAATTCGTTGAGTGGGCAAACGGATATAAAAGACAATGTAAAGCGCATAGAACGTATCTTTATCCGGAATCTTCTCGTTTTCTGATGATGAGATTGCTGCTCCACCTGTAAAGATTTGTGTTGTGTCAGTTGACGATCGAGTTACGACGTTACTCTGGGGTAAAAAAATTCCTGTGTCCAGCTTTTGGCGCCTGTCCTTGCGTTCCTGTATGTATATTTTGAATCCTCCGTAAGAGAGCTTTTTATCCTTCCTGCTGCTGTAGAAAACAAATACAGTTTGAATGTGTAATTCTCACTTTTCCTCCATGTAATCAATAGATAATAAAGCTTCCGTTTTTTGTCGTTGTGTCCTTCCAATTCCTTTTAATACGATATATTCCTCCTATAAACATAACTGAAAATCCGTACAGAAACCAAACCTTTTTCTGCTCCGCTGCAATCTGTGCTAAGAACGAACGTGATAAATCAAACATCTCACTTCTATTTCTAATAGCGTAATAGGGCGTGTGCGTGTGTAAATGCGTCAAAGCGTACAAGCGTACTGTTGTTGTTGTCGATGCAGGCAGGGAATGGTTCATCTGGAAAATCTCATCGGGGGGATGTCGCGTATCGAAGCCGCGCGTGGCGAATACAGCGCGTATCGTCTCGTCGTGTACGTAATAATAATCGTCATATATTTGTCTTCTTGCGCGCGCGTAAACATCTTTTTCGGATTTCTTCTGGATTCATTTTCATTCGTTTTCATTCGAGCGCGTACTTCTGCGGGTACAGTCGTTTTTCACGAAATCGATAGAAAACGCGGGCAATTCTTCCTTCCTTTAACTTCTTCTCTTTTTGGGTACGAATAGATCTCTCTCGTATAAGAATGAAGCGAGCGTACATGCGCGTGATAATATATCTGGTGTTCTACCCTGCGTGATATTATGAGAGAGTTGTTCGTCAGTCTTCGAAATGGAATAGAATAATCGTCGAGATCTTACCCTAGCGGAGATCGTAGAGATCACGAGCGTTACGTGTTTTGATGCGTGAAACAAGTGGAAAACACGGCGAAGAAGTGGACGAAGAGGAAAGCAGTAGCAGTAGTAATAATACTCTGGGTGCAGCTGATTCGTTGTTGTTGTGCCTTTCCATCCTCCGCGAGAGAAAGAAAGAGAGAAAGAGAGAGAGAGAGATCAAAGAGAGATCTCACATCTCCTCTCTTCGCTGCTCTTTTCCTCCCAAGCGTCAAGAAAGTACCGACGACGAAAGAGATAAAAATCGGACCACAAACGTCTCTATTTTCGTTAGGTTTGGACACCCTAAACGTTTTTTTTGTCCTTCGGATTGCGTAAAAGGCTGAGAAGACGCACAAAAAGATATGCGCCAGGCGACGACGTTGACGACGAAAGCGGCTTCTTTGTCTTCCTTTTCTTCTTTGAAAAGCAGCGCCTTCATTAAGAGGAGTTTTGGTTTTGGTGGTTTTGGGAAAAGAAGTTCTCTCAATTTCAATACTGCGACG
>Ga0115567_10002881_pt1 | contig 17099 bp, 18 predicted proteins | sample COGITO_mtgs_1204_2_FD_88679 | JGI IMG/M metagenome (GOLD analysis project Ga0115567, IMG submission 88679) | Pelagic marine microbial communities from North Sea - COGITO_mtgs_120412 | ecosystem: Environmental > Aquatic > Marine > Epipelagic | place: Germany:Helgoland, sampling site Kabeltonne... | reverse complement strand
TCCGGGAAGACTGAATAATATTGTTTTCATAGTTTTTTAAATTATAGTTATGATGTCATTATGGTTGTTTTTATATTCCAGAGCATAGTTGAGTTCGCCTTTGGATTCAGCATATATGGTATAAAGCAGTTGGTTCTCTTCGATTTGTTCTCCCAAATGAACATTTAGAAGAATCCCTGCCGATTTAGATTGAGGTGCGCCGGAAAGCTTGGCGAGTTTAGCAATCTTCCTATTATCTATTCGCTTTAGATTCCCAGAGGTTTCTGCTCTAATTTCGATTTTATAGGGTGCTAAAACAGGTTTTGAAAAGCGACCTTGCGCATTACAAATAGCAAGGAATTTTTTATGAGCCTGACCAGATGTGAGAATTTGATGTGCGGTTTCTAATCCCTTCCCTTTTTCTACTTTGCCAGAAAGCTCTATTAGTTCAGCGGCTAAAAGCAATGCTCTTTCTGTTAGGTCTTTGGGTGCATCTGCTTCATTTTTTAAAACTTTTAATATATCGATGGCTTCTAAAGCAGGACCAATACCTCTTCCGACAGGTTGTGAGCCATCTGTAATAATAACTTTCACATTCAACCCAACAGCCGTTCCAACGGTTTCAATATGATTCTTTAGTTTTTGTGCCATTTCTGAACTACGAACCTTGGCGGTTTCTCCCACGGGAATATCAATGATAACGTGCGTGGAGCCTGCCGCAGCTTTTTTTGAAAGTACCGAAGCTATGAGCTGCCCTTCGCTATCAATATCCAAAGCTTTTTCAATTTTTATAAGCACATCGTCCGCAGGACTCAATTGCGCTGTACCGCCCCAAACAATGCAGCCTCCTTCTTTTTCAACTACGGTTTTTATTTCTTCTAATGAAAGGGTAACATTGGTCATTACTTCCATAGTATCTGCTGTGCCTGCTGGTGAAGTGATAGATCGCGACGATGTTTTTGGCATCGTAAGACCGTAAGCAGCCACAATGGCAACCACTAATGGTGTTGTTCTATTGCCAGGTAATCCGCCAATGCAATGCTTATCGACTACGATTTCTTTGTTCCAATCCAACTGCTTTCCAGAAGTTATCATAGCTTTAGTAAGGTCGGATATCTCATCAATATCCAATCGGTCACCTGCACAGGCCGTAATAAATGCCGAAAGGTGAATATTAGAATAATCGCCTTCCACAATATCGGTAATGATTTCATTAAAGGCTGAATAATCCAGTTTTTGATTGTAGATTTTAGCCCTAAGGTGACTTAAGGATTCAATAGGTTCCAAATGGGAAACATACAGCGTGTCATTTTGAGAAGCATTCAGTTTTTTCGCGGCAGCATCTGATAGTCCGATTTCATTGGGTAACAACATATCTGAATTTAAAACATTAAGACTTGCTACAATTGATGTGTTTTTATTGGATATCCTAATTCGGGTAAGCGCTTCAAAACCTTCAGAAATACAGACGTGGCAATCTTCGCGCATATAGACCACGTTTTCATTCTGGGTATAAATACCCAGATGTTTATATTTTAGGATATTTGAGTGTTGTTCCATAATTTCATTTTTGTGCTTTTTACAACCTATTTTATTTCTTCAATGCTGTAAAGCTGTGGGATTTCAGCATCCCAATCATAGGTTTCCTTGATACCCTTTTGTAATGCTTCTGCACTTTCTTTTTCACCGTGTACAATGAAAATCCGCTCTGGCTTATTTTTTATTTTGCTCATCCAATCCATAAGTTCTGTGTGGTCAGCGTGTGCCGAGAGGCCTTGAATTTCGGCTATTTCCATATCAAAGGGCACCCATTTCCCATACACTTTTAGTTTTTTATCGCCTTCCAATAATTTTCTGCCTCGCGTTCCTTCAGCTTGATAACCCACAAAAAGCAAGGTGTTAATGGGGTTTTGTGCTTGAGTTTCAAGGTAGTTGAGCATTCTTCCACCTGTGAGCATTCCACTTCCTGCAATCACGATTTTTGGTTTCTTATCTGTTCGTAATTCCATCGTCTCCCGATAACTGCTTACGACCGTAAAGTGTGAGCACATTTCGTCACATTCATTGCCTTCCAATCTGTGCCAATCCCTCGTGCGATGAAACAATTCCAATACACTTGCACCCATTGGGCTATCCATTATCATTTGTACTTTTGGGATTTTCTTTTCCTTGAGTAATTTCCAAAAAATCAGCATCATCAACTGGGCACGTTCTACGGAGAAACTAGGAACAAATAAGCTTCCCCCTTTATTAATGGTGTCGTTGACCAATTTTTCAATCTGCGGAAGTGCTTCCACTTCATCTGGATGAAACCTTCCTCCATAAGTGGATTCTATAAAAAGCACATCCGCTTTTTTTGGTTTTAGTGGTGGATAGAGTAATAAATCATTGGTTCTACCAACGTCTCCTGAAAAGACAAAACGTTTTCCATTTACATCCAATTCGATGTAAGTTGCACCCAGAATATGTCCGTTGTATTGGAAGCGAGCCCTGATACCGTCAAATAAGGGAATCCATTGTGCTTGAGGAACGCCCTTAAAATGTGGGATGGTTTTTTCTACATCCTTTAAATCGTACAATGGTTCAGCAGGATTGTGTTTGGAATAGCCTTCTTTATTGGCACGTTCGGCTTCCTGTTCTTGAATTTTTGCACTATCGTTCAAAATGATTTTTGCAATGTCCAAAGTAGGATTCGTACCGTAGATAGGACCATTAAACCCTTGCTTCACCAATCGGGGTAGATAACCTGTATGGTCTAAATGGCCGTGGGTAAGCAATACCATATCAATTTCTGAAACCTTTACAGGTAGATATTCCCAGTTTTTAAGGCGTAATTCCTTTAATCCTTGAAAAAGTCCACAGTCTATCAGTATCTTTTTATCTCCTGTGTCCACTAAATATTTTGAGCCGGTTACCGTGCCTGCCGCTCCCAAAAAATGGACGTTTATTTTATTGTTTTTCATTTTTATTGCTTTAATTCGTTCTGCATAACTCCTGTGAATCTTCGAGGATTTTTTTATGTCTTGGCTTATCGATACCGATTTGTTCCAAAAAGGTTGGATTTTCGTGTAGCTCTTTGCAGAGCACGATGCCTTTATCCAGTAATTTGGTCTTTTCTGCTTTGGTTAAGGTCGTCAGGGCTGTTAGAGGATGCAAACCAGCTTTATCTATCCTGTCTTTTAAACCATTTTGTTGCGGATAATCCCAACTCACCTGCATTAGACCAACGCAATTTCCATATTGAATGGCATCTGTAGTAAAACGGGTATTGGTATAAAGTCCTCCCCGATAGGATTTTGTATCGTGATCTTTTTGATGTTCCCATTGTCTCTTTACATCCAAAAACCTCGATTGGATATATAGCGGAATCTTTACATTACAAACCCGCCCTTGGTCGCTATGGTATTTACATTCAATCATATAGTGCTTATTTTCTTTTTGGGCTATCACATCTATTTCGTGCTGCACACAATTGCCCTGCACAATCACACCAACTTGTGTTGAAAACCCTTCGTGCGTTAATAGTTTGCTTACGAATCTTTCAAATGGAAAACCGGTTGGACCCAGTTCCATCAAAGCTTTTTTGAGCTTGTACTTTGAAGCACTTACCCTGGATTTAGCCTTTAGCATTTTAAAGGCCATTTGATAGATCCTTTTGGTGGTCATTCCTTCTTCAATCTGCTCTTGCACCTTCCGGGCTATATCCTGAATGATATCCTCATCTGCCCGTGAACGCCGCAGGGAGTTGATGAGTTTGTTTATATCAAAAGCTTCGTACTCACCGGAATATTTTTTTATTAAGAGTGGTTTATTCATCGTTATACCTTAATAGTCATTACCGGCAATTCGGAATGATTGGTTACACCCTCCGCGATACTCTTAGAGAACAGGCTTAAAAAACCTGTACGGCCGTGGGTACACATTGCAATCAAATCTGCATCTCTATACTTTAAAAAATTATTTATACCTGTTTCTACGTCAGGTTCGTTATATACATTCATTGAATACTTTTCTAAATGGGGGAATTTTTTCAGGAATTCCTTAATGGGATTTAACCCCTGCTCAATACTATTAAAATCAGTCTGAGTATTGATCCTCAATAAATGGATATGTGCACCGCATTTTTCAGCAATCGAAATAACCTGCTTAAAGGCTTCACTCACATCTTCCGAAAAATCTGAAACAAAAACGACATCTTTAAAAGGAAAGGATATTTCTTCGTTCTTGACCACAATTACCGGTACATCTGCTTTTCTCACAATCTTCTCAACGTTGCTTCCCAATAATTCACGAACGCTGCCCCGGGTACCACTGCTTCCAGTAACTATAAAATCGTGATGGAAATGGCCGGAATGTCTTAGAATTTTGGCCTGACCGCCATCAAATTCCAGAAAGGTCCTGCATTCAAGGTTTTGTTGTTCTGCTTTTTTCTCCAATTCTCTCAGGTTAGCTTTTGCACTGCCTATTTGTTTTACTGTTTCCGGATACTGCTTTTCCTTTTGTTTATCTAACTTTACCCATTCCACGGGAGTTTTTATCAAATGAAAAAAATGGATTTCGGAATTGTAAAGCTTTGCCATTTCAATTCCGAGTTCTTCTGCTTTATTGCAATTTTTTGAAAAGTCTGTTGGTACGAGTATGTTTTTCATAGTTTATTGATTTTTTTAGTTTGTATTTTATTGTGCGGTATAACCGCCGTCGATTACCAATTCAGAACCTGTCATAAATTTAGATTCATCCGAAGCCAGATACACCACTCCATAACCTATATCATCTGGCTCTCCCATATGTCCAACAGGGTGCAAACTTTCCAATTGCTTTTTTCCTTCTTCTAAATTACCTTGGGCTTTAAGGAAATTTTCTACCATTGGTGTCCATATATAAGCTGGATGAATGGAATTGACACGGATGCCATAACCCTGTTTCGCGCAATGAAGTGCAGCAGACTTGGTAAATAAAGTTATACCACCCTTACTTGCGTTATATGCAGCTAAATTGGGGTCGCCAATAAGGCCTTCAATAGAAGAAAAGTTAATGATTGAACCACCTTCCCCGGTCTCTTTCATAGCCTTAATGCCGTATTGGGTGCCTAGGAAACTGCCATCTAGGTTGATATTTAGAAGATTTTTCCAATCTGCAAGGGTGACCTCTTCCACAGTTCCTCCAACTCCTATACCGGCTGAATTTGCCAGAATATGGAGTTTCCCAAATGTTTTGAGTGTAGTATCCATAACCATTTCCCACTGATCTTCTTCCGACACGTCCTGTTTTATGAATATGGCTTTACCGCCATTATCTTTAATTTGTTGAACTACTACATTTCCGTTTTCTTCGTCCAAATCTGTTATCACTATTTTTGCTCCTTCACGTGCTAACAAAATAGCACTTGATTTTCCGAGGCCAGAGGCACCTCCCGTGACAATGGCTATTTTATTTTTTACTCGATCCATAATTTTAAGATTTAAGTGTTTATAAGAGTTTTGTTTTTTACTTACCAAATAATTCTAAAAGTTTCTGTAATTCATCATTTACTTGATGTTGCTTAACTACCTCTTCAAAAGGTGTTAGGTATAATTCATTATTTAACAATCCGACCATTTTGTTTTTATTTCCGTTTAATAGTTGCTCTACTGCTGCTACTCCAAACCTAATACCAAGCATTCTATCTAAAGCAGACGGATTACCACCACGTTGAACGTGTCCTAATCTAGTAATGCGTAAATCGACACTTGAATTGACTTCATTAATTTTAGATGCGAGAAGTTCAGCTCCTATTTCATCCCCTTCTGAGACCACGATAAGAAAAGCATCTTCGCTATCGTAACTTTTAACCTTATCCAAAAGATAAATAAAGTCCCTGCCGCTTTCGGGAATTAAAATAGCATCAGCACCAACGACCAATCCTGAATGAATAGCGATGTAGCCGGAATCCCTCCCCATCAATTCTATAACGAACACCCGATTATGCGATTCGGCGGTATCTCGTATCTTATCTATATTTTCAATAGCGGTATTTACTGCGGAATCAAAACCAAGGGTATAATCAGTCCCAGAAATATCGTTATCTATTGTTCCAGGAATACCTATAAATGGGATGTCACATATTTCTGAAAAAGCCAATAGCCCCCTAAAAGTACCATCGCCACCTATGGCGATCAAAGCATCTATATTATTTATTTTTAAGGTTTGTAGTGCCTTTTTTCTGCCTTCCAGTTCCATAAAACGTTTGCTCCGGGCAGTTTTAAGGATGGTGCCGCCTTTGTGTACCAATTTCTGTAATTGATGTGTTTCTAAGGACATAAAATCACCATCAATCAATCCTTCGTAACCTTTTCTAATTCCGGTAGCTTTTATGCCATTTGCTTCTGCTGCTTTTGCAATTGCGTATAATACAGCATTCATTCCCGGGCTATCGCCTCCAGATGTAAATACTCCAATATGTTTTATGGATTGATTCATTTTTATATTTCTATGTGCAATAGTTTACGCTATTGTAATTTCATCATTCAGATATACTTTCTGAACGGATTGTAATATTTCCACTCCTTCGCCAAAAGGCTTTTGAAATGCTTTTCTTCCCATTATCAATCCAGAGCCACCAGCTCTTTTATTGATTACCGCAGTAGTTATAGCATCAACTAAATCTGACTTCCCTTTAGAACCACCGCCAGAATTTATCAGTCCTATTTTACCCATATAACAATTTGCTACCTGTAATCGACAAAGGTCAATGGGATGGTCTGTCGTCAACGTTTTATACATTTCATCATCATATTTTCCAAATCCTATTTCTTTAAACGCGAAATTATTGGTTGGCAATTTTTGTTTAATGACATCTGCCTGGATAGTAACACCCAAGTGATTGGCCTGTCCAGTTACATCGGCAGCTGCGTGATAATCTTCTTTTTTGGTTTTAAATTCCTCGTTACGTGTATAGCACCATAAGATAGTGGCCATTCCCAGGTTATGGGCTTCTTCAAAAGCTTCGGCTATTTCCTTAAGCTGCCGGTTGCTTTCCGCTGAACCAAAATAAATCGTAGCTCCTACGGCAATTGCTCCCATATCCCAAGCTGTTTTTACCTTACCAAAGAACGTTTGGTCATATTTATTGGGATAAGTGAGCAACTCGTTGTGGTTGATCTTTACGATAAAGGGGATTTTATGGGCGTATTTTCGGGCATTCAATCCCAAAACCCCAAAGGTGGAAGCCACACCATTACAGCCGGCTTCCATCGCAAGTTTTATAATATTCTCTGGGTCAAAATAATCAGGATTTTTATAGAATGAAAAGGCTGCGCTATGCTCAATGCCTTGGTCTACAGGAAGGATGCTCAGGTAGCCTGTGCCACCAAGATTTCCGTGATTATACAATTGCGAAAGGCTTCGCAGTACCTGTGGATTTCTATTACTTTGGGTAAATACCTTATCTAGGTTTGTTCTACTTGGGGTTTGCAGTTCATCCTTGGTTATTTTTTCACAAACGTGTTCTAAATAGAAGTCTGCTTTTTCTCCTAAAAGTTCTATTATGTTTTTGTTTGTTTTCATCTCGATAGTGTTTAATGAATTCCTAAACTTTCATTTGTTTTGGCGATGGATTTTGCTCCATCTGTTTCAATTCCAGTTAATGCTCTAATAGCATCAATCGTTTCAGGGATGACAATGGCTTGGTTATCGACCACGTAGGCATAAAAAAGTTCATCGCCCTGTACCTTCAGCATATCTTCCCAAAGGGCTACTTCGTACATATCGCCCCAAGGTCTTCCCATATCCAAGAACATTTCCTTAATGGTATTGTTTGAAACCAGACCTTGATCATATTGAATTAGCTTGATACGACTAGAGGTTTTAAAAGCATCAAGCACTTCTTCTTTTGAGGCTTGTTTTTTTAACTTCACGTTCCAATAATGCATATGGCTTAATGTTTCCGGTACTTTTACCGCGGAAGTAATAACATCCAAATCAGGATCGACACTTTTAGCGTCAGGACCTTGATGGCTTGGGATATCTCTTTCGGGAACCATTGTGTTCATTATACCACCTAGATGACTTTCCCAAGGATCTGTAGCTCTTCTTAAAAGTGTTCCTCTGGCATAATCCAATAAATCGGCTCTTTTTAAAGCGGTCAATGTTCTTAAAATAGAAGTGGTGTTGCAGGAAACAACCCGTGTGGCATCCAAATTTAATGCCGATTCATAATTATTTTCAGCACTAAAGGAATGACCTGTGGTTTCGTGCTTGTCACCACCTTGCACAATAAACTTGACGCCCTTCTTTTTATAATGAGGCACATTTAATGCTGAAATTGCTTTCGGGGTACAATCCACTACGAGGTCAACTTTTTCCAATAAATCCTGCAAGTTGCCCTTTACCGAAATGCCAGAAGCATTCATTTCATCTTCGGCTTCGGCGGTTGCGGCATAGATATCATACTCTTTTCTCACGGCGTTTTGTAAACGCCAATCGCTGATGACATCGCATACTCCCGCAAGATTCAAATCTTCTTGTAAATTGATGGCATCGGCCACTCTTTTTCCAATGACTCCGTATCCTATAACTGCTATGTTTTTCATATAATTTTCTTTTTTATTTAATTATGATTTATTGTGTTTATTACTTGTAGTTTCCATTCCCATATGCATATTTCCTTCATCGTCTGTATGCGAAATCATAAAAAGGCGTTCCGCAACAATGATTAGAATAATCCCAATCGCTGCCACGATAAGCACCAATGGATCATTCAGGTATTTTATATAAAGAAAGGCCGTGAGTACTGCGACATCCAGTATAATGGCAACCAAGGGGATAATTGGTTTAAAATCAACTTCTTTTTTAAGGTGCCTTACAAGCCCCCAATGAATAGCAATATCCATAATGAGGTAGAAAATAGCGCCGATAGAAGCGATTCTTGTTAAATCAAATAGGACAGTTAGTAAAATAGCGAGTGAAACCGTGAATATAAGCGCAGGATTTTTAAAGTTCCCCATCCTTTTTAAAGACGGTACCTGTTTCATATTGCTGAGCATCGCTAACAAGCGTGATGATGAGAAAACACTAGCAATGACCCCAGATACTGTGGCAATTATGGCAATGCCAATGGTAATCCAGGATCCCCATTCGCCAAAGACAGGTCTTGCTGCGGCCGCAAGGGCATAATCTTTTGCCGCAATAACCTCAGGAATGCTTAAACCTCCGGCAACTGCCAAAGCGAGTGCTACATAGATGAGGGTACAGATAAGAATAGAAATAATAATGGATCGTCCTAGATTTTTATGTGGGTTTTTAATATCTCCACCTTGGTTGGTGATAGTAGTAAACCCTTTGTAAGCGAGAATAGATAAGGCCAAAGCAGCCACAAAGGCGAATCCTTGCGGTAATGTTTCGGTATTTTGAGGGATATAGTTTCCGGTAATATCTGAAAAACCTGAAACTATAAGTCCGGCAATAGCCAATAATGCAATTCCCACAACCTTAATTATCGCCGTGAAGGTTGCAGTTGCACCTATAACTTTGTTGCCCAAAACATTCACTATATAAGCCGTTACTAGCAATACTATACCCAGTATTGACGCATAACCGGCAAAATCTTCGGGGAACAACCGAAGGGTATAAGCTCCAAAGGTACCTGCAACAAGGCTTTCTGAAATTACCATAGAAACATACATCAGCAAAGAAAAGACACCGGTGGTGGTTCCCGGGCCATAGGACTTATCCAAAAACTTGACTACTCCTCCAGACGAAGGAAATGCGTTTGAAAACTTTACATAAGAGTACGAACTAAAACCTACCACAATGGCTCCCGCTATAAATGCTATGGGGAATAAATCACCTACCAGTTCGGCTATCTGTCCCATAAGGACAAATATACCGGCACCGATCATCACGCCGGTACCAAGGGATATAGAACCTATTAGGGAAAGCTTATCTTTTTTTTCTGTGGTATTTTCCATTTTCAAATTATTTTTTCGTGTTATTTACCGAAGATTTCGGTTTAAAGTTTCTAATAATCAGGCGGTTGCTCTTTTCATAAGAAAAGTAGCTTACCACCCAATTAAAACCAACCATTAATTTATTTCTAAAACCGCTTATGGACATAAGGTGTACGATAGACCATAGCAACCAGGCGAAATAGCCAGAAAATTTGAATTTGCCCAAATCGGCTACTGCTTTACGTTTACCTACTGTGGCCAAGGAACCTTTGTCTTTATATTCAAAGGGTTTTATGGGATTGTTATTTATGATATTCAATATCGAATCCCCCAGGTATTTGCCTTGTTGAATAGCGGTTTGTGCTACTTGTGGATGTCCTTTTGGGGTATCTTTAGAAATAAGGGCTGCGATATCGCCTATGGCAAAAATATTTTCGTAACCTTCTACTTTTAAATTGGCATCGGTTTTAATACGATTTCCCCTGACTATGTGTTCTTCATCAATACCATTTGGAAATTGTCCTTTAACACCCGCCGTCCAGATTAGGTTTTTGGCTAAAATGGTCTTGCCACTTTTGGTAGTGACTTCATTCCCATCATAATTGCTTACAGCTTCATTCAGCAGTACCTTTACATTCAAATCCTTCAAATATTTTAGGGTTTTCGAAGATGCTTTCTCAGACATTGTACTTAACAATTCATCAACGGCCTCTATTAAGTAAATATTCATAATGGAAGAAGGGTATTCCGGATAATCCTTGGGAAGAATGAATTTACAAAATTCAGCCAAAGCTCCTGCCATCTCTACGCCAGCAGGACCACCACCAACAATTACAAAGTTGGTGAGTGCATCACGTTCTTTATTATCACAGGTAATAGCTGCCTGTTCCAAATTTTGCAGCATCATATGGCGAATGTTAAGGGAATCGCGAATGTCTTTCATCCCAAGACTGTGGGATTCTACTGAATCCATCCCAAAAAAATTGGTATTGGTGCCCGTTGCCAGGATTAGGTAATCATAATTAACATTTCCTTTGGAAGTTATTAGGCTATTTGAAGAGGGTTGAATTTCCTCGACTTCAGCCAAGCGAAACAATACATTTTTATATCCATTGATTTGTTTCCTGAAGGGAAATACAATACTATCGGGTTCCAGGGCACTGGTGGCCACCTGATAAAACAATGGTTGAAATTGATGAAAGTTGTTTTTATCGAACAGTACCACCTGCACCTCTTTGTGTTTCAGTTTTTCAACCATTGCTAAACCTGCAAACCCACCACCTATAATTACAACACGAGGTAAGTTGGAATCTGGAAGGCAGATTTCATCTGTTACCTTGCAAGCAGTTTCTGTTATTTTATTATTTGAGTGGTTGACATTCATATTTAATTTTTATATCATTGGAATTAGCCATAGTTTATTTTGCGTCTTTGTCTTTTACAATCATTACTGAACATTTGGCGTGCGTTGCTAAATATTGTGAAACAGAACCCAATAAAAGACGTGAAAATGCTCCTTGCCCTTGCGAACCCACTACAATTAAATCGGTATCAAAAGATTCCGCTTTTTCTAAAATTTCTTTTTTAGGAAGGCCATTAACAACACTTGTGGTTATAGTAAGTGCCTTGTTTTCGGTCTTGATTTTATCGAAAGCTTCTGAAACGATTTTGTTTCCCAATTTTTTAGCGTTACTTCTAATTTCTTCTATGTAATTACCTATCCTGCCGCCCATAGTATGCAATCCCAGACCGGTTGTTTTAGGAACTTCATAAACATTTATAATATGAATTTCACTTTTTGAGGATGGGGTCATTTTTATAAGTTCGTGAATGGCTACTTTACTAAAATCTGAACCGTCTATGGCCAATATAATTTTCATAATTTGAATTTGTTATTAATTGAGATGTCCTATGCCTTATTGCATATACTTATGCTTTTTGAGTTTTTAAATAATCCACTGTTTCCTTTACCGATAATGGATACGTAGCATTTCCTGTGCGTACATAAAAAGTGGTGTTTCCTTCATCATTCACATAAACCGGTTCGTTGGAAGGTTCGATATTCACTACGCACACATCTTTTTCATTAATACTGTAGAATGAAATATGGTTGCTGAAACAAGCCTCGTGACTCAATTGCGTAGAAATAATCCTGAACACCTCACGTTCATACCCATCCCTGTTTTTGTGCTTTAGGGTTTTATAATCTTTTTCCAACCCCAAAACATTTCCGTCGTCATCAACACCAATTATTAATTTTCCACCTTTTGCGTTCATAAACCCTGTGATGGTTTTGGCTATGATAACTTCTAAGTCGCGATTGGTTGTTTTGCGGTAATAATCATAACGTATGGAAGACTTAAATTCTACCCGTTCATTTTCGCCAGCTTGAATTAATTCTTCAATGTCACGAACAAGCAGCCGCTGTTGCGTGCCTATAAGCTCATTTTTCTTTTTAAGGTTTATCCAGAACAAACCAGAAACTATTCCCAAGAAACCTCCCAATAAAGTTAATAGGCCGCCCATTCCCCGCATATCGAAAGTAAAGGACTCTAAAAAACGTTGTTTTAAAACTTCTTGGAACAAGGAAAATGAAAAAGCTGTCTCGCTAAATTCAAACCAATAAAGCACCATTGTAAAGGGGTGTACCAGGAAATAAAAAATGCCTGCACCCAATAGAAAATGAATTAAAATGATCTTAATTTTCGCCATAACTTTTTTCAACTTTCACAATTTTATTTGTTTTTAATTTGAGCATTGTAAAAAGCAGCGATGCACGCGCCAATAAGCCATCCTAAAATAAAAATCTGTATGATACCAATAAGTGCTTCCGATAAGGGTACGTCCATCCTAATAATAGTGGTAACATCCAATCCGTGCGCAAGGCTATTAAAAAATGTTATGGATCCTTCCTGTCCCGCTGTAGCCATCACGATCATACAGCCCAGATATATCAAGGCTCCTGTTAGACCAAGAGCAAAACCGAATTTTTTTACGTTTAATCGATACATAATTTGTGTGTTTTAAGATTAGTTATCTGAGTTTAGTAAATTCTTGGATTCTTCAAATTCTTCCTTTGAAATTTCGCCCTTGGCAAACCTCTTCTTTAGGATGTCCAAAGGCTTTTCTTCTTTTGTTCTTTGGTATGGAATATCGGTTGGGATAAAGAAAATCCAAATGATTAAGGCCAACCAGATAAACCACCAAATGAGGTGCATACCTCCGAAACTTCCGTCATAAAAGTGCATAATTTTTAATTTTAAGGTTACTTTTCTATTTCCTCAATTGTATAGCCCTCAATAGTATTGAGTTGCTTTTGTAGTTCATCCACCGAAAGAGCTTCTTTCATTGTTATAAGTGTAGCTCCTTTTGGTGCCAAAAAAATCTCTGCTTTTTCGATGGCGGGATGCTCTTCCAAGGTCTTTTTGACCCTTGCCACACATCCAGCACAACTGATTCCGTTTATTTGAAATTTTTGTTTCATTAGGTTTAGTTTCTAGTGATGTTGATTTTCTTTTTTGTTTTTCTTTTTTAATCTCTCATCGGATAACCCGTGAGTATGGTTCCCGTGCCGCATTGGCATTAGCAAGTGTATGGCGAACATTATTATGATAAATGTAAATAGCCAAGTGCCGCCACCAATTCCAATAGAGGGTGCTAAAAAAATGAATAAAAGTGGGAGTCCGCAACCGAGGACCATCCATAACCAGTGATTTTTCATTGTTTTGTTTTTTTTGAATTAATATTTATTGCCCCTTACTTACAAGACCTGAACAGGCTTATGAGATAATTGGGGGGTTATCAACAAGCCGTGAGGAGATGTCCAGGCTTAAAATGAATGTGAATCTACCTGCTTTTAAAGTATTTCATCTGCATAACTTTCGTTGTTATCTATAAAATTTCGTCGTAAAAATTACGCTTCCAATTTTCCGTGTTTTTGTAGTCTGTCATACTCATACCCACTACTTCTTTAAACTGTCTTGACAAGTGGTTAACACTACTATAATCTAACAAGTGACCTATGTCTGAAAAAGAATGTCGTTTTAACTGAATGAGTTCCTTTACCTTTTCTATTTTCAGTTTTATAAAGTATTTTTCAATTGTTGTATTTTCATTTTTAGAAAATAGCTTACTCAATATTTTATAATCCCTGTGAAGAATAGAAGACAAGTGTTCTGAAGTATTCATTTTTAAATGAAGTGGTAGCTGAGTAAGCAGTTCGATTAGGATAATTTTTACTTTTTCAACCAACATTTCCTCTTCACTTTGTACTATTTCAAAATCATTGGAATGGAGCACTTTAGTCACAGCATCAGTAATATCCGTATCCGTTTTGCTGGAAGCTTCCACTAATAATTTGCCCAATTCCAAAGAGAGCACAATTACCCCAAGCTCTTCAAGTTCTTGTTTTATAACTTTTAGGCAGCGGCTACATACCATATTCTTTATCCAGAATTCTTTCTGTAAATCCATAGTATTATTTATTTACTGTTAGAAAATTTTTATCTAACAAAGGTTTATAATTTGCTCTTTTGCAAATAGTTGAGAGTGTGGCGTGCTCAGGAATGAGCGCACCAATTGTTAGCCTGTTCTTAGTACCGGCTAATACGGGAAATGTAGGTTATTTGAAAAAGAACCCACTTAGAAAGAAATCAAATTAAATATACCTCGTGGAGTACCTGAAAGTCTTTTGGTATGAGGGGTGGATCATAATTTAAAAAAGGGACGATATTTTGCTCAAGTCCCTCGAATAGATTTACGTAAGCGTAAAAAAATGTGTGCAGGAAAACCAGATTTTGATTTTCCATTTCAAATGAAGTTTTTTGAAAGTTATCGCTACCTTCTTTTACAAAAGATTTATTATCACAACAACCTTTTTTTTCAAAAGAACATTCTTTCAAAGAATTGGTTTGACCCTTAATCGCGTTATCACAAACCTGAGCTTTAGCAAAAACAGCCATATCCACAAGCTTATTACAGCAGAAATGCATATTCACAGTAAAGGACGACGAAGCGAACATTACTGCAAATACTAAAGAGATAGCTATTATTTTATTAAAACTTTGCACAATACGAATATAAAAAAAATTAACAAATGTTAACTATTTTTTTGGTCTATTTTTCTTAGTAGAAGATTATTATAAAAATTTTTTAAACCTTATTTTTTCCAAACGTAATGGAAAAAAGACAACTGAAATATGATATTTGTCATAATTTAAAAAGTCTAATCCTTTTATTTTTGTCGAAAATAAAAAAGGAAATAAAACTCTTTAAAAGTTTATTTTAACCGAAATAAAAAATTAGTAATATCTTTATATATTATTGTTTTTTATATCTTTGCAGAATTATGAAATCATTTTTCCATAAAATATTATCTATTGCCTTGGCGAGCTTAGTGTTTTTTACCAATATGTCGTTCACGGTGGATATTCATTATTGTGGAGATTCTTTGGTTGACTTTGCTTTATTTCATAATGCGCAGACCTGCGGAATGGAGAATCAGCCATCCCAAAAAAGTTGTGAGGAAGGTTTCTCGGAAAAACCTTGTTGTTCAGATACTCAAATAGTGGTTGAAGGTCAAGATGATTTAAACTCATCTTTCACAAAATTATCTTTTGAGCAACAAGCCTTTGTTGCTACTTTCTTTTATACCTATTTTAATCTTTTTGATGGACTGGATAAGAATATTGTTCCATTTAGAGATTATACACCTCCCAACCTCATAAGGGACGTACAGAAGCTACACGAAACGTATTTAATTTGATTTTAAACAGTTTCCGATAATTATCGGAAAGATTTGCCCTATGGTTACCTCCATTTTGGGCTCATTTTGTTGTGTTTAATTTTCTGATACTATCAGGATTTTATTCGATGTATAACTGTTTAAATATCAATAAATATGCTAAATAAAGGCATAAAATTTCTCATAGAGAACAAACTCGTAGCGGTCTTGATGCTCGCACTCTTTGTAGGTTTGGGCGTAGTTAATGCGCCATTTAACTGGGATACCGGTTTTCTTCCTACCGATCCTGTAGCCGTAGATGCCATCCCAGATATTGGCGAGAACCAGCAAATTGTATTCACAAAATGGGAAGGCCGATCCCCACAAGATATAGAAGACCAGATAAGCTACCCCCTTACCACTACTTTATTAGGTATTCCCGGGGTGAAAACCATCCGAAGTTCTTCTATGTTCGGTTTTTCAAGTATCTATATCATTTTTGAAGAGGATGTGGAATTCTACTGGAGCCGAAGCCGTATTCTCGAAAAATTGAATTCCTTACCAAGCGGGTTATTGCCCGATGGCGTGAACCCTTCTTTAGGCCCAGATGCAACCGGCTTGGGGCAAATTTATTGGTACACCTTAGAAGGGCGCGATAAAGATGGCAATGTAACCGGAGGTTGGGATTTAAACGAACTACGCAGTATTCAGGATTATTATGTGAAATATGCCCTTTCTTCGGCAAGTGGTGTTTCGGAAGTAGCTTCCATAGGAGGCTATGTTCAGGAATATCAGGTGGATGTTGACCCCGAAAAGATGCGCCAGTATAATATCGGGTTAGGAGATATTGTTACAGCAGTCAAGGAAAGCAATAAGGATATCGGGGCGCAAACTTTGGAAATCAACCAGGCAGAATACTTGGTGCGTGGTCTGGGGTATGTAAAGTCTATCGCCGATATAGAAAATGCTGTTGTTACTTCTGAAGATTATACTTCAATAAGAATTAAAGATATAGCAAACGTAAGCTTGGGGCCCGCACCGCGTCGTGGAATTTTGGACAAGGAAGGGGCTGAAGTGGTAGGCGGGGTTGTCGTGGCTCGATACGGTGCCAATCCGATGGAAGTGATCAATAATGTAAAAGAAAAGATAGATGAACTTAAGGCTGGTCTGCCTTCCAAAGAACTGTCAGACGGTCGTACTTCGCAACTTACCATCGTCCCCTTTTACGATCGGACGGAGCTTATTCAGGAAACCCTGGGTACCCTTGATGAAGCATTAACACTGGAAATACTCATTACCATATTTGTGATTGTTGTGATGGTATTCAACTTACGGGCTTCCTTACTTATCTCTGGACTATTGCCAGTTGCGGTATTGATGGTCTTTATTTCGATGAAGTTTTTTAATGTTGATGCCAATATTGTAGCATTGTCGGGTATCGCCATTGCTATTGGTACAATGGTAGATGTTGG
>Ga0115567_10002879_pt1 | contig 17104 bp, 10 predicted proteins | sample COGITO_mtgs_1204_2_FD_88679 | JGI IMG/M metagenome (GOLD analysis project Ga0115567, IMG submission 88679) | Pelagic marine microbial communities from North Sea - COGITO_mtgs_120412 | ecosystem: Environmental > Aquatic > Marine > Epipelagic | place: Germany:Helgoland, sampling site Kabeltonne... | reverse complement strand
ACTCAGAGCCAGGATACTATGTTGAAAATGATGGTTCGAGTACACAAACCCCTTGCGGTTTAGGTACATTCAGTACCTCCGTAGGCGCTACTGGAATCGAAACATGTATTTTAGCAGACCCTGGGCATTATGTTGACAGCATAGGAGCAATTAGTCAATCGGTGTGCCCTACCGGTTCTTACAACTCAAATATAGGTTCTATAAGTTCAGTTGATTGTTTGTTTGCAGAGGCTGGTAATGTAGTCGTAAATCCAGGATCATCTACTCAAACACCTTGTGAAGTAGGATCTTATCAACCAGATACTGGTCAGATATTTTGTCTAGAGTCTTCAATTGGCCATTATGTGTCAGAAACCGGAGCAATATCCCCTGAGGGCTGTATGGAAGGAACCTATCAACCAGATACGGGTCAATCCGAATGTCTTGATGCTGCTGAAGGAAATTTTGTTTCTTCACTCAGAGCATCTTCCCAGACTCCTTGCTCAGCAGGCTCCTATCAACCAGAAACTGGCATGACAAGTTGCGTACTCTCTGATGTTGGACATCATGTACCATCCGAAGGACAGAGTATGCAGATAATGTGCCCTGCAGGACAGTATCAACCACAACCAGCATCTTCTGAATGTATAATGGCTAATCCAGGAACCTATTCTTCAGCTGGCGCTACTTCTGCTTCGCCTTGTTTACCAGGTTCATATCAATCAGAAGCCGGACAATCTGGGTGTGTCCTTGCAGATCCGGGTCATTTCTCTAGCGGTATATCATCTACAGCACAAGTGGCCTGTGCCGAGGGGAATTTTCAATCATTAACAGGTCAAGAATCTTGTCAATCAGCCGATCGTGGGCACTATGTTGACACTTCTACTGCTACAGAACAACTTCCATGTTATCCTGGTAGTTACCAATCTTTAATGGGGTCAACTTCATGTGTTTTCGCGTCTGAAGATTATTTTGTCTCAGATGCTGGGATGGCATCTCAGACGCGTTGCCCTAGTGGTGAATCACAGCCAGATATTGGTCAGGCAGAATGTATAATTGATCCAAAAGAATCTAACTCTATGATGATGATTGCTGGCGGTGTAGGAGCAGTAATACTAGTAGGTTTAGCTGTCTTAATGCGTCCAGGTTCGAAACCTAAAGCCAGAAAGGGCGCTAAGAGGGTCAGAAAGAAGAAGTAATATTCTCATTTATAGGAAGATTGAATATCGCTTTATTTGATATGTGATAACCTCATGGCAACACTATGAGAGACTATCCGGGCGGACGAGTCGACCTTCGTAGCGATACAGTAACTCAGCCTACGCCTGAGATGCGTAGTATGATGTCATCAGCAGATGTTGGAGATGATGTATTGGGTGATGATCCGAATGTCAATGAATTACAAATACGTATGGCTAAAATGTTAGGTAAAGAAGCTGCGATTTTTATCCCTTCAGGAACAATGTCAAATGCAATTGCAATTAGAGCACATACAAATCCAGGGGATGAAATTGTAACTGAAAGATATAGTCATATTTATGTCTATGAAGGAGGAGGATTTGCCGCTCTTTCTGGATGTTCAGTAGCTTTAGTTGACGCCAGTCTTGGAATTATGAAGCCGAATGATGTTGCTAAAGCAATCCGTAAGGTTGAAGGAAGTTTGGGGCATTATCCGAACGGCAGTCTTGTTTGTGTTGAAAATACATCTAATCGTGGTGGTGGAACTTATTACTCTCAAGAAGACCTAGATGAAATTGCTCATATTGCTCATGAAAATAATTGTGCTGCACATATAGATGGTGCAAGATTATTCAACGCTGTAATCGCTACTTCTACTGATCCGGCTAGAATGGTACGAGACTATGACTCGATATCCATATGTCTATCCAAGGGCTTGGGGGCACCGGTAGGAAGCGTGTTAGTTGGTTCTAGTGAATTCATAGCTAGAGCTCATCGTTGGAGGAAAATGTTTGGAGGGGGAATGCGTCAAGCAGGTATGTTAGCCGCTGCAGGAATATATGCATTAGAAAATAACATTGATAGATTGGGTGATGACCATATCCGTGCTAAAAATTTAGCAAGTGCAATCAATAACATAGGGTCTTTTTCAGTTAATTTAGACACCGTTCAATCAAATATGGTATATATCTCATGTGATGAAGGTCAAGCCCAATTATTAGTCGATAATTTATCCAAAGAAGGCATTGATATATTGACAATTAATGATTCTACTGTAAGGGCAGTAATACATTTACATATTACTGATGAAGATATTGATAGAACCATTAATGCATTCAAAAAAATAAACAATTAACCCTCTAGTTTTTGTGTTTAAACAATTTCCGATTTACTATGACTCGTGTACGTGCCATAGTGGTCACACTGTTTCTAATATTCCTTTCACAGCAATCTTTTGCTGAGTCTGATAACATAAAGACATGGCATAACGTACTTTCTGATTCAACAGACACGGGTACTTTGGGTGGAGTCTCAATTTCTCTTTCTGAGAATGTTTCTAGCAATAGCAATACTATGAGTTCTGCAGAATGGCCTCATTTAATCGAGGTATACACCGCTACTTGGTGTACTAATTGCGTAAGGACAGAGGCGATAACCAATTCCCTGATTTTGTCCGATAATGAAAGTATAATGCAAATTCATTATCACCGCTTTATTGCCGAAGTTCAGGACCCCTTTGGATCACAAGAAACTGATGATAGGTGGGTTGATAGATACGGTAAATCTTCAGATATAGCCGGTGATTTAGAACGTATTGCTCCATCTAACGTATTTGATGGTGAGAGGCTTCATGTTGGAACAACATTTTCATCAGATTCTTTAGATACTGATTATCAAATTTCTTTCGATACCGCTCCATCAATAGAGTACTCAGATTTTTCAGCAACATTAAATTGGTTCAATGAGTCAGATACCGATAGATTTTCTTGGAATATTTCTACTCCTTCATTGACAGAATCATATACGGTAAGTCCTAAGCTTTTCTTCATTGAAGAAGTGGGTTACTTTCCGGAAGGCGGCAATGGAGAAGAGTATTATCATAATATTTTAAGAGATATTGTAGATCTCCCCTCTCAAGAAGGTGAGATTTTAGTAGACTACAATTCTGCTTACGATGGTACTGATTTGAGCGTAGTCCTAGTATTCGATTGGCATTATAATGATGATAGTGGTGCATTTAGTGCTCTTCCATTTCCCAATTTAATTGTATTAGTTTCACTTTTTGTTGCGGCATTACATCCTCGAAAAAATAAATTATCAATGTAATTTTCACATTGTAATATCGTCGGGTTCAAAAACCCTCGTCGTTATGATTAATACTCGGAGGCGCTAACTTGAGTAGCCATAATATGAATATAACCAATGAAGAGATTTTCTCGGGGCAATCTCCTGCTTGGTTGTATGACCATATAATTTCTGAAATTTCTAACCCAATTCCATATTCGAAAGGTGGTCTTTCTAAATTATTAATCATATATCCTAATGATGAATCTAGACTAGAGATACTCTCAAAAATTGCTGACGAAGGATATGTAATCGATCGAAATTTACATCATACAGTTAATTCATTAATGATTTCAATTATGAATGATTTTAGAATGCCCCAATTATTCAAGAAAGCGCCGTACTTTGATTCAATAATTCATGAAGAATGCGTTAAAGAATCAACAAAACTAGGATTTCCTTTAATCAACCCTTTACCTACAATGCATTGGGGTCATGGTAAGACCAGAGCCCTCCTTCAGTTACATAAATTTCTTTCTTCAGAAAGCATAGACACATTTTCATGGCAAGGGCCCGGTATTCCCACAATAAGTAAAGTCTTAACTTCTTTAGAGATTAAAATGAATTTCACATATCCAGATTTTTTAGCCAGCCGTCTTGTTAATTATTTAGAAAAAACAGAGAAGCCTTTCTCGTTAATAGGAATTGATGGTATTATAATGTTGAACCATTCTCCTATAACTTCCAAGGCATATCTAGATTTCATTTCCGCCGTTTCTTATCATTGTCCAATTCACCAATTAGCGAATAAAGGCAACTTCCGTAAAGGTGAACACGGATTATTATTATTAGATGATTATCCAGTAAAAGACGAATCAAGTCTGCCAACTTGGGTTCCTAAACATAAATTCGATAATTTGAAAGAAATTCGATTAAATAAAATACGCAGAGTATTAATCAAAGAAGAGAACGATTCTTTCAATGCGGCTTTGTCTTTTGCTCGCGAGAAATTAGATTCTAGCTCAGATTCAAGAATAATAATTGTTGATCCAGATTATTATAACAATGCAACTAAATGGAACATAGGCCTTAAAAATTTAGGCATTCCAATTAATCCTGTATCTATAAATGTCAAAAACCACCCATTAGGTTACTGGATAAATAAATATCTTAAATTAGGCCATGATTCCGATTCATTTTCATTATTAAATCTTCGAGCATTATCTCTCCAAAAAACAATCAATCTGTTTCCTGAAGTACCTCAACACCCCTTTGATAAGGATTTATCGCCAATTCCCGATATCGAAGTTCTCAATAGAGTTTCCATGGAAAATCATATTCTTGGTGGCCCTGGTGCTTTAGAAAGATGGATAAATAATTTATCTCGGACAAATATCAAAGTTGATAAAACAACAAAATCTTCTGATTTAGAAAGAGTGAGGAAGCAAGAAGAAACTCTGTGGTGGTTACTTTGTTTATCCCAATGGCTTTATCCTATACTCAGTAAATCCGATCAACAAGTTATCAATAAGAGTAAAATGACAAGTGGACTTTTATCGGACCAATCACTTCCATTACCAGAAGCTACTAAATCTGGCGACCAATGGCTTTTAGAAACTCTAAAATTGTCCAAAGAAAATTCTAGAATAGAGGGCTTAGATGGATTGTCCAGCTCTTCTGCAGGAGTAATACAAAATATTTGGGCCGAAGTAGATAAACTTAGAAAAATTCAAAATTTATTAAATCAAAAGAACATTTCTTCAGACTGGGTTGAAGAAATCTCAAATTTAATGAATAATATTGAAACATTTGTAACGTCCAATAAAACAGGTAGTAGGTTAAGGGTATTACCTGCTGACAAAGTATTAGGCTGTACTGCTGATATGATAATTTTAGCTAATATCTCTTCACAATCTTGGAACTTAAAGGTTCCAAAGATGCATTTCTTAGGTGATGAAGAAAGGAATAAGTATAACCTTCTAAGAGCAGATAGTCCTGTTAGAAATGCTCGCCATATACGTGAACATATTTTCAATTGTTCTCCAGAGGTAATAATTCTCGATCCAAGCAATGACGAATCAACCCCTGCTGCCGCTCCTATTAGTGAATGGGTTTTAGAAAATGATTGTGCAGATATATCAGAAGTTTTCGATTTAGAATTATCAAATCTTTTTATTCCTAAACTTTTACGTCAGAAAGATGGGAAGTCTCTGGAAAATAATATCGGCCCTACACTCTCACCTATTAACAGAAATGCAATAACAATATCTCATGAACTCAGTCTTCAAAGAGATCGTGAACGACGTCAACCAAAGAAAGCAGACATAGATGGTTATATTTCAGAAGAAAATATAGGAAAAATATTTCAATTTAACCCCTCACATTTATGGAAAAAGAAACCAAAAAAATTTCCTGATGGCGTGGAATGGCCTCGCTTAAATCAAAGATGGCCGGTGTATTCTGGGACACAAGAATGGAGTGAAAAATTATTCGTTACTCCAACAGTTGATCCCCGGCCATTTGCTCCTGAATCGACAGGTGTATTAGTTAGCGATAAGAGAAATGGACATTTATTTGATACTAAGTTAGGCAAGATTACATGGTCTCCTACAACTCTTCAAGATTGGCTAATTTGCCCTCGTCGAGGCTGGCTCACTCATGGAATTAAAGCAGGTATTGAAGAATCATCTCTTGATGAAGGACTTGATTCTAGAGTCCATGGTTCATTCTTTCACCAATTGCATTATGATTTATTATGCGATGTGTTAGGATTTAAATTAGGCATAATTAGGGATATTGATAATTTAGAAGTTCCGTCCAATTTAGCTAATTGTACTGTCTCTGATGAACATCTCATGGCCAAAGGGCTCCATCATATGGATAATCTAGCCCCATGGTTAACTAGAACCGATTCAGTATCAAAAAATAGACTTAGGATGATGAGTGGAATGTCAACAACTGAGTGGGAAAACTGGCTTGCAAACCCTCAACCAATTCCTCTTTCAGGTCGACTAGGTGAGCTGATTCAGTCAGAAAAATTAGAATTATCTAATTCTATACCTATAGCATTTGAATGGAGATTCGATAGAATAAATTTATCTCTTTCTAAAGAACTTACTATGCCTAATGGTGATGATTTATCACCAATTTTAGTCAAAGGATCGATAGATAGAGTCGACCTAATTCCTTTTGTCATTGGTGGGAAAAAAATTTGGATTAATGAAAATGGAAGTAAAAATATAGCCCCATTAGAATTATATAATTCTGAATGGAAACCGCGTCGTCTCGTTGTAATTAGAGATTTAAAAACCTCCGAGAAAACTAAATCCAGTGATTTATCCAATCGCCATAAAAAGGGAATTCTTCAAGAATTGCAGTTAGCTCTGTATGCTAGAGCATGGGAACTAGAAAATCCTGGAGACTTAGTTGTCGGTGTGGGAATTTCTATTCTTGGACAGAAAACAACACACTATGTTGAAACATCGGCTTCTGATTATACTAAATCTATTGATAATATAGGTGAAAAGACTACGGTTACCCACGACAAATATCGTTTCTTAAATGAAGACTCTAGTCCTCAAAGTGACCCATTCAGGGCATGGCTTGCATCTAGAATTTCTACTGCATTAAACATTTCAAATAATGCTGATAATGGATATTTTCATCCTATACCTCAGGGGTCATGTAAATTCTGCAAAGTAAGAAATATTTGTGATGTTAGAATGGAGGCCAGTTTCTAATGTCAGAAGATTTCAAAGAAAATAAGAGTTCTTCAATGAGTCATAATATTGCTCAACGTTTAGCTCTGAATATAGATTCTCACATAGTTATCGATGCAGGTGCAGGTACCGGTAAAACTCGAACCATAATAGACAGAGTAATCTAGCATTACTTGTCTGCAGATCAAAGAGCTACACGAATACTACCCACTCCTGACAGGCCATCAAAATTAGCTAGTGGATTAATTTCTACAGAACCAAAAAATAGGATAGACTTAGAAAATCATAAGGGTTTGCTTCCCAGTGAAGTTGTATTGTTAACATTCACTACCAAAGCTGCCGATGAAATGCGAGATAGACTTAGAAGGAAATTAGTTAATCTAAGTTTAGGTTCTAAACATAATGACGGAGAAAATATGTCCGACCCAAGGATATTGAGAGCCGGGTTGAGTGAACAATTTCTATACCTTTTAGATGATGCCCCTATAGGGACAATAGACTCATTCTTCCATCAATTAATAGCTCCATATAAAGGAATTCTCGGGAACTCTCTCAGTCATCAACAGATGACAATCTCTGAAAGAATAATATTGAAAGATTCTGCATTAAATACACTTTGGAGACTACCATCATACCCCCTCAGTATAGCAGTCGATGCGGGTATTTATCCTGAAGATGTTGAAAAATTAATATCATCTAGAGATAGAATTCAGAATTACTATTCCAGTCGTCGTAGAGCGATGGCAGTAATCCGTAATCTTTCTGAGAAATCACTTTTTCTCGATGAAGCCACAGAAAATCTAACCGAAGATGGTCGGAGCATAAGTCCCATTCTTTTGAAAGAAAAATTACTAGAATCAATAGATGAGACTAGTTTAGATAATTTTAACCAGAAAATTAAAGATTCAATAGATAATTATTGCCAATATATAAAGAATAATATTGTAGCATATGGTGGCCAATGGGATGCCAATACTCGCATATCTTGCTTAGATTATCTTTCTCAAAATCTTCCCGATACTGATACCTCTGAAAAATTAGTTTGGCTTAGTAACGTAATTCATTGCACTGCATCACGTTCTTCAATAATTAAAACATTGAATGGCAAAGAAAATGATCTTACTTTCTTCAGCGGTAAGAAGAAAACTAGCCTTCCAGATAAAGATTCTTGGGAAAAAGGAATTGGCAATGTAGCAGTACTAAATACAAATTTATTACCTATTGTCGATAATTTTAGGTCCTTATGGGATTCTAAAGAAGCAGAAGCGATATTGCATTATACAAAAATTATGATGTTAATGGACTCTACTCAAATTCCATTTTCTCCACCGAACTGGCTTCCAAGCGTTGTTGATATAGGTGCTGTTTTACCTAATCAAGCGCCATATAATGAGAAAGTAGTGTACCGATTTAGTATAGAGCAAGAAGCTGAACATCTTGATGATTTGAGAGTAGTTTTATCTGGGTTTCTTAAAATTCTTAGTAAGTTAAAGCAGATTGATGAACTTCATGATTTTTCAGATACTAGGGATTTAGTAAGAGATTTACTCCTATCGCGCTGTCCTGAGAATTGTAGAAGTTTCTACCACCAGTCAATAATTGATGCACTTGACAATGCAAACACCTCTACTCCCTGGGATGATAATCATATACACTTGGCCTTTGATAGATTAAAACAGCTTGAATTAACACCGAGTCTTGCCGGCGAATCCTTCTCACATCTTCAGGAAATCCGTAGAGATATTGAATACAGATTTGACTTATTAAGAAAGATACGTAGAAGATATCGTGCCTTTGTCATTGACGAGGCTCAAGATAATTCTACACTTCAATGGCAAATCCTGGCCCGATTATGGGGTGAAAGACACTTTAATGACAATGAAATTAATCCTCCTGATACTCCTTGGCAACCCACAATTTGTTATGTTGGAGATATTAAGCAAAGTATCTATTCGTTTAGACAAGCTGAAGTCGGAGGCTTTAGGTTATATTCTGATTATCTACGTGATATCAATAAGCATGAATTTGCCAGTATTAAGCTTCTCACAGATTCTCCACCATTAAGAAAAGAAAATAAAAGTAGAGATCCAAGGAATGCTAATCATCTTACAATTTCAAGAGCAAGCAAACACCTTGAAAGAGGGGGGCAAGACCTAGATAATTGGGTAGATTTCCAACATTATGATGAGCAAGAAGCCCCATCTCCAGAAGAAATTAAACTTCGAAAAGAGGGTGTAATTTCACTTAAAATCAATTACAGAACAGATGCAGGCCTTCTCGAATTAATGAACGAATGGTGGAAAGATATCTTTTCTCCCCGTCATAGAAAAATTCCTAATGCAAATTTCTATGCTGATACTCAACTTTTATCCCCAAATAACAATTTATCCGGCTCTATTGAGTGGATTTGCCCTGTAGATACTAACATATCGGGTGACCCTCCATCGGATCTAAATCAATACATTGACCCCTTCAGTATAAGTTCCTCTACTTCCCATGAAAGACAGGCATTAATGATTGCTTTGAGGATTAAAAATTTAGTAGAAGGTAAGCCGATTAGAGTTAGAGCAAGTTCTCAAGAAATAGGCGAGAATATATTACCTGCTGAACCTAAAGTGCCTCCTAGCGAAATCATGGTTTTACTCCCTACACGTAATGAAATCGGTAATTTATTAGTCGGCTATTTAGAAGATTTCGGTATAGCAGTTCAATCAGATAAAGAGGACGATGTATTAGCTCATCCTGCAGTCCACACTTTGAACGGTCTAATTCAATTTTTAGCTCGTCCTTTTGACCGTCACCATGCTTCTTGGGTTGCTAGATCATGTTTAATCGGATTTAATGATGAGCAGTTAGATAATTTCATTCGAAAATCAGATAGTTCAGAAAATTTACTTGAGCGTTTATTACATATGACTATCAATGACAGACAGAAATCTCTTGTTAACCGATGGATAGAGCTCTCTAAGAGAGGTCGAATCAACCAACTACTCGAAGATACAATTGACAATTCAGACCTATTTCTTACATACTCAGACCGCATCTCTGCGAATAATATTGAGCAATTTTTGGAATTAATAGGTTCTCTAAGTTCAGAAGTAGGTGGTGATATAATGGTAATTGCGAATCGCTTAAGAGAATTCAGTGAGCGCGCATCTTCATCTATTGAAGATACGAAAATAACTTCTGATAACTCGGTTAAAATTATGTCAATTCATAAGTCCAAAGGGTTGGAATCTAGTGTTGTTTTTCTTGTGAATATCTTTTCTAGAGCGCAAACCACAACAAATCAAGATTCTCGTTCCCGAGTGATGGTTAGTCCCGAACTTTTTGCAGGAAATCCAAAACCTTGGGGGGACGATGACCTATTCGTCCCTGCATCTTGGTTACATACCAAAAGACTCTACCAAGCTAGAACAGACGCTGAAGCACGTCGTCTGTTTTATGTCGGTGCAACGCGAGCGAAGAAAAAATTAATTTTAGTTGGTTCACCTACTGGAACTACTTGGAAAAATAATGATTCTACCACCGAAGAATCTTATCTATCAGTGCCTTGGAAATATCAAACTCCAATCCCTCAACTTGGCCAAATGTGGCTAGAATCCTTACGTCAGAAATCATATAGATCCGGACAAGAAGACTCTCCATGGCATAATGATTCTAATTTTTCCTCAAGCGGAATTTCGGATTCACCTGAGAATTTAGACTTTAATTTCCATCTTGATCCATTTAGTCTTCAAATTAATTCTTTTATTGGAAATAATATATTGCCCGGAATTACTCTTCTTCATCATCCCGATTGCTTTAATTTCGGCAATCTAACTCCAGATATACTACTAACTCCATTACAAAAAATTGAACGTAAACATAATGCTGCAAAAGATACTTCCAATATAAAAATACAAAATAATAAACTCCGTAAAGATTCCTTGTCAGTAGTCAAAATTCAACCTAGTCGTCTTTCGATATTAAGTCAGTGCTCTCGTCGCCATTGGATAGAAACTAGAGCTGGAATTTCATCTAACCCTATTATTTCTGAAATGAATAGTAAAAAAATATTTCATCTCCCTGGTGGAATAGATGCTGCAACATTCGGTAATGTGATTCATAGGATAGTTGAAATTGGAATTCCTAATCCTGGGCTGATTGATTCTGAATCTCCTTCTTTACCTGATTTATGGGTTAAGAAAAGTCCCAATAATTTAATGAATACTATTATTCATGACGAAGTATACAAAGAGATACTTCCATCTAGTATGGATTCATCTGAAATTAGCCCATTAGTTTGTCAAATGATTCAAAGACTATCCGCTGGAAAACTTGGACGCCTTGTTTCTGGAGAAGAAATAGATGGTGTAAAAGTTGAAGGTTTGAGGACAGAGATGCCATTCCATATATCCTTCGATGTATCTACAAGTGACTTATTCATGACACGTTGGACTCCCAATGGTGAGATACCTCTTTCTCAAATTGAAAAAACATCAGTAGTAATGGATGGTTTAATTGATCTGGTCCTATGTACTATTAGTGAAGACGGACCTTGTATAAGGCCAATTGATTTGAAAACAGAAGAAGCAACTAAATTGTATTCAAATAATTCCAATGGATTATTAGAGAGTCTCGGTAAAGAGTCATATGAGCCATCTTGTATCTCTGAATATCAAATTCTAAATCATCATCGTATGCAGTTAGTTATCTACCATAGAGCATTACAAAAAATGGAAAGTAAAAGGAAAACTCCCAGAAAAGTTTTACGCCCTGCAATATGGATTGGAGTTACCGGACGATTAGTAGAATATCCTGAAGAAATGTTTGAAGAAGCGAATATTGAGTTAGACAAGATTTTGGCCCAAGCTGCTAAAATTTCTCTAGACCCTAGAGATGTAATCGAAAATCATCCGCCTCTTTCTGTTGAGGAATCGGAGCCATGTTTATCCTGCCCATTCCATCGAGAACCTTTCCCAGTTTGTGGCCCAATGACGCAGGACCTCTAAATCAAAGATTCAAAGACTATACTGCCTAACAAGGTACCATGTCTGTAGACTTAGATAAGCTAACCGAGAGGGCTGATGAGTTATGGGAAACTTCAATTCTTCCAAGTTTAAGCGAATTTATTGAAATTGAAGCGCTTTCACCCGGATTTGAGCCAGATTGGAAAAATAAAGGAGAGCTTGATTCGGCTATTGATTTATTTTCAAAATGGTTAGTAAATCAAGAATTAGATGGCATGACTTACCAAATTCATCGAATAGATGGAAGAACACCTGTACTTTTGGTAACAGTAGAAGGAACCGGCCCTGGTGAAGTTATATTTTATTCTCATTTGGACAAACAACCATCCCGAGCAAATCTTTGGTCAGATGGGCTCCATCCTCTCAAAGCAGTTCGTAGAGATCCTTGGCTTTTTGGTAGAGGTGCTTTAGATGATGGTTATGGTGGTTATTTGTGTGTAACTGCACTAAAGATGTTACAAGAGCAAGGAGTCCCCTATCCTCGTTCTCATTTCCTTATCGAAACTTGTGAAGAATCGGGATCATATGATTTACCTCCATATCTTGATGCATTAACTGATGAATTAGGAGATCCGAATTTAATAGTCGTCCTTGACAGTGGAGGCCCCGATTATGAACACATCTGGGTCACTGAGGCTTTGAGAGGTTTAGTTGCTGGAAATCTTTCAGTTCAAGTTTCTAATGAAGGGGTACATTCAGGTATGTCAGGGGGAGTAATCCCCTCCTCATTTAGAATTCAAAGATTATTACTCGATAGAGTTGAAGATTCCCATACAGGAAAAATTCTGATACCTGAAATGCATGTTGAAATTAGTAGTAAAGTTAGAAAAGAAGCAGAACAATTGGGTAATTTATTGGGAGATGAATTATGGTCTCAATTACCTGTTGTTGATAGCCTAAGGCCTCAAAATGAAGGGGCTGCTGAGATTCTTCTTGATATGAATTGGAGACCTGCGATGTCAGTAATTGGGGCTGATGGAATGCCTCCAACTCAGACAGCAGGAAACGTCCTTCGTACCAATACTGATTTGAAGTTAAGTTTCAGAATACCTCCGGGTGTTAATGCAGAAGAAATAGATGTAATCCTCAAAGAGAAATTCGAGCAAAGTCCACCTTATGGTGCAAAAGTCGAATATATGCCTGATGCTGCAGCCGATGGTTTCCATGCACCAGCAATGGATGGTAAGTTGGCGGAGGCCCTTCTTGAAGCGTCGAATCATGTAACTGGTTTACCACCTATGGCTACATGGGTCGGTGGAACAATTCCATTCATGGCAATGATGCAAGAAAAATATCCTACTGCACAATTCCTGTGTACAGGAACGGGAGGACCAGGGAATAATGCCCACGGTCCAGATGAAAAGTTACATATTCCTTCATCAAAAAGACTGACGGCGGTACTTTCTGCAACAATTGCAGCAGTATCAAAGTAAATAGATTAGAATAACACGATTCTTAGTCAAAGAATCCGCCGAAGTTAAAGCGAGGATATGACTCGAGATAAGCGAGGGTATCCAATGACTGATAGTGAAGGCGGCTCAATAACGCCAGAAAATCGTATCAAACAACTCGAAGAAAGATTAGTCGAGGAGCAAGATCGTCTAGAGAAATTATATGTAGCATACCGTAAAGCTGAACAAGAGCTTGAGGAGAAGAATGCAATCATAGAAGTTCTAGAAAAAGAAGCAATTGACAAAGAAATAGAAAGAGAGGGAATGGAGTCTTTACTTTCCGATAAAGATAGCAGAATTCATGAGATGGAAATGGATGGTGCAAAATCATCTACAAGGATTAAACATCTCGAACCTAAATTAGAGAAAACAGAAGAAATGTATACTCGCGAAAAGGCTAGATTAGGACGTGTTTTTGAAGTAGCAGAAGAGCTCGATGAGGCACTTCAGACTGCTCAAGTTGAACTTACAGCAAGAGATGATTGGTATGTCCAACATATGAAACTATTCGAAAACCTGAATCAAGCTATTCAAACTCGTTATGAAATGATTGACTCTGCAATAGAAAAGAGTGCAGAGTTCGCAAAGAAACAAGATACATTCAAATCTCGAATGGATGAAGCACTTGATTCAGCTGAAGAAGCGGTTGTACACGCTCAAGAAATGTCAGAAGAATCAGAAGAATCCGAAGATTGATTACTCTGGTTTAGACCCATCTGCGAGTTTTATGCATCTTGCAGGTATTCCTGCCCACACTTCTCCTGCAGGAATATTAGTCCACTTAGGGACAACCGCTCGTGAAGCTACAACCGCTCCATTCCCAATAGTACAACCCGGTTGAATAACCGATCCCATTCCAATTAGTGCATCATTTCCAATAGAGACAGGAGCCATTACTAATTCTCCTTTCTCTGTAAGATGAGCATTAATTATCGCTTTACCACCTATAACCACTCTATCGCCTAAAGTTACTGATCCGGCGTCATTTAGATGTGCTGAATTTATTTGAACTCCCTTTCCTAATTTAGCACCTGATAACCAATAGTATGTGTTACCTACGAATGAAGGAACTAAGAATGGCAAGAAGAAAAGAGCAATTCTATGAAACACCATAGACCAAGCCCATTGGATTGTTAAAAATGATTGTAATGGATAGCGTCCGGGTTCTAATCTAGGTCTGAATAAACCCCCCAGTAGTCCGGAACTAATCACTAAAGTAATGCCCCAAGTCATTATGCCCATTCCAGCAGCAATTCCAGTTATTGCAAATTGTTCCCAAGGGACTTTATCAATATCATGAATGAATAAACTAGGGTCGTTCCCTGACCACAAACTTTGGATCTTCCAGAAAATATAGATTCCTAATACTGATGATAAACCGATAATTGCTGCAAGAAAAGGAACTACTAGTGCAGTCAAAAGATTTTGAACGATTGTGAATGACTTCATAGGCACACCAATGAATTGTCCTAGAACCAATCTCCCAATATGTTTTCGTCGACGGCAGTATCAAGAGAAAGAAACTAACCGAAGGGCTATGGTGGGGGCTTCTGGGATACTGGGGGATGGTAAAAAGGCCGTCAAAGTTCACCATTTAGTAAAGGCTCCAGAGAATACTCCACAATCAATCTCGCGTAGAGAATCTTGGGATGCTACCAAACCAGCAACCGTCTATAAAACGCCTGAAATGCTGCAAGATGGGACTCCTTGCACTGCCGCCACAGTGATATTAAGAACAAAAGGTTGCGTCTGGTGGTGGAAATCTGGGTGTACATTTTGTGGTTATTTTAATGATGTTAGAGATGATGTCTCAGCTGATGACTTATTCGCCCAATGGGAAGAAGCTAAGAGGCAAACAGATGATTTCAAAGGTTGTAAGATGATTAAAGTTTATACTTCAGGTACATTTTTTGAAGATAGAGAAAATCCTCCTGAATGGCAAGAGATGGTGCTTAAGGAAACACATGAACGAGGTTTAGAATTGATTGTAGAAGCTCAGGCACATCTATGTAGCCCTGAGAAGCTGTCATGGGTTGCAGAAAGGCATCCTGGTTGTACTGTTGCTATTGGTTTAGAAGCATATGATGACACTGTATTACGTTTTCACTGTAACAAAGGATTTTCCACTAAAACATGGAGAAAATCAGTATCTGATTTGAGAGACGCCGGATTACGTGTCAAAACCTATCTATTATTCAAACCTCCATTTATGTCTGAAGGAGATGCGCTTAACTTAACTTGTGAATGGTTAAAAGAAGTAGCGCCACTTTCAGACGAGGTATCGATAAATCCAATGAATATTCAAAAGAATACAGTAGTCGATCGAATATTCCGTAATAGAGAATATAGGCCACCTTGGCTATGGTCTCTAGTTGAAATGATCGAAAGAACACATGATGAAATTGTTAATTCTAATTGTCGAACAATAGTTCATCCTACGGCAGGTGGAAGAATTAGGGGCGCACACAATTGTAAAAAATGCGATGCTGAAGTAGTAGCTGCCATTGAAAGGTACTCAGTTTCTCGTGATTTAAGAGAGTTTAAGGGCCTTGATTGCGACTGTAAAAATGTATGGAGAACAGAGATTAGTAATGATTTCTCGTTACCTGTGCCTTTAGGACAAGGCCGTGATAGAAGGCTATCCCGAGTTGATATGGTCCGTGCACCTTAGGTATCTAGGAACTACTCTCTCGGCTAATACTTAAGGGTGGATATCCGGTGGTAGCAATATCCCTAACGGGAATCATTTGAGGCGCAGTCATGTCAACTAATACAATAGATTCAGTAGATGTTTTTCTTCAAGGCGAAAAAGAACCTTCCGGTTCATGGGTTTTCATAGTACTAGGGCTGGTGTTATCATTATCATTTTTAGTGCTTTATAGCATTCTATATCCTGGTCAAGACTTACCAGTTATTTCAGATCTAATGCCCGTATTCAAAGGCGTATTTGATTCAGGAATCTGGTTCTTCATTCTAGGGACTATGATTGGAATTTTTGCAATATTAGGGCGATTGCTGTTAGAGGCTACGAGTGAGTGAGGGGATTATTATGGACACAATTTTATCAACAATGTTTTATTTCTGGATAACTCTATTTATAGCATATTTCTTGATGCAGAGAGGGCTTTGGATATTCTCCGATGTAGCTAAAGGAACTGTTTCTTTTATGCTAGAAAAAGCTCTTGGACCTGGTGCTGATTTAGTAGAAGGACGCCCCGGAGCAGGAGCCCGCTCTTGGATTATGCAGGGGGCGTTATGGATGATTTTTGCCTCAATGTTTACTTTTACAAGTATGTGGTTGACGCATGATCCTGATGCTCTCCATTCTTTAGCTTCATGGGGTTACACAGCAAATGCAGAAGAATTAGCCTCCGCAGGGGTTTATGCTACACTTTATGGTACAGTTTCAATGTTTATTATAGGATGCAGTTTTCATATTATCCCTAAGTTAGCGGGTACCGAATTAGCCAGTGAAACCAATGCAAACTTAGTTTCATTTGTTTGGACAATATCTGTCCTAGTACTTGTGATAGGTTCTCAAAATAATAGTATCTTAGGAATTGATATCATCCCTCTTGGAGTGGCTCTAAACAATATAGTTCTTCTCGCAGTTATTATGAATCAACTATTGACAGTTGCCAATAAAACAAGGAACATCGCAACACCGGGTTGGTTGATACTAATCGCATTACTAAGTAGT
>Ga0115567_10002878_pt1 | contig 17111 bp, 9 predicted proteins | sample COGITO_mtgs_1204_2_FD_88679 | JGI IMG/M metagenome (GOLD analysis project Ga0115567, IMG submission 88679) | Pelagic marine microbial communities from North Sea - COGITO_mtgs_120412 | ecosystem: Environmental > Aquatic > Marine > Epipelagic | place: Germany:Helgoland, sampling site Kabeltonne... | reverse complement strand
TGCTGAGCATCAACGTTCCGAACCCGCTGCACAAGAGCAGGGAGGTGACGATGATGGCTTTTCCGGTGGTCAGGTAGGTCCGCCGCAAGGCCCAGAAAGGATGTCGGCCTTGGGCCAACAGAATCCGGTATTTGGCCATGAAATGCAGGGTGTCATCCACTGCGATGCCAAAGGCGATGGTGAAGATGATGGAGGTGGAGACCTTCAGGTCAATGTCCATGGCCCCCATGACGCCAGCGATGAGGACCAAGGGGAGGAGGTTGGGGACCAAAGCGATGACGAGCATGCGCAGGCTCCCGTGCATCAGGCCGATCAGCAGGGCCACCACGGCAAAGGCGATCAGCAGTCCTGTGACCATGTCGGAGGCCAGGTGTTGGTTGTTCAGGTCGATGAGGCTGGCGGTGCCTGTCGGCTTGAGCTTGAAGGGTGGGGTGCCAAAACGGGAGACAAGCAGGCTGTCGGCCTTGCGCATGAGCCGTTCTTGACGGCTGCCCAATGCGATGGCACCGAGGTCGGCGACTTTGGCTGTGGTGCGGGCCAAACCGAGGTCGGTGCGGATGAGGGATGACCAGCCCGGGGCGCTGCCCGCATTGGACTCCAGTCGTTCCATGCGACCGATGAGCTTTTGGAGATCAGGACCCACAGGGATGCGGTCTTGTGAGGCCCGGTCGCCATTCATCAAGCGGTGGGCTTGGCGCGTCACGCTTCCCGGCCCGAGGATGGCGCCGGCATCCAATTCTGAGCGGAGCAACCCTTCAATATCGTCCATGGCCTGGAGGACGCCCGGTTCCTTTGCGATGTCTCTTCCTGGTTCAAAAACGTAGGCCAATTCAAAAGGCCTGACACCCGCGAATGCGCCCTCGAAATAGGCAAACTCTTGACGCAAAGGGTCGTCTTCGCTCAAGTCTTCGAGGAGTTTGTTGTCCACCCTGATGCCCGAGAGCAGGATCACCGAGGCGATGGTGGCCACAGCCGAAATGGCGATGGTTGCCCTTCGGTACCGCATGACCTGGACGAACCGGCGCCCTAGCCACTGTTCCCACGCCGAGCGCATGCTCGGTTGTCCAGCTGTTGGCAGGGCATGGGCCGGTGGGCGGCTGAGCATGAGCACGAAGGGCAACAGCGAGAACGCCAAAATGAAAGCGATGAAGACCCCCACTGCGGTGTACAGCCCGAATTCGCGGATGGGCCGGATCGAAGAAGTGAGCAAAGTCAGAAACCCGATGGCGGTGGTGAGGGACGTCAAAAAGGTGGCCAGGCCCACCTCGCGGAAGGCTTTGCCCAAGGCGGCAAAAGGGCTTAAGCCGCCCCGCAATTCATCGAGGTAGCGCGTGAGAATGTGCACCACGTCGCTCATGCCCACCACAAAAATGATGGTGGGCAGCACGACCGTCATCACGTCGATGCCTTTGCCGGTGACCTCCATGAAGGCCAGGATGCAGATGGCGCTGAGGGCGATGACGAGCAGGGGAATGACGATGCCCCACCAGCTGCGGTAGGCAAAGCCGAGAAACAGGACAATGATGACCAGGCCCAACGCTATGAACAGGCTGATTTCCCATGTCATGACGCTGACGTAGTGCACCTGTGCATGGGCGCGCCCGGCACGGTGTGTTTGGGCATCGATTCCCGCTGCGCGGCAACGGGCTTCAAACAGGCGCAAGGCCGCATCCGTCTCCCAGGCCAGCGTATCGCAGCCGGCTTTGGATAGCATGGCGCGCTGGTTGAGGGTCAGCGCAAGGTCGCGGCCCTCGGGACCAAACAGGGTGCCGACCATGCCTTCTCTGGACCAGATGGAAGCGCTGTCCTTTGGGTACTTGTCGGGCTGTTGCCAGCGCAGCAAGGGGCGCTCAAACACCATCCCCAGTGCAGGGTCCCTGACCGGCAAGGTGATGTTGGTCGGTGATGTCACGTCGGTGACGCCGTGGACTTTTTTGAGTGCAGTGGCCAGGCGGTCGACCTCGGCCAACAGGGTCGAGTCAAAGACACCTCGGCCAGCGTGGATCCCGACGAGTGCAAAATCGTTGTCCGTACTGAAAGCCTCCCGGAAGGCCATGTAAAACTCCGTCTCGGGCTGTCCTTCTGGGAAAAAGCTCTCGAAATCGTAATTGAAGCCAATCTGGGATGCGCGCCAGCCGGCCCACACCGAAACCACGGCGATCACGACGAGGCCGATGCGCGCCCTCGTTTTCCAGCGCCCTGTCATGAACCCTTCCGGGGCCTTCTTCGCTACTCCCATCGTCTCTGCATCGTCTGAAGGTGGAACAAGGTATGGGCGCTTGGGTTCAGGGCTACAAAGGAAAAGGGCACACCGTTTCCGGCATGCCCTTTTCAAATCTGTTGGTGTGCAGCTTACTTCTCTTCGCTGACTTCTTCAAAGTCCACGTCGGTGACTTCCTCGTCACTGGCGCCGCCTTCTGCAGAGGGGCCTGCACCTTCTCCACCTGGTGCACCTTCAGCACCGGCGGCCTGGCTGGCCTTGTACATCTCTTCGCTGGCGGCTGAGAAAGCCTGATTCAACCCTTCAATGCCTGCTTTGCAGCGGTCGATGTCCTGTGCAGCGTGGGCTTCTTTGAGGTCCGCGATGGCGGCTTCGATGGGGCCTTTCTTGTCTTCGGGCAATTTGTCGCCGAACTCCCCGAGTTGCTTCTCGGTTTGGAAAATCAGGCTGTCGGCCTGGTTCAAAACCTCCACGCGCTCCTTGGCTTCCTTGTCGGAATCCGCATTGGCTGCAGCCTCGTCCTTCATCTTCTGGATTTCGGCATCGCTCAAGCCGCTCGATGCTTCGATGCGGATGCGCTGTTCCTTGCCCGTGGCCTTGTCGGCGGCACTGACGTTGATGATGCCGTTGGCGTCGATGTCAAAGGAGACTTCGATTTGTGGCACACCGCGGGGAGCAGGGGGGATGTCGGCCAACTGGAACCGTCCGATGGAGCGGTTGTCGTTTGCCATCGAGCGCTCGCCTTGCAGGACGTTGATGTCCACACTGGGCTGGTTGTCGCTCGCGGTAGAGAATGTTTCGCTCTTCTTGGTGGGGATGGTCGTGTTGGCCTCAATCAACTTGGTCATCACACCGCCCATGGTCTCGATTCCGAGAGAGAGTGGCGTGACGTCGAGCAAGAGGACATCCTTCACATCACCACTGAGTACACCGCCTTGGATGGCAGCGCCTACAGCGACCACCTCATCGGGGTTGACCCCTTTGGACGGCTCCTTTCCAAAGAACGCCTTGACGGCATCTTGGACGGAAGGAATCCGGGTGGATCCACCCACAAGGATCACCTCGTCGATGTCACTGTTGTCCAGTCCGGCAGCCTTCATGGCCGTGCGGCAGGGCTCGATGGTGCGCTTGATCAAAGAATCCGCGAGTTGCTCGAACTTGGAGCGGCTCAGGGAGCGGACCAGGTGCTTGGGCACGCCGTCGACCGGCATGATGTAGGGCAAATTGATCTCTGTGCTGTTGGTGCTGCTGAGCTCGATTTTGGCCTTTTCAGCCCCTTCCTTGAGGCGTTGCAGTGCCATGGGATCCTTACTCAGGTCCAATCCGCCATTCTCTTGCTTGAACTCTTCGACGAGCCAGTCGATGATGGTTTGGTCAAAATCGTCACCGCCGAGGTGGGTGTCGCCATCCGTTGAAAGGACTTCGAAGACGCCGTCTCCCAGTTCGAGGATGCTCACGTCATGGGTACCGCCGCCGAGGTCGAACACCACGATTTTCTGGTCTGTCGACTTCTTGTCGAGGCCATAGGCCAGAGCCGCAGCCGTGGGCTCGTTGATGATGCGCTTCACTTCGAGTCCGGCGATCTCACCGGCCTCCTTGGTGGCCTGTCGCTGGCTGTCGTTGAAGTACGCGGGCACAGTGATGACCGCTCCGGTCACTTCCGCGCCCAGGTAATCTTCAGCGGTCTTCTTCATCTTCTGCAGGATCATCGCGCTGATTTCCTGCGGGCTGTAGTTGCGGTCATCAATTTTGATCCGCGCCGTGCCGCCGTCGGCCTCCACCACGTCGTATGGGACGCGGCCAGCTTCAGTTCCGACCTCTTTGAACATCTGTCCCATGAAACGCTTCACGGAATAAATGGTCTTGGTGGGGTTTGTAATGGCCTGGCGCTTGGCGGGATCACCGACCTTTCGCTCTCCATCTTGTACAAAGGCGACGATGGAAGGGGTGGTCCTTTTGCCTTCGCTGTTGTTGATGACGACGGGCTCGTTGCCCTCCATGACGGCGACGCAGGAGTTGGTCGTTCCGAGGTCGATGCCGATGATTTTGCTCATATGAGGAATTTGTAGGGTTGACTTATTCAGGTGCCTTTCGGCTCGCCGGACTATAGACAAATGCAGTGCCAATGGTGAATCCGCCTGTCACGACTGACATCTTGTCCGGGTTGAGCAGGGATTGATGACATTTCCGTCAATGCTGGCGGGCCCAGGGTGCATCTTTGTCACCTCATGCTGACAGCAGATGACAGGGGAATTCCCTTCGATGTGGAAGCAGTGCCCCAGCGCATTGTCAGTTTGGTGCCTTCATTGTCAGAGACGCTGGTGGATCTCGGCGCCGAAGACCGCATTGTAGGCGTGACCAAATTTTGCATTCATCCGGACCACCTGCGGCGGGAGCGGGAACGGATTGGCGGCACCAAGGGGGTCAATGTGACCGCCATCATGGACCTGCGCCCCGATTTGGTGTTGGCCAATTTGGAAGAGAATGACGCCCAGGATGTCATGGCCCTTGAAATTGCGGGCGTACCCTGCTGGGTGTGCGATGTGCGTTCGGTGGAGCGGGCCTTTCGGCTGCTGTCGGAATTGGGGCAGTTGGTGGGCTGCGGGGAAGCTGGCCGACTCATGGAGCGCGAAGTGCGCCGTACATGGCAAAATGCGCGGGCGGACTTTCAGCCTGTGCGTCCAAAGGTGGCCTATGCTGTCTGGCGAAACCCTTGGATGTGGGCAGGCACTGATGCGTACATCCAGGATGTGCTGCGGTGGTGGGGATGGACGCCATGGCCGCAAGAACCGAGGTACCCTGAAAAGACCATGGAGGCTATTTCATTGCAGGGCATGGATGAATTGCTGCTGCCTTCTGAACCTTTTCCTTTCAAAGCGGCCCATCAGGCGGAGTGTGCCGGAATGCCCTCGCGGTTGGTTGATGGGGAAATGTTCAGTTGGTACGGGAGCCGGATGCGCCTTGTTCCGGATTACATGCTTTCCACGATGGGAAAGGAAGCGGAATGATTTGAAATGCCGACTTTTGGCATCTCCGGGCATCGATGATGTTGCCTGGACAAGCACCAGCGTATGAATTCTACACCACTCAGTTTTGCCGTGGTGGGCATGGGGCACATCGGCAAGCGCCACGCAGAGATGGTTCGCCGTCAACCGGATTGCACCTTTGTGGCTGGATGTGATATCCGGCCTGCGGAGGTACTGGGTCTGCAAGGTGATGTCCCTTTTTATTCGAATTTGTCAGCCATGCTGGCGGCCCATCCCGATGTGGATGTCGTCAGCATTTGTACGCCCAATGGGCGGCACGCCGAGCAGGCCCTCGAGGTATTGGAAGCCGGACACCACGTGATCATCGAAAAGCCGATGGCACTGACCCGGAACGATGGCGAAAGGCTGTTGCACAAGGCGTTGGAAGTGGGGCGGCAGGTGTTTTGCGTCATGCAGAACCGTTACAGTCCCCCGAGCATTTGGCTCAAAGGGTTGGTGGATTCGGGGAAGCTGGGCAAGATCCACATGGTGCAAGTCAATTGTTTCTGGAACCGGGATGACCGCTATTACAGCAAAATTCCCTGGAAGGGCACACTGGACATGGACGGAGGGACCTTGTTTACCCAGTTCAGTCACTTTGTGGACATCGTCTATTGGTTGTTTGGCGACATGGAGCATTTCCACGCGCGGTTTGCCGACTTCAACCATCAGCACAACACGGATTTTGAAGATTCCGGACTCGTTTCTTTTGCGTTCGTCCAAGGTGGTTTGGGGACCCTTCAGTTCTCGACGGCTGTGGCGGATGCCAATTTCGAAAGCTCACTGACCATCATTGCTGAAAACGGCACGGTGAAAGTGGGAGGGCAGTACATGAACGAGATTGAATACTGCCACATCAGGGACTACACCATGCCCGAGTTGCCGGCGTCCAATCCCGCCAATGACTATGGCCACTACAAAGGGAGTGCAGCCAACCATGGATACGTCTTTCAGAATGTCTACGACACCCTGCGGGGCAAGGGTAAAATCTCGACCAACGCGCTCGAAGGGCTCAAGGTGGTGGACATCATTGAGCGGATTTATGCAGCAGCTGATCGCGGCTTGAAGGTGCCCTTGCGACAGGGAGAGCGGTCGGTATCCTGATTCAGATTTCGATGCCCACCAAGGTGGCATCGTCGACTTTGGCGTTGGCGCCTTTCCAAATCAGCAAGGTCTGTTGAATGGCCTTTTCTCGTTCATTCCTTTGGAGGGCTGATTTGTCTGCAAGTATATCGGCCAGCCGTTTCCGGCCCAGTTTTCGATTGAGTTCACCACCAAATTGGTCGCGTACGCCATCTGTAGCCATGTAGAATTGATCGCCCGGTTCAAAGGGGACAATGTGTTGTGCAAACGCGACTTCACCGGCGTGTCTCATGCTGTGTTCTTGGATTTCAATGCTGCCCCGGGTGCCCCTGAAAATTTGGGTCTCCCCATTCCTCACCAGAAACAGGTCGCCCCGGGCTCCTGCAAACTCGAGCACACCGGCCTTGTCATCGATGGTGATGATGCCTGCATCAAATCCGTACATGTGGAGGTGGCCGGGGTTCACCTTCATGCGCTCCCCAAAATCGCGGTGGAAGTGCTGGAGAATGGAGCTGGGGTCGGGTTGAGGCAGTGCAACGAATGCACGGTTGATCAGCGTCGAACCCATCAGGGAAACCATGGCCCCTGGAATGCCGTGTCCGGTGCTGTCGATCAATGCCAGGGTGCGCCGCTGGTTTTTTTCTGCTGTGAAGAGGAAGTCTCCCCCCATGATGTCCCGAGGCCTTTCAACCAAAATGGAGTTGGGAAAAATGGAAGCCATCTCGGCTTTTCCAGGGAGGGCTACATCCAAAATTCTTTTGGCGCTGATGACGCCTCCCGTAATGTGCACCAGGTTCTTTCTCACTTGCTCTGCCAGCCTCTTGCGCTGCTGGCTTTCCTCTTCCAGTTTATTGTTGACGATGCTGATGGCATGCGTACGTTCTATCACCCTTGCTTCCAGCAAGTCTACATGCTCGCGCAACCGCTGCTCGAAGGTGACCCGCTCGGTGATGTCTTGCAGGGTGACAAGAATGACGTCAGTGAGGTTGGAGGGGGTGTTGAATTCGATGGAAAGGTGGGTGCTGGTCCCGTTGGCTTCAATGCTGAATTCGCCCAGAATGCTGTCTTTGACCATGCCGAGCTCATTGAATTCAGCAGCGGTGGTTTTAGCATCCAGTGGAACAATCCGGTCTACAAATTCGGATGAGAGCACCACCGGATGCTGCAATTGGAGCAGGGTATAAGCCTTCTCGTTGTTTAATTCCCATTGAATGGCATGCAGGCACTGTCTGATGAGGGGAACCAGCTCCTCGGAACTTTTTGTGTTGTGTGCTGCAAGAATTTTGGCTTTGGCGCGAAGGAATTGATGGCTGCGGCCAGTGAGCATGCCCGCTCCTGCGTTGTGGAAGAGGGTGCGCCAAACGTCGGCCTCGTCTTCCGCCAATTTCAACGCGGCGGTCAAATTCCTCGACGGCTGAACCTCCCGTGCCATGCATCGCCGCATGCGCTGGTGGAGCATGGCATGGCCACTGTCGAAATCGTGGAAATCGTCGGCAGGCAGTGCCAAAATGTCATCCAGATCCGCCCGGTTTGATTTTGTAGCAATGATGACGGGAACCAACGGGTACAGGGACCGGATATCCCTCAAATTGAGGCCGGTTTTGTCTGCGGATTTTGATGCGTGCAGGACGATGAGTTGCGGAGGCTTGCTCGTGGGCAGCGCGCTCCATTGCGAGCGTATCTGATCTGCATCGTCAAAACCGGGCAAGGTCTCTACCCCCCAGGCGTCATTTTCCTCGTCAGCGACTGAAACCACACGTTCCGCCAAGCCCTCCCAGCGAACTTGAGAATTTGGGGTGAGCAGTTTCAAGGATAACATGAAACAAATTTCGCGTTTCATGCCGTTCAGGCTTGTCGTCCTCGCTGGACGCCCAACAGTCGGATTCGTCTTATTTAGACGCTTACGTTCCTGATTTTGTGGGGTCTGCTCCTCCTGGAGACAGGTCGTGGAGCAGGATGTATTTGACCAGGTCTGAATTGCTCTTTAGGCGCATCTTTTCCAGAATCCTGCTGCGGTAGGTACTGACGGTCTTGATGCTCAAACTCAGTTGGGTGGCGATTTCGGTCATCGTTTTGCCCTCTCCGATGAAAAGGAGCACTTCATATTCCCGATCTGACAAGCTTTTGTGCGGCAGCTCGCTGTCATCCTTGGCCATTTCCTCTATCATCAGTCGGGTCAAATCGGCGCTGATGAATTGTTTGCCGGACACGATGGTGCGCATGGCCTCTTCCAAAACGTGGGGTGCACTGTCCTTGTGCAGGTAGCCCCTGGCACCTGCTTTGATCATGCGAATGGCGAATTGGTCTTCCGGATACATGCTCAATGCCAGCACAGCAATGTCTGGATACATGGACTGCACCTGCTTGAGTACTTCAAGCCCACTGCGGCCGGGCAGGCTGATGTCCAAGAGTAACACATCGGGCGCTTGCTCCCTGAAAAGAGGGAACAACGCTTCTCCACTGGCCACGTCCGCGAGCACTTCGAAATCACCGAATGACTCGACAATTTGCTTCAATCCGGCCCTGACAATGTTGTGGTCGTCACAAAGCACCACTGTTTTCTTGCTCATTCTCTAAATTTAAGGCGTTGTGGTTTGGGAGAAATATACCGAAATCGAGGTCCCTTTCATGGTCTCCGATTCCACCTTGATCTTTCCTCCATGTGTCCGCGCCCGCTCGCGCATGCCAACCATGCCCAGCCCTTGGACCTGCTCGGAATCGCTGGGCGTCATGTCCATGCCCTTTCCATTGTCTCCAATTTCCAGGAGCAAGCCACCTTTGGTAGTGGACAGTCTGACATAGGCCAGACTGGATTCGGCGTGTCGCGAAATATTGGTCAACGCTTCTTGAACGATCCGAAAGACATCGGTCCTCATGCCCTCGGATATTTCAGGCAGTGCGCTGCAGTGCAGTCCGCAGAATCCACCTTGTCTGAGGTTGAAGTCCTTGACCAGGGATTCCAGGCCCGCCTCCAAACCCACCTGATCCAGCACCACGGGCCGCAGGGCGTGGGCCAAGTTGCGGACCGACTTGATGGTGTCCGTATTCATGTCAATCAGGTCGGTGAGCTTGTTGTTGAGCTCCTTTGTGGTGTCTGATTCGCCCAGGTGCTTCACCTTGCCTTGAATCCAGAACAGGCCCAACTTCAAAGCGGTCAATTCCTGTCCCAGTTGGTCATGAATGTCCCTGGAGAGGCTGCGCTTTTCTTCATCGCGTTCCTCTTCGACATGTCGCACGAGTGCCAGCAGCTCTTGGTTCAGGCGCAGTGCCTCTTTTTCTGCCAGCTCTCTCAATGTCCTGTCGCGAAAGCGGTTGATGACCTCTTCCAGTGCTTGAGGAAACAGGTCCAGGCGCTGCTTGGGGAGGTAGTCTGCTGCGCCTGCGCGCAAGTATTCGGCGGCTACTTCTTCCTCACCCGCGCCAGTGATGACAATAAAGGGGGCTTCCGGACAATGTTCTGAGGCGAGCGCAATGGCTTCGAGTGCCAGGCCATCGGGAAGAACGTGGTCTGCACAGATGAGGTGCGGGACTTTTTTTTCGAGTGCTTTTTTGAAGTCAGCGATGCTTTCCGCGCGCCTCACTTTAAGCGGTCGGGAGCAGAATTTGGCAGACTGTTTGAAAATAAGCGCATCGATGTCGTTGTCCTCCAAGTGGAGAACGTCCAACTTCTTTTTGCCTGCTGCATCCAGCAGCGGGTGGTTTATTGCGCTGACCTCAGCGGCATCGCCGGGGGGCTTCATCCCACGATTTGGCCGTAGGTGACCATGAAGCTTCTGTCGCCTTCAAAGATGGGCAGTCCGGATTCGAGCAGTTCTACAGCCCGCGCACGCTGTCCATCGGCATCGAGCTGCTCTGCGGTGCGGATGATGCCTGTCTTGAGCAAGGCTTCCATGGACTCGGTGAGTGGTTCGTCGCGGTAGAGCTCGGTTTCCTCGGATGCGGCAATGCGCCCGGTCATGCTGCCCATGAGTTGAGAGGCTGTGGCCCACTGCTGTTCGGCGTCTCTCGTCGAACGGGCATAATAATTGGCCAGTCCCAGCATGATGTAGGCGGAGGGGTCCGTTTTGTCGAGCTTGGACAGGTATGAGTACATGCTTTTGGCACGCGTGTATTTCTCTGCATCCATCTCGGTGTCTGCGGCAGCAATGGCCTCAGCCCGCAATTCCTCAATGAAGTCAAGGAGGTCAGGGACGTACTCGTTTTCCTTGTCCTTTTTGATGAACTTGGTGCAGTACTTCAGGCTCTCTTTCAACGCTTTGGCATAGCTCTCCTTGAGCTCAGGGTCATCGCTTTGGTGGATTTTCAAGTACGCCCTTGCCATGTAGGCGTATGGCTCGGGATCTTTCTTTGTGCTTTCCTTTTCGGTGTACCCAATGGCCCTGAACAGGACGCGTTCATACTTGCCGTCCACCAGGTCTTCCAGCATGCGGCTGTATTTGGGGTCTTGGGCCTGCGCATTGGAGATGGAAAACATCATGGCGAACAGGGCCACCACAACACAAGGCAAACGAAGAATTTCTCTCATGATGTCCGAAGGTAGGAACACAAGCAGAATTCCAGGGGTTATTGCGGTGTGGATGGCACGCCAATTTTTCCAATCAAGAATGTGACTGGGCAAGAGGAACCTCCTGTTGTGCAGTCGTGTCGTTCGTTTTTTGAAGCGTGCGGCTGGCGACCTTTTCCGTTTCAATTGGCGGCGTGGAGCCGTTGTGCGTCGGGCGGTGACGCGCTGATCAATGCGCCTACAGGGAGCGGTAAGACCTACAGTGCGCTGGCACCTGCGGTCTTGGGCGGCGGTGCGCCAGGAGGCCTGCGGGTGCTGTGGATCACGCCCATTCGCGCCTTGGCCAAGGAAATTTTAGGGTCCTCTGAACGGTTGTTGGACCACGCACAGAATGGCTGGCGCTGTGGGGTGAGGACCGGTGATACGTCATCCGCTGAAAAACAGCGCCAGGACCGCCGTTTGCCTGAAATCCTCATTACGACACCCGAAAGCCTGCATGTGCTGCTCGCAAAGAAGGGGGCACAAGGGAGGTTTGGTGGGCTTGAGATGCTGGTGGTGGATGAATGGCACGATTTGTTGGGGACCAAACGCGGGGTGCAGATGGAACTGGCTGCGGCCGTATTGAAAGGGTATGCACCCAACTTGCGCATCTGGGGTATTTCTGCGACCATCGGCAACCTCAACGAAGCGTTGACGGTGTTGATGGGGCAGGACAGAGCGGACGCGGCGCAGATTGTCCGGGCGGATATTCAAAAGCGCATCACCCTGGAGAGTGTGATGCCTGCCCAATTTGAGAAGCTGCCTTGGGCCGGTCACTTGGGGGTTCAGTTGCTCGACCGTGTGGTCGATATCATTCGGGACCACGCCAGCACGTTGGTGTTTACCAATACCCGGGCCCAGAGTGAAATCTGGTATCAAAAGATCCTGGAAGCCCACCCTGACCTCTCAGGGGCCATCGCATTGCACCACGGCAGCATCAGCAAGGACTTGCGCTTCTGGGTCGAGGACGCGCTGCACGACGGCCGTTTGAAAGCTGTGGTGTGCACCAGTTCGCTCGACCTTGGCGTGGACTTCAGGCCGGTGGAGGCGATCGTGCAGATCGGAGGGCCCAAGGGGGTGGCGCGCTTTGTGCAGCGGGCGGGGCGCAGCGGACACCAACCCGGGGCCGAAAGCCGCATTCATTTCTTGCCGACGTTTGGACTGGAGTTGCTCGAGGCCGCCGCCTTGCGCGATGCGATGCGGCACGGCGAAATTGAATCGCGCCGGCCCATGGTGCGCACGTTTGATGTCCTGGTACAATTCCTGTGCACCATGGCGGTGGGGGATGGTTTTCGGAAAGATGCGCTGGAGAAGACCGTGCGGACCACCCATGCCTTTGCTGCCATGGATGAGGCAGAGTGGTCGGATGTGCTGTCCATGGTGACCACTGGAGGAAGGGCATTTGCAGCGTACGATGAATTCCGGAGGGTCGAGCGGGATGCTGAGGGTGTTTTTCGCATTTCGGACCGTCGGGCAGCGCGGCGCCACCGGATGTCGATTGGGACAATCGTAGGCGATACCATGATCGCGGTCAAATGGAGGAGTGGCGGCTTTGTAGGGCACGTAGAGGAGTATTTCGTGGGCGGCATGTCTCCGGGAGATGTCTTTTGGTTCAGTGGCCGCTGCTTGGAGTTGATTCGGGTCAAGGGGTTTGTGGCCACCGTGAAGCCGTCCAAATCCCCAAAAGGGCGCATTCCGACATGGCAGGGTGGGCGGTTGCCCTGGACCTCCATGGTGAGCAAGACGTTGCGTCGCACCTTGGATGCTTATGCCCACGGGATGTCTGAAGCGCCGGAATTGGAGCGGATTGCCCCCATGTTGGAACTGCAGGCCGAGCGCAGCCACCTTCCGGTATCCGGTGAGGTCCTGATGGAGGTCATGGAGACAGGGGAGGGGCACCACCTTTTTGTCTACCCCATGGAGGGGCGATTGGTGCACGAGGGGGTGGCCGCACTGATGGCTTATCGGATGAGCCTTTTGCGCCCCATGACATTCTCCATGGCCTACAACGACTACGGTTTTGAGTTGTTGAGCGACCAGCCCATTCCCATCACTGAGGCCTTTGACAGTGATTTGTTCAGCACCGACCACTTGATGGACGACCTCGAAGCGACGGTAAATGGAGCGGAATTGGCGCGCCGCCAATTCAGGGATATCGCCGTGATTGCGGGCCTGGTTTTTAGGGGGTTTCCAGGCCAGCCGGTGCCCGACCGCCACCTGCAGGGGTCCAGCGCCTTGTTGTTTGATGTCCTTGCAGACCACGACCCGGTCAATTTGCTCTACCGACAGGCATTCGATGAAATGACCCACCACCTCATAGAGATGGACCGCCTGCGCGAGGTGTTGGATCGCTTGAACAGCGGCAAATGGGTCATCACCCACCCCACATCACCCACGCCCTTCTCCTTTCCCATCCTGGTGGACAGGCTCCGGTCCAGCTTGACCAGTGAGGCCCTTGAAAGCAGAATCAAGCGCATGTCCAGGGCCGCGGATTGACCCCTTGTTCAGTGCTAACTTGCGCCCATGCAAGGATGTGGTTTTCGCCCGGGATTACCGGTGTGGACGCGGTGGGCTGTATGCGCCTTTTTCGCCGTTCAGGGAATGGGGATGTGGGCCCAAGGCACCGTGAAGGGCTTTGTACGCTCTGCAGAGGATGGCAGTCCTGTCCTCTTTGCTGCAGTGGTGTTGGAGGGCACCACATATGGGGTTTCCACCGATATCGAGGGATACTACAGCCTGTCCAAAATCCCCGTAGGCGTCTACAGCCTGTTGGTGTCCAGCGTGGAATTCAAGCCCTACCGCACGGAAGTCGAAGTGCTGGAGGACCGCGTGGTTACGCGCAACATCTCTTTGGAGGCGGGGTTGATCGAGCTCGAAAGTGCGGTGATTTCGACTGAGCGCGGGGAGCAATTGAACACCGTCCGCATGTCAGTGGAGTCCATTCAACCCGCTGATATCAAGCGTATTCCGAGCCTTGGAGGAACCCCTGATCTCGTGCAGGTACTCCAGACATTGCCAGGGTTCGTCTCCACCGGCGACCAAGGCGGACAATTGTACATCCGGGGCGGCTCTCCCGTCCAAAACAAAGTGCTGCTCGATGGCATGATCATCTACAATGCCTTCCACAGCATTGGCCTGTTCAGTGTGTTTGACACGGACATCATTTCCAATGCCGACATCTTCACAGGGGGGTTCAGCGGGCGATATGGCGGCCGGATCAGCTCGATCATGGACATCTCCACGCGGGCAGGCAGCTTGGCGGGACTCAGTGGCCGCATCGGGGCCAGTCCGTTTGGGAGCAAATTGTTGGTTGAGGGGCCCATTGGAAAGCGCAATGAGCGCGGCGGTGGCACGTCGTTTTTGCTCTCGGGAAAGCGGAGCTACCTCGAGCAGAGCTCAAAACTGCTGTACGGTTACATCGATGAGGACGGCTTGCCGTTCAATTTTACCGACCTCTACGGCAAGTTGACTTTTGCGGGTGGTGCGGGCAGCAGGCTGAGTTTATTCGGCTTTTCGTTCAACGACGACGTGAGCTACCAGGCATTGAGCAACCTCGATTGGTCCAATGTTGGTGGAGGGGGCCAATTCATCGTCGTGCCTTCGGGCAGCGCGGTGCTGATCAAGGGCAACTTTGCCAGCTCTCGCTACAGGATTGACTTGAAGGAAGATGGATTGGCCGACCGGTTCAGCCAGGTCAATGGATTCAATTTCGGGTTGAACTTCAAGTACGTGCTGGGTGACGATGAGGCCCGGTATGGCATACAGGCCGTGGGGTTGCGCACAGACTTCAGGACCTTCAACGCATTGGGCGTGAGGGTGGAGCAAACCGAAAACACCACCGAGCTTGCAGGATACTTCGATTTTAAGCGCCAGCGGGGACGTTGGATTGTCAACCCTTCGTTGAGGATCCAGTACTACAGCTCCTTGGCCAAGTTCAGTCCAGAACCACGCTTGGGCGTCAAGTTCAAAGCATCCGATCGGTTGCGTCTGAAAGCGGCGGGCGGGCTGTACAGTCAAAACCTCATTTCGGCCAATTCGGACCGCGATGTGGTCAACCTGTTCTACGGCTTCTTGGCAGGGCCATCCAACCTGCAGGATGAACTGATCGGTCCAGACGGAGAAATCCAGGAGGTCACGCACAGTTTGCAGACCGCGGCCCACGCGGTGGGGGGATTCGAATTTGACCTCACAGAGCGGATCAACATCAATGTAGAAGCCTACACCAAGTGGTTCACGCAATTGACGAATTCGAACCGCAACAAGTTGTTCCCCGACACCTATGCGTTTGCTTCGGTACCGGAGAGCCAGCGCAAGGACTTCATCGTGGAGACGGGCCGCGCAGAAGGTGTGGACTTCGTGCTCAAGTATGAGGACAAGCTCAATTACTTCTGGTTGGTCTACTCCTTGGGCAACGTAGACCGTTGGGACGGTTACCGTTGGTATGACCCTGTATTTGACCGCCGGCACAACATCAACATGTTGGCTTCTCGCAAGGTGGGGGCCAAGTCCAAAACGGAAGTCTCCGCGCGGTGGAACCTGGGGTCGGGTCTGCCTTTCACGCAAACGCAAGGGTACTATCAGCCCGTGGGCATTTCGGATGGGATAGACGACAACTACGTCAACGGCAATCCAGTGGAGCTGGGCATTGTGTATGCCGACCTGAATGCGGGACGTTTGCCGGTGTATCACCGCCTCGACATCAGCGTGAAGCGCAGTTGGAAACTGGGCGAGCGGATTGAACTCGATGCCAATGCATCGGTGACCAATGTTTATTCCCGGGCCAACATTTTCTACATCAACCGCGTCACGGGAGAGCGGGTAGACCAGCTGCCCTTCCTGCCGGCGGTGGGGGTGGACATGAAGTTCTGAGGCCTCAGGCCATCAGCGCGCGCGCTTGGGCACGTGCTGCATCTCCTATGACCTCGCCGCTGAGCATGGCCGCGAGTTCTTCTATGCGCCCTTCGGCATCCAGCCGCGTCATGCCTGTGTGCGCGCGTCCGTCTCTATCTTCCTTGAACACCCGCATGTGGTGGTCGGCTTTGCCCGCCACCTGTGGCAGGTGGCTGATGGTGATGACCTGTGCGCCCTTGGAAATGGCAGCAATCAAGTCGGCCATCCGCGCGGCGACATCGCCACTGACCCCGGCATCGATTTCATCAAGGATGAGTGTGGGGACTTCCAGGAATTCGGTCAAGGCGGCCTTGAGGGAGAGCATGACCCGGCTTCTTTCCCCACCTGAGGCCACCTTGGTCAAAGGCTGCATCGGTTGTCCGGGATTGGCGCTAAACACGAGTGAGGCCCGCTCCGGACCGGATGCCTCGGGGGCTTGTGTCGCGGTCCAGTCAAAAGCGATGTCTGCGGCCGGGAGTTTCAGGTGCTTGAGGTGGTCGAGAATGGCTGTGCACAGCGCAGTGCCACTGTCTCTTCGCGCCACTTGAAGCTGGGATCCCGCCTCGTCTAACTGGTTTCGCAAGCGGTCGACCTCCGCGCTGAGTTTGGAGAGTTTGTCCGTGCGGTCTCGGGCATGCTCCAGTTGTTCCTGCATGGCCTTGTACTTGTCGGCAAGGGTGTCGAGATCTGCTGCCCTGTGCTTGTCGAGCAGCCTGTTGATCATGTCCTTGTCGGCTTCGGCTTTGGCCAGTGCTGCGGGGTCGAGGTCTACGGCTTCGGCCGCTGATTGTGCTTCTTGCGCAGCATCGTCCAGTTCTATGCGCGATGAGTGAATGCGGTCCAACAACGCGCCGGCAGCGGGGTGCAGGCCGGCGACCCTGCCCAAGGCCTGTTCGATGCTGCTCAGCTGGCCGATGATGTCTCCGTCTTCTCCTTGGAGCGCAGCGTGGACCGCTTCCAGGGCATGGCGTATTTCGTGGGCGTGAGAAAGTTGGTTCAACCGGGCGTCCAGATCGCGCAATGCGGGGTCTGCAAAGTCAAGTTCAGCGAGCTCCTGAATTTGAAAACGCAGGTACCCTTCGTCTGCTTCGGGCAGCCCGTCCATGGCCGAAAGCCGCGTCTGTGCGCGCTTCGCTTCAGCCCAAGCGGTGTATTTCTCGCGCCAATCCTGCGCCAGTTGACCCGCTTCGGACGAGTAGCTGTCTATGGCGTGTAAGAGTCCCTCTGAGGCGTGCAGCCGCTGGCCGTCCTGCTGACCGTGAAGGTCGACGAGCAAGGGGGCCAGTGCTTTGAGGCGGTGCAGTTTGACGGGTTCGTCGTTGATGTAGGCACGCGAGCGTCCTCCGGG
>Ga0115567_10002875_pt1 | contig 17115 bp, 16 predicted proteins | sample COGITO_mtgs_1204_2_FD_88679 | JGI IMG/M metagenome (GOLD analysis project Ga0115567, IMG submission 88679) | Pelagic marine microbial communities from North Sea - COGITO_mtgs_120412 | ecosystem: Environmental > Aquatic > Marine > Epipelagic | place: Germany:Helgoland, sampling site Kabeltonne... | reverse complement strand
GCCGCGGTCGAGCACCGCGTCTATCTCAGCCCGCGCCTCCGAATCATTCAATCGTTCCTCGTCGAACATCCTTGCGTAACCCTCAATTTCTTCTGTCACCTCTGCGCCGCGTGATATCAAGTCCTCGAGCAGCGAGGACCGGTGGTTCAGAATCGCGATGCTGAGCACCGGCCGACCACTCGCATCCCGCGCCTCCACATCTGCCCCATACTCATCCAGCAGCGCAAGCACTACTTCTTTTTGTCCCTTCCGCGCTGCTTCCATCAGCGGTGTCTTCCCGCCAGCGTCTCGCCCCTCCACATGCGCCCCCGCGCCAATTAGCAGCTTCACCACCTCAAGGTGCCCCCGCCGGCACGCAAGATGCAGTGCGCTCTTTCCACCCGCCTCACCGCCTAGCCGCGCTTCCAGCAGCCCCTGCTCCCGCTCGCCCGGGGTCGTGCCCTCCCTCTGCCGCCCATTTGCCAGCACAATGTCCTCCTCCCCTGTCCGCTCAGCCTCCACGCCGTCTGCGCCACGGGCGGCAAGGAGCAGGGTCGTAACCGTCTCGACATCACCCGCGTGAGCTGCAAGCAGCAGCTCCCGCGCAGCATCGGCGTTGCCAGAGAGAGCACTAGCCTCTCGCAAGCATGGCAAGAGTAGGGTCTTGGAATCAACGTCCAAAGGGAGCTCTGTCGACGTTTCTTCTCCCCACTCGTCGGGCATAGGCTCGCCTGCCGCATCCATTCGCATAAGCTCGCGAATCTGCTCCAGCGTCTCTCGGTCGCGCCCCATCAGCGCTCGCAGCGTCGGCTCGTGCTCGCGCGAGTACTCCTCCGCGTTCCAATGACGAGCTTCCTGCAGCACCTCCTCTTCCTTCAACGTTGTCCATTCGCCGTTGGCGTAGTACGTGCTGGTATAGTAGCTTGGAAGTCCGGTTTCTGCCTCTGCGTCCTCCTCTTCCTCCTGCACGATTCGACACACATTCATGTATCGCAAAATAGGACCTCACTGAACTGATCCAACAAACAATGTAAGAAGACAACTGTGGGGGCAAGAATCTTCAAGGCAATTACACAAGGCAATGAGCAAGGCACTTGCGATAATGTGCGAAGTCTCACATTAGGGTCCCTGCGTACCTGCACTCCCGCCGTGCCTTGCGGGCCAACATCAAGTGGAGCCTCCCCCTCGCGTGCAACCCATCCGAGACCCCCACTCTGCTCCCGCATTTCCCGCTCCTGCGCTTCTGTGAGTCTCCCAGCCCCCACACCACGGCCGCGTCCCCTACCCCTTCCCGCGCCCCGACCCCGGCCCCGGCCCGTGTTTCCTTGCCGAGAAATACCCGTGCGGCCTCTCGCTGTGCGTCTGTACCCTCGCATTGCGGCACTGTCGTCATCGTCGTCTGCGATTGGGACGGAATCATCAACATCCGCACCTCCCCGGAGGTGCATCCACCCACCGTCGATCTTTCCACTTGTGGATCCCTTAAAGCACACGTCGCAGAACAATCTCTGCCTTTGGCAGTCCTGTGGTATCAAAGAGTGCACATTTGCAGAGGGTGCAGTGCCATCATTGCCCCGCTGCTGAAGCAGATGAGACTCGAAGGGAGCGAAAAGATGCAGTATGAACCAGAGTGATAGTAAGGCGCGATGAAGGAGAAGCCCATGCCTCTCGATCATGTTCGTCGCTACCTGTAGCGAACGACGCGCCCATAGATCCGCTGCATCGTTCCGGTTTTCTCCCTTTTTGTGTAAAACGTCTAGCCTCAGCGATAAAATTTCCGGTGACGAGACGGTACGGTGGGACTTGGGGGTGGGAAGCGGGAGGGCGTAGGAGGTAGATACAGTGGGACGATGCAGGGTGGCAATGACGGTGGAGGGCTTACTGAGGGGATTGCGGCGCTGAATTTGACCATGTCAAGCATCGCCTCCCCAGAGAGGCCCCTTGTCAAGCCGCTGGCAAGTCCCCGTATCCCGTCGTTGCATGAGCGAGTGGCACACAGTTGCAGCGTTGTTCCCACCACCTTGTTTACCAGAGCAAGAAGAAAGGGGGCACCAGAGCCCCGGCATTTCTCGTTCGCGGCATTCCAGGCTGCTGTAGCCCACGTTTCAACCGGCGTGGTGTCTCCAGGTGTCGCCGGAGGTGAGCCGCGAATCGCTCACCAACGCGGTACCAGAACTGCCCGCGGTTGAAATCAGCAAGATTCCGGAGGATGGTCCGAATGTTCAGCTCTCTACGATGGTGGTGGACGTTGATGGCTGGCCTGCGAGCCTGTTGTTCGAGCAGGAGTCATGGGCGCTGCATGCCCCTGAGCTGGAGGCACACAACTGCAAGCCGGGCATGCGCGTCATTATCGCGAAGGCCGAGACCCATGGACCCAAGACGACGCCACACACTACATATGTCATGCACATCAAGACTGCTTTCTCCATACGCGGCATTTCGCGCAGGTTTGCGCCGCGCACCCCAAAAATCGCGGGGGCGCGGACGAAGGACCCTGACGAGCGTGGCTGACTTTGAAGAAACTGTGAATGCAGGTACTCGGACTTCAAGTCTCTGGATCGAGCGCTACGGGCAGTGAAGCGATCGGCGCCTGCGCTCCCGCGCAAAAAGACCTTCGGGAAAATGTCTCCCAAATTCATTACGGAACGCAAGCGGCAGCTGCAGTTGTACCTCGACGCGCTCCTCGGGGACCCGACCTGCGCGGCGTCGGAGCCATTCAAGATGTTTCTGGGGGCAGAGAGCCACGCGGCGGAGATGGATATTCTTGCTAAGGCGGCAATTCGGGCTGCAGACCCGCTGGAAGGGCAGGCTCCTGTGCTTAACCAGTGGCGCGGCGCGGACGCCGCAAGCTTGGCTGGCGTGGAACAGGCCGCCGAGCAGGCACACTCCGCGCGCAACCTCCCGCGCGAGGCGCGCGCGCGGAGCCAGCTGGCAGTCATGTACAGCAACTCGGGAGTCAAGGACAAGGCGCTGGAGGCTGCACGGGTGGCGTACACGTGCTGTCGGCAGGTCCAGGAGGGGCGGGGGGCTCTCGCCGCGGGCACTCTCGCGTGCTGCCTCACCTGGGCAAGCATTCATGCAGCCTTCGGAGAGTACATGCTCGCTCACACGCGTCTTCGCGAGGCAGAGGGCCTCGCCCGCGGGGGCGCCGCCCCTGCTGCGCTGGGGCTTTGTCTTCGCATGCGCGCCTTGGTGCACCACGCCCAGGGGCGCCCGCGGGAAGCAGCAGAGGCAGCGGTGGCGGCGCTACCATTACTTCTTGAGGGAGGAGACTTTCGCACGCTTGCACTGATGCAGCACGGGCTGGGGCTGGTGCTGCTCGGGGCTGGGGAGATGCGGCAGGCGGTCGAGGTGCTTGAGAGCGCGCTCTTGTTCCGGCGGAGGTCCCGTGACAAGCTCGGCCTCGCCGAAACACTCGCGGCACTCGGAGAGACGTTTGCACGGATTGGATACCAGCTGCACGCCATGGACTACTTTGCACAGGCGCTAGCGCTGAGCCAAGAGGTTGGCGATGCTGCGGGCGAGTCTATCTGCCTCCGCTCGCTGGGGCGCGTGCACCACCTGCACGGCGACCACTCGGAGGCGCTCGCGTCCTACGATCGTGCTTTGACGCTGTTGATTCGCCTCGATGACCTCATTGGGCAGTCAGAGTGCCACGAAGGGGTGGCTGGGATTCATCTTGACCTTGGCGACGCACGCATGGCAATCGTGCACCTCAAGGAGGCCCGCTCGCTCCTCAGCGGGCCAGGAGATCCCCACCGTGTGCCCTCTTCGGGCAACGCTGGGGCTTCCCGTGACCAAGACGGGGAGCACGAATACCCCAACAGCGCGAGCAGCGGCGAGGAAGAGGAGCTCAGCAAGGAGATGGGCGAAAATCGTGCGAACCAGGGTGGCTCGGCTGCGGGCACAGAGAACCCCCGACAGGGACAGGGCGAGCGAGAAGATCTTCACCGCCGGCTGCAAGAGAAACTTGAGGCGGCGCGAAAGCTGCAGGCGGAGACATTGAACGCCTACGATGAATACGACAGAGCGCTGCGACAAGGGCCGGTTGGAGAGGTAAGGGGTGCTGATAGCGGGGGCGACGGGCTGGCCGTCCCGCTTCCAGGGGGACTTGCGAGTGTTGGCGTAGGGGAGAGCGCTGCGGGGAAGGGAAAGAGTCCACGGTTTCCGATCAAGTTCAAGCTCAAGATGCCTGGGCAAGACTTTGCCTCACATCTCAAGTTTCTGCAGTCTTGGAGCCAGCACAAGCGCTACTACACGGGCGGTGCCGCTGGCGCTGACGAGCCCGACGACGAGTCCTAGTGGCCCTCGGAAAATGTCTGCTGCGGCGGGCAGTGTGAGGGAGCGCGGGATGAAAGGGCACATTTCAAGACATTAGGTTTTGCGAGTGCGCTATTTCAATGTGTTTTGAGCGTCAACAAAGAGCCTTGCATGATCGAAGTGTACCAGGACCCTTTCAGCTGCTACTGGCCGCATGATGATTTGCCAGTGCTAGGCTATGTCAGCACTCGCTCTACTTGTGCTGCACGCTACCTACCTAGCTGGAACAGCTGATCTGCTATTGTCTTCGTGACGGTTGTCTTCGTGAACGAGACCCATATAGCCTTGCATCGCCCTGCATCACCTTGCAAGCGGTGGACTAGCTCTCGGGTGACGACGCAGCTGCCGGTGCAGCTGCTGGCGGCGAATCCGTCTTGAGGTTTTTGATTGTTTTGATGACTTCAGCGCAGTCCTCGCTGCCCGGAGCGCGCTAATGAGCATTCCAAACAAAGGGGGCGCCGAGAGCACAAGCGGGCTGCGGGTCCGACCTTGATTTGTCATCACAGTCGCAATAATTGTGGTCGAAGTTGGAAATAAATTGGATAAGCTTTTCCTGTTGGAGCGCAATGCCATCCCCCGGATACCGTAAGGAGGTGCCAAGGGGTTGGCAATGCTTCATGGTGCAAGGCCTCGTGTTGGCGCACCGTGAGGTTGAGCTGAACGGGGAAACGAGGGATACAGAATGTGCCGGGGCAGCAAGCACGCCCTCTGTGCACGACAAAGAAATTGGGCAACACCTTGTTCTTGGCCAGGATGCCTGTGATGGTCGCCTTCTTCTGTGGGTTCTGGACGAAAACCTGCCGCCGCTCCCGCAGGTTTACTAACCACTTTTCGCATGCTAGCAGCCATCTGGCGCTGGGTGGTGCGTGGCGGATCACCTTGAACACATGAAATGCATCGAAGCAAATTGATTTGCGCTTGTCTTTCAAGAGATTCATCATGACCTGCGAACTCACAAAGAATGAGGAAAACCTCCCCTTTGCAGCAATTTCTCCACGCCTTGCCAGTAAAGCACCGCGGTGCCTAGCGGAACCAGGCGAGATGACGTGGTGCGGCACAGGGCGGGCCGGTGAGGCTTGAGCTGCTCCCTCTCTCTGATTCAGAGGTACGGACCTTGAGTTTCTCGGGGTCTTCGATGTACTTGGTCATCACCTGCTCGTCAGCACCCCGCACCGCCGCGCCCGTCAGAGCCGTTTCTAATCGGCACCGCAAAGAGGGACGGTGCCTTTTGATTTTCACGAGCCATGAGAAGCTCGCAAAGAAGACGGAGCGACTGCCGCTTGGTCGCGTAGTTTTCTGACTTGAGCAGTCCCTCATAGGACCGAAAGAAATCGTCGAATTTTCTCTCCAGGAAATCCGCAACAAGAGCCTGAACCTCAAATTGATTCAGCCTTTCGCGCGCACCCTCAATCACACACCTTTCTGCACCGCACGGTTTCGTGGTAGACCTTGTGCACGAGGAGTAGGTCTCGGAGGGAAGCAAAGGCGTCGGACGCGACATCGAACTCGTCGCCGCGCACATGAGTTTGCAGCAGCTCAAAAACACCTTTCCCATCCTCCCACTCAAGAACCACCCGCGCCAGATCCTCGTGCTGCACGCAGTCGCGCAGTATCTATCCAAGTGATGCAAAAGTCAACCACGTGCACACATTCGTGCGCGGTGCGCTACAGCGGGGTTGGGGGCGAGAGGGGCCCGGAGTCGACGCGCCTGCCCACACGAAGCGGAGGGGGCGTCAGCGCCACAGAGCGATTCGTAACCGCGGATGAGATCTGTCAGCATGCTTGGATTATTCTTGAGGTAGATGGCCGAGAAGCCTTCTTCTGCAGTAGCAAATCGCTTCAGCAGTTGCCGAAATATCAGCGAGATTGTCTTGCGTCCCTCGAAGTCGATGAGCTCGATGTTCTGCACAAGATCCTTCATCACCCCTGTGTCCGCCACCAGCTGTGACAGCTCCTGTAGCTGCGCTTTATCCTTACCATCATCTTCTTCTTCGAGTCCTCGCACATCAACCAGTCTCCGCAAGTCTTCCAAGCACTGTGTCAGATCCTCGTGCTGCTGCCGGAGGTGCGCCCACACGTCAGGAGCACCAGGGGCGCGCATTCCAAGACATTCGGACTAGGTAGGCCAATCAAAACCTCACTGCTTCCATTCAGGGAGCTGTAGGGAGAACCTCTTTCATCGCCGGACCCCAGGGGTCTTCGTTGTTGTCGCGCTTGCTTGCAAGCGTTCGCACTGATCGCCACACAAGTTCGACATTCTCTTTGGTTGTGCGCTGTTTTTTGCCCATGCCACCCCACAGAGTCTGCACCGACGTCGATACACCAGCGATTATCGACGTCATTTTTGCTCCCCCTTCTGATGCGTTTGAAGCTGTAAGACCACGATGCGGGACTGTACTGGACTAACTGCAGGCCAAGAGCGCTCCGCCACGCTCCTTCAGAGCCGTTCTCACTACACCGCCTGAGATCCAGTATAGGTCACTCTAATCACGCGACCGGCATAGCGGTGAAATCGCGCCGCTGTCTCTGCGCGCAGACGTCCGCGCAGGGCGACGTCTTCACTCAAAAACCGGAAGGAATTGGAGCCTTTTTAAAAGGTTCTGGAACGTGAGAGTGCACAAACGTGAGGGTGCTGCGATGCGGGGGCGCCTGCTCCTCACTCTTCTTTGTTCGCTCTGGGCGGTAGCGCTGCAAAACTCAACGTCAGTCGTTCCTGCTTTTGTGATTGCTTGGCCGGCTGCAGCATCCACAAATGAAGCCTTGACAACTTTCCTTGTCCACGGCACGGAGGCAGCGGGGATCGGCAACGGACGGCAGGTCGTGGTGGAGGCATTTTTGCGGCGTGTTACCGTTCCCGAAAGCACGTGTGAGGTCAAAAGCAAGAGAGGGGCAGAGAAGGCTTCTCGTTCCCTTATATTCCTGGTCGCGCTGCGCGATGCCTCAGAGCTGGCCAAGCTGAAGGCCGCTGCCCTCCAGGCCAACACGACGCTTGCTAACAAGTGCATCTCATGGACTTCGGATGTTGAAAAGCTAGCAGCTGTGAGCGTGAATGATCTTGGCACCGCAATACCGTTTTTGCCGCCCTACAAGAAGAGTGTGCGGCGTGACGACAACGATGAAGACAGTGAGGAAGGGGTCGTTGCCCACGGCATGGAGATCGGACCGCAGTTGCTGATGGACGCCGGGGCAGCTGCAATGGTGAAGGGCGATTCTGCTGCAGCAGAGCGCCTAATGAAGCGCACGTGCGAGTTGCTGCCCAAGAGTGCGCTAGCACGCACACGGCTGGCAATGCTCTACGGCGCAGGAGGGCGCCCAGAGGAGATGATGGAAACATTGGAAGAAGCTGTGGCGCTCGACCCACGCGATCTGCTCACACGCGACCGTCTTGCTGCCGAGCTCTTCAGTCGAGGAAGGCTGCACGACGCACTCAAGCATGCGCTGGAGGCGCAGCGCGTACGGCCGACGGGGGCTGCGCAGATGGTGGCGGTGGCACGTATCCGGCAGGCACTGGGAGAGACGTACGAAGCTTGGCGCGGGTTCAACGCAAGTGTGTGGCAGCTCGGACAGGCACCAGCATTCAAGGGGGTGGTACGCGGGGACCGCGAGGACCTGGTGACGCAGGCCCGCGCCTTTGCAGGCCTCGGACACGTCGCGGCCGAGCGACACGCCGACCCCGCCACGGCTCTCGCCTGGCTCTCCCGCGCCATTGGCCTTCACCCCTTTCAGCCGGATCACCACCGCGCTGTCGTGCAGCTTCTTCTCCGTCGTCGGGTCTTCCCTTCTCTAGATCTCATCCACATCCACACTAAAGGCCTCCCCTCCTCTTGATCTCGTCCGCACTGAACTCACCTCTTGTGGGGCCCCCGCTCCTTCGCCCTCCCACACTCTACGCTTCCATCGCTTTGTCTCACTTGCTGTGCTCCGGGTGGGACTGCAGAATGACGGAGACCTGGCGCGCGCGCTGGAAGCACTGGAGACAGCCGCGCGTCTGACCAGAGAACCAAGAGGGACTTCAGCAGACCCCTTGGCGCTGCTCGCAAATCTCACGCTAGGCCGTATAGATCAAGCGAGCGCCAGAGCACGTGCGAGCGAGATTCAGGACGCGATTTTAATGCGTCTGCAGGGCACTGCGTCTGAGGAATGCTCGGATAGCGAGCTTCCGCCACTGTGGCTTGGACGTGCAATCGGTCTCTCCTCTGATGCGCTCGAGCAACTCACTGCCGCCCTCGGCCGTCGCGCTCAACGACTCGCTCGCTCAGCCCCGCCACTCCTCACTTCTGCAGGTCTCCTAAACCACCCCGCCTGACCAACGTTGAAGTTGTCGAGAGTGGAGTCTCTCGTGTCTGGGCTAGTGCCGCCTGAACCGGGGACGACAGCTGCAGGACGCCACTGACACTTGCGACGCGAAACGCAGCGATGGCGCGAAAATGGTCGCGCAGCGTCGGCGGCAACATGAAGGGGCCTATCACAATCGGATACCTCGGTACGCGGCATGACTCGTCCCCGGCGGGGAGCGCGCTCCTCCAGATGCTCCAAGCACACGCCAATTCGAGTTTGCAAGCGCACGCAGTCCTCCTCTCTCTGGTTCCAGCCGAGGCAGGGGACGAAACTTCGAAGGCGCTGCGCAGATTGGCGAAGCTACACGTGGGCATGTATGAGCAGGATGCGCATGCCCGCGCGTCAAGCATCAATCGCGCTGGCATCCACGTCCTCGTGGTGCACGACGTCGAGCACCCCGGGACACGCGCACTTCTGGCGCTCGCTCCTGCTCCAATGCAAATTGCACTGCTCCACGCAAACCAAGACCCACCCGGCCCATTCCCTGGTTTCCCCCCTACATGGCCACTCCCGAGCCCATAGACCAACTTCCGCCTGGCAACAGGGAGTCACGAGCTCTGGTTGCGCTGAAGCCGTGGCGGTGTGTGGTCGATGGCAGGATTGGTGGGTGACTGGCACCAGCTGTCGGGAGTCGTTGCTGATCGGATTGCAGTGCCCCCAGAGATGGCTGGGGCGTTCCCCGACGCTCTCTGGCTCCTCCCGTTCCGGCCCAGAACTTTCCTTCCCGGCCATTGTCTCCCTTCTGGCACCCAGCCCCAGCTCGCGAGGACTGAGGACAGGGCAAGAAACGATCCCGCACTGCTCGTGCACCTGGCCACCAGGAACGGGGTCGTGTGGCCAGCGGACTTGAAGCTGTGGGTCAAGCTCATGGGCAAGCTCCCAAGCAGCTCCGTCATCGCTCTCGCTTGCCTCCCCGGTACCCGCGCTCTGATCCCCCCCTTTGATGCCGCTCTCTCCCAAACATGTTCTGATCCTCTAACCTCGCGTGTGGGTGGCAGCGGAGAGCGAGGAGGGTTTAAGGCTGCTGTGGGCAAAGCAAGGAGGGCGACAGGCTGCACTGCGCTTCGGCAACCTCACCTCCGTTGCGCCAGACAACGCGACCCTCTTTCTCGACACCACGGCTGCATCCTCTGCTTTCGAGACGGCCATCTCTCTATGCTCGGGGGCCCCAACGGTGCTTTCAATTCCCAACCGCGCCGACCCGGGTGAAATGCGCGGGCCCAACGCATCGATGACCCTCACAACATCATGGCCTGCAACAGGTCATGATTCCCGGTGCATCAGCACACTCTCGAGCCGGCACATCGATGCTGCTGCCCCCGACAGCACCCTCGTGGCTCGCCTCGACCCTCGCCCGGACGCCGGCCGACTTCATAAACGTGTCCTTCCCGCGCCAGATACACTGTGCGCTGTTGCGCGGCGCGGCGCTCTGCCTTGACGGACAGTGTTTGGTTGCAGGTGGCAAGACGCCTCGCGGGCACGAGGAGGGGAGGACGCGTGCTGGAGAAGCTCCGTGAGGATGCGGGAGAATACGTCACGGAGGCTTCCTCAACTACGAGGGCGGAGGCAGAAAACCTTGTTGCCGCACTCGTGCGAATTTCGCGAAATGCGCTCGACGCCGCGCATGCGGACGCGAACCTTCATCCATCCACCACCCGCCGCATCAACATCGTTCATGCAAGCCAAGTGTAGTGTAGTTTCTTGCTCTTTGGCCCTGCTGTGAGCGAGCTGGGCACTTGCAAGTGTCGGCGAAAATGTAAATTTGTGGTGTCGGATGCACCGAGTACCAGTCAGATAGCAATGCAATTCATTTGCAGGTGAAACTTCAGCTGCACAACGCAAGCAGCAGTAGATGTAATCGAATAGCGTGGTACCCGCATGGCTCACACACTAGAAAACTGCCTCAGGGCCGAAGCACGCAACACAGCCACTAACGGCGAGCTCGTTATGGCCACCAAAATGATGTCACGTCCTACAAATCACGGACGTGACCAACAGTGACGATCCGCTGAGGGAAAAGACATTCCGAGGTTGACGAAGAGAGCAAGGGGTAGCAGGAACGGGATGGCGTGATACCTGTCCCGCACGGGAACGATGGAGCGTATCAAGGGTATCACGCAAGATGATCTCCGACGACTGCTACATCTACCTGAGAAGGTTCGACCCCCGCACATCAAACGCCATGAAGGTCGCAAGGATCAGTCCCCACGTCACAGGCAGGGGGACGTAGGAACCGCCCCCTGCACCGCACCGCTGCCATCCCGCATGCCTCAACCTACACGCTCCCTGGCTGATTGGCATGTCCGTAAATGATTCTTTGATTAGACCCATGCAGAACACTTTCTGCGAGCCGTGCACGCAGCGATGGCCTCGAAGCGGCGCCGCTTCGTTTGTCGGGCGAATCCGCTGCTTGAATTGCGCGCTCACAGTGCGTGGCCGTCCCGCAGGATGTCGCGAAAGAACTGGGAGTATGTCTTACATCGCTTAAGAAGGCGTGCCGCGTGCACGGCATTTTGCGGTGCCTGTCCTGCCCAGCGTTCTTCCGGAGAGCTGTTCCTTGGCGCAAACTTGATGCAACGCAAGCAAGCAAGTTTTGACAACCTGTCTGGAAATACAGCACCCCAGAGATACAGAACTGAGTTCAATCCCCTCAAAATGTTGTTGCGCCTGTCGCCTGGTCATGAGTCTCAGGTGCAGCTGTGGAAAGGGTCGTGACTATATTTGCCGCTGCAGATGGCCGTATCGACGGGTGAGATCGGTTGACAAGCGAATTCAGAAGGTTCAGGAGGTCATCGCTTCAGGACCTTCCTCCGAGGACGAGCGTGTGTCTCTCGAGGTGCCATATTGCGCCCCCTTACACCAAGAAAATCATATGAATCGCTCCCTTTGTTGCAGCGCATCCAGCACAGAGACTGAGGCTTCGAGCATGCAGAGGAAGCTAGCTGCGCTACGGGAAGAGCGGGAGCAATTGCCGTACGCAACGTCACGCAGAACTTCAGTCGCGGGTCAGGAAAAAGAAGCTGACTCTTCCGACTCAGATTCCTCCATCGATTCTTCCTCCCGCTCCCGAAACAGGTCCTGCCGCGGCCCTGCCTCACTTATCCTCTCGGTATGGCGAGGCACTGTCACCAATTTGGCTCGTCATCCACTGATGGGCGGATGGTTTGGTGCAGCACTGATGTGGGTAGCCCAAGGCTGCCACTAGGCATGAAGGAAGGTCCGCCTCACGATGCGTTTTCAAAGCCCTCCATCGCCGCTCGGGCAACGCTAGCGCAACATCCAACCATGTCCGATGGCCACAGCCGCGAGGTTGGATCGGATTCAAAAAGAACACCTCTACATGTGGTGAAACTACCTGGGTGGGGGAGTGCGGGTCGGCCTGGAGAATCAACCAAGCTCGAGCTGGCGCTGCCGCAAGACCTGGCAACTCAGATTTCAAGTGGCAAGCTTGCGTGCCTCATCGTCCAGGCGCCCGGGAAGCAGCCAGAGCTGCATGTTGTTCCCGCCAATACTGTTGCTGCAGCTGCACCTGTTCCAGCCGGGGTCAAGCGGGAGGTTGCTCAGGCGACGGCGCGGGAAGACCCTACTGAGGACGACTCGACCGAGTCTGGGGAGGAGAAGTCGACTGCAATCGAGGTGGACCTCGACCTCTTTCTCAAGGCGGCTGATGCCGAGGTGCCTCCGTCTGCCGATGATCTCGGAGCCTGCACGCATCATCACTCCCCTCACAAGGCGGGTCCGCGTGCGCCTGCTGCTACGACATCGAGCCATGTGACCGAGACAAACATCGAGAGGATGGACTGCGGTGACGTGGACTGTCTTGGGTTTCAAGTCAGCACGAGCGGCCTCAGTCTCGACTGTGCGATGGGAGATCTTGATTCGGATGACATGGTGACGCTGCATGCGGCGTCGCTAGCAGCTGGTTCGCCGGGTTCGCCACATGGAAATCTCCTTTCGCTCTCAGGATTCTACCCCTCATCGGGCGGAGGCCCGATACGCAGCGCATCAGCAGCGTGTCCTCTTCAGCCAGATCGGTCCCCATCTTCGTCATGCGGCTACCATGGCAGCCCATGGAAGAATATGACGGGGACTACGTCTGATGGTGGCAGCAGCAGCGCCAAGCCTTTCGGTTGGGAGAACCTCCTACCTTCCGACCACGATATTATTCGTGCCCTTGCCGCTGTCTCACCGTAGCAGCATGCCGCACACGTGTGCACCGAAGGGCAAACCGCCCTCTAGGTTTCCATTCGTTGTTTCCACGCTGGAATCCAAGGCCGCGTGGCATCTGGTATATCTTTACTTGTTACGTTTGAAAGCCTACGATTCAAGGCTGTGTTTCTGCTGGCTTCAAGCTGCAGCACCTGCGACCTGCATCCCTGCAACTTTCCATGATCGTGAGCCTTGTCCTGATGGACGGGCAGTTCGTGCGGTGGCACGGTAGCGGATTAGGTAAGGGAGAGCCGTGGCAGCGTAGTCGAAAGAGGGGTCCAGCTGTCGAATGAGACCCTCAGAAACCGACATGGTCGTGATCGAAAGTGCCACATCGCCCCTGAGCGAAACCCCTGCCCTCTGTGCCGCAAGAAGCACAGAGCCGACCACTGCGCCCATGTTGTTGACTGCCTTCGAATTCGAGCGTTTCCCCGCGGCAATGGCGTCGGCGACTTCGTGATGGAGGCGCGCGCAGTCAACCGGGCGCTTGGATGTGTTCAAGTGCAGCAGCTGAGCAGTCGTCCCTTCTGAGTTTCCTGTTGAGAGCGCATGCAACAGCATACCAAATGGCGACGTGGAATCCTGTTCCAGTGCAGTTGTGAGGCCCGCGTCCAACACGAACACGCGGTGATCGTTGGGCGCGCGCGAATACAGAAGGTTCCCTGCATGTAGGTCGCCATGCACATGATTGTCGCGCAGATACATTTTTGCTGTCATGTCAAAGATGCGATGCGCAAGCGCTGTCCGCTTTTCTCTCGAAACCTCTGACGTTGCCAACTCAGCGTCGGACTCAGAGTGTATCTCTGTGAAGTCTGCGCCTTGCACGCGCGCCAGAAGTCCGTCGAGCGTTTCACCTTCGAGCCATGACTCGACAAGCACACCAGAGGCAGCCAGCACCACCTCGGGGAATACTACACCATCGTCTTCGGCAAAGTTTTGGGAAAAGCGAGCAAGATTTCGCGCTTCCCATCGAAGGTCGAGCTGATGACGCATTGCTCTGTCGGCTTCCACTCTGTCGAACGGGATCTGGATATCGGGGCCACCAAGCGCCACGACGACGTTATTGATAGACGCGAAGGAGCGGAAGAGAATCTCGAGATCGACAAAGGTCGTGTCCAGCACGCCGGGGTGTACCACCTTGACGGCAACCTCGCGGACGGGTAACCCCGCGAGTCCGCGCTCTTCGAGGAAGGAATCGCGCAAGATGGCGCGGTGAACCTGTGCCACTGAGCCCGAAGCACATGGCTCTGGATCGAAAACGCAGAACACTTCCTCCAGCTCGCGTCCCAGAGCCGCTTGAATTTGCGCGCGAGTGTGAGCCATTTCATGCTGTCACTCGCCCCATTACTCAGGTTGGAATATGGCAACGGCCAGAGTAATCAGGCAATAATAAAGGCTTGCACGCATATGGCTATAGGAGCGCTTGTCGATGCGGGCGGATACCTGTGGGACGTCGTTGCGGATACAGGCGAGAGCTTCAACAAGGTCTGGCGCGAAAAAGTCAGGTCGCATGCTTGCCCACTGGCCGAGCTTTTGAAAACAGCAACCGCTTCTCTCCACGCACGAGACGAGTAATGCGAGGTACCACGCACGCCATCCAGGTCGCTGCTGCATGCCCGGCAGCAACATCACCACGGTCGCCCCCACGAGCGGGGCGAAGATACCCAGTAGCTGCAGTATCCGGCGTGCAGCGAACTGAATGCGCCAGAAGAGGCCCCAGCTGAAGAAAGGGTGAGCCTGGTCGTTACCATCGAAGTTACACACTTCATCGTCTATCGAAACCACTTTGGTCTCCCCGTCAAGTACCAATACTGCCCCGTCTCCCTGCCTGTTGAGCTTGCCAAGGTAGACCGCACCCATAGCAGACGCTGCCCAGAGGACGTATCCGGGGCGGTGCTTCCACCCACGACCCGTGTCACCCCCTTCACTATTATACCATTTTTGCGGGGTTGGGAGGTTTGAGAAGCTGTGGGCCCGCCCTGGACGGCGAGCACCCACACCGGGCTGAAGCGCGCCCGCAAGCGGGTCTGCTGCCCGGGTTACGTGCGACCGCGAGTGGTGAAAGAGAATCGCAGGTGCAATTCTCGGTAGCACACCCATACGCAGCCATGGAGAAGCCGGTGCCTGGAGAATCACTCCTCTCTTGTTGAGACACACCATGCCCTTGGTGCACCAAGAGAAAGGCACGGAGATCACCTTGTGTGTGGAGTAGTGCACAAAAAGTGACTTCGACGAGCCACTTTTGACAAGCCGAGCAGTTTAGTCGGCCCGTAGGAGTGTGGGAGTGGGGTGAACACGCGGCCGGCCTCTGGGGGTCCACATCGGAAGCCTCTGGTTCCGGGTGTTGCCAGGATGGTACTTTATGATGCAAAGCTGCAGAGGTCCAAGGCGCGCCCCGGAATGGGCCCTGTGACCAAGAACCCTGGGAACGGGATCAGATGGGGTCCACCGGAGAACCTCACACGACTCGGAATGTCCAGACAAGAGGAGAGGCAAAGACATAGAAGCAAGGCCGCGGCACAGGCAGCCCAGGCCCGTCTGAGGGTTGACACTGAGGATCGGCGCGAGAGAAGCAGCAGCGCTGCTTCGCAGCCCCGCTCCCCTGCGAAAACTCCCAAGACGCCGGGAAGTACGCGGAGCAGCAGGTCTGCTTCGCCCACAAGCAGGGGCACATCGCCCGAGAAAAGCCCGAAGCCAAAAAGCCCGACCTCAAAAAGCCCGAAGCAAGCGCAGCTGTCGACGTTGCAGGTCGCCGAGGAGCAGGTAGCCAGCGCCCAGGTGAGCGCAGCAACACAAACGTTCGACCCGGAGCGATCGACCCGCCGCGTTACAGGTGGTTCAGGACTCTTTCGACCACAACTATGGACTCCGGCGGTGCCAAAGCCGGTGGAAAGCGAGCACGACACGGAGCTATTCGAGCTTTTCAGATGTGGAAAGTTTGAGCGAGCGCTGGAGCTCATCGACCTGCGTGAGGACGCGGCAGCGGGATGGATGAAGCAACGCGTGCAATTGTTACTGAACCGACAGAGGGAGGAGTCATGGGCGAGCTCACAGGCGTGGCCACTCCACGGAAGATCTAGCGAGAAGGCGAGGCAGACGGCTGAGCGCACGGCTGTCAACTCGCGGGAGATTGTAAACCCACGAGAGGTGGAGACGCCAGACGAGGCCGCATCGCGGCTGATGCGCGAACTTGCGATGCTGTCTGGGCTGGACGATCCACGCTTTCGCGGGCTAGACTATGGCACGGCAGCGGAGCGGGTGGGGGTTCTAGGGGCGCTCCGGCCCAAGAGCTCCCGAGCGGAGGGAGAGACGCTGATCCCCTCTCCGGTGGGCAACGAGGGCATGGGCAGCGCAGTGCCTGCACGAAGCGGAAACGAGGGAGCAGCTGCCCAGGACCAAGACACGGAGGATGCACCCACCGTACAAGAAGTTTCTGGTGCGGGAGGCAGCCGGCGAGGGGGCAAAGACGCAGTAGGTGGTCGCAAAGGGGTTTCGCTATTCCCCATTGTCTCGGGCGAGACGCGGGTAGCAGCCAACCCTGAGCTACCTGAAGACGCAGCCGCCACGAGGGGGCGCGAGGGAGCGTACCAGCGCGAGAGTCCTGTGCAGTTGAGCTGCGCACTCTCGCCCACAGAAAGGAATCCAGCGTCGCGGCGCAGCGCGGAGAGGCGCGGGGGCGGTTCGAGGTCGCCGCTAGGAGCAGCGCAGGGGAGTCGTGGGCTGAGCCCCACTGGCAGCGTGTCCCCTCAACTGCACCAGGAGGATTTGCTGCGGGTCAAGAGCCCCCCGAATGCGCTGCATGCGGCGTCGGCAGCTGGAATTTCGCAGCAGGACTTTTGGCGCCGGGCTCGGCAGCATGAGTCTGTGCAACGCTACGAGGTCTTGTCCCCCAGCACCTCATCGCGCCGTGCCGACTGGCGCGGCACGCTGGCGTCGCACGGGGGGGGGGCAACGGGCTGGGAGTACGGTACGATGGGGAGCGTGCGGGCTTGGCGGCACGAGGAGATGCTGCACGATGCCAGCGCCGTGAGGTTGCTCAACTCCCCGGGCTTTGACGAGGTGCAAGGCATCCTGACCCGCGCCGCGCGAGAGATTTCCCTACTGCCTGGCGCTGGAGGTCCCTCACCCGATCGCTTCGTGCTCTCGAGCGCTGGAGGAGAGTACACCGCCTCTGCACCTAGGCGAGACACCCGTGAGGGCTCGCCAGCCGTGGACGCCCATCACTCGTGGGACCCTGCGAGCCATCGCGAGAGCCTACCCCCGGCGTCG
>Ga0115567_10002870_pt1 | contig 17132 bp, 22 predicted proteins | sample COGITO_mtgs_1204_2_FD_88679 | JGI IMG/M metagenome (GOLD analysis project Ga0115567, IMG submission 88679) | Pelagic marine microbial communities from North Sea - COGITO_mtgs_120412 | ecosystem: Environmental > Aquatic > Marine > Epipelagic | place: Germany:Helgoland, sampling site Kabeltonne... | reverse complement strand
TGTCTTCTCTGCTGTGTCAGTACAGCACGTGTCACAGACCCGACCGACTGGTCGTCTCAAACAGCGGGGGAGGGCAGACGGCGCGAAAAGGCAATGCACTTCGCCCAAGACCCAGGCCAGCACTGACTAGCGAGACGCGGACACGTGGGCGGCCGGAGCCAGGGGCCTTGGTGAGAAAATATCCGTTTACTGACGACATTCAGTCACATATCGCAGGGCGCGGTGAGTAGCGAAGTTACTTTACTCTCCGTGATAGCCACTTTACATAGCACGTGAAACTGATCACCACGGAGCGGTTCAGAAGGGGAGCATCTCACGATGCCACAAGAAGATGGGGCACCAAGATTGAACGGAGAAATAGATCGATGGCGCGCAGTGCTTCCGTCTCACGTTCGTGTTTCCCTGTCGCGCTTCTACTCTGGGCAAGAGCTTGATCAGCTTTCAGCATCGCTCGCCCGCCCGCCCCGGGCCAGCTGTGTTCGGGCCAACACACGAACAGTTTCACCAGAGGCACTGGCTAATCAGGTATTGCTGCTGTGTCTCGACATGATGTTGGCAAAATTTGCACAGGTCTGATTCAAATTGGGTGCAAGAAGCGCGGTGACACGCTGCAGCAAGCTGAACAAGTTTTGCTTGTGGCAGGTCGCTACGGAGTTGACGAAGATGGATGGCAGCAAGTGGATTGTCGACGGCGACGCGAATGAAATAAGTGGGAGCGTTGTGGTTCACCCGGTTGTTCCTGATGCGATCATGATCACTCCACCCGTGCGACCGCCCTTGGTGATAAGAGAAATCCACTCTTCACGGTGAAGCCTTCGCCATGAATAGACATGAGCGTGCGTGCGACCAATGGTAGAGCGGTGTTTCTGATTCACGATTGTGTGCAGGGAGCTTCTGGTGTCGCGCCGTTGCGCAGAATCAGTGCTACGTGGGGCAAACGTGTTTATTCCTGGTGTGGTAGGCTGCTCACCGCACGCTAGTAGAGGGGACTCTGTCGTGGTGATCTGCGACGTCCACGACCGCTTCCTGCGCGGCGCTGCGACGCACATACTGCACACTCGAAAACTTGATCCCAAACGCATGAAAGGCGCAGCAGGGAAGGAGCTGACGCGCGCAGCGCCGGGGGAAGCGCGGGGAGAGCAAGAGGCCCTGCGCGAGGCGACTCCAGGAAGCAGTCTCCCCGAGGGAATAGTTGTTCTCGGGCGCGGCACATTGCTTCATGATAGACGGGATGTCTTTGGGAATGGTTCTGGTGTGGCGTGCTGCTTGACTGAGTGCGTCTACTCCTCGCCGTCTCTCAACAATCTCCTCCCGGGCTCGCTCTACATACAGGCACTTCTTCCTGCCTTGAACCCATCCTTATTGTGCTAGAGCGGCGTGTGTTGACACTGACTTCGATGAACCGCCGGCAGAATCTCCCGTCAGTTTTAGTTTCTCACGCACTGGCTCCACGGCCTGACGACCGATGCTTGGACATGTGTGCTGCACCCGGAGGCAAGGCGACTCACGTGGCGACCTTGCTGGCGGGTGGAAGCGGCTCTGTCCTCGCGCTTGATCGTACGCATGCAAAGGTGCCGCTATCATCCTGATGTTCGCATGGCACTAAATTGCCGCCATACGTCTATCGAAGAGCAGTCCGCTTGCACTTGACCAAGCTGAATCGCGTCATCTGCCTTGCCGCTTCCAGGTTGAAGTGATTCGCCGCTGGGCTTCGGACCTCGGCCTTTCTAACCTCATTGCGCGCAAGGCCGACGCAACACTTCTCCTCCCACATTCGCCAAACCCCGTTCTAGGGGAGTTGTTGCCTGCGGCGGGACATGGCGGGGCAGCACGTGTGGCGCACCAGGACAAAGGCGAAAGTGCTAACGCGAGCAAGCGCACCTCACCACTACAACTTGAAGAAGAGACATTCGACCGCATCATCCTTGACCCGCCCTGCACGGCGCTTGGGCTACGACCACGGCTCGCTATCGACATACCTCCCGCCGATATGCTTCGCACTGCGCACTACCAGGTCGGCTTTCCGAAGCCCCTGAGCCCCAGGACAGCACCCAGGACAGGTCATCACCTTGTTCGCCCAATCTCTGATCCTTGAACGGGGAAATGCGCTTGGTGGCAGCGGCGGATGTTGCACGTGGCAGCCGGTTTGCTGAAAGTCGGCGGTCGAATGACCTACTCTACCTGCACGGTACTCGCCCCACTTCCCAGCGCACACTTGTGGCGCCCAGTCGCGGCATGTCTCCTCAGTCGCGTATCTCACAAGGCACAGCACTGAGATCTAGAGCCTACCCCAGATAAACCCGGATGAGAACGAAGGCAATGTGGCCTATGCTCTCAAGAATCTGCCCCTTCGCTTGATTCCTGCCACTCCGGTCCTTGGTGCCCCTGGGCGGCACGGAGCTTGCCTGGCTCCAGAACACTGCCTTCTCGTTCAGCGCTTCGAACCAGGTGATGCCCACGTGCGACGCTTGCCTCCAAGGGTGCGAGATTCCAGCCTTCCCGGTATCTGCGTCAAGCTTATCCGTGGGTGCCCACGCACGACCCGGAACGCAGGGGGGGCGCTTGACACAAATGGATTTTTCCTTGCTGTCTTCGAAAAAACAGCTGGCGACTAGCTCACACAGCCTGTCTGACATTTTCTGAGACCTTCGGGGTCACTGTGCAGTGGCTGTAAACGTAAAGCATTGCTCTTGATTGCTCAAATCCCACATGTTCTCAATTTACTACGCTGTGCCGCCTGCCGCCATCTTGTCCAACAATTCTTTTTCGCGCGCCTCGATTTCCAGCAGTGCGTTAGACTTGATTGGGATCAGCTTCGGCTTGCAGAGAACCTGGTTTGCAACGTGGAGCAATTCAGTAGGTTCGATGGCGCGACGTCTTGTACTAGGTTCGATGGCGCTACGTCTTGCACGTCGTGCATCTCGTGTGTCGGTGGAGGAGCTCTTGCAAGGGTGGGAGCAGAGATTTTGCGCTGGGTGAGAATTGGGCATGGTTTACATAACACCTCTGCGAGATTCCCCTTCTCGCTGTATACCAGTCCTGCCTGCATAGAGAAAAACAACCCGCAGAATTCAGTTGCATTGGATCCAGCAGTCACATGCAGCCTGGCCCTGGTCGCAGCTCGCAAGTTTTGTGCGCCCGCCGTTGTGTTTTAGCTGGAAAATTTGCACCTTTGGAAGAATTTCGCGGAGAATTTCTCGTCCGCCAGCTCCTTCTGCTGCACCACCGCTATCCATCGCTCCTTCTCAGTCAGCTCTCAAAAAATCTTTTGATTTTGAAACCCTGATTTTTGAATTGATTTTGGTACTTTTACAATAAGTTGGTGGTTTGACGAAGAGGGTGGGGCGGTTGGCTTCGACATGAGGTGAACGCTTGCTGTGCTCGTCGTACTGGCATCTTCTTTAGAATTTCAAGGCATTGCGTACGATGTTGTCTTCCAACGACAGACGCTCCAGCAGAACTGGTCGGGACATGAACGGCACCAGTGGCGGCCCCGATCTGGCAGCGCTCAAAGCGAAGAAGGATGCGCTGGAACAGAAAAAGAGGGAGCGCGAGCGTGCGAGAGAGGAGGGCCAGCGACTGCGGGAGAAGGAGAAGGAGCTCAAAGAAGCGGAAGAGCAGAGAAAACGGGAAGAGGATGAGAAACGCTTGAGAGAGATCACAGCCCAACGGGAGAAAGCGGTGGCGACCAAGTTGATGATGCGTCAAAGATCTCACGAGTACCAGGAAACCCTTATGCGGGAGCACAAAGAAAAGGCAGAGGGGAAGCGGACAGTGCGCGCCATTTCAATGGTTGGTCTACAGAAAACAGTTCTGGCCAAAAGCGAGCAGTTTCAGAAGGCCGAGAAGGAGACTGCTGCTCGCTTCGCGACAGTGCGCAAGGTTTGCTCTGTCGATACTGTGATTCTAACGCATGGTGTGCGTCATTGTTTGCAGTCACCCCCACACGAAATTTGTGATGCTCAGTGCGAAGAGGGCATTTGCCCTGCCGGCCCTTTCCAGGCATTCGTCGCTCTTGACACAAACGGAGACGGGATAATCTCAGCAAGCGACCTCAAAAGCCGCCTGGCGTCGTATGGATGTCATTACTCCCGAAATTCAGCACAGGAAATGATTGACGAAGTGCTTGCCCACCTTCCTGTGCCAATTACACGCTTCACACGAGGTGTCCATTTTGCTGCAGTGTGCAATTGGGCTGATGCAATCACGTCTAGGTTTTCGCTGTGTTTGGGACCATGGCTCGGGCGGGAGACCGCAATAAGGCGTACTGGAGCTGGGCCATGCAAATGTACCAGCCGAGCCCTGGTCTGGTGGGCGCTGTCGCGGATGGAAATAACGGTACGCATCGCGCCCGAGGGGCCCAGAACCGTGTGGCCACGATGCGCGTTGTCCGCGTTCCCTGGCAAACGGTTGCACGGCTCACGCTTTTCACCTACAGGCGCCGCGCAGGCGACCTCGACATCAGAAGTTGAGGAGCTTCAGAGCCAAGGATGGTCGCGAAAAGTTGAGTCGCAGCCATCTGGCAAGGTGTCATGCCACTCACCGCCCTCCGTCACGCTCACACGTTCTGATCCTTCGTTCTGCCGGCGCGTGTGTCGTAGCTAGCGCAGGTGTCGGCCGAGCTCTCATCTGAGCGACCAGGAGCGCCCGGGAACCTACCCGGGGTGTTTGAGCAGCCCTCCGTAACTTTTTCAGGCATCTCAGACGACCCAGCCGTAGCGGCAAAACAAGCTTCCGCTAGTGCGATCGCCAAGGATTCAGTTAACCAACACTGCGCAGAGCTCCACAGCTGGGTGCAAACTGCGGCGCACCGTGTGATCTGCCCAGACAATGCAGACTGCGCGACCAAGTACGAGCGGCAAAACCCTCCAGCGATCAGCCCGAGGCAACCGCTCGACCGCGAGCCCCAAGACACTCTGCGGGAAGACGTGTGCCCCGTGATGCTGACGGAGGCAGGGTTGGTGACGGAGATCGACTGGAGAGCGATGCAGCGCCTGGCCGAGGCGCCTGGCGCCGGCATCTCGTGGATCGGTTTCCGCGACTGCTACCTCGACTACACGGTACTCACCGACCTTGACCAGCGCATTCCTCATCGCTGCCCTCCTTCTGACTGACTCACTCGCCTCTCCCAGGGCAATCGCGGGCAGGAGGACCCCATCACACTCCTCACCATCGCCGAGTTCCTCTCGCGTGACGCGAAGGGGCGCGGAACGGCCTCGCTGGCGGATGCCATGGAGTGCCTCTTCACTCGCTTTGGCGTTCCGTCGGACGCGCTCTTCACCAAGCTCTTCGGCAACTCCTGCGACCCCCACGAGCAAGTCGAGCTGCGCATCTACCTCGAAAAGGTCGCGATGCTGCGCTACGACCGTCACGCCAAGCGTGGGCGCACCGCCGGAGTGAAGCCGGGCAGTCGCAGCCATACCTAGCGGCCGCACTCTCTGAGCGGCCGAGCACGAGTGCGCGCTGGCCTTCCTCGAGCAACTTTGTTGTATTCTTTGTGTAAAGATTTGCCCCACAGTACCTGGCGCTTAGCTACACTCGCTGCGATCGGCCCGGAGGCGCTCTAGCCGCCGGCAGAGCAACGCGCGCACGCTCTCGTCGAGCCCCCCTGGGCTCGGCGGAGCTTCCGCCGCTTCCACCCCCCCCTCGCTGCCGGCGGGAGCAAGCCCGTCTCGCAGGCTGCGCCGCACCTTGGACCTTCCTCCCGCAACAGCGCGAGGCGAGGCTTCCCCGTCCTGATCGAGTGCGCCCGCGCCGTTCCTCGCGCCGTCGCCACGTGCGCCCTTTTCGACCGTGCTCGCCTGGGAGTGCTTGCCCGCGCTGCCGGCGGGCGCGCTGGCGAGGCTCCGCCCAGAGACCCCGCCGCCCTCGAGCACCAAGTTCAAGCGCGGCGTCCGCACAACCTCCGCGACCGCAAGCGGGGCCAGCACCGGCACCGCGCGGGTCTTCGTCGCCTGTGGGTGCCCCGGGTCTGCTGCCGGCAGTGCCGCCAGCTCTGCCCCGAGCAGCTGCTCCTGGCGCATGCTGTACATCCGCGCCCGCTGCCCGTAGTCCAGGCCGGCCCACAGAGCAAGTCGCTGCCCACGCAGCTCTTCAGGGGAGGCAATGGCTCCAAGTTCAGCGGAAGCGCGATCCCGCTCCTCCAGCGGAAGCGTTTCTTCTTTTTCCTCTGCAGGACCTTCCGCTGCTCTGCTGCAGCCACTCCGGCGCGGCTCTAGCCGCCGCACCTGCAGCCAACCTTGCTCGCAAGGCGCCGCCGCACTCGCTGCCTCCCGTGCCGCCTTTTCTGCCGCCGCTCGAGCGCGCCGACCGCGTGTCGGCCTGACGGAGTCGACGTCAGCGGCCAGGATGGCCTTGTTGGGCGATGTGAGTTCGGGGCACGGCTCTGGCATCAGCTTCAGCAGCGACCGCGGCTCCTCCCACAATTGTGAGCCATCCACGACTGAGGACGAGAGGCTGTTGGACATGGACATGTGCGCTGTGCCCTCATCTGCACCGGCGGCAACAAAGTCGTTGCTGCCGCCGCGACGAGCGCCGGCGCGCACCGTCTCCACAACCAGCAGCTCCTCCTCTTCTGAGTCTTGTGATGCGCCGGCAGCGTCTTCTCCATCCACGCTCTCGCACTCCTCGCACTCCTCGTACCCCGAAGCAACCCACGGCCCGAGCGACCGGTCCACGGCGCTGCCCACAGTCGCGGCGGGGGCCAACCCCGCTTTCAGACCGTCAACTTCCACCGCCGCGCACCGGCTCGCGTGCTGCGCAAAGTTGTAATCCGCAGCGAGCTCGACCTCGCGCCGCGCCCGCTCCGTCTCCCGCACCTCCGCCTCCAGCCGCTCCACGGCGCGCTGCACCTCCGCCTCCTCCCGCTCGTGAGACGCCCGGCTCTCTTGGAGCAGCGCGCGCTCCCGCGCCAGCTGCTCTGCCTGCTGAGCCAGGAGCCGCTCCTGCGACGCCAGCTCCGCGGCAAGGCGCGACTCCTCGCGGCGCTCCGCCTCCCCGCGCGCCTCCCGCGTCGCCCATGCCTGCGTCGCCCACGCGGCCAGCATCTCCGCCACCGAGAGCGCGCGGCGCCTCGCGGCGCGCGCGCGAAGCTCTTGGAAGCGGGCGAGGCGCTCCGGACAGCGGAAGGAGTCGAGGATGCCGGGCGAGGCGCGCCACGCGGCCGTCGCGCGCCACTCGCTCAGGGCCCGCCAGGCGCGCCACTCCGCCCGCACCTCCTCCAACCCAGCCCTGAAGTGCTCGGCCCGCCCCGCGCGCGCGCGCGTCCGCCACCGTCGCAGCACCCGCGGCCCTGCCTTGCGCGCCCACACTGCCCGCGCTTGGGCGAATCGCGCCTCCTCCTGCACTCGGTCCTGACGCATCTCTGCCAGCGCTGCCACAACTGCCCTCCAGAGGCGAAGCGCATCCACCGCGCAGCGGCGCCCCCAAGACGCACCAGCGGCCTCACACCACTGTTGCTCGATCCAAAACGCCTGATGCAGCCCCTCCACTGCCCGGCGCAGCGCGCTCCGGGCGTGCATGGCTTCCGCCGTGTGCCACTCCTGCACCAGCAGCTGCTCGGCAGGGAGCAGCGCTCGCGCCCACTGCACCAGCACCGAACCAAGCTCTTTCCGTCGCCCAAGGCTCGCCCACTCAGTGGCGAGCGCTTGCCGCCGGCGCATCCGCCATTTTCCGAGAAAGCGCGCTGCCCGGGCACGGCAAGCGCGCCTTCGTGAATCAGCACCGAGCCGCCGCGCCTCTTCCAGCACGGGCGCCCGCTGCTCAGTCTCGTCCACCCAAATGTCCCAGGCCGCCCTTAGCGCCCAGTCGCACAGGTGCCTGACCAGCAACTTTGCAGGGCCGCGCGGCGCTGCCATCGCAGCCTTGCGGGCGCACGCTGCGCGCCGCGAGACGGAAGAGCGCGCCCACGCGCGGAGCATCGCGCGGCCCGCGTGCGACGCCGCGAAGGCCTCGACGGCAGCTTGCGCGGCGGCGGAGTCTGCAGCGGCGGCCGCGCGCCAGGCGGCAAGGGTGCGCGCGCGGAGGGCGTCGAGGGCGAGGAGATCGCAGTTGTGGAACGCAAAGAGCGACTCGAGCGCCTCCTCAGCGCGCGCGCCGCCAGCGCGCACCTCGCGCCACTGCCACAGCAGCTGCTTCGCCGCCAAGTGCGTTCGGATCGCACCCCACACTCGACCATGCCGCAGTGCACGCGCGCGCACACCGCGCCAGTGCGCTGCGCACGCGTGCCATGCCCGCGCGACCTGCCGCGCTGCCGCGCTGCGACTCGCGGCTGTCTCGTTGCTTTTGGTACTTTTCGCGTGCCACGCGAGAGCCGCCAGGCAGGGCGCGCCCTGCACCCGCGTCCTCAGCAGCGCCCCCGCCCGCGGAAGACCCCACGCCGCGCGGCAGAGAGCGTCAAAGCCAGCGGCGAGGCGCCCCTGTCGAGCGGCACGCGCCAGCCTTGCAAGCGCCGGGCGCAGCAGCAAGCGGTGGTTGGACGCTCCTCGCCACTTCAAGAGCGCCTCCCGCAAGGAGGCGCGATCGAATAGCGCATGCACGCGTCCCGTAAGCTGGCGTTTCTCCCGCCTCAGAGTAAAGGACGTGTGCCATCTCGCCAGCACCGCCCCGCACCGCCACGCGGCGACGCTTTTGCGGAGCATACAATCGGCCTGTCCAACCTGCTCTGCCACCAGCAACTTCCTTCCAGGGCCCCATGCGTGGACAGTGTTCTGGAGCAAACCAGCGGTTCGAAACTGTTCCGCTGCGAGCTCGCGGGCGCGAAGACAGCCTGTCGTCCCGGCGGTAAGCGCGAGGAAACTCGACTGCATCACGTTCCAGCGAGCGAGGCCACGCGCCATCGCAGCCTTCTCGCTCAGGACGCGCCGCTCCCGGATCCCTGCGCGCCAGCGTGCGATGGTGCTGCATTTTGAAGCCCCACACCTAATCTCTTCCATCGTGAACAGCGCCTCCTCCAACAGTTGCTCGCTGCTGGGCTGCGTTTCAAATTCATCATCGCAGTAGCTTGCACCCTCCGACTGCTCACCAGAATTTGTGACCTCGAAACCTAGCTGTCCATGAGGAGATTCCATAGTGGCAAAGAAACCGTTCAAGATGCTCCCGCGCCACGTCGCTTTCTCCCTCCCGAGCGCGCTCGAAGGATCAGAGGGGGCAGAAAAGTTTGCCGGGATTGTGGCGGGACGGTCAAAATCGGTTGAAAAAACCTGGCAACTTAAGCTTCGTGTCGGCGTGTCAAGTCAACTCACCTAGTCCCGAGCCGCCAAGCGAAAGCAGCCCGTTGGTGAGGGCGGCGTGCAGGATGACGTCGCTCCAGGCGCTTCTTGCGCAAAAAGCTGTGCTGGAGAAGGAGCTCGTCGAGGTCCCAGCCCCACGACAACCTCGAACGACCGCCTAGGCATCGGCGCGGGCCCTAGCGTCCTAGCGCCTTGCGGCTTGCTCCCTGCTCGCGGAGTTGGTGAGCTCGGCGAGCAGTCACGGCCGGGGGCAAGGGATGTGATTTCAAGCGCTGCTGGTGTGCTCATTGCAGTCTTGGTTCTCACACGGTGTCCGCTTAGACCGAGCCTTGCCCCTTTTTGTTGTTTAAGTTTTTCCCTGTTCGCACAGCTCGAGAAGGAGATCTTCGATCTGGAGGGAGCCTACATTGAGGACACAACGTCGGGCAATATTCTCAAAGGATGGGATGGGTGAGACAGACCTTTACATAGCAACTGCACCGTGCAGTGTAAAGGGCACTCTATTTGCACGGGTTTGATTGCGTTTCGACCCGCTCACTTGAGGTTCTGATGATGATGATGATGATGATGATGATGATGATGATGATGATGATGGCCAGGTATTTTCAAAGCATAGCGCAGCAGCGCGGAGGACCGAGAACCAACAGGGTCAAGAACAGCGACCGTATCTTCTCCAGATCGTCGGTCACTGCTCCAAAGGTAACTTCTAGCACCACTCTCCGCTGTATCCCCGAATCTGAAGCTGCATGTCGGGAAACCTCCTGAGTGATTTCGAGCCAGCGGCACTGACCACACAATCCCTTTGCCAGGGTGATAACCCTGACGATGAAGAACTCGCTTCAGCCAATACTGTTTTTGTAACACGCAAAGACAAGGACAAGAGCCGCCGTGACAAGCGAGGAGATTCGAAGCTACCCGGACGCGCAAAACTAGGGCGGAAGTCGAACAAGCGGGATGACGATTCCGACGATTCAGGGGAGGAAGACTAATCTCATGTTGTTGGCGACACCGACCTTGGCGGCGCTGTGCAGCGGTTGCAGATTTGACTTGCCACGAAGATTGTTTGCAGGCAAGGTGGTGATTTAGTGTAGACACATGAATTGAGCGGGAAGTACTGGACGCGTCGCGCGGTTGCGCTCTCATTTACGTTTCATTAGTATCACACCGTCAACGCTATTCAGTTAAACCCACGCTCATGCATTGCTGCCCCGTGGCAATCGTAGAGATCTGGACTGGGTCAGTTTGGGCGAAAAGTTCAGAATGCGCGGAGTCTGTGAGGGTTCCTCCGCACCATGCCGTTGCCCTCCGAGCACCCGTCCTTGCGCACAGAACTGGCGACAAAGGCACTGTCGACGGATTCCACACGAGCGACGGGCTTTTCTGGCACTCGCGGCCCGTCAAATCCTCCAAATCAACAGAAGGACCACCCCGAGGCTTGTGCGGCGAATCCTGGTCCCCGTCACCTGCATGTAGTTCTACCAACATGTTCTCGAGCGAAGTCGACTTGCGCAGCACTCCAGGACGGCCGAAGCCGAAGGCGCTTTGAATTCCGTGGAAATGACTGCCCATACGGGGAGAAAGCTCCCCCAAGAGCGAGTCACATGTTGCTGCCTCATCCCCGAAATCATGAGATGAGCGGACTGCTTCGAATTCCTGGCTGGTGTCCCGAGCATCCGACGCATTTGACGACGACCCACTCTGATCAACATGTCCTCCCCAGAACTGCAACACGGAGGGTAATTCTGCATGCGCAGCAGCCTTTGTCTCTTCTTCCAAGGACGATATCACCACCGGGAAGGGGGCTGAGTGCGCAGCGTACATTCCCGTCTCATTGCGGCAGCACACAAGAAGGTCGCAAGAGTTTGAAGACGCAAGACTGACCAGCGACTCCGCAGAACAGTCCACATTGCGAAACTTTTTGACAGCGCACACCCCGATGCCCCGAAGTGACGAAACCAGTGAGTCCATATGCTTTGCAGTTTTCAAGCGCTCCTCCTCCATGCTTGCAAAAGACTGAGACCCGTCCATGCAAAATGCAGCTTTATCACGCATCAGACAGACTTCGTCAATTTCTGGGTTGATCAGCTTTGCCATGGCCCACTCAAATGTGCTCTTCGACTCGGCAGAGCGCTCCACGTATATGAAGACCCTCCGAGGCACGACTTTGAGGAGGGCGCCTGCGCCCTCACCGTTCTTCACGACCACCACCGGGCAAGAACATGCTTGAGAAACTTCAGCAGAAATCTGCACACTCGTGTTGAGCACGTCAGGAACGAGATTGGACGCAAGCAGCACAAACACTGCTATGGCAATGGTGGACCCCTGGATAGATACGGGTGTGCGCTCTCACCGAGCCAAAAACCGCGCGCTTGAGCATGTTCGTTCGCTTTCCTCCGACGATACACATGTCGCAACCGTGCGCCCGAACAGCCTGGCAAATCACATCGACTGGAGCTCCCTCCCTCTGGTTGATTCGGTAGTTCAAAAAGCCACGCTGGTTCAGCAGCACCTCGAAGTGCGAGATGAGGCGCGCCCCCGCCGCACTCTGGGTGCCTGCAAACATTCGATTGCGACTGTATGCGTGCACAAGCACTACAATGTCGTCGGGTAACATCAAGTTGGCGCACGCCCAGTCGAATGCTGCCCGATTGTCAGCGCTGCCGGTTACAGCGAAGGCCACCAGGCGTGGCTGCACAGTGCTTCCTGTAGACGCAAGTGACAATGCAGACATGCGATCATCCTGCGCGCATCCAATCGTTTCAGTGCACGGCGCCTAGCTTCGCCCAGCAGTGCACGCGCACACACCAAGAGACGCCGAACCAGTCACCCTCGTGGGCACAAACTGCCTACATTCGGGGCTACGCAAACGGGGCAGGACCTCGGAGCCGCAGACCCGCATGCCTTCCAGCGAGTGTCCCACGCCATTCCAACCCATTCTGACGCACCGGCACCACGGCCGGCACTGGGGGCGCCAGGCGGGGTCGGCGCGTAACAACCACGCAAGGTCTGGAACGGCGCACCTGTGTCAAAATAATCCAGAGTAGTAGTAATTCCGGTCATCCGCGATTGCCCCACGAGTGTTACCGGGGCGTCCCATAACACATCTTTTCGGGCCGTGTTCCTACTAAGGACCCCATGTCGCGTCCAAACTCTACTCTCCGCACCGAAAGTTTCATTTTAAATCTCGAATTCCCCCAGTCGCTTCTCCAAAATTCCCCCAGTCGCTTCTCAGCACAAAACACAAGCCAACGGCTCCAAGCGAAGGGGGGTCTCAGTAGTAGCGCAGCATGACGGCCATGCTGCGCGGGGATCCAAGTGCGCACAAATCGTTTGCCCTTCAAGTTGCGGCCTCGCGCTCACCAGCCGCAGAGAACTATCCAGAAGTTCCATTTGACTCGCGAGGGTACATCATTCCTCCTGAGATCGCGCGTCCGCTCCTCTTCTCTTCGCAGCTGATTCTCATCCATGCCATCGCGGCGGCGGTTGTCGCCTACCTGGGTTAGAGACTCGAGCCCACAAGGAAACACGCATACACCAAGCTGCAGTACTGACCGGCTACTTGATCACAATCTGATGCACAACATCATCAGAGTCAACGATATCACACTGAGAAGCGCAGCTTACGGCAGGGGCGCCCAAATCAACTTGGGCCCTTGCTGCGGTCGCTGCTGTCCTCTGGTTCTGCAGCACCAATCTATGGCGCTCACCGCAACATGGACTTAGGGCGTGGGCAGGTCCGCTCGACCCATCGGTATGTCCCTTGTTTCGCGTCAGAAAGCGACTGAGGTCTTTTTAAAACGCGACGGCAGATCGGGCCATGGTGGTGGTCATGATTTCTGTCGCATCGGTGATTGTATTCATCGACGCGCCGACGTTCGTTCCTGAGTGGGCCGGAGGCTGGGCTGTCGTTGGGATCGTGTTCACTGCCAACGAGCTCAAATTCTGGACAAAGTTCGAACCCATGCCTTGCACCGCATTCCTTCCACCGCACCGATGTCGAGACCGCACCTTCCAGGGCGAAGCGAAGTCACTAGCGCGAGACACTTGATTAGCTGCGTGAGTCGATTCACCTTCGGTCGATTTTTGCCTTCCGCAGAAAAGATAAAACGCGGCGCGACTACGTGCTCTGCGTCTGGTTGCCCCCAAGACCCTAAACCCGAACCCGATCCCAAACCCTGACCCCCTAGGAGCCCAGTCCATCTTCTTTGGCCAGCACTGGCTTGATCCAGTGCCCCTTGATTCAGTGCCGCCGTTCGTCTGACGCAATGCTGCTAGCAGGGTTCATCTCGTCGCCGTGCACATCTTCGGAAACGTCATCTGCGCTGGCGCGCTCGTTGCTCTCTATGATGCCTCGCGCACCCGCCCTGAGGTCTCGCAAACACCGTGATGACGGTTGATGTCACGTCTTGTTTTTCAATATATTTTATTGGATGAACCCAAGGAACTCCCTTGCGTCTCATCCGACCTTGCCGACTGCTGGCCTGGGCGAGCAGGGTGCCTACACTTGTCCGACTCGAGAATCTGTGTTTCATCTCGCGCCATCATTCTGGCCACCTGCTTCTCCCACTACCGCTGCCGCTCCTTACCGTGCCCCGATCACGCCTTAAGCGAACCGGTCCGTGCCTTGAAATGCCGGAGAATCTCCATGCAAGGTTTTGGTCGTCGCCAGATGCTGTCTGTAGGCAGCACCCTCCGGCGGACAGTCCGCCGAATTACTGTCCGCCGAATTGTGGTCCACCGACCCAGACCCAAAAGCCTCCACGACTCGCAAATCCCTTCCCCGCTGCTCTGGCATATTGCCCACCTCGTCGACGACCCTTCCGTCTTCCTGTCCCACCTGGTCCCACACGTGGCTGCAGACCGTGCTGCTGCGCCCCCCTCGCTCTTCGTAACCGCACTCCAAATGCCCGAGTGCGCGTGCGCGAGTGCGATGTGGTTTGCAACAGGATGCAACAAGTATCAGCGAAGCTGCTCCCACGATGAGGCGACCGACCGATCGTTCTCGGCGATCCCGCGGAGTGAGGCTCAGGCGGACTGCTGAGGCGCGGCCAAAGGCTGCCCCTGGCTGACCGGATACGAAGGGGCCATCACGAAGGGCATCTGGGCCGCGTTGTCACCAGTGCTCGGGAAGAAGACCGGCTGCATGTACGGATTGGGCAGATACTGCATGGAAGTAAAGGCAGGCATCTCAATCGCTTTACCCTCCTTGGAATCCTCGGGAAGAACCTCTTCGTAGAGCACAGCGACAAGCAGTGCAGAGATAGTGGTGAGAATCGCCGCGATACCTACCGACCAGGGAATGCCGACCCAGTCTGCGAACGCTCCAGTGACGAGTGCGCCGACTGCATAGCCAAGGTCACGCCAGAAACGGTACGCGCCGAGCGCAGAGGAGCGCCAGGAAGCATCCGCATGGTCGCAGATAGCCGCGAGATTGTTCGTGTACATGATAGAGGTGCCAAAGCCAAGGAAGATACCACCGAAGTAGAAGCCAAGGGTAGGGTAAGGCTGGTTTACGCCAGCACCGATCATGATGATGAGGCCAAGGATGCAAACGGAGAGACCGCCGACAATGAACCACTTACGTCCATAGCGATCGCCGAGGAATCCAAACAGGAACTGCGGCACACCTTTGAAGAGGCCATAGGCCAGGAGGACGTTAGAGACTGCAGTGACATCGAGCCCGGTCCAATCGCCAGCGAGGTTCGAGCCGCCGCCCTTCATCCACTTCACGAGGAGACCCCAGGCAAAGCCGGAGAGGAAGTTGATGATCAGTCCAGCGAAGCAGATGGAAAGCGTCGCCGAGTTCACGAAAGAGGTGTAGATGAATGCCGAGCGAGGGACGTCGATGATTGAGGCGCGACCCGACGGCCACCTCAGCTCCGACTGCTTCGTCGCCACCACGTCATCCTCGGTGCGGCCTGTCTGCGCAGACTCTTCCGTAACCTGTTTGCCGCACTCGTCAGTGCTGTAGTTCGTATCTTTGGCATCACTTCGTTGGCACTGGGCCGCGCAGGTGAGAATTGAAGAACGGCGTCAAGGAATAGATTATGTGGGAAAATACCGACAAATTCTTGGATTCCTTGAGAAGCACAAGAGAGATAAGGATGCCCGCCACGGCGATGCCGATGACGACGTAAAAGCACGTCGTGCGCGGGTCGTTGGGATCCAGCAGCGCGCCTCCCACGCTGCAAAACATCCGCGCAGGTTCAGAGAGCTGGGCTGCGCGAGCAAACTCGTGCCCATCAGGACCGCCAAGGTAGAAGCAGGTGAGAATGCTTCAAGCAGCCTGTCGTAATCCCAAGAGGGCCTGGTAGGGCACTATGCCTGTTGAAGACAGCGACTGCGACATAGCCCGTCGTCTCGTTGATGCCTATCGCCATTCCTGCGTTCTTGGTTCCGAGGTAGTCGACCATGATGAAAATGGTGGCAGACCACACGAGCGACTGCTGAATGCCGAGGAAGATGTTGGATGTAGCAACCGTCCACCAGTCTTCGGCGAAAATTACCATGAAGGGGAGCGGGATCAAGCCCACCCAGCCGAGGAGGACGGCCCACTTGCGCCCTACGGTGTCGCAGAGCACACCGGTGAAGAAGTTGAGCACCGCTTTCGAAATGCCGAAGAAGACGAGGTTCGCTGTAGTCGCTGTGAATTTTTCGGTGACAAAGGTGAACACCTTCGCCTTCTCTTCGCAGTCGGGCTTGGTCTCGATCCAAGTAATCGGCTCGTAGGTCTTGCCACCCATGAGGATGGACTCAGCTCCTCCTGGAAGCGCACTGACCTCCTTCATGCAAGAGGACTGGCCTGCTATATACGGCATGGGGAAAGTGGAAAGCTTCTTAACAGCCCCACACATGAGGACGAGCAGCCAAGCGATGAAGAACTGGAACGCATGCGGCTTGAGCTTGCTCCACACATCGGACGCCGCCTCCGAAAAGGAGCGATTCTGACCAAGAGCCATCCTGCATAGAATCTAGAAGTCAGCACAATTCAAACCCGCGGGCATCAGATGGACCCGCCGTCCCGCGAGAGCCTGGATGCACGCTTCGCACGGTCGTACCTGGGTCCTGGGCAGAGGTTCTCTGGCCCCCGAAATCCTCTCTGGTCTGACGAGACGCACGCCGAAAAACAAATGCTGAATTTTACTCTTGACAGGCCCGCCTCCGGGACCATAGGGCGGATCGCGGCCTCCCTAGTAGCCGCTTGGGTAAGGCGGAAGCCACCCTCCTGTTGCACCGCCCCAGGCCCGCACAAGCGCGACGATGAGCCGCTTCTCCATAGCGATTACAGCGCTACTCTTCGCGGCTGCAGACTGCACCATTGCGTTTCTGGCGCCGCCGGGCATTTCAACTCTCTGGCATCGTGCCGCCGGAAGTGCGCACGCGCACCAGCGCCTGTGCGCCCCCCTTCGTGCCAAAAACGACCCGCCTTTTCCCGAAATGCCGGATCTCTCTGGAGTTCCACCTCCGATGGGATTCCCTGGAGGACTAGGAATGGGGTTGGGCCCTCCGCCGGGTTTCGAGGCCGATGCCTTTCTCGAAATACATCGGCAGATCATGGGGCAGACGGGCGCTGCAGCGGAACACCTCGCTGCAATTGAAGAGGTTCTGCCGGGCATGATCATGCGATCCAAATCTGTTGATTTATTCCATTCGCCCCTTGCACTGCTGCTGGCACTTGTTGAGTGTTGCAGACGGGCGTCTGTTCTCCTTGGTTTTACAGGCCACTCTCGCGCCATGTTCGCAGATCATTGAGGATGCGAGTGTGTCGGCGCCAAGCATCTGCCGTTCCGGGGCAGCTGCGTACGCACGTCGAATCTCTATCGGCGACGAGTCGGAGGCGCTCAAGTAAGCGCTCGTCCACTTCTTGCCTGGAGGGTTGCCATGTGGCAGCGATCCCAGTGG
>Ga0115567_10002869_pt1 | contig 17132 bp, 17 predicted proteins | sample COGITO_mtgs_1204_2_FD_88679 | JGI IMG/M metagenome (GOLD analysis project Ga0115567, IMG submission 88679) | Pelagic marine microbial communities from North Sea - COGITO_mtgs_120412 | ecosystem: Environmental > Aquatic > Marine > Epipelagic | place: Germany:Helgoland, sampling site Kabeltonne... | reverse complement strand
TTTCACTGACTTCAAGCTGGCGGCTGCCCACGCGACCGCCAAGATAACTGAGCTCGATACGTTGCCCGGTATATTCCCCCTTGAGTACATCCAGCACTTCAAACTCAACAAAGGTGTGAATGCTTCGCGGGCCAGTTTCGCGTGCCTCTACGGCAAGCACCCGGCCTTCAAATACCAGTTCGGCGTTCGCTACGACGTCGTCAAAGGACAATTGCGCGACGGTGGTGGCCATCAACCCCGATGACGCAGTCAGCAGGATAAGAACCAGGGCACACTGTTTTATCAAGGTCATACGGTCGCTCCCTTCCCGGAACTGGCAATAAATCAAAAATGCCAATAGCCTAAAATAGCCAACAGGATGCCAGCAATTACAAATGACAGGACCTGCAGTGTCGCCGTTTTATTGTCGGCAACAGCAATTATTTTTTTAATTGTGCAATTACGTGACCCAGCTCACGTCTCCAGTGCTGCGGATGACACTCCAACGCAGCGATCGTCTGCGCCTTGTCCAGCACACTGTACGACGGTCTGCGGGCCGGGGTCGGATAGGCGGAGGTCGGAATCGGATTGATCGGGATGGCCCGACTCAACAGGCCCTGGCTGATCGCCTCGTCCTGTATTGCCACTGCAAAATCATACCAGCTGGCAACACCGGCATCGGTCCAGTGCAGAATACCTATCGGGCGCTTTTCTACTGCAGCGGCGATGCAACGCGCCAGCCCCAGCGTTGATGACGGTGTGCCGATCTGATCGTCCACCACATTAAGGCTGTCTTTTTCCGTCATCAGACGCAGCATGGTGTTGAGAAAATTGCGCCCGTATTGCGAATACACCCACGAGGTTCTCAGCACCAGGCTGTTGTCGCGCGCCAGATAACGCACATGCAGTTCACCTTCGAGCTTGGTGCGACCATAGATACTCAACGGGTCAGTCTGGTCGTCCGGCGTGTAGGGGCGATGATTGCGCCCGCTGAATACAAAATCCGTTGATACATGCAGCAACCAGATGTCCTGTTCCTTTGCCCAGCGCGCCAGATTTTTAGGGCCAGCAGCGTTAGCGGCACGTGCATCGAGGTCGTCAGTTTCAGCCTGGTCAACCGCCGTATAGGCGGCGGCATTGATGATGACATCCGGCGCCAGTTCACCCAGTGTGTTACGCAGTGCAGTTTCGTCACTGATATCCAGCGTGTCGCGCGTCAGCGCAATCAGTTCATGATCCAGTGATTTAAAATGTTGTTGCAGCGTCTGACCTAACTGGCCGTTTGCGCCCAGCAGTACAATTTTCTGACTCATGTTGAGGGCCTTGTTGTTGCAGCGTCGAACACCGGTGCGTCACGCAACAGCAGCCCCTGTCGATCCTTGTCGGACAATACCGGTTCAGGTAAACCGGCAACCAGTGGCCAGTCGATTTTTAGCGCGGGGTCGTTCCATAACAGACTGAATTCATCACCCGGCGCATAATAGTCAGAGCATTTGTAGACCATTTCCGCACTCTCGCTGATAACATAGAAGCCATGCGCGAAACCCGGCGGCACCCACAACTGGTGATGATTGTCTGCGGACAGCAGGGCGCCCACGCTTTGTCCGAACGTCGCCGAACCCTGACGCATATCCACTGCCACATCATAAATCTCACCAGCCACTACGCGAACCAGTTTCCCCTGAGGCTGGTTCAACTGGTAATGCAGGCCCCGCAGAATGCCCTGTGCGGATTTACTGTGATTGTCCTGTACAAAAGAGGTACCTGGCACGTTTTCATCAAACAGCGATTGGCGGAATGTTTCCATAAAGAAACCACGGTGATCACCGTGCACTGTCGGTTCGAGCAACAGGACATCGGGAATCGCAGTAGGAGTAATTTTCATATCGGGCTCAGGCTCCGGCTAACTCTGACAGGTAAATAAAAACGTTTAGTGCTTGATCAGCCGCAGCAGGTACTGACCATAACCGTTCTTCGCCAGCGGCGCTGCCAGTGCTCGCAACTCATCGGCGTTGATATAACCGTTGGCGAAGGCAATCTCTTCCGGGCAGGCGATTTTAAGTCCCTGCCTTTCCTCCAGTACCCGAATAAAATTGGCCGCGTCCAGCAACGACTGCACGGTACCGGTATCCAGCCAGGCAGTGCCACGGCTGAACAACTCGACCTGCAGTGCGCCTCGCTCCAGGTAGGTCTTGTTGACGTCGGTGATTTCGAGCTCGCCACGCGGTGAAGGCTTGATTGACTTGGCAATGTCGATGACATCATTGTCGTACAGATACAGGCCGGTGACTGCGTAGTTGGATTTAGGCTGTGCCGGTTTTTCTTCCAGATCAATGGCGGTGTTGTTTTCGTCCAGCGACACCACCCCGTAACGCTCCGGATCGTTGACATAGTAGGCAAACACGGTGGCGCCGCGCTCCTGCATCATGGCGTTCTGCAGTTTCTCTTCCAGTGAGTTACCGTAGAAAATATTGTCGCCGAGTATCAGACAGACGCTGTCGTTGCCAATAAACTCCTCACCTATCAGGAAGGCCTGCGCCAGACCGTCAGGGCTGGGTTGCTCGGCGTACTGTAGGTTGATGCCCCACTTACTGCCGTCACCCAACAGATGCCGATATAACGGCAGATCGGCTGGCGTGGTGATGATCAGGATGTCGCGGATACCCGCTTGCATCAGTGTGCTCAGCGGGTAATAAATCATGGGTTTGTCGTACACCGGCATCAGCTGTTTGCTGACGGATATGGTCATGGGGTGCAGGCGGGTGCCCGTGCCACCGGCGAGAATGATGCCTTTAGTGGTTTTGTTGCCCGAAGGTCGTGCTGCTGTCTGCTCCATTTGCGTCCTGTCTGTTTACTGATTATCCGTTGTTACTAGATGCCCGTTTACTGAGTGTTATCTGTGTCGCTGGTGTCCGCGCCGGCGCTACCGGCGTCCATGGCCGAAATGATGGCAGGCAATGTGCAGTAGAAAGTCGAACGCGGATTATAGCCCAGATCGCGCTGGCTTGCCGTGTCGTCGACCGCATAATTGCGCGCCAGAGCATGGTAACTGCGCAAGCCCGGTGAATTGTTGATGGGCAGCAGTCGTCCGGCGATTTCCAGTGTTAACGCGCCCAGGTAAAACACCGCTTTGGGTGTGGCCCAGGCGGGCTGCGACCGGCCCAGCGCTGTCCGCATGGCCTGCTCCAGTGACTTGATGTCATAGTGCTCGCCGTCGGTCAGTGCATATATCGGCGCATTGTCACCGACAGAACACTGTGCCGCCAGTACCAGTGCCTGGCAAAGATCCTCGACACCGATCAGCGAGAACGGCTGGGTAAAACGCGGCAACGGCGGCATCACGCCCTTGCGCAGCAGGCGCAGCAGGGTCATCAGGTTACCTTTCATGCCGACCCCGTAGACATTGACCGGGCGTACGATCACTACCTCAATGTCACCGGCCTGGTGCGCGGCCTGCAGCAGCGACTCGGCGCGCTGCTTGGCTTCGCCATAGGCCGTTCGTGGCTGATCAAACGCTGGATCCGCCAGAATGCTGCTGACATACACCAGCCGTCTGACCCCTGCAGCCACGGCGGCACTGAGCAAATTTATGGTGCCATCAACGTTGGTGGCATACAGCGTCTTGATCTGCGCCTGATTAACATGGGCATAGGCGGCCAGGTGATAAACCGTGTCAATGCCCTGGCACAGCTCAGCAAGCGAGGCAGGCTGCAACAGGTCATGCCGGGGTCGCTGCAGGGTGCTCACCGTTACCGGCTCGGACTGTAGCCGGCGAAGCAGGTATCGGCCGACAAAGCCGCTGGCGCCGGTCACCAGCACACCTGGTTGATTATCTGCACCCGAACGGTTAGCTGCGCTCATATCCAGCGCCAGCCGTGACCGGAAAAAAACCGGAAAGCAGAACGACCGAACATGAGGATATGGCGCAGGCCTTTTCTGGCGCTGTTGCCGCCCAGATGCGTAATCTTCATCTGCGGCAGAAAACCCAACGCCCCCAGTTCACGGGCACGGATGGACAGATCAAAATCTTCAAAATACAGAAAGTAGCGCGCATCGAAGCCCCCGAGCTGACGCAGCACCGGGTGACGAAACAACATAAAACAACCACTGATGATGGGGATGTCGGTGCAGGCCACATCTGCGCTCAGGTCGCGCATCTCGTAATGTTGCAGGCGTGTGCGGAAGCGCTGTCTGAGCCAGGCCGGGGCAAAACCGCGCAAAACAAAATCCAGTACACTGGGGTAGCGTTTGCAGCCGGATTCGGAGGCACCCTTGCCGTCAGCGATGGCGGGAGAGAGCGCCACCACGGCGGGTGTCTGTTGCAGGTAGCGGATGCCTTCAGAAAGCGCCCTGGGGTCGACTATCACATCCGGATTCAGAATCAGATGGTACTCACTGTCGGTACCATGAATCACCAGATTGTGCGCCTGACCATAACCGATATTGCCGTGACCGGAGATGATGTCAAATCCGACGGTGTCGCTGGACATTTCGCTACAACGGCGGAGCAGGGGCTCCAGTGCGGCAGCATGGTCCGCGTTGTCGACCACGTTGATGTTGACGGCGCCAAGGACCTTCTCGTCCTGAGCGACGTTGACCGCATGACACAAAGACAGCAGCGTATCGCTGAGCACAGCCTCATCAAACCCGTAGACCACCAGCGATACCGTGAGTTGCCCTGACATATTAGAGAGGGACTACCCGGTCGCCGAAGGGCGTGCGGATCAAACGAAAACCTTCGGGCACATCGTCCGGGTCAATACGCCTGGGCCGGAAGCGCTGCTCTTCGGCACGACTGGCAGCCGCATCGGGCTCATCACGTTCACGCGCAGCACGCAGGGCCGCCGCAAAGGGGTTCTCCGGGCGTTCTTCGGCACCCTGTTCGCTGCTGCTGTCATCCTGCCCTTCCTGCGTTTCGGCGCCTCGATCGCGGCGCCTGGCCGGTTCCTGTGGTGGCGCTACTGCTTCGGCAGTGGCCAGTGCCAGCCGCGCGACGTTACCACCTTCGCAGCTGACCCCCTGATCGCTGAACGCAAAGCAGGGTGTGCTGGCCGGCTGCTCCAGCAGCACGTGGCGCGAAGCGACCTGAGTCACCCTGTAGCCCGGATAGCCGGGTATGGCAGCGCTGCCGCCACTACCGGCATCAACAGTGATGACCTCACCGCCGCTGGTCCGCACACTGACACGGTAACGATCGCCAAATCGGGAAGTACCGACCAGCGCGAATTGTGGACCGCTGCCGGGTGTCGCCACCGGATTGCGCGGACCGGATGTCTGCGGCTGGTTACTGGTGGCAGTCTGTTCGACGGGCTCAAACAGCGACAGCTCGCGTGCGCTGTTCTGTACCTGGGCGCCGGCCTGGTCTTCGGCTTGTTGCCCGGGCTCTTCCTGAGACTGTACGGAAGCCGCCATGCTCAGCGCCAGCAGCGCAGCTGCCGCCGTGGCCATAATGCGCCCAGCGCGGCGGCGCCAGTTGATAAGGGTTGTTGTGTTGGCGTTACTCATGGCTGCCATTGTGCTCACGGCTGTCTCCGCGCTCATGGCTGCTTTTTCGCTCATGGCTGTTTTGTCGCTCATGGCTGTTGTGACGCTCATGGCTGCTCCCCGATGAGGATGGTTTTTTTGTCCTGGTAAGGCTTTAGACGCATCATCTTAAACTTTAGTTTCCGGTACAGCAAAGTAGCGTGCCACAGCAGCCTGCGTGGCGGCGTGTAAACTGCCGCCCAGTTCCGCATCTGAATAGTGATAGAAGGCTTCAGCGTGGCTCACGGATGCCGGCAGCGAGAAGGTGCGTGCCGTGTTCAGCGCCAGAATCAGCTCGGGGTAGTTATTCTGCGAATTCTGGCTGGCATATACCGCCATCGCTTCTTGTTTGGTGGCCAGCACCGGGGTGATATCGACCAGGCGGTTGACCGGGCTCTGCACGCTGATCTCATACGACCAGAACTGAGGCAGCGGGCCTCGCCAGGCGCGACGCTGGAGCTGTTGTGCGGCCAGCCACACCAGCTGTGCCGTCATCCGGTGGTCGGGATGCAGCTCAAGTGCGCCAGGGAAAAACACCGCGCCGGCCCCGGTATCAGCGATGGCGGTGGTAATTCGTTCGATCAATGCTGGTGCCAATTCCAGTCCACGATCGGGTTGATCCCAGGTGTCATTCTGGCTGACACCCAGCAGCGCACAGGCTGCGCCGAGCTCCTGCTGTCGGGTCTGCACCAGCGCCGCCGTCTGCGCCGCATCAACGCTGTCGCCACCCAGCGCGCCGTCGGTCAGGACAACGACATGGGTGTCAATGCCTTGGTCAGCAGCCAGTCGCAGGGCGCCTCCCATACCAAAGGTTTCATCATCGGCATGCGGCGCGAATATCAGCCAGGGTCCGGAAGGCAGATCGGCACATTGATAGGGTACGAGCACATGTTCTGGATTCATGCCGCGAATTGTAGGCGGTTTTAGCGGTTTTTTTTAGCGTTTTCTGGCGATTGAGCGGCTATTTGTGATTAAATTCGCGATCTTGCCGCGCGGGTCTTGTCCCGTGTCCGGAATTGTCAGGGTATTTATGTTTTTTAGTCTAATGCGTCAGTGGGTGCTGTCTCCGGTTCGTCACTTCCGGCTGTTCCACCAGTTTGTCCGACAGGAGTTCAGCGGCCAGTTTGCCGGGTCACTGGGCGGATTCCTGTGGCTGTTTGTCACCCCCATCGTCAATATCAGCATTTATTCCTTTGTCTTCAGTGTGGTTTTCCGGGCTCCGTTGCCGGAGAACTTTGGCGATGTCTCGTTTGTGATCTTCCTGATGATCGGCTACCTGCCCTGGTTTGCCTTTGCCGACGCCATGGGACGGGCCAGTGGTCTACTGCTGGAAAAGGCGCCGCTGATTACCAAAGTCATGTTTCCGGTGCAGTTGATTCCCATGGTGGGCACGCTGGTGCCCTATCTGGTACACGGTATCGCCATATTTGTGTTTCTGGTGTATCTGGCTACTCAAGGTTATTTTGATTTGATGTGGCTCTGGCTGCCGGTGGCACTGGGGCTGCAGTTCCTGTTTACCATGGGACTGGTTGCGATTCTGTCAGCCTTTTGTGTGTTTCTGCGTGATATTCAGCAGATGGTGACCTTGCTGCTGACCGCCTGGTTTTTCCTGACCCCGATTATTTATCCATTGTCACTGCTGCCGGAGAACCTGCGCCCGTTCATGATGCTTAACCCCATGCACAGTTTTGTGCAGTTCTATCGTGAAATCATTCTGCTGGGCGACTTTTCCGTGCCACACTTCCAGGTCATGGTGCTGGCTTCGGTGGTCAGTTTTCTGCTTGGCGGCTGGTTATTCATGCGCATCAAGCACGCGTTCGGGGATGTGTTGTAATGCATAGTATTTCAGTGGCAAACGTGCACAAGGAATTTCGCATCTACGATCGGCCCCAGGACCGACTGTTGGAACTGTTGTTGCGCCAGCCGCGCCATCGTATGTTTCACGTCTTGCAGGATATTTCCTTTGACGTCCTGGAAGGCAAGAGCCTGGGTATTGTCGGCGACAACGGAGCCGGCAAGTCCACACTGATGAAGTTGCTGGTCGGCACGCTGGAACCCAGCGGCGGACAGATCGCCATTCGCGGTCAGGTGGCAGCATTGCTGGAACTGGGCGCGGGCTTTCATCCCGAGTTCACTGGTCGACGCAATATCCATCTTAATGCCAGTCTGCTGGGTGTACCCGACGATGACATTGATGCCATGGAAAACGACATCATTGAATTTTCCGAATTGCGCGATTTTATCGACCGACCTGTTAAAACCTATTCCTCAGGCATGTATGTGCGCCTGGCATTTTCCATCGCCACCATGGTGAGACCGGATGTACTGGTCATTGACGAAGCACTGTCAGTAGGTGACATTGCGTTCCAGAAAAAATGTGTGCAGCGCATGAACGAGTTCCGTGCCCAGAACAAGACCATGGTGTTCTGCAGTCACTCGATGTATCACGTCCAGGAATTGTGCGACACTGCCATTTGGCTGGAGCAGGGCAAAATCCGGGAGATCGGTAAAAGCGACGAGATCGTCGCGCGCTATGAAGATCACTGTAACAGCCGACGCGTTTATACTCAGGGCGAAGCGCAGGCCAACAGCCATCAGGCAGAAACACCGGATGCGGTGAAAGACTGCCGAATTCTGCAGACGCTGGTGCGCAATGTCGACGGTGAGCTAATCGACAGTATTGATCCTCTGCAGGACTTTGTCATGGAACTGCAGGCGGAAATACTTAACGACGATGTGACCTGCTATTTTGGTTTCGCTTTGATGAAAGATCTGGAAGAAGTGATGTCATCCTACCTGGCCATCGACCGGCCGGAAGTCGAACACGGTCCGTTCCGCAAAGGTGAAAAGATCACCGTGCAGGTGCGGGTAGAAGCCATGGCCATGCGGGTCGGCAAATTTCACGTGCTCAGTGGCGCCGCCGATGCCAGTGGATTGCTGTGGTACGAAACCCGACTCAGCAAAGAGATTAACGTCAACCCGGGCAAGGGTTGGGGTACGCTGGTCATGCGGTCCTCCTGGAGCATGCAGCGCGACTGATGCAGTCACGCCCGGCTCGCACTAATCGTCGATCTGGGCGCGACGAGTGTCCGGCAACTGCGCATAAGGATTGACCTGATAGACACGCGCTCGATTGTTAGCCGAGCGCACTTCCATGACCTGCATGTACGCCTGCTGCACCGGATCATCCGCCAGTGAGGCGCTGTTATAGTTACCATCATCTGTCATTGCCTGACTGGCAGACTGAGCACGGGCCGGGTAGACATACACTGAATAAAAACTCGAGGTGTTGAAACCCAGCCAGGGGGAGAGTTCCACCATTTCTTCCAGTGGCACGATTTCACCGACTTCACGCATCACACGAAAGTCGGTTTGCTCACGATGAGCAATAATTTCTTCTACCAGTTCTTCGTCCAGCCCAGGCAACAACAACAGTGCTTCCCGGGTCGCCAGATTCGGGTTGACGGCATTGCCGGTCCCATAGATTGTGAACGCCGCCTCCAGATCAACGTCAGCAAACAGTTCATCAAAACCGCGGATCAAGCGTATCTCTTCCACTGAGTCCAGTTCTGGCACATTGCGCGCGGTGTAGGGCGGGTCCAGGGATTCATAATAGTCGTCTTCGGCGCCCCCGGGAGTGAGCAGGGTATTCAGGTCGGTCCAGTCGTCCCACGCGGCCAGCAGTTCCTGTACCTGACGCGGATCGAACCCTTCACCCAGCTTTTTTTCGATGATCAGCTGCAGCCTTGTGCGTTCGATACGGTTGAGGTTGATTTTGCCAGCATGATCGTAAATACGAACCACCATGTTGTCGTCTGCCGCGTAATTCAGTGTCAGCGGCTGACCATTAAAGCGATAGGCCGGAATACGGAATTCACCGTCATCATTCAGCGTCAGTTCCTGGCCCACTGGCACTGGCATGCGCTCCATCATCAGCTCCATTTCCGCCTTGTGCATGGCAGCCATCACGGCTGCGTAGTCCTCATTGCCGGCCTTGTTGTAGAAAGCCGTGGTCGCTGACAATCGCACATTTGCCGCCAGCACTGTCACCAGAATGGTCATGACCACGGCGGTCCACAACACCATGATCATGACCGCGCCGCGCTGCCGGGCCGGCAATGGCCGGACACTTGATAGCTGCGCACTCATTGCAACAATCCTGTATTGGGCGTCAGGTTTCGATGTTCCACGGCTCTGACCGATGCGACGATATCCAGCTCGTCATTGCGTGCATTGCGTGCCGTTGGTTGCAGAACAATGTGCACGGCCATGGGCAGGGCCAGCAACTCACCCCCGTCCCAGGTGTCACGCCAGCGCCTTGCAAACTCCAGGTCTTCAAACAGGTAATTAAATTCCAGTGAGTAGTCGGCCAGCAACAGACGTGGTTCTGCATCCTCCAGTCGTTGCAGCGGGTTGTCACTCAGTGCCGGTGCAAGCTGTAGAAACACGCCGGTACCTGGTTCATCATACAGCCGCCAGGCGGTCAGCCCGGGAGCTCGTTGCGGTGATACTGTCGAGACCCAACTCAGTGAATCCGGCTCACCAACAAAAAACACCTGCCGGGCCAGCGTGTCAGGGTCGCGAAAGCTGTGCGGGAATGCTCCCTGCAGTGCGCGCTCCAGCTGCAAAAGCGCCACGGTTTCGTCCAGCGAATTTTCCAGCCCTTCCGCGTTATTGTCCCAGTCACGGATCACCCCATACATGCCCGCAGTCAGCATGGTCAGCAACATTGCGGTCAGCGACAATGCAATCATGATTTCGAGCAGGGTGAAACCACGTGATGATTTTTTTCCGCAATAACCGCCATGAGCGGGCGGAGGAGCGGGGAGAGCAAACGCAGGGGATCGCTCGCAGAAACTTGAAAGAGTCGGCGCTGTCATTGCGGTAACTCCAGGCGTATCCAGCGCACGCCGTTTATGACTTCATCGGTGTCTTCGTCAACAATCCGGAAAGTCTGCAACAGGTCATTCATCGGAGCGGTGCGACGCAATACATCAGGCAGTATGTCACCGGACTCGGTCTGGAACCGGGTATTCCCGATAATCGGTTCCAGTTCCCGGTACTCGTTGTCCAACAATGATAAATTGATCTGAGCCCGTGCGGCCATGGTGTCCTGTAAGGTCGATTGAGTGCGCACTGCCAGCTGTTTGCTGCCGGCCGCCAGACTGAACAGGGCGCCCAGCACCAGGCTGGTGATGGTGAGCGCAACCATGACTTCTAGCAGAGTAAATCCTCTGTTACGGAGAGTGGCGCCAGGTCTATTCTTCATCCAGCACCTGTACCCGACCGGAGAATGGATCCACACTGATGGTCAGTTGACGGCCGTCCTGTTGCAGGATCAGTTCGCCCCCGGTACTGCCACCTTCCGGAAAGAATGTAATTTGCAGGCGCTCATCTGGCGGCGCGTCCTGCCCGGCACTGTCCCGATAATTGAGAACGATGTTGTCGCCTGTCCAGCGACCGACAATGTCCGCCTGCTGCCTGGAGTCGTCAACGTTGTCGCGATCGCCAGTGTCACCGCCCGTGCCCTGCATTTCTATAGCAGCCGGCGTTCCCTGGACCACAGCCATGCGCCGTGCATAATTCAGCAGGCCGGTCGCTTCGCGCACCTGCGCAGTAAATCCGGGTGAGTTCAGCGATGCCAGTCCGGGTCCGATCAGCGTGGCCGCCATACCCAGTATGCCCAGCACCAACAGCAGCTCCAGCAACGTAAAACCGCATTGACGCGCAGGGAGCCCGCGCGTCCAGGGCATCCTGTCAAATGCTGATATCTGCGTCATCGCCCTCGCCACCATCGCGGCCGTCGGCGCCATAAGACATCAATGAATAGTCACGACCGTTTGATTCGTACTGATATGCATTGCCCCAGGGGTCTACTGGCAACGAGCCGCGAATATAGGGACCATTCCACGTTGAACGGCTGCTGGTATCACGCACCAGGCCGTCCAGTGAATCGGGGTACTGCCCAATGTCCAGACGGTAAGCGTCGAGCGCACTGCCCAGTGACGAAATTTGTGACAACACGGCATCACGACGGGCACTGTCGGCCTGATTGAACAGGTTGGGCGCCACCATGACCGCCAACATGCCCAGAATGGCCATGACAATAAGCAACTCTATGATGGTAAAACCACGATTGCGCATGGCGCTGTTAGTGATAGATCTGGCTGACTTCATTGGCAAATCCTCATCTTCTTAATAGTCTTCGGAGAGCACTTCTGCCGCCAGCTCGAATCGGTTCAGGATCTCCCGGTAGCTGGCATTGTTCTGCTCATTAACGTTAATAATCTCTGGCCGGATCACAATAAACAGTTCGCGACGCTCGTTGTTATCGCGCTGGTAGCTGAACAGACGGCCCAGTCCAGGCACCCGATTGAGAACCGGAACACCGGTATTCAGGTTGTCGTTGCTGTTCTGGATCAACCCACCCAGCACGACATTTTCGCCATCCCTGACCACAACCGTGGTTTCAATTTCCTGATTCTCGAATATCGGATTGCCAAGAACACCGGAATTTTCCGACACCGATGACAGCGCCTGACGTATGACCAGATTCACTACACCCTCATCATTGATGCGGGGCGTGATGTTAAGCTCAATACCGGTATCGCGGTATTGAATATTTTCAGTCGTGCCAACTGTCGTGGTGGTTCCGCCAAGGCGCACCGGAACTTCGGCACCGATACGAATCTGACCTTCCATGTTGTTGACCACGGTCAGCGACGGACGCGCCAGTAGCCTAACATCATTGTTAACCGCGATTGCCTCCAGTGTTGCTTCGACACGGGCAGCGCCATCAAGGAAAGCCCGGTTGAACAACAGTCCTCCGAGCCCGGACTGACCATCGGCACCGGCTGGCAGAAAACTGGTTCCCAGTCGTGTCGTGCTGTCAGCAGACTCCAGCACCCGAGACCAGTCGACACCGAAAGACGTGTCGTCAGTCAGCACCACCTGCGCGATGACAGCGTTAAGCATGACCTGCAATGGCGCACTATCCAGCTGATTGATGATGGCCAGCAACTGCCGGTAGTCGCGCGGATTACTGCGAATCAACAGAGTATTGGTGGCATCGTCGGCAACGATGGTGACGCGCAAATTGGCAGACACGGCAACCGAGGTCACCAGCGTATTTGAACTGGCAGGCTGGCGTGCGACTGGTTCACCGTTCTCGTTGAATTCGAAGAAAGCTTCGCGCTCATCGCGTGAGTCATCGTCGTCATCCTCATTGCCGGGAACGGTGTCGTTGTCATCTTCCCGCCGGAACACTTCGGTCAGGGTTTCCGCCAGCTCCGTGGCATTCAGATTCTTGACCCGGTATTGAAACAATTGTTCTGCCTGTTCCTGACGGTCAGCGTCCAGAATGCGTATCCAGCGGCTGATTTCGTCGAAACCGCGAGTGGCAGGTGCCGTCACCAGCAGGGAATTGACACGCTCCAGTGCCTGCACCTGGAATGCAGGCGAACCACCTTCGATAAGCTGCAAAATATCCTGCAGCTCCTGCGCTACATCAGCGGCGCTGGCATTGCTCAATGGATAAAGCTGGATGCCCTGATTCATGAACGGATCGTCGTCAATCAGGTCCAGCAACTCATTGACACGAGACAGTTGTCCGCGACTGGCAGACACCGCCAATGTGTTGCTGTTGGAGATGCGGGTGACGGTACCATCAGGTGTCACCAGCGGCGTGAGCAGCTCAAGTGCGGATTCAACAGAAATGTAGGTCAGTGGTGTTATCTGCATGACGTAGTTGGCGGTACCGCGCTGCAGATTGTCAGGTGTGGTGACTTCCACTGGCAGATTGGAATCGCCCTTGGTGGCGTAGTAGATGTCATTCTCACGTTCAAGCAGGACACCGTTCTGGCGTGTCAGCAATCGCACCAGGGGCCAGATATCTTCATAAGCCAGTGGTCGATTGGCAGCGGTGCGTATACTGACCAGATCCGAGATGGTGGGATCAATGATCATGGTAATGTCAAGCGCATCGGCAAGTTCGGTCAACACATCACGCAGGTCGGCCTGTTCATAATTCAGTTCCACGACATCCTGAGCCGGTGCCTCGATCGGTGACGGCACCGTTTCACGGTAGCCGTCAGAGCTGACCCGGACACCGTCACGATTGATCTCGGCAATCAACGCCTGCCGCTCCGCGCTGTCGGCGGCTTCGGCCATCTGACGGGCAGACATGTCCTCAGAGGCAGGTCGGGTGGCCGATGGCACAGCGGTAGATTCCGCCACACTTGAGGGCGGCGTACTACGACCAGCCTGGCTGCCGCTACCTGTTTGCATGGACGCGCAGGATGACAGCGCGACTGCAAACCCGAGCAAGGCGATTGGCCTGATGTTTCCTTTCACGTTCCGTACTCCCCGTAAAGGTCGACACTGTTTTGTCGACGATACTTTTCTGGCATTAAAATTGTACCGCGTTCATGCTGAACACGGCCGACAACATGGTAATGGTGATACCGCCCACGGCAATGCCCAGCAGCAGGATGAGCCCGGGCTGCAAGGCAGATACCAGGCTGGCCATCTGATTCTTTACGTTCTGGTCGAAAGTCTCTGCCGTTTTCAGCAAGATGCTGCCGGTGCGACCGGATTCTTCACCGACCGCGACCAGCTGATGCAACAGCGTCGGAAATACTCCGGCTTTTTCCAGTGACACGCCAAGTCCGGCGCCCCCTCGTACATCTTCCTCAACGCGCGCCAGCAAACGCACCAATTCGGTATTGCTGACCACTTCACGCGCAACTCTCAGCGCCCGGATCAAGGGTATGCCAGCGCCCAGCAACGCACCCAGCGTGCGGGCAAAAACGGCACAGTCGCGATATAACAGCAACTGGCCGAGCAGTGGCGTGCGTAACAAAAATGCATCTTTGCGCAGTTTAGTCGCTGCCTGCCGGTCCTGCCATCGCCACCAGAACACCAGCCCCGCAATCATCAGCACAAACAGGTAGCCGTATTGCTGAACGCCTTCGCTCAGGGCAAGCAGAAAAGCCGCGGACGCAGGCACATCGGTGCCGGCATCCTGAAACATGATGGCGAACTGTGGAATCACAAACACCAGCAACAGAAACACGGAGATGACACCGGTAACCAACAACACAATCGGGTAAACCATGGCAGAGACAATGGCCTGTCGATTGTTGGCACTGGTTTCCAGAAACTCAGCCAGGTCTGGCAGCAATTGGTGCAGAATGCCGCCTTCCTCGCCAGCACGGACGATATTGATATACATACGTGAGAATACGTCCGGCCGGGTTTCCATGGCTTCTGCCAGACTCTTGCCTTCTTTGACATCCCGGCGCATGGTCACAACCAGTTCCCGCATCGCGCTGGACTCGGTGATTCCTTCCAGCAAACGCAGCGCCTTGTCCAATGGCACCCGGGCGTCCACCAGAGTGCGCAGGCCGGTGGTGAAATCGAGCAGATCGCGCGGCCTGATTTTTTTACCGGTGCGTACCCGTTTTTCGCTCTGACTGGCCGGACTGATTTTCACCGGAATCAGTTGCCGGTTCTTCAGCAGTTTAACAACTTCACGTTCCGAATCTGCAGAAATGTGCCCGCGCTGAATCTTGCCGCTGACATCATAGGCCTGATAGTTGAACTGAGCCAGACTCATGACGCTGCTCCGGCCCGAGTCACGCGCACCACTTCTTCCGGCGTAGTGAGGCCCGCTGCGAGTTTTTCCAGTGCATCCTCGCGCAACGTTTTCATGCCTTCCCTGATCGCCTGGCTGCGGATGATGTTGGCATCCGCGCCGCTGGCAATTTCGTGACGAATCGCATCCGACATGACCAGCAGTTCATACAGACCAATCCGGCCCCGGTAACCGGTTTCACCACAACGATCACAACCCTTGCCGCGACGCACCTGAGGATAGTCCTGCGCGCGAATCTGCAGTACCTGCTCTTCGTCAGGGGTGATCGTGTGTGGCTCGCCACAGTCGGTACAGATGCGACGCACCAGACGCTGAGCCTGAACACACAACATGCTGGAACTGATCAGATAACCTTCAACCCCCATGTCCTGTAACCGGGTGATGGCACCAGCGGCATCGTTGGTGTGCAGGGTAGAGAAAACCAGATGCCCGGTCAGCGCCGACTCAATGGCGATCTCGGCAGTTTCATGGTCACGGATTTCCCCGACCATGATAACGTCGGGGTCCTGCCGCACGATCGAGCGCAGCCCCGCAGCGAAAGACAATCCGATTGCGGCATTGGCCTGAATCTGGGTAATGCCTTCCAGCTGGTATTCCACGGGATCTTCAACGGTAATGATTTTGCTTTTCTGGCTGTTTATTTTTTCCAGCGTCGCGTACAGGGTGGTGGTTTTACCGCTGCCGGTAGGGCCGGTAATCAGAATCATACCGTGAGGCTGGTTGATCAGACTTTGATAGCTGCCCAAAATATTATCCGGCATGCCCAGTTGCTGCAGACTGACTGCGGTATCGCCGCGATCCAGGATTCGCAACACAATGGACTCCCCGTGCACGCCAGGCAATGTCGATACTCGCATGTCCAGTTGTTTGCCGCCGGTGCGGAAGTCTATACGACCATCCTGTGGCAATCGCTTTTCACCGATGTCCATGCGCGCCATCAGTTTCAGACGCGATGCCACGGCCGTTGTGATTCGTACCGGCAGTCTTTCGATTCGGTGCATGATGCCATCAACACGACAGCGCACATCCAGATGTTCTTCATTGGGCTCAAAGTGTATGTCGCTGGCATTCAGGTCCAGGGCACGCGCAAACAGGTGATTGACCAGTCGGATAATGGGCGCTTCAGAAGCAAGGTCTTTAAGTTCCTCATCGTCTTCAAAACCGGAAACAAACACATCGTCGGTGCCGTCAGCATCAATTGTCGGTGACAATTCTGCCCGCCAGTGTTTGGTCAACCGCCTGACTTCATCAGTGCCAGCCGGTCGAAAACGTACGTTTATCTCGTTATTGCCGGGGCCGGCGTTGTGCATGACGAATCGGATGCGTGCGCGTAACTGGCTGTCCGGCAGAGTCTCGCAGACGAGTTCATGGCTGTTGACAAAATCCTGCGCTGGCGCGATGCCCGCGGGTTCGAGCAACTGGGTAAAGATCGGCAGACTGATGATATTGGACATGACTCAGTCTCCCGCCGTGTTGGGTTGGGTTTCGCGACTGAAACCGACAACGGTAATTTCACCACTGAACATGTTTCGCCCTCTGCTCATGCTGAAATAATTCACGGCCAGCCAGGGTTCGGATGCGTCCAGTCGAGCGAGAAAATCCAGCGTGTTGCTCTGGTTATCCAGATTGAAAGCAAGTGTCTGCTCAACCAGCAACCAGCCGTCGGCCTCCATCGACTCAGCCAGGCTGGTGGAGGTGATGGTGATACCGGTGTCCTGTGCGATCTGCCTGACCAGGCGCTGGATGTTGGCAGCCAGCACCGGTACTGTCGGCAGAGACCCTGTCGTATTGGCATTACCGGTAAACAATCGCGCTTCCAGATTCTGCAATTGCTGATCGATTTCCCGGCGACGCTGTTGCCACAAGTCAGTATCGTTCAACAGCCGCTGCTCTCGATCTATTTCCAGGCGCAGGCTTTCAATGGCTTGTGCCCGCTCGCTGTAAACATCTCGCACCACCGGCAAACCGTTAGACA
>Ga0115567_10002868_pt1 | contig 17133 bp, 18 predicted proteins | sample COGITO_mtgs_1204_2_FD_88679 | JGI IMG/M metagenome (GOLD analysis project Ga0115567, IMG submission 88679) | Pelagic marine microbial communities from North Sea - COGITO_mtgs_120412 | ecosystem: Environmental > Aquatic > Marine > Epipelagic | place: Germany:Helgoland, sampling site Kabeltonne... | reverse complement strand
GTATCGGTGCGGAATGAGCGGACGATGGAAATATAGATCAGCTCAATCAGGTTGAGGCTGGATTCCCAGAATGTCTTGCTGCGGTGATATTTCTCGAAACGGGGCATCGTGGCCTGTCCTTGTCAGAAGGCGGTAGGTATTTCATATACCATGTGCGGGCTGAATGTCCCGCGTCAGCCGAGGATCACCGAGATGAACTACGAAAACGTTACCACCATATTCCGCCAGCTTGCGCTTGAGGCAGGTGCCGCGATCATGGAAATCTATGGTGAGGACGATTTCGATGTGCGCTCCAAGGCGGACGAAAGCCCGGTGACGGCTGCGGATGAGGCGGCTGATGCGCTGATCTCCGCCGGACTGCGGGCTGCCTTTCCCGATATGGCGTTGGTAACCGAGGAGCAGGCCGACACCCACGGGCAGAGCGTTTCGACCTTTATCATCGTTGATCCGCTGGATGGCACCAAGGAATTTGTGCAGCGCCGGGGTGAGTTCACGGTGAACATCGCCTTGGTTGAGGATGGTGTGCCCACGCGCGGCGTCGTTTACGCCCCTGCGGTTGGACGGCTGTTCTACACTGATGCCTCTGGCCAGGCGGTTGAGGAAACCGGTGCGTTCGCGAAGGAAGCGGGACCGGTGGTTCCCATGAACGTATCCTCCCCCACCGGCGCATTGCGCATCGTTGCGTCGAAATCGCACCGCGATGCTGCGACCGACGACTACATTGCGAAATACGAAGTTGGGGAGCTGGTCGCCGCCGGATCATCGCTGAAGTTCTGCCTCGTCGCAGCGGGTGAGGCTGACCTGTATCCGCGCCTCGGCCGCACGATGGAATGGGACACCGCAGCAGGCGACGCTGTTTTGCGCGGCGCTGGCGGTACGGTTGTACGTTTCGACGACCACACGCCGCTGGCTTACGGCAAAGCCGGTTTTGAGAACCCGTTCTTTATCGCAGCCCCGTCAGCCCTGAAGTTGGAGGCATAATGTCTGTCCTGATCCTGATCCCCGCGCGCTATGCCTCAACCAGATATCCTGGAAAGCCATTGGTTGAACTGACCGGTGCCTCGGGTCAGGCGCGATCGCTGATCCGGCGCAGCTGGGATGCGGCGTTGTCCGTCGCGGGTACGGACCGTGTTGCCGTGGCGACAGATGACGACCGGATTGCGGACCATGCGCGTGGGTTTGGTGCCGAAGTTATCATGACCTCCACCAGCGCACGTAACGGAACCGAGCGATGCGCCGAGGCGGTTGCCGCATTGGACACGCCGCCGGATATCGTCGTGAACCTGCAAGGCGACGCGCCGCTGACGCCTGCGTGGTTCGTTGAGGAATTGATCCGCGCCATGCAGGCTGACCCTGACATGCAGGTTGCCACGCCGGTCCTGCGGACGGACGCAGTTGCGCTGCGTGGCTTCCGTGAGGATCGCCGCAATGACCGCGTTGGCGGAACAACTGCCGTGTTTGATCGCGCTGGTCGGGCAATGTATTTTTCCAAGGAAGTTCTGCCCTACACCGGACGCGAATTCGCAGATGGAGAGGAAAACCCCGTTTTCCATCACGTCGGCGTTTATGCCTACCGCCCGTCTGCGTTGACCGCCTATTCGACGTGGCCTGAGGGTCGCCTTGAGAAATGGGAGGGGCTGGAGCAGCTTCGCTTTATGGAAAACGGTGTTCCCGTCCAATGCGTCGAAGTTGATGCCAAGGGTCGCGCGTTTTGGGAGCTGAACAATCCGGTGGACGTCGAGCGGATCGAAGGCATTCTGCGCGATCACGGTTTAGATTAATCGGATGCGCCCCTCGGTCAGCGTCATCGTTGCAAACCGGGGGCGCGCATGGTCGCTGGTCCAAACGCTCAGCGCGCTGAAACGGCAGCGCGAGGTTTCAGCCGAAATCATTGTCGTATCCGACGCGCCCGCTCCACGCGATTTGACCGTTAAATGGCTGCGTCAGGACGCCGCGAATATCGCCACTGCACGCAACGCTGGAATTCGTGCCAGCTCTGGCGAGATTATCGCCTTTTGCGATGATGACGCGGTGCCAGAGCCGGATTGGCTGCTGAACCTGATCGACGCATTCGATGCGCCTGACATCGGCGCTGTCGGTGGCCCTGTGCTTGGCCCTGATGGCGTGCGTGAGCAATGGGGCGAAATGCGGTTTGATGAGGCAGGTCGCGACACACCGACCGGCACTTTTCTAAAGCTGAACGGCACCAATTTGGCGCTGCGCCGTCGGGCCATCACGGCAATTGGTGGGTTCGATCAACGGTTCGCCTATTATCTGGACGAAACAGATATGCTGGCGCGGCTGGCTAAGGCCGGATGGATGACGACGTGGATCGCAAACGCACGAGTTCACCATGCGACCCGCCCAAACACCACGCGCGGGGCGGGAACCACGCTGGCGGGGTTTGAGCAGCTGGGGCGCAGTGTTGCGGCCTTCGTTCGCACGCACGCACCGCAGCAGCAAGAGGATGGCAGCTATGTAATTGCCGATCAGCGCGTGCGCCTGCGACGGCTTTTTAACTTGGGTATTTTATCCGCGCAGGGGTTCGAAGCGAGGTTGAGCGCGATCAAGCTCGGGCTTTCCGCTCAAACGCCTCAGCAGATCGACACGGATCTACCGCAAGATTTCCGTGCGGCAGATCCGCGACAGATTGCCCCCCTGCGTGTTGCAATTGCACCACGCATCTTGAGCAGATCAGCCGCACGTCAGTTGGCACGCGAATTGAGCCTGCGTGGGGTGGAGGTGACGCTGATCACCCAAACTTGGCTCAACCGGCCTATGCGGGTAAAATTCCATACAGAAGGGTATTTTGATCATCGCGGCGGGGTTTTCCGCACCAAAAACATGGCACCCAACTGGCGGGCCATGCTGATGCAGGAATTGGTCAGAATTCAGCCCCAACGGCAGTTTACGCATTTGGTTCTGGGCAAGCGGCGCGGGGGTGCTGTTATTACGGACCTACGCAATCGCACAGATGGCGTAATTCTGCCGCACATGCGCGACAAAAACTGGAGATCTGTGCTATTTGAGGCTGAATCGGCTCTTGATGCGTTGCAGCATTAAGCGGCAAATTGCCGTCAGACGAATTTTATAAATATAGAATGGAGATTATTGATCATGGAACGCAAGGTAACGAAGGCCGTATTTCCCGTCGCCGGATTAGGCACGCGTTTTTTGCCCGCTACTAAGTCGATTCCCAAGGAGATCATGACTCTCGTGGATCGCCCGCTGATCCAATACGCAATCGACGAGGCGCGTGATGCAGGCATCAGCGATTTCATCTTTGTCACCGCTCGCGGCAAGCAAAGCCTGGAGGATTATTTCGACAGCGCTCCCGAACTGGAAAGCTCGCTGCTGGCCAAGGGTAAAACCGCGCTGTTGGAGGAGCTGAAGCGTACTGACATGGATTCTGGCGCAATTGCCTATGTGCGTCAAAAAGAGGCTCTCGGCCTAGGTCACGCCGTGTGGTGCGCACGACGCCTTATCGGAGATGAGCCATTTGCCGTTTTGCTGCCTGATGATGTCATTCAAGGCGGTCGCAGCTGCCTGCGCGATATGGTCGAGACACATAATGAGACCGGCGGAAACGTCGTAGCTGCCATGGACGTGCCAAATAACAAGGTTTCGTCCTACGGTATCTTGGGTGTTTCCGAGGATGACGGCACCCGCGTTAAAGTGAACAAGATGGTTGAGAAGCCCGATATTGCAGACGCACCATCCAATTTGGCCGTAATCGGGCGCTACATTCTAACGCCGCGCGTACTGCAAAACCTCAACCTCAAGGAACGTGGCGCCGGCAATGAAATCCAGCTGACGGATGCGATTGCGGCTGAAATCAACGGACCTGACGGCGTTTATGGCCAGCGGTTCGAGGGGCAGCGGTTCGATTGCGGCTCAAAGGCAGGATATCTACAAGCGACCGTAGCCTTCGGTTTGGCCCGCGAAGATTTGCGCCATGAACTTGAGGATTTCCTATCGACCTTGAACCTGCCGCCACACTCTCGCGCTGCAGCCGAGTAAGGTCGGGGCGGTATGCCCGCGATCCTGTTCGATCTAAGCCGAAGCTTTTCGCGCAGCAGTCATGGCACGCCTACGGGAATCGACCGCGTTGAACATGCTCTGTTTAACGCGCTTTCTGCGATCAGCCCCGTTCAAGGGCTGGTCCGCAGCGGCCAGCGATATTGGGCCGGACCGGGGGAGCAGGTCATGGCCGCGCTGGGTGGGGTTGGGCGAATCGATTCGATTGGCCGGCTCCAACCTTGGCGAGACAGTGGACGGAGGTCGGCCGAGGGAGCGCTTCGTGCGGCCCTTGGTCGCGGAGCGCGCGCGCTACCGGTACCACGCGAAGGTCAGTGGCTGATTTGCGTTGGCCACTCGCTGCCGCCACCAGCCGAATTGCAGCGGTGGCGGATGCAGGGCGGCGAGCTTGGCGTTCTGGTCCACGACCTCATTCCGATCGAACATCCAGAATGGTCGCGCACGGCCCCCGCACAGCGATTTGCAGCGGCGATGCAAGTAGTGGCACAGCATGCGTCACTTGTTTTGCACTTAACCGGGGTCGGTAGGGATCGTTGGGAAGCGCGGTATGGGCACCCCATACAGCAGCGCCACGCCGTGCTTCCAATGGGTGCGACGGACTTGCCCCTGTTGAGTCACACCCCTCATACTCGTCCATCCATGCTAGTGGTTGGTACGATAGAGCCACGTAAGGGGCACGAAATTCTCCTCGACCTATGGGATCAATTTGCACCAGTCGCTAATCTGAGGATTATCGGAAAACGGGGGTGGAACAACGATCGGGTATTCTCGCTTTTGGATAGAAATCCGCTCGGTGTAATTGAGATCCGAAATGCATCGGATGCGGATTTGGCACGTGAATATAGTGCCGCCCATACGCTGTTATTCCCCTCACAAGCCGAGGGATATGGCCTGCCAGTGATGGAGGCCCGTGTACGCAACCTGCACGTGATCGCATCGGATCTACCCCAACTTCGTGAACTGCATGGGAATACAATCCAATACGTTTGCCCCGATTCACCCGCTGCGTGGGCGCTTGCAATCGAGCAACGGTTGCGGGAAAATATATCAAATACAAATAATCATTCGGTTTTTTGGGCGTCATGGGACCAATCTGCTAGGGTTCTTCTGTCGCTGTTAGCGGTTTCCTGATTGTCCTACGATGAAAATCCTAAGTGTCCTCAATCAGCTCTTTTTAAGGGCACGCCGTCGCCGCCTACAGTTGCGTGCGAAACGGAAACGTCGTGAGCTGACGCTAGCCGTCGATCATACCGCCGTGATCGACCCCAAGGACATTCTGGTTTTTTCGACCCAACGCAATGAATTGGAGCGGCTGCCGTTTTTCTTTGATTATTATCGCAAAATGGGCGTGAACCACTTCCTGATCGTCGATAATGGATCAACCGATGGCAGTCAGGAGTATTTAGCCGCCCAGCCGGACGTGTCCCTGTGGCGCACCAACGGCAGCTATCGCGGATCGCGGTTTGGCTGCGATTGGTTGAACGGGCTGATGGCTAAATACGGTCACAACCATTGGACGCTGACAGTAGATGTCGATGAGTTTCTGGTTTTCCCGCACGCAGATGTGCGGCCGCTGAATGCACTGACGGATTGGTTGGATTCATCTTCCGTCAAGTCTTTTAGCGCGATGCTACTGGACATGTACTCCAAGGAACCCATTTCGCAGACTCACTACACGCAGGGGCAAAACCCTTTTGATACTCTGCGATGGTTTGATTCGGGTAATTACTTGATTCGCCGCGACAGAAGGCATGGAAATTTGTGGATTCAGGGCGGCCCCAGAATGCGGAGCGTTTTTGCCGACGAACCTGCTCGTGCCCCAGCGTTAAATAAGATTCCACTCGTAAAATGGCACCGATCTTACGTATACGTAAGCTCTACACATAGTTTACTGCCGCGTGGGCTAAATCGTGTATTCGATGAATGGGGCGGGGAAAAACCTTCGGGTTGCCTTCTTCATGCCAAGTTCTTGAGCTTATTAGGTGATAAGGTCGAAGAGGAGCTAAAGCGAAAGCAGCACTATGCGGGCGGTCGCGAGTACCAAGCCTACCGTGAAACAATTGCGGACGGCGGATCGTTTTGGACTGAAGGATCAGTCGAGTATGTCGGGTGGCGGCAGTTGGAGGACATAGGGCTTATGTCTTCTGGTAGCTGGATATGAGGGGTTTAGTGTGAGCGTAGGCATTTGCATAATGTCACATCACCACCTGTATCGGGTGGAGGAACTGGCGAGACATTTCGCGTCAGCCGATTGTCGAGTCGTCGTTCACGTCGATCTCAGCGCCCCTGATGCAGATTTCGAAGCGCTAAAGGCTTCCCTCTCCGATACGGATACCATTTTCGCTGAGCGGCAGCGGTGTGAGTGGGGCACATATGCCCTGCACGATGCCGCGCTGGAATCCTCACGCCTGTTGATCGACACGTTCAATGACGTTGATCACGTCTGCCTTTTGAGCGGATCGTGCCTGCCTATCCAAAGCATTGATGCGCTGAAGGCCCATCTTGCAGCCAATCCGAATACCGACTTTGTCGAAAGCCGCATCATAGGCTTGGAGGATTGGGTTCAAGACGGGCTGGCTGAGGAGCGATTTACGTTATACTTCCCTTTCGGATGGCGCACGCATCGCTGGCTGTTTGATCGGGCCGTTGATATTCAGCGCCGCCTACGCATCAAGCGCTCCATACCACAGCATCTGCAGATTTCCGTTGGGTCGCAGTGGTGGACGCTGTCGCGTGATACATTGCGCCGGATTTTGAACGATCCATTGAAACCACAGACGGATGCCTATTTCCGGAAATGCTGGATCGTGGACGAATCCTACGTTCAGACAATGGTTCGCACCCACTCACGCCGTTTGAAAAACAGATCACTGTGCCTGACGGAGTTCGATCCGCAGGGCAAACCATTCACGTTCTATGACGATCATTCACACCTACTTCAGGGTGCACAGGACCATTTCTTTGCCCGCAAAATCTGGCACGGCGCGACAGGCCTTTATAACAAGTACCTTTACGGTGCTGAGCCTATGATCGCTGCGCGACGCCCCAAGCGTGGTTCCCTGAGCCAACTGGTCGCTGAGGGTCGTGACAGCCGCTGTATCGGCCGCCCCGGCTTGCTGATGCAAAGCCGCTTTCCTGTGCAAGCCTTCGAAAAACAGCATGGCACGGCACGGCCATATCTGGTTCTGGATGGATTCGACTTCCTTTATAAGGACATAGATCAATGGCAGAAATCGCTGGGCCTCGAGCTATCTCATAACCGTTTGTTCAGCAAAACCGCCGTTGAATTCGCGAATGGTGCAGATGTTATGCCGGGTGGGATCGTAGCCAATCCACGCATCCGTGACTGGAACACCGAGCAGTTTTTGACAAACCTTATCTGGGCGAGCAAGGGCAGACAGCAGAGCTTTCAGTTTCATGTCTCCGACAGCACACGTATGGCGTCATTCCTCCTAAAGGATCCGAACGCCAATATTCTGTTCATCAAGGGTGCTTGGGTTGTGGGCATGGCGCCACAAAAGGATGAAACGCCAGCCGAATTCCGCCGCCGCGCCATGCGACACAAGCTGCTTGAAAAGAAGCACATTGATGAGATGGAGGGCCCGGAAACCCGCGCGACCATCACGACGTGGACTTTGGCGGAGGTTATGGCGAACCCCGGACTGCCGTTGGAAGCGCTGGCCGATATGATCGAGGGTGGCACGCGCCCACAGGCGGGGTATATGCCGCAGATGCGTCAGGAACACGGCTTGAACGAGCTTGCCCTAAACATGCATGTTGAGGGTATGCAGACGGCGCAAGAGGTCATCGAAGCCACGAACGTGCGGCAATTCAAACGTCCTGAATCAGCCTGATGGCACGCGCACCCTATCGCTACTTTGTGATTTTGGGGATGATGCGGACAGGTTCAAACCTGCTGCAACGCACGTTAGATCAGCTGCCGTCGCTGAATTGCCATGGCGAACTGTTCAATCCTGCGTTCATCAACGGTCCTACCAGTAAGGTAAACTTCGGCATGTCGACGGCCGAGCGGGATGCAGATCCCATGTCGCTGATTGAAGCCATGATTGCTGCTGGAGATCGCAATGCGCTATCCGGTTTTCGATTGTTTGATGGGCATAACTTGCAAGTGACCTCAGCCGTGCTTGAGGATCCATCAGCCGCAAAAATCGTGCTGCGGCGCAATCCCCTCGACAGTTTCGTATCACTGAAGATAGCGCGAGAAACTGACCAATGGATGCTGATGAAGCAAAGGGCGCGTCGCAGCGTTCAGATTCACTTCGACATCACAGAATACCGCGAATACCTCGCGCAGAGCGAGAGCTATTATTCGCGCGTTATGCACAGCCTGAAAGTCTCGGGGCAGACTGCATTTACAGTGGATTATAGCGAGATTTCTGATCTGTCCATTATCAACGGCTTGTCCACCTGGCTGGGTCAGACGGACAGGCTGGACACTGTAGAGCCGACTATCTTGCGCCAAAACCCAGGCCCGCTTGAGGAAAAGGTCGCGAACTACGCAGAGATGATTGAGCAATTACAGGGTGAGGGTGGCCTGCACCGCACGGGTGAGGGGGCGCGCAGTGATCGCGCTGGCGGCCTTCGCTTCATGCATATGGCGCAGCGTGCGCCCCTGCTCTATGCGGCCATTCCAGGCGGCCCCAATGAACAAGTTCATCGCTGGATGCACGGCATAGATGGTGGCGATTCACAGCGCAGTGATTTCGCGGACATGATGGCTGATACCCCACCGTTTTGCGCTCCCAAAAACCGCAAGGCGTTGACTGATTGGTTGCAGACACATCCGGGCAATGTGTGTTTTACCAGCGTCCGCCACCCAGTTGCACGGGCTTACGATGTCTTTATGACGAAATTTTTCGGTAGCAATGAGGGGGATATCTTCCCGCGCATTCGCGCCCATGCGCAAAAACACTACGGCATGTACCTCCCCGAATCTGGCAGCACGGATCGCAGCGCGTTGGAATTGGCGGGTTATGGCGTGGAGCGTCACCGAGAGAGCTTTAGCGCCTTTTTAGACTTCCTGCGGGCCAACCTAGCAGGCCGCACGCCCATGCGGGTCGATGCACTATGGGCGCCCCAGCATGAATTTGTGGAGGGGTTCGCCTCGGCCGTGACGTTGAGCCTGATTCTGCGCGAAGAGGATCTGATCGCCGGGGCTGCTTACCTGAAAAAACGGTTCGGGCTGGGCGATGTGCGCAACGCTGTGCTGCGTGATTCCGGGCCAGAGAATCTGTTCTCCCTGCGTGAGGTTTGGACTCCGCAGATTGAATCACAATGTCGCGCAGCGTATGGGCGCGACTATTTGCAGTTCGGATTTAGCGACTGGCAGGCGAATTAATCAGGCCGCGTGTGATGCACTCGGCTCCGTCAAAATTGCGTAGAGCGCGGAAACATCGCCCGTTGAGCGAAGCTTTTCACAAATCCGGGGATCACGCAGAGTCCGTGACACCCGCGCCAGGGCGCGCAAATGCTCTGCGCCTGCTTCTTTGGGCGCCAACAGCATAAACACCAGGTTGACCGGCAATCCATCAACAGCGTCGAAATCGACCGGCTTTTCCAGCCGTGCAAAATAGCCCACCACACGGTCCAACTGAGCAAGTCGGGCGTGGGGGATGGCGACGCCGCCCCCCATACCCGTAGGTCCGAGCGCTTCACGCTCCTGCAATGCATCCAGACATTCCGCGGCCGACACTCTGCCATCCTTGCCAGCCGCAAAGGCCGCCATTTCCTGCAAAAGCCGCTTCTTACTACCGACCTTTAGACCGGAAAGAACCGCGTCAGAGCCAATTATATTCAATAGCTCCATCAAGCACACCTGTAACACATTGCGAAAAAACAACTCTCAGGACATTGATCTAGGGTCGATCCATCCGATGTTGCTGTCGTCGCGGGTGTAAACCACATTCACGCCGCCATGTGAAGTGTTGCGGAAGACAAGAAAATCTTTCCCCTGCAACTCCATCTGCATAACTGCCTCACCAACGGAGAGGGTCAAGACGGGAGTCTGGGTTTCTGCAACAATAACAGGCTGAAGTGTATCAGGCTCATCCTCCTCCGTATGCTGTGGATTGGCCAGAACGTAGGAGGGCGCACCAATCATTTCGATTGGATCATTGCGATCCTTGTGGTGGTCCTTCAGGCGGCGCTTGTAGCGGCGCAGCTGTTTTTCCATTTTGTCAGCGGCGGAATCGAATGCGGCGTAAATTTCCGTCGCGCGGCCCGTCGCCTGTGTCGTCATACCGCTAGAAAGATGAACTGACGCGTCACATTTAAATTCGTGAGCATCCTTTGAAAAAGTTACGGTTGCCTCTGTGGCACGGCCTGCATACTTCGCTGCAACGTCCTGAATACGGTCGGACGCGTGGCTGCGCATGGCGTCACCCACGTCGATATGCTTTCCACTAACCTGAATTCTCATAGATAGTCCCCTTTTCTTTTCGCACCTAAATTGGCGCGGGGTTTCGGGTAACTCGCTGGTATTCAACGCTGAAATCGAAGGGGTAAAGGCCCCCTCGATCGCAGCACCTCAGCCCCGCTTGGCGGATTTGAGGCGACGACGTTGAACCGATGACGGGATACCCATGACATCACGGTATTTCGCAATCGTTCTGCGCGCAATATGAACACCGTCATCTCTTAAAATGGTTACCAATGCATCGTCGCTAAACGGATGGTCTGGATTTTCGGTTTGAACCAGCTTTCGCAGGCGCGCATGAACAGCCCCAGCGGCGAATCCGGCGTCCTTACCGGCGCCGGGGACGCCCTGACTGAAGAACATGCGCAGCGGGCGAACACCGTGAGGCGTCTCCATAAACTTGTTCGCGGCAACGCGGCTGACAGTGGATTCGTGAATGCCTACTTCCTCAGCCAGTTTCGCCATCGACAGGGGGCGCAGGGCAATCTCTCCCTCCTCAAAAAAGCCGCGCTGATGCAGTACGAGGGCCTCTGACACCTTGAGGACGGACTTGGCGCGTTGTTCCAGCGCGCGGACCAGCCAACTGGCGCTGGCCTTGCAGGTACTGATGAACTGCGCAGCCTCCGCACCACTGGCGGACACCTCACTGGCGTAGACGTCGTTGACCAGCACGCGCGGCAATGTTTCCGAATTGAGGGATACGGTCCAGCCACCTCCGTTTTTTGTAACACTCACATCGGGAACGATGGTGGGTGCGGTGGAATCCTCGGCAAAAGCCTGCCCCGGCCTTGGGTCCAGATCGCGCAACAGCTCAAGCCGCGCGTTAAATTCCTCGCGACCCAGCCCTGTTTTGGCGATCAGCCCTGCCCGCCCCGGTCCGGCGATGTCAGCTAAGCTCGTACAGATCGTGCGCATGACGGGGTCTAGCAGGCCGCGTTCATCCAATTGCAGGGCGAAGCACTCCCCCAGACTGCGTGCGCCCACGCCAGCCGGGTCACAGGCCTGCACGAGCGCCAGCGCTTGCTCCACCTTACCGGTGAGGACCTGGTGGCGGTCTGCAATCTCAAACAAGGGCGCGACCAGGCGCCCGTCAGAGTTTAGTTCATCCACAAGCATCTCTGCCAACTGACGTGTGGAGTTCGCACTGCGCATTCCGCCAATCTGGGCCAGTAAGTGTGCGCGAAGTGATATGCGATCAGCCACAGCGGCGGCCAGATCGAAATCCGCCCCCCCGCTTGCAGAAACACCGCCTGATATCGGGCGGGAGCGATCCAGCTCGAGAATGGGGTTTTTGTCCACTTCCTCCGCCACTCGATCCAGCAGCTCACTGGCAGAGAGTTGTAGCAATGCGATGGCTTGCGTCAGCTGCGGTGTCAGGCGCAGCTGTTGCGTTTGTTTGAGGTCGAGGCGTTGGCTAAGCGACATACGCTAGGTCTACCACGGATGCCACGTCAGAGGCGAAATCCTTCGCCCAAATAAACGCGGCGCACATTTTCATCTGCCACAACATCCTCCGGCGTGCCGGACATCAATACAGTGCCATCATGCAGGATGTAGGCGCGGTCGATAATCTCCAACGTCTCACGCACATTGTGGTCGGTGATCAGCACGCCAAGACCACGGTCGCGCAACTGACGCACCAGATCACGGATTTCCCCGACAGCGATCGGGTCAACACCCGCAAAGGGTTCGTCCAGCAGCACGTAGGAGGGGCGTGAGGCAAGGCAGCGGGCAATCTCCACCCGACGACGCTCACCCCCTGACAGCGCGACGGAGGGGGTTCTGCGCAGGTGCGTGATCGAAAATTCAGCGAGCAGTTCATCCAACTGCTGTTCGCGGCGGTCAGGCTTACGTTCAACCAGTTCCAGAACGGCGCGAATGTTATCCTCGACAGATAGACCGCGGAAAATCGAGGCCTCCTGCGGCAGATAGCCAACGCCCAGTCGCGCCCGCCGATACATTGGCAAAACCGTGGCATCAACGCCGTCGATCATGATCGTACCGGCATCAGGTGTCACCAGTCCGGTCACGGAATAAAAGCATGTGGTCTTGCCCGCGCCGTTCGGGCCAAGCAAGCCGATCACCTCACCCCGCTTTACGCTGAGTGAGATGTCCCGCAACACGGGACGCTTTTTATAGGACTTACCTAGGTTAAGGACCTCAAGCCCCTGTGCATCGCCCATCACTGCGACTGCGGAACGAAGACCGTGCGGACGCGGCCCGAAAACTCACCGGTTCCATCGTTGAGGTTGATCCGCATGGATTGGGCGCTGAGCGCGCTTTGCCCCTGGGTCAGCAGAACGTCGCCTTCCATCAGCAGGAAGCCGGTTTCGACGTTGTAATCTGCGCTCTGCCCCTCAGCCGCCTCGGCACCGCTAGACAACAGCACGTTGCCCTGAGCCGTCAGCTGGCGAATGTCACCGGTGTCCTGATTATACGTCACCTTCATCTGGTCGGCACGCATAGTCAGAGTACCTTGCAAAACCTCGACATTGCCGATGAATTCGGCAGTTGCCGCAGCCTGGCTAACGCCCAGCCGGTCCGAGACGATTTCCAGCGGCTGCGAGCTGTCATGGCGGAAGGTCGAGAACGCCTGCGAGGCCTGCGCAAACGCGCCGCCTGCGATCAACATCGCTGCAACCAAAGTGCCTGCAAATTTCAAGTTCATTCCGTTTCCTCCGCCATCCGGTCTGGGTCGATGCTTAGACGAACATCGCCTTCGAACCAAATAATATCATCACCTGTGGGCATTTGCTCAGTTCGCAAACTGTTGGCACGTAAAAAGGCACCCGTGGCCGTTAATTCCAGCGGATTGGGCAGGATCAGGGACCGATCCCCCAGCCCCACCTGCGCGCTATCCGTGACCAACCGCATCCCCAATCGTGTGCTGAGGTCAACGCCGCCGCTGAGCGTTAGTTGCTTTGCAGTGCCATCGTAGGAGCCATCCGCGGCCTGCATTTCGATTGGATCATTTGTGCGATCCAATCGGGCGGTAACATCGCGCAAACGATATCCGCTGGCAGTTGGCACCGCAAATTCCGCCCGCAGCGAATAGGGTGTACCGTCCGTCAGCTCACCCGCCAGACGGGGTGACAGGACGCCCTCATCAAAATCCAGACCTTCGGGCAGATCGCTGAACAGGTTTTCGTCAAAATTGATCCGGTCCTGATCAATCAGAAAAATCGTGCTGAGAAGCACAACAGCGGCCAGGGGCAGCAGGATCTTGGAATAGCGGACGAAGCGCGAATATCCCGGACCGCGCCGCATCGGCTACACCACGCCCGCGCGCAGGAGGTCGTGGATGTGGACAATACCGGCCGGCTGCCCCCCCTCGGTCACGAACAGCGTCGTGACACGACCCGACATCCGCGCCAGCGCCGCCTCAGCCAGCTCACCCGCGTCGATGGTTTTGGGTTCCGCGCTCATCACATCGCCGGCGGTGCGGTTCAGCAGGCCGTCCATGTTTCGCCGCAAATCACCATCGGTGATAATTCCGACCAAGCGACCCTCCTCAATCACGCCAGCGGTGCCGAAGCCCTTTTGCGTGATGGTCAGCAAGGTATCAGACATGGGCGTATCGCGTGCCACTAAGGGCATTTCATCACCGGAATGCATCAAATCGCCAACTTTGACCAACCGCGCGCCTAATTTGCCGCCTGGATGGAAAACGCGGAAATTCTCGGGCGTGAAATCACGTTGCTTCATCAGCGCCACGGCCAGCGCATCGCCCAGCGCCAAGGTCAGCGTGGTCGATGTGGTGGGAGCAAGCCCGTTCGGGCAGGCCTCAGGCGCGTCGGGCAGCAGGATGCCAACGTCTGATTGTTTGATCAGGGTCGAATTCGGCTTTTTCGCTACGCCGATCAGCGGGATCGTGAACCGACGCGAATGGGCGATAATGTCGTTGAGCTCAGGCGTTTCGCCCGAATTGCTCAGCACGATCAAACTGTCGGATGGTGTGACCATCCCCAGATCGCCGTGGCTTGCCTCACCCGGATGCACAAATTGTGCCGGTGCGCCGGTGGACGCAAAGGTCGCCGCGATCTTGCGCGCCACGTGGCCGGATTTACCCATGCCAGAAATGACGATGCGCCCCTTGGTCGCCAGCAAAATTTGCACCGCCTGCGCGAAACTATCGCCCAAGGCATCTGCGAAAGTGGCCAGCGCCGCGCTTTCAATACGCAGTACCTGACGGCCTGCATCGATCATTCGTTCTGAATCGTTCATACCACCCATCTAAGTGGCAACTGCATCTGGGTAAAGCCGCCCCGCATTGCACACCGTCACAAATACTGGATACAGACGTTCGGTCAGTGCGAGAAAATGTCCGCCTCGGGCCAACCGGCAAGGTCCAGCGCAGCGCGGGTCGGGAGGAACGCAAAACATTCCTGCGCCATCTGGGCACGCCCCTCACGGTGCAAACGCGCGCTCAACACTTCGCGCAGCCGATGCAGATACAGCACATCGGATGCAGCGTAGGATTTTTGTGCATCGCTCAGCTTGGCTGCGCCCCAATCGCTGGATTGTTGCTGCTTTGAGATATCCACGCTCAACAATTCGTGGACCAGATTTTTCAGCCCGTGACGGTCCGTATAGGTGCGCACCAATTTCGATGCGATCTTGGTGCAATACACCGGAGCCGTGACCGCGCCAAACCGGTTGAGCAGAACGGCGATATCAAACCGGCCGTAGTGGAATAGCTTCAGCACCGCTGGGTCCACCAGCATAGCGACCATATTCGGGGCCTCGGTCTGATCCTGCGCGATTTGCACCAAATGCGCATCGCCGTCGCCCGCTGAAAACTGCACCAGACATAGGCGGTCACGATGCGGGATCAGGCCCATTGTTTCCGTGTCGATGGCAACGACAGGGCCAAGGTCCAGCCCATCGGGCAAATCGTTCTGGTGCAGGTGGATCGCCATGTAGCCTCCAATTCGCGTTTCGCCCAGCGGCTTAGCCGATAATGCGAGGGCTGGCACGTCGAAATCCATTGCCGCAATGCAACATCGCGCCACGTTTGGATCAAACATTGAATCAAAGAGGTAAGCCATGAGCCCCGACGAGCTGCGTAAAACCGCCTTTTCCATGCCGCTGACCAGCCCGTCCTATCCGGTCGGACCCTATAAATTCTACAACCGCGAATATTTCATCATCACCTATCGCACAGACATGGACGCCCTGCGCGCCGTGGTGCCTGAGCCGTTGGAGATCATCGAACCAATCGTAAAGTTCGAGTTTATCCGGATGCCAGACTCAACCGGCTTTGGTGATTATACGGAATCCGGGCAGGTCATTCCCGTGCGTCTGGATGGGGTAAAGGGTGGTTTCGTTCACTCAATGTATCTGAACGACGATGCCCCCATTGTCGGCGGGCGCGAAATCTGGGGCTTTCCTAAAAAGCTGGCAGAACCCTGCCTGCGCACCGAAAAGGAGGCGCTGGTCGGCACGCTCGATATGGGGTCTGTGCGGGTGGCAACCGGAACGATGGGTTACAAACATCATGAGATGGATCGTGCCGCGGTTCATGCATCCCTGTCCGAACCTGGATTTTTGCTCAAGCTGATCCCGCATGTGGATTGCACGCCGCGCATTTGCGAGTTGGTGAAATACCACCTTGAGGATTTGAACATCAAAGGCGCGTGGCAGGGTCCGGCCCGGTTGGAGCTTCACCCTCACGTCCTCGCCCCTGTAACCGATCTGCCGGTTTTAGAAGTGCTGGGCGGCACTCACATCATAACCGATTTGACACTGGGATTGGGTAAAGTGGTGCACGACTACATGCAGGCGTAACCGTTACCCCCGGCGTGACTGGCGGATCAGGCGATACACATAGGTCGCGATTAGCCCCAGCACCACAACGGTTGAAACGGGATTCAGCCAGTCCGCCACGCGGTCATATTGCGATTGCAGCAAATATCCGGCCAGCGCCAATGCGGTGGTCCAGATCAGGCTACCCGCCGTCGTAAACGCCAGAAATGCGCCCATCGGCATGTGCGCGACACCTGCCGGTACGGAAATAAAGGTACGCACCCCCGGTATCATCCGGCCAAAAAATACAGCGCGCCACCCATAGCGCCTGAACCAATCCGATGCGCCAGTGACGTCCTGCGGTGACAGGGTCAGCCACTTGCCGTGCTTATCCGCAAAGGTCTTCAACCGCGCCTCACCGATCCGCAAGCCGATCCAGTACCACAGCAGCGCTCCCAGAACCGAACCGAGCGTTCCGACCAGAATCACGGGGATCAGCGCCAGCACACCCTGCGCGGCAAGATAGCCCGACAGCGGCATGACCAGTTCTGATGGAATGGGCGGAAAGACATTCTCGACGAACATAAGGCTGCCAACGCCCCAATACCCGCCGCGACCCAGCAGCGTTACGATCCAATCAAACATCTTTACTCCCACTTCTAGGGTGACCACCAATTATCTGACTGACACCTAGTACATGGCTCTGGAAATTCAGGGGGTGTTTTCAGGCCGCGTCGCGGCGATCAGCGTTTGATGCAATTGGGCCGTATCGTCCTGCGCAACATCTGACAGGGCTGCGACCCAGAATCCATCGGCCGCCAGACGAACAACGGCCAGCGCAACTCCGGCATCGGTACTGTCGTGGCGTGCTAGCCGCGCAGCGAACCATTGCGACCATAGCGTCCGCATTCGGG
>Ga0115567_10002864_pt1 | contig 17142 bp, 12 predicted proteins | sample COGITO_mtgs_1204_2_FD_88679 | JGI IMG/M metagenome (GOLD analysis project Ga0115567, IMG submission 88679) | Pelagic marine microbial communities from North Sea - COGITO_mtgs_120412 | ecosystem: Environmental > Aquatic > Marine > Epipelagic | place: Germany:Helgoland, sampling site Kabeltonne... | reverse complement strand
GCTGGAGCTGAAGGACAGCGGCACGCACCTCGAGACGTTCGTGAGCGGCGTGGTGGACAGCTTCGACGCCATCATCACAATCCAGGGTGCGTACGCGACCATGAACGGCATCAACATCTTCCTCTGCCTGCTGCGATTCCTCAAGTGCTGCGACTTCCAACCGCGCATGGGCGTGGTGACGCGCACGCTCTCGCTCGCGTTCCAGGACCTGGCCCACTTCATCGCGCTGCTGCTCATCATCCTGTTCCTGTACGCGACGATGGGCACGATCGTGTTTGGCTCGAAGATTGAGCAGTTCAGCACGTACATCAGGTCGCTGCGGACGGTTTTCACCTGGTCCGTGCTGGGCGACGACGTCGGCGTCGGGGACGAGCTCTGGGACATCGACAACCTGGGCAACATGGCGCTCGTCGGCATCCTGTACTACATGACGTTCTCGGTGCTGATGATCGTGATCCTCCTCAACTTCATGATTGCCATCCTCTCCGAGGCTTACGGCGAGGTGCAGCAGGCGAGCAGCGAGACATCCAGCTTTGTCCAGGAGGTGGCCACGCTCGTCTCCAAGTACTTCAAGGCGAGGTTCAGCGGCGGCGCCATCCTCACCGACGCCGCCGCGCTCAAACGGATCAAGGGCATGATCGCCGCCGAGGAGCGCGAGCGCCAGAAGTTCAAGAAGTTGTACGGCATGAAGGACACCGCCAACACCGACAGCTGGCGCTCCCCCACCCGCGACCCCGAGGACTCGGACTACTCCGACGAGGACGACATCATCGACAAGGACGGCATGGTTTCCTTCGCCGGCGTGGAAGACGACGACATCAACGTCGACGAGCTCCGCCGCACGCTCGATCACGGCAAGGCTGCGTCCAGGGTGGCGGTTGGCGACGGCGTGACCAAGGCCAAGACCGGCCTCGGCGACACCGGCCCGCTCTTCGACTCCATCCTCACGTCAATCGGCGAGCGCATGGAGAAGCGCAAGATGTCGGAGCAGGAGAAGAAGGTGAACGAGATCCACTCGCTCTCGCTGCTGATGTACAAGCAGCAGCAGGACATGATGAAGGACATGGACCAGCTCCGAGGCCGCGTCTCGGCGCAGGAGCAAAAGACGCAGTGATGTGGCCGCAAACTTTTCACGGATGAGTGACGGTCGAGGCGCCTGAGTGAGGCGCGAGCCCGGCGGATGCGACGAACCACGTTCGGACCATCGACCGCGGCCTCTTTGTCGACCTTATGTATTTACTGTTTTATCTTTATCGTGTTCCGGCATCACGCTCTCGGGCGCGGCGTCGATGAACACCAAGCTGCAAGACTGTGTTTTTATAAAAAGATTATCAAGGCAAAGTACTCACAGCGACACCTCGCGCGCGCCGGCTCACAGTTGCTGTCGTGAATTCGCGAACACGCGCCACGCGATGTCGTCACTGGCGATGTGTGCGTATCACGCCAGCGGAATCGTCGCGGCGAAGCGCGCGAGCGCCGGCGCCGCGTCGTCGAGTCAGCGATGGCGCGATCCGGGCGGGGCGATCTCCTCGCCGCCGCCCGCCCGCCCCGGGGGACCGGCTCGTGCCTCCGTCCCTCGACGCGACGCCGCGGAGCCGACGCCGAATCTCGACGAGACGCCGAGCTGCTTCGCGTGTCCCGTCTGCTCCGGGGCCATGATCCGCCGCTCGAGCGGCGGCAAGACCCTCGCGTGCGGGTTAGGTCACTCGTTCGATGTCGCCAAGGATGGGCACGTCAACCTCATGGGACGCGGCGCGCGCGCCACGGGAGACACCGCGGAGATGCTCGCCGCGAGGAGAAGGTTCCTAAACGCGGGACACTACGCGGACGCCTCGGACGTCGCCAGCGCGTTCATCACCCGCGCGCTCGAAAGGGCTGTCCGCGAAGCAGCCGCCGACGCCGACGCTTCGTCGCCATCGCCATCGCCATCGTCGGCGGCGAACCGGCCGGACGTCGAGCTCACCCCGCGGCGCAGACGCATCGCCGCGAACAAACGCCGGTCCCGCGCCGCACGCCCCGCGCCCTCGCCCTCGCGCCCGCGCCCGCTCATCGTCGACTTTGGTTGCGGCGAGGGATGGTGGCTCTCGCGCGTCGCGGCTGCGGCGGCGGCGGCGACTGTCGAGACCAGGCTCGCCGCGACGGACGCGTCCCCTGCCGCCGCACGCCTCGCCGCGCGCCTCCTCCCCGACGGATCCGAGGTTGCCGTCGCCGACGCGCAGAGCGACGCGCAGCCCTTCGCGGACGGCTCGGTGGCTGCCGCGTTGAGCGCGTTTGCGCCGAGGAACCCGAGGGAGATGCGGCGGGTGCTCGCGGCGGGCGGCGCGGCCGTTGTGGTGTCGCCCGGGGACGATCACCTACGGGAGCTGAGGGAACGGAAGGATGTCGTGGGTGTGCTGGACGTCGCGGGGGGTAAACGGGAAAGGGTCGTCGAGGCGTTCGAGTCCGCGGGGTTCGTGTCGGACGGCGAGGAAGCCGTAGCCGGTGAGATGCTCTTGGATTTAAACAATTTGAGGGACCTGGTCGGGATGGGACCTGCGGCGTTTCACAGGACGGAGGAGTCCGCCGCCGCGCTCGACGCGTTCTTCGAGGAACACGCGTCGGCGGTGGGGGAGGACGGGACACGAAAGGTGCGCGTGACGCGGTCCTTCGTCGTGCAGTGCTTCCGAAAACCCGAAGAGTGATGACGGGAAGTAGTCCGTTGAGGCAGTAGTCCGTTTAGGCAGATACGAGTAATATTACATCTAGGTAGACGATGATACCCCGTCGTTCGTCGTCTCACGTCGCCCACTCGTCCCCGGGTAGCGTCACCCAGCAGTCCTCGCGCGGCACCGCCACGCGCGGGACCCGTGTCAACCCTTCGAAACACCCGCAATGCGCCAACTCGGCCCACCCGCCGAGCCTGTCCCAAACGCCCGCCGCCGGCCGCCGCGTCATCGCCACGATCATACCCTTCATGTCCTCCGACAACGCCGGGTCCGGTCCGCCCTCGTCCGCGGCGGGGAAATGAACGCGCGCGGACGCCACGTGTACGCGCGACGAGAACGGGTGCCGACTTTTTGGCGATCCAAACGGAACGCGACCGTGGACCAACTCGTACGCTACGACGGCGAACTCCCACCAATCGGAAGCGGCGTCCCGCGGATCCCCCGCGATGAGCTCCGGGGACATGTACGCCTCCGTCCCCGCGACGACGACGCGGGTGCCGACTTTTTGGCAATTCTCGTCCATCGCCGGGGACCCCACGCGTTGGACCCCACGGTCGCCGAGGTCGGTGGAGAGGTCGAAGTCGACGAGGGAGATGTGGCCGGTGGCCGAGCTCACCGCGACGTTCTCGGGCTTGACGTCGCCGTGCGCGAGGCGCGCGACGGTGTGCACCGCGTGGAGCGCCGCCGCGAGCTCCGCGAGGTAGAAGCGCGCCTGGGATTCCGGCAGGCCGCATCGCCCGCGGTCGCGCGCGGCGCGAAGGTACGCGCGAAGGTCCCGGGCGCCCGGGCACATCGAAGACACCAGATGCGCGTCCCATCCTCCGACCGGCGACGACGACGGGGCGAGGTAGAAATCGTGGAAGCGCGGGAAGAGCGAGCGCGATGCATCGACGTCGTCGTCGTCGTCGTCGTCAGTGGGGATCGAGCCGCCGGTGCCGTCGAGCGCGCGGAGCGCTCGAACCTCCGCGGCGATGCGTGAAGCGGATCCCGCCGAGATCACCATCGTCCCGCCCCCGTCGGCTTTGGACGAGAGGGACACCACCTTGACGGCGAGCGGAGCGGCGTCGTCCGCCCGTCGACACACGTGTACGCTGTGTATCGTGGATGGGTAGGAGAGGAGGTTCGAGGTCAGGTTCACGCGGGGGATGGGTGGGTGCTCGCGGGGGCGACGACGGGAAAGGGGCGTTCGCTCGATCGCTAGGGATGGCGCAGTGGGCATGGATGCGACCAAACGACGACGCACCCGCCGAGACCGCCGCGAGCCACGAGCTCGCCAACGTCGTACGAACCCGCCGCGCACGTCTCGAGCCGACGCAGCTCGTCCATCTCGACAGACATCGCGCGCGGCGCGAGCGCCGCGCGCGTCCAGAGAGTGAAGGCTCCAAAGTTAACAATACGTTTTTGTCTTTCAATACTGTTCGTTTTTTTTTACCCTATACACGGTTACTTCGCTCGCTGCTCGCGTTCCTTCTTCTCCCGCTTGCGCTCCTTCCGTCGCCGCCGCCTCTCCTCCGCGTCCTCGTCCGCGTCCATCCCAGCCTCGATGTCCCCTTCAGGCTGCATCGCCATCGCCGCGGACAACCCCCCGCCGGTGATGCCACCGAAAGCCTCGCCGACGGCGCGACCGCGACCGTAATAGTCGTCGTCGCCAAAGTCGACAACCTCGTCGTCCATCCCGCCGAGCGGCGCCACCTGCGAGTTCTTCCGCCTCGGCACCCTCTCGGCACCCGGCGACTTGCCCTTCTTGTCCTTCTTGAGCCGCTTCTTCATGGCGTCCGGCATCTCGCCCGCCGCCTCTGCCTGAACCTCAGAGGCGCCGAACAACGACTTGGACGCGCGCTCGTTAGCCTTGCGCTGCCGCTCAGCCTCAGCCTCTGATTCCTCGCGGTCAGCCTCGGCGAACGCGGCTTCCCACTCCGGGACGGCTCCGTTGGGCCCGCCGCACGATTTAGTCGCGGAGGACGGGACGATCTCGTTGTACTCGGGGTTCTCTTGTATGAGAAACGTGGTGAGACCCTTCATGATGCCGTCGCTTCGCGCGATGGACAGCTCCGGGGTCATGCTCACCTCCTCCTCCTCCTCTTCCTCCACCAAACCGTTGGGGAACATCCTCGCGAGGAACGCCCGGAGTCCTTTGCGGTAGAACGTCAGAATCTTAGTCACGAGGAGGCAGACGATGGTGAGGACGCAAATCGCGGCGTTGGTCCTGTCGAACCGGGCTTTAAAGTCAAACTGCGACCCCGAGCTGATCGGGCTCGTGGCGACGTCGAACGCGCCGTCCGCCAGGTAGGACGGCACGTACTCGTACGAGAACATCCAGGTGGAGATGATAATCTTCACGGTGGCGGCGAGCGGCATGGTGGCCCAGAAGATCTTCGCCATCGTCTCGTCGTAACTGGGCGGCATGCGGCTGGTGCGGAGCAAGGTGTACTTGCCCTCGTAGTACGCGATGAAGCAAAACAGCGCCGCGACGGGTAACAAACAAGGCATGCCGCTGCTGAACACCATACCAGTGAACACCATCTGCATCAGCTGCGCGTACCGCTCGGACAAGGGGAACTCCACGCCCTCGTAGAGGGAGTTGAGAGCGCGTTGCGTCGCGGCGAAGGGCGCCAGGCACCCGCGGGTGATTTTCGGCGTCAGGCCCTTGCTCAGCGCGGACATCGGGTAGACGACGCCGTTGATGAGCAGCGTGGTGCTGATGAGCTGCCCGACGTCCTGGTACCACCCGACGGAGAAGTCGGGGTACGGTCCCTCGAAGAGGTAAGGCACGAACGCCAGGGATGGAATGTCCGCGAACACCAGAAGCGGGATCATCGCGCTGTTGATTGTCAGCAGGAGGAAGAGCTTGATCATCACGGAGGACTCGCGACCAGACTTGGTGTGGTGCCGTTCGAATCCCGCGAACGCCCTGACGAGGATGGCGAGCACGATGTTCGTCGCCGCGGTGAACGCAGAGACCCCAGCCTCGAGCACCTTACCCTCGAAGTAGGCGCCGCACAGGGTTTTGTACCCGTCGTCGTCCTCAGCTAAGCCGACGTACATCATCGCCACGTCCATGACCTTCTCCTTGCAGATACAGTCGAAACACGCCATCGCGGCGCACTCATCCTGCTTGGTGCTCGAGTCGAACCCGCCGGTCCACTCGGCGTTGGCGTCGTACAGCGCGGCCGGGGCGGCGGCGCCCTCGTACGTCGTGGCGTTGCCCGTCCACTTGCCGCGGACGATGAACTCTTCGACGAGGCACTCGGTGGCGTCAACCTGCTCGGAGAACTCGAGGAGCGTCGCGAGGGTGTCCTTGGATGCCTGCCCGGTCACGCCGGTGGTGGTCCAGATGTTGTCGCAGACGAGGGAGCCGTCAGCCTTGGGCGCGTCGCACGAGATGGCGGGCGGGAGAGAGTTTTGAAGCGATTTTGTGTACACGACTGCGGCGCAGGTGATGCACAGCACGATGATCATGGCGAGCCACGCGAGCGCGCGTCGGATCCACGCCTTGGCGCCGATGATGTCCAGGTTCTCCCAGATGACGTCGGAGCCCTCGGGGGCGACGTGGACCCACATGCGGTATCCGTTGAACCGAAGTTTCTTGGGTCGGAAGTACCACGCCCAGAGGTTGTTCGGCTTGTACAGCTTGACGCACTTCTCCTTCGCCGTCTCGGTCTCGTAGGTGACGAACGCGGAGGTGTGCCGGCCGTGCTCGCCGGAGCTCATCTCCTCCTCGATGGTATCCTCGATCGTCTTCACCTTCTCGCGGAGCTTGCCAGCCTTCTCTCGAAGCTTCTCGGTTCCCTTCTGGACCTGTTCCGCCGGGAGCTCCTTCTTGGCGGCGAAAAACTCAGCCTTTGCCAGTCGTTGCTCAGCCGTCTCCGCCGCGCGTTCCGCTGCCGCGCGCTTCCTGTGTAGGCCCAGCACGCCGTCGATGTCGGTCCCGATGACAACCTGGTTAACCTTACCGAACCGGGCAAAGTGTGTGCCGATCTCCTTCGCGTCCGCGTCTCGCGGCATGTAGTCCACCTTGACGGCGTAATCCTGCAGCGAGATGTTGCTGACGTCGATGTTCTCGATCGTCTGCTTCTGCTCCGTGGAGAGCCACCCGACGAGGAACATGAACGTCACCGCGAGCATGCACTCCAGGAAAGAGATTCCCATCATCACCGACCGATCGTCGCCGTCCCACGTGGTGTTGGACACGAACCACAAAAGTCGAAACTCGTTCTCGTGCGCCCACGCCACGGAACCCAGCGTCGGGATGGCAAACCCGGTGAGCTCGCCGCCCGCCTGCTGCTCGTCGAGCATGCCTGACTTGACGTAGGTCATGACGGTGAAGAACCCGAGGAAAAACAGCCCGAGCATCACGCGCTGGCCCCACAGCAGCGACTGGAAGTACAGACCGATGCCCACGGATAACTCCCCGAGTTCCTTCGGGCCGGTGTCCCAGTAAGGGAAAGCCTCGTACGCGGGTCCATTCGCGTCGCGATCCTCCTTGGACGCGTCGCCGTAGTCCGCGACGCATGCGATGCGCACGTTGTTGATGCTCACGCCCATCGCCTCCAGGTCATCCGCCATGGAGAACGCGATGTCCTCTATGACGGCGTGGTGCTTCGACTTTTTCGTCACTCGCGTGATGATGATACCCTTGCGCTCGCACTCGTTGTAAATCTGCGATAAGATGTCGTCGTCGTCGTAGGGTTCTAAGACCTCGGACTCGATGTGCACGTCCACGCCCATCTTCTGGCGGAACACGTTGATTTGCTGCGCGTGCACCTTGGCGTCGTCCCGCGCGGGTTTCACGTACCCGCCTGAATCGTTGGGACCCGATCCCCCACCCTTCTTTCCCTTCTCGACGTCTCCCCACGCCGCCTTGGGCTTGGCGGCCGGGGATTTGGACTTGATGGGTGACTTGGTGGCCTCGGTGACGCGCCCGGGGGTGCCCATCCCGTCGTCCGATGCGTCGTCGAGGTTGGCGTCCGAGATTATGCCCTGGACGTCAGCGGACGCCGCGGCTTCCTTGGCAGCTTTGCGCGCGCGCCTCGCCTCCTTCTCCTCCGGGGTGCGGTGCTTCTTCTTGTCCTTGTCCTTGTCCTTGGATTTCTTCTTCTTCTTGTCGCGGTGCTCGTCGCCACCGGCGCCCTCCACGTCGCTCATCCTCCCCGAGTACGAGTACCCCGCGTGCTACTGCGTACTGCGCTCTTCGGTTCCGATGGAAAGTAGCCGAATGTTCGTTCGTTGGGCGGAATCCAAAACGGGTTGACCAAACAGAGTCAAGTCACCGGACCGCGCGATGTACCCGGTCGACGCACTCGCGCTTCACTGGTGCGCGGGTGAGGCCGATTCGACCGGTGTGTGGGTGCGCGCGACGCTGGGCCAGCGATGGTGGCTCGCGTTGTGAGCGCGTTAGACGTTGAAATTGCTGACGAATATCCTGTTGTTTACCTCAATTTCACAATTAGCAGATTAGCGTTAACGTTTCTCTCGAGTCGAACTATTTGCTTGTGATGATGATAAATAGCAATTACTTGTGTCGTGTGGTGACCAGTTGCCCGCGGCCGATTCACGCTTCGACATTTTTAGCCGGCGGTCCACATCGGACGAGCCATTCCGAGACGCGCCGGCAACCAAGAGGACGCTCGCCATGTTCGGAGTTCAGCAGGCCAACGCCCCCGGGCACGTGCTGTGCTGCATGTGTGGCTGCGGCATAGCCCCCAACCCGGCGGGCATGTGCGTCGACTGCATCCGCACGCAGGTCCGAACCCGCCACCCACGCCCCGCCCCGCCGACGTTAACGCCCTGCCGCCGCCGCATTTTCAACCGGACCCACCGCGCCCCGACCCGCCCTCCTCTCCCCTGACCGCCGCCCGCCCACACCCACACGAACGCAGGTTGACATCACGGACGGTATCCAGAAGCAGTGCACGGTGGGGTACTGCAACCAGTGCGCGAGGTACCTGCAGCCGCCGCGGCACTGGATCCGCGCCGACCTCGAGTCCAAAGAACTCCTCACGTTCTGCATCAAGCGAGTCAAGGGCCTGGGTAAGGTCAAGCTCGTGGACGCCGGGTTCATATGGACGGAGCCCCACAGCAAGCGATTGAAGATCAAGCTCACGATCCAAAAGGAGGTATTGAACGGCGCCATCTTGCAGCAGACATTCGTGGTGGAGTACGTGGTGGAGTGGCGCATGTGCGACGCGTGCTCCAGGGCAGCCGCAAACGCCGATCAGTGGACCGCGTGCGTGCAGGTGCGACAGAAGGTGGAGCACAAGCGCACCTTCCTCTTCCTCGAGCAGCTCATCTTGAAGCACGGCATGGAGGCTAACACCATCGGCATCAAGTCCCAGCCCGACGGACTGGACTTTTACTACGGTTCCCGATCGCACGGGTTGAAGCTGCTGGACTTTCTGCAGCAAGTCGTCCCCGTCCGCGCGAGGCACGACAAGCAGCTGGTGAGCCACAACGCGAACAACAACACGTACAACTACCAGTACACGTTCATGGTGGAGATCGTACCGGTGTGCAAGGAGGATATCGTGTGCTTACCGTACAAGGTATCCCTCGGCATGGGCGGCGTGGGACCCATCATGCTGGTCACCAGGGTTGGCGCTTCGTTCCAGCTCACCGACGTGGCGACCCTGCGGCAGATCTGGGTGGACGCGCCCCAGTACTACCGGTCCCCGTACCGATCCGTGGGCAGCGCGAAGATGATGACGGAGTACATCGTGTTGGACATCGAGCCGGTGGATATGGGCAAACAACGGGCGGGCAAGTACCTCTTGGCGGATGTGCAGGTTGCGAGGGTCAGCGACTTTGGCGTCAACGACGTCATCCTGCACGCCAAGACGCACCTGGGCCACCACCTGCACGCCGGGGACACCGCGTTCGGGTACGACCTCGCGTCGTTGCAGATCGTGGACCCGGAGTTGGAGAAGTACAAGCACGGGATTCAGCTCCCGGACGTGTTACTTGTGAAGAAGAGTTACCAGGAGAAGAGACGCAAGCGGCGGCAGAGAGGCGTGGACCGCGCGTGGAAGCTCCAGCGGATGGACATCGCGGAGGAGGAAGGCGCGGGTGGTGCGAGGGGCGCGCGGGAAGAAGATCGCAGGGCCAACGACGAGGAGGCGTTCCTGCAAGAGCTCGAGGAGGACGAGGACGTGCGAGCGCAGGTGCAAATTTTCAAGGCTGCTCCCGGAACCACGAACCCCGGGGTTCAACAGCACCAAGACGACGACGAGTCCGACGACGACGTGCCGGAGGTGCCCATCGAGTGTCTCCTGGACGAGCTCTCGCTCAACAGGCAGGCCCAGGTGACGGCCGGCGACGAGTACGAGGAGGAGGAGGAGGGCGAATACGAGGAGGGCGAGAGCGACGACGACATGGCCGACTGATTTATTTTTTTGTCGAATGAAATTCAAACGTACGTTCGGGTCCCGTGCACATCGTGCGTCGTGCGTGTTCACGACTCGTCCTCGTCCACGTCGGCGGGTGTATCCTCCATCGGCGTTTCCTCCGCACCCTCGGCCTCCTCGAAGTCGTCGGAGTCGTCCGATGAATCGTCCGCTTCGTCCGAGGAGTCCGCCTCATCCTCCTCGTCAAAGAATTCCCCTTCGTCGTCCTCGTCCATGGACCACTCTTCGTCGTCGTCCTCCTCGCCGCCGCCGCCCCCGTCGTCGTCCTCTTCGTCTTGTCCGTACATGAGGTAGTTGAGCAGCATGTAGTTGAGGTTCGGGTTGTCGTCCACCTGGTCCATCAGGTTCTCAACCTCCTCGTCCGTCATGCCCTCGCCGAACATCTGCCTCAGCGCGTGCCGCCGTTCCTCCCTCTCACGCGCCCGGAACGCCTTGTCCTCCTCCGCCTTTCGCTCCTCGAACGACGGCCCGTCCAACGTCATGTTCTCACCGAACCAGTTCCACCCGCACTTGTTCATGACGTAAAAGATAACCTCGTCACCGAGCCGGCTCAGCTCGCACCCGGGCTGCCTCGCGCACAGCACCATCGCGACAACCGCTTTCCTGAACCCGGCGGGGAACCGCGCGTGGCACGCCGGCTCGGGGTTCCACAGCAGCCACCGCACGCCGTACGCGACGCGGCCGACGAAGAGCCGATTGGACCGCAGAGCCTCGCCGCCCCACGGCGCCCTGTGAGAGTTAAACAAAACGCAAAGCCTCAGTCAGTCAAGAGTTAAATCGCAAATAAAAAGAAGAATCTCTCACCTCTTTCCGAAAGGCCGGGCGCTCAGGTGCGCCACCGCGGGCCAGATGACCATCCTCCCGTCGTCCACCACGCCCTGCGTGCCGTACCGCTGGTCGTCGTACACCAAGCTGCGATCGCCCGGGAGTTTGCTGTGGACGTAGAAGCCCGTTTTTTTACCTCGTTCCAGCCGGACCGGTTCGTCCAGGGGCATCTGTTTAAAAGAAAACATCGTCCCGTCATACTAATTGCCCATAAGGAGATAAAAATAATTGAACGCACCTCGACGAATTCGTCAAAGGATGGGCCGTGCTCGCGTTCGTAGACGCATCGCCAGGCGTCCTGGTCGTATACCTTACCGCCCCTGACGCCGCCGTGGCCGTCTGGGGTGGTCCAGATGGTGCACGGGCCGAGGTCGCCGCGGACCCACAGGGAGGTCACCTCGACGTACGAGAGGGGCGACTCGTCGGATGGGGAGAGGTCGAAGTACACGCCGCAGAAGCTGTGGTCCTCGCGGTCCTGGGTGTCCTGCGTGAAGGACTGGTAGTCGATGAACTCGGCGAGTTCGCCCTGTTGGAGTTGGTGGGTGGCGGTCGTCTCAGACGGGTGCGCGGGGGCGAGGGAGTGGGCGCGATGGGACAAAACGCCGTGATTATCGCGTTATAACAACGACACGTCCGCGAGAATCGCTGGGGGGCGGCGCGGGGGTTGAGGCGGGAGGGTATCGCACCCGCACGAGCGCGTTGACGGGCGGTGGGGCATCCACGGGCGTCGCAACCTCGGTCATGGCGCTCGGTTCGCGACGTGGAGGTGTGAGCCCCGGCGAGAAGCCCCTGACATCACGGGTTCCGGAACACGTGGTTTTTTGCCAAAACGAGATCTGCATGCATGATGACGTCCTGTCTGTGAGAAAAAAAAAAAGACATGTCAGGTCCAAGGAAAACTGCGTCGAGGACGGCGGCGTGCTCTGCGCTCGAAATCCGTTTTCTCGTGTCGTGAAGATCTTCGCGTGAAGGGGGAAACCCTTAGGGTTTGGCCTTAGGGTAGAAGTTTAGGGTTGGAGGTAGGGTACGAAGTTTAGGGTTACAGAGGTCCAAAGGAGAAGTTTCAGCTCGTTTCGCCCCGTGGCTAAGTGTTCAAGCGTTACAATCAGACTGCTTTCGTCCGTCTAAGCGATGCGTCCCTCCCGCACACTACCCCCGCGCCCCGAACCTCCGCTGCCGCCCCGCGTACCACCCCAGCGCCGCCGCGAAGTCCTCCTCCCCAAACTCCGGCCACATGACGTCGGCAAAGTATAGCTCTGTGTACGCCAGCTCCCACAGTAAAAAGTTACTCACCCGCCGTTCACCGCCGGGCCGCACCAACAAGTCGGGTTCACGTAGGTCCGCCGGTAGTGTCCTCGACGCCAGGTGTTCGCCGAGTAGGTCTTCCGTGATGTCCTCCGGGTCCAGAAGCCCGCCCGCGGCTTCCGTGGCGAGCATCCGCGCCGCGGCGACGATGTCCTGCCTGGCGCCGTACGCGAGCGCCACGTTGAGCCTCAGTTTGGTGTTTGCGGCGGTGGCGTCGACGGCGTTGGTGATCGCGGCGCGTAAGCCGTCGTCGATCATCCCCATGTCTCCCATGACGGTCACCTTGACGCCTTCCTCTACGAGCGACGGGAGTTCGGCGACGAGCGTGCGTTCCAGGAGGTTCATGAGGTGGTCCACCTCGTTTCGGGATCTGCGCCAGTTCTCGTGCGAGAAGGCGTACACGGTGAGCGCGGAGAGGTCCCACGCGCCGGCGCACCGGACTATCGTGCGGAGGGTGTCCACGCCGCGCTCGTGGCCCTCCGCGACGGCGACCCCGCGCTCCGTCGCCCACCGCCCGTTGCCGTCCATGATGACGGCGACGTGCCGTGGGAGGTGCGCTTCGTCGAGCTCGAGCGCGCCTATCGCGGGCTCGTCCTTCCACGACGGCGCCGACGTGGATGCCGTCGTGGACGCCGTCTCTAGCGCGCGGCGTTCGACCGCGGATCCCTGTCGCCGCCCCGGCGCGGCGCCGAGACGCCACGACCCTTTCCTCTCCGCGGCTGTGGGAGCCCTCTTCGATTTCGCGCCCACGTTAGCGCCCGAGGAGTCCGCGCCGCCCGTCTCGTCGACGGATGCGGCGGCGCGCGGGTGGGCCGCTCCGCGGACGGTGCGGACCGTCACATCGCGCGAGGACGACGCCCCGGGGTGTAGACCCCGAACCGTCGACGCTCCGAGCAACGACGCCGCGCGCATGACTCTGTCTTGAAGGCACCCGAAGCGAAGGTTCATCATGATCTGGATCTTTTTGTGGCTGAGGAGATTTCCTGACTATTTGCATGTGTCTATATATTTGTTGTAATTGGCATTAGCGGGCTATTTGATTATATTTTCCGCGACTGAACCTATCCTCATCCTCCTCGCCCTCCTGTGGCATCACGCGGTCTTCTCGAGGAGCACCAGGTGCTCCCGCCGAGCCGCGTTCCACACCCCGCCATCCGCCATGTCGTGCGTCAGCGCCATGGACACGCTCGCCACGTGGCTCAGACCAACGACGGCGCCTGCGTCGATGGTGCTCAGCCTGGTGTCGACGTTGGCCCCGTCCCCGATCATCACCGCCGCCCGTCCGCCGGGCACGAGCGCCCTGGACACCACCCCCAGCCACGCGCGCTGGTCCTCCTGCCACACATCCTTGAACGCCCGCGGGTCCTGACGCAGCTCCCGCCTGGAGCCAAACTCACCGGAGTTCCAATCCGTCGGCCAGTTTCTGTCGTCGGGCACCGCGGTGGCAAAGTACCTCAACGCCCCGTGCCTCTTCGCGTCATCAGTCGTCTCTTGCGAATACGAACCGGCACCACCGCTCGAGCCATCACCGACCGGTCCGTCCACAAGCGCGGCGCCGCTCCCCGCGCGAACCTTCCTGGCGAACGAGAGGTAGTCGTACACGCCCGGGTAAGGAGGCGAAGTCAGCGCGGAAGTCACCGATCCGTCGAGTACCGCCTCGCTCACGCTCCGTACGTCCCCGTTGACGATGACCGGCGCGGGGGTTGAACCCGGGGTGTGCTCACAGAGTTCACCCACTCTGTCGCAGTACTCATCCACGCACTTCTGGAAAGAGAGGGCGCACTCCACCTCAGCTTCGATCGCCGCGCCCGTCTCGATGGCAACCTCGAAATCCTTCTTGGTTCGCTGGCGTTGGTTCTTGTACCCGCGCTTCTTCTTCCCCCGCCCCTTCTGCGAGCGCTGCAGCGCGACGGAGAGGCAAAACCACAGCGCCCCGGCTGGCGTGCTCCCGCCGAGACCCGGCGATGGAGGCTGTGGGGCGGTCGGGTCGTCGAGGGCGGACGCGAGCGAACGCCTCGCCGCTCGCCACGCCCTCGGGACCCCCCCGCCTTTCTTCGCACCCTCCCTGACGCCATGGGTTCCATCGTCCCCTTCAGCGCTCCCCTTCTCAGACTCGGACTCTTTGGCCGCCTTGGCGTCTTCGTCTTCGTCGCGGACAGCCTTCGCGGCGTCGTCCAGCCCGTCCACGACCCTCGCCGCCGTGTGTCGCATCCACTCGAATGTCTCCTCCTCGGCGCCCACCCCGGGTCTCCACGTCCTGTGCGTGGCGACGAATGCGGCGAGCGGGCTGACGTCGATACCGACTGTTCTGCGTCCTTTGGTCATGCCGACGACGAGGCTGGTGCCGCCGCCGGTGAACGGGTCGAGGAGTGAGTCGCCGGGGAGTACGTCGAGGATGCGGTCGGCGGCGGCGGCCTGCATACCGGCGGGGTACTCGTGGAACCCGTGCGTCGTTCGTGGGTAGCCGCGCGGGGTGTGCGGATACCCGTGACTCCATTGGACCCGCATCGCCTCCAACAGTACCGTGCAGACGTCCTCGGGGCCCCACTGCGACTCCTGGAAACGCGAAGGTCGCGACGCGCTCTCCAGGTACGTCTCCTTCTCCCTCTCGGCGGCGGTGTCCATCTCGACCTCACCGGACGCCGACGCCGAGCGGACCAGTTGGACGAGGCGTCGGACGCGACGGGGAGCCAGGATGGACGCGCCGCATCGCGCCGCAGCCGCAACACCGGGTGCGGGCATCGTCGACATCGCGATGAGGGGTTATGAGAGACGGACGCGTAGTCGTTATCCGTTTTATAAATTACAAGAGAGCCTTTGGCAAACGAAAGTTTCAGCACCGCGCTCACGAGGCCATGAGGCCGGACTGCGCGATGACGTCCCATCCGGCGCTGGGCTCCGGGCAGAGCCTGTTGACCGCCGCGAGCGCCTCCGTGGGCCCGTACGAGTTCCCCGTCGGTCCCGTAAGTCCCTCCCCTTCGTCGATGTAGTGCTGGTACACATCCCGCAACTTGGAGTTGCTCTCATCGCACATGAGCTGAAGGCCCTCGATGGCAGTCGGGTCCCTGTCCACGGCGCTGGCGAACGCCCACGCGCACACGCACCAGTGCTCGCCGTGGCCCACGACGGACGACAGGTCGTTACCGTCCATCGTCGCGCTGTTGGCCAGAAACTGTTGGTCCATCTGGACGCACACCTGTGGATGGAGTTAGGGGGGAAGCGTTGGGTGTTTAACTTTTTGGTAAGAGCGCTCGTACGGGCATTTGGTCTCGGGTGAACGGTGTCGACGTGTGTGTGTGGGGACGGACCTCGTGGTAGCCGGAGTCGGTCGGGTCCCAGGCGCAGCTTCCGCTCCTGTCCCACCCCGTCGCCTCCGCCTGGTCCGGTCCCGAGCACGGCTTGAGCGGCGTGCCGATGAGCGACGTCTCCCCGCCGTAGGACCCGAGCCCCGCGACTGATGAGAGCGACGCCTTCTTCTCGCCGCCTTTTCCTTTGATAACACCCCCTCGATGACGATCTCCGAGCCCGACCGACGTGAACGCGCGTGTCCTCCGCGGACGATCGCTCGACACCTGAGGGAGCCGAACGCCGAGGCGCATGGCGAACACCGGCAGCAGCGTGCCGATGATGCCGAAGAGCGCCATGGCGAGGAGGACGCGCGTGGCGGTGGACGCGCAGAGCTGCTTGGTCCATCGGTCGTCATTCTTCATGTCGACCGCCACGTTTTCGGCGTCGGCGGGGGTGTCGTCGTCTCCGCGAGCGGTCGACGCCGCGCCGTAGCCGGAGGCGGTCGCGTGGGGCTGGCGTCGGGCGTCCGATCCACGCATGTGACTCGGTCGGTGATCGATCGGTGACTCGCGCGACTGAGAGTGACGCCCGCGGAGGTGGGCTACGTGGCCGTGGTGCTTTTTTGCAAAAAAGTATTGACAACAAAAAAGTTCAGTTCGAACCACCTGCAAATCAAAAAACAGTCGCCCTCGCACGGCCCACCTCGCGTGATGTCCCCGACCGCGGTGCTCGCGCGCAGGGGCGCCCGCGCCCTCGCGGCCGGCCTCACGCAGCGCGCATCCGCCCGAGTCGTCGCGCCGTTCCGCCGCGGACTGGCCTCCCAGGCGGCGGACGCCAACGCCACCAACCAATCCTCGGGCCTTCCCAGGTTCGCCGCTCTCATCGGCACCGCCGCTGCGTCCGCGGGCGCGTACGCCTTCCTCCTGGACGACACGCAGAGCAGCGCCGCGCAGTTCAAGCTATTCGAGTACCTCGCACCGACCATGCGCGTCATGGACCCGGAGACCGCCCACAACGTCGGCATCGAGCTGCTCGCCAAGGGAGTCGCGCCGATGGAAACGAGGCCCGATCATCCATCCCTCGCGGTGGACGCCTGGGGCTTGCGCTTCACCAACCCGCTCGGTTTAGCCGCAGGGTTCGACAAAGACGCCAAGGCGTTCCCCGCGCTCGAATCCATGGGCTTCGGCTTCGTCGAGATCGGCAGCGTGACGCCAAAGCCGCAGCCCGGGAACCCAAAACCGAGGGTCTTCAGGCTCCGCGAACACGGCGCGGTGATCAACAGGTACGGTTTCAACTCGGAAGGACACGGACCGGCGCGCACGAGGCTCGAGGCGTACCGCGCGAACGTTCGCGCGACGCAAGCCGAGTTCGACACGACGCCGGTGGTGGACGGGGAACGCGTGCCCTCCAGACTGGCGATGCGGGGCGCGCCGGTGGGCGTGAACCTCGGTAAAAATAAGCTCACCCCCGAGGCGGCGGCGGCGGACGATTACGTCCTCGGCGTTCAGAGCATGGGTCACACCGCGGACTACATCGTCGTGAACATCTCGAGCCCGAACACCCCGGGGCTACGGAACCTGCAGAGCAAGGCGCACCTCAAGGGACTGCTGGGTAAGGTT
>Ga0115567_10002859_pt1 | contig 17157 bp, 15 predicted proteins | sample COGITO_mtgs_1204_2_FD_88679 | JGI IMG/M metagenome (GOLD analysis project Ga0115567, IMG submission 88679) | Pelagic marine microbial communities from North Sea - COGITO_mtgs_120412 | ecosystem: Environmental > Aquatic > Marine > Epipelagic | place: Germany:Helgoland, sampling site Kabeltonne... | reverse complement strand
TTATTTGCATAAAACAGGAATCGCTGCCGAACAGTTGCTATTACATCTTTTGAAAAGAGCAAAGGAACTATCTATCGAAGGCAAAAAAATCCCAGCCAGTAAAGCCTTGTCCTATTTCCTCGAAAACCGAGTCAAAGAAGAAAATTTCTTGAATGAAGCATTAGAAACTTTTGCATTACTTGATGACTACGACATTGTTTCTGCTATGAAGATGTGGGTTGATTATGATGATTTTGTTTTGCGCAATCTTTCTAAGATGATTCTTGATCGCGATCTTTTAAAGGTAAAGTTTAAAACACAACCAATTGCTAATGAGAAAATCGAGGCAAAAAAGAGAATGATGATGAAAAAATATAGCATTTCTGAAAATGAAGCGTCTTATTTTGTATTTCACGGCACTATCTTTAATCAGGCGTATAATATGGAGCAAGACACGATCAACCTTTTAACCAAAACCGGAAAAGTCGTTGATGTGGCGAAGGCAAGCGACCAATTAAACCTAGAAGCGCTTTCAAAAAAAGTGGTAAAATATTTTCTGTGCTATCCAAAAAGCAAATAATGAACCTTTTTTTCTATTTTTGCACGAATGAATTGTAAGCAGTAAGATCCAGATATGTTTTTCTTCTTATAAATTAAATCCAGTTAATGATATTTACAGCAACCCAAATAGCGGGTATCTTAGAAGGCGAAGTTGATGGCAATGCAGATGCAGAAGTCTCTAAACTTGCTAAAATTGAAGAAGGAGATACTGGCAGTCTTACCTTTTTGGCAAATCCAAAATACACACACTATATATACAGTACCCAAGCTTCGATAACTATCGTTGATAAAGATTTTGTTGCAGAGAACCCAATCACCACTACACTTATTCGAGTTGAAAATGCTTACAAATCATTTTCAAAACTCTTAGATTATTATAATCAGGTATTGTTGAATAAATCTGGTATAGAAAATCCCGTTTTTGTGGCTGAAAGTGCATCTTACGGCGAGAATATTTATCTTGGAGCGTTTGCATATATTGGTGAAAATGCAAAAATAGGCGATAATGTAAAAATTTATTCCGGCTGTTATATTGGTGATAATGTAGTAATTGGAGACAGCGTTACAATTTTTGCCGGAGCTAAAATATATTCAGAAACTATAATTGGCGATAATACCGTAATTCATAGTGGCGTTATATTAGGCGCCGATGGATTTGGATTTACACCTAATGAGAATGGAGAATATGCCAAAGTCCCTCAAATAGGTAATGTTATAATAGAAAGCAATGTTGATATAGGTGCGGCAACAACTATTGATCGCGCCACGCTTGGATCAACAATAATCCGTCAAGGTGTTAAGCTCGACAATCAAATACAGATTGCACATAATGTAGAGATTGGCGAAAATACTGTAATTGCAGCCCAAACAGGAATTGCTGGTTCTACCAAAATCGGTAAAAATTGTATGATAGGTGGTCAAGTTGGTATCGCTGGACATATTAATATTGGTAACAATGTTCGCATACAAGCGCAAAGCGGTATTGGCCGAAATATTAAGGACGGTGAAACAATACAAGGTTCTCCGGCGTTTGGTTATTCTGATTACAGCAAAAGTTATGTGCATTTTAAGAATCTTCCAAAAATCGTTAAGCGAATCGACGGATTAGAAAATAATAAAACTAAATAATGCTATGTTTAAACAGCGCACTATAAAAGAAGAAATATCACTTACCGGTGTAGGATTGCATACAGGCAAGGAAGTTACTTTAACCTTTAAGGCAGCTCCAGAAAATTACGGTTATGCCTTTACAAGAGTTGACCTTGAAGGAAGTCCTGTAATTGAGGCAGATGCCAAATATGTGGTAAATACACAAAGAGGAACCAACCTAGAAAAAAATGGCGTTAAGATTCAAACTTCCGAGCACGTTTTAGCTGCGCTGGTGGGCCTTGAAATAGATAATTGTATTATTGAGATCAATGAGTCTGAGCCACCAATAATGGATGGGTCTTCTAAATTTTTTGTTGAAGCTTTACAAAAAGCTGGGATTCAAGAACAGGAAGCCGAACGCGAAGAATATATCGTAACAGAAGTTATTACGTATATAGACGAAGAGTCTGGCAGTGAAATTACAGTAATACCTTCAGATGAATATCAGGTTACCACAATGGTAGACTTTGGCACAAAAGTTTTAGGTACTCAAAATGCATCGTTGAAACATCTTTCAGAATTTAAAGATGAAATTGCAGATGCGCGTACATTTAGTTTCTTGCACGAGATTGAAATGCTGTTGGAAAATGGTCTCATTAAAGGTGGTGATCTAAACAATGCGATTGTGTACGTAGATAAAGAACTTTCGCCAGAAACAATGGATAAGTTGCGGAAGGCATTTCGTAAAGACGAAATAAGCGTTAAGCCAAATGGAATTTTGGATAATCTTACACTTCATCATCCAAATGAAGCTGCAAGACACAAGCTTTTAGACGTAATTGGTGATTTGGCATTGGTTGGTATGCGTATTCGAGGTAAAGTAATCGCTAATAAACCGGGACATTACGTTAATACACAATTTGCCCAAAAACTTTCAAAAATCATTAAATTGGAAAGCAGGAACAAAATTCCAAAATTTGATATTTGTAAGCCGCCCGTTAAGGATATTAATGAGATAATGGCAATGTTGCCACATAGACCACCATTTTTGCTCGTTGATAAGATCATGGAATTATCAGAAAATCATGTGATAGGTTTGAAAAATGTTACAATGAACGAGCCTTTTTTTGTTGGTCATTTCCCTGGGGCACCAGTTATGCCAGGTGTTTTGATTGTAGAAGCGATGGCACAAACAGGTGGGATATTGGCTTTGAGTACAGTTCCTGATCCTGAAAATTACCTTACATTTTTTATGAAAATTAATAACGTGAAATTTAAACAACAGGTTAATCCAGGTGATACCCTTGTTTTCGTGTTGAAATTGATTTCTCCTATACGTCGAGGTATCGTGCACATGCAAGGTAATGCTTATGCAAATGACAAAATCGTAACGGAAGCCGAATTGATGGCGCAAATGGTAAAAGTTAAAAATCTATAGATTTGATATTTCTGAAATTAAATTTTTAGAATTTATCTATACTTATAAAATAGCACAAATGAATCAACCCTTAGCATATGTTCATCCAGATGCAAAAATCGCTAAAAATGTAGTGATAGAGCCCTTTACTACCATACACAGCAATGTAGTTATTGGCGAAGGAACTTGGATTGGTAGTAATGTTACCATAATGGAAGGTGCGCGCATCGGTAAAAATTGTAATATTTTTCCGGGTGCTGTAATATCGGCAATTCCTCAGGACTTAAAGTTTCAAGATGAAGAGACCACAGCAGAAATCGGTGACAACACAACTGTTAGGGAATACGTTACCGTTAATCGTGGTACGGTAGATAGAGGCAAAACAGTTATAGGCAAGAACTGTTTGATTATGGCCTATTGTCACATTGCGCACGATTGTTTCGTTGGTGATAACTGTATATTTTCGAATAATAGTACATTGGCAGGTCACGTTACGGTGGGAGATTATGTAATTTTAGCTGGTATGACGGCCGTTCATCAATATTGTATGATTGGTAACCACGCCTTTGTTACTGGTGGTTCTTTGGTGCGTAAGGATGTCCCACCATATGTAAAGGCTGCAAGAGAACCACTTTCTTATGTTGGGATAAACTCGATAGGTTTGCGCAGACGCGGTTTTTCTCCAGAAAAGATCAAGGAAATACAGAATATTTACAGAATACTTTACCAAAAAAATTATAACAATACACAAGCCTCCGAAATTATTGAGGCTGAAATGGAAGCTACTCCAGAAAGAGACGAAATACTTCAATTTATCAAAAATGCAAAACGTGGTATTATGAAAGGTTATTTCAGTTCAAACTAAAATTAGCTTCACAAATATTTTAAAATTTTAAAAACTAGCTCAAACGGCAACCAAAATATGGCAACAAGTTCAGATATTCGAAAAGGATTATGCATCCGCTACAATAACGATATTTTTAAGATTATTGAATTTCTTCATGTGATACCAGGAAAAGGTCCTGCGTTTGTGCGCACCAAACTTAGGAGTGTCACTTCAGGAAAAGTAATTGACAATACTTTCTCGGCAGGCCACAAAATCGAAGATGTTCGTGTCGAAACTCACAAATACCAGTTTTTGTATAAAGAAAGTGAGTTTTATCACTTTATGAATACAGAAGATTATACTCAAATACGACTTCTTGAAAGCGCATTGGATACACCAGAATTAATGAAAGAAGGCGAAGTTGTGACAGTAATTATTAATACTGAAGACAATTCTCCGCTTTCTGTTGAAATGCCAGCTCATGTTATCTTGGAAGTTACTTCAACAGAACCAGGGCTTAAGGGCAACACCGCAACAAATGCAACCAAACCAGCAGTTGTTGAAACCGGTGCGGAAGTAAATGTTCCACTTTTTATCAATGAAGGAGATAAAATAAAAATTGATACTGAAAAAGGACAATACCAAGAAAGGGTAAAAGAATAATTTGAGATTTTTCAAGAATCTGATTTCGAATTGGCCTGAAAGATCTGCTGATAATTGATTTATCCTTGCAGATTTTTCAGGTCATTTTTAATTTGCGCTTAAATTAAAATTTCTTATCAGAATGTTAGAGAAAAGGCTTTTTATCTTTTATTTTAGTAGAAAATTTTTTTCGATATTTTAATAATAATAGCAGCTTATGAAATTTAGCCAACCTGAAAATTTACAGGATATTGCTTCGATAATTAATTGTGATTTTATTGGTGATGCTAATTTTCCGGTTCTTGGGATGAATGAAATTCACGTGGTAGAACCTGGTGATATTGTTTTTGTAGATCATCCAAAATATTATGATAAGGCGCTTCAATCTGCTGCTACCATCATACTGATCAATAAAATTGTAGATAGACCAGACGGAAAGGCTCTTTTAATCTCTGAAGATCCTTTTCGCGATTTTAATTTGTTAACCAAACATTTTAGACCATTCGTTTCGGCTCAAGCAGCCATATCAAGTTCTGCCATAATCGGTGAAAATACGGTAATCCAGCCCAATGTATTTGTGGGGAACAATGTTAAGATCGGTAAAAATTGCCTGATCCATGCCAATGTTTGTATTTACGACCATACCGTAATAGGTAATAATGTTACCATTCATTCAGGAACGGTTTTGGGTGCAGATGCTTTTTATTACAAGAACAGGCCTGAAGCTTTCGATAAGTTGATCAGTGGCGGAAATGTAGTGATAGAAGATGACGTAGATTTAGGCGCATTATGTACAATCGATAAGGGTGTTACTGCATCTACTACAATAGGGAAGGGTTCCAAATTAGATAACCAAGTACACATTGGTCACGATACAATAATAGGGGAGCGATGTTTATTCGCTGCCCAAGTTTGTGTTGCTGGTTGTGTAATAATTGAAGATTTTGTTACAATTTGGGGGCAAGTTGGTGTTACCAGTGGAATAACAATAGGAGAAAGAGCAATTATTTCAGCACAAAGTGGGGTTAGTAAATCGCTTCCTGGATTTAAATCTTATTTTGGATCACCAGCAGACGAATTTAGAAAGAAATATAAGGAATTAGCCAACATAAGGTTAATACCTGAAATTATAGATAAACTAGAAAAAATATCATGAGTAAAAATGCCAAGGAAATAGTTAGAGAATTTTATAAGTCGGATATTTTAAAGAACGATTCACTTTTAAACGATTTTTTTCACAAAGACCTCGTTTTAATCTGGAACAGCGCAGATGGTTTATCAATCTTAAATTATGAAGATCTTGGCGTTTTTTTCGCTGAAATTAGAAGAACATACTACGATCTTCGTTTAGAGGTGAGCCATCTTCTTGCAGATGAGAATCACGTTACTATTCGCTATAAATATTATATTCGTACTATGGAAAACCCTGATGAAGAACTAGGGATCGCACATTTTATTGCTATTTGGGAAGTAAAGGATGGTAAAATGTTTAGAGGATATCAAGTAAGTCAACCTGTTAATGATAATGATGACACTACAGAATCTTATCACCGCGTTAAAGTGTAAAACCTTTTAAATTCTTTGGCAAATACCTTATATTTGCAACCGAATTAAAGAAAATAGTACCAATAATAACATAGATAGCAAACGCAATGAGTGTTTTAGTAAATAAAGATTCAAAAATTATTGTTCAAGGATTTACAGGTAGCGAAGGAACTTTCCACGCTGGCCAAATGATTGATTACGGTACCAACGTTGTTGGTGGTGTTACTCCAGGAAAAGGAGGTCAAAAGCATTTGGATAAGCCTGTTTTCAACACTGTTGAAGAAGCTGTAAATAAAACTGGAGCAGATACATCTATTATATTCGTTCCACCAGCATTTGCCGCAGATGCCATTATGGAAGCAGCAGATGGAGGCATTAAAGTTATTATTTGTATTACTGAAGGAATTCCCGTAGGTGATATGATCAAAACTGCGGCTTATATAAAAAATAGGGATTGTCGTTTAATCGGCCCTAACTGCCCAGGTGTTATAACGCCAGGTGAAGCAAAAGTTGGCATTATGCCAGGTTTCGTATTTAAGAAAGGTACCGTTGGTATCGTATCAAAGTCGGGTACACTTACATATGAAGCTGCAGATCAAGTTGTAAAACAAGGTTTGGGTATTACAACTGCAATAGGTATTGGTGGTGATCCAATTATAGGAACAACTACCAAAGAAGCTGTAGAAATGCTTATTAACGATCCAGATACCGAAGCCGTTGTAATGATTGGTGAAATTGGCGGTCAATTGGAAGCTGATGCTGCAAAATGGTACAAAGAAAGTGGAAGCAAAAAGCCAGTTATAGGATTTATTGCAGGTGAAACTGCACCAGCAGGTCGTACTATGGGTCATGCTGGAGCTATTGTTGGCGGAAGCGATGATACAGCACAAGCTAAAAAGAAAATTTTACATGAATCTGGTATTTATGTAGTAGATTCTCCTGCGGAAATAGGCAAGAAAGTTGCCGAAGTATTGAATAAATTGAAAAAGTAAAAGTTATATAAGTTACAATAATCTTACTATTACCTAAAAACCCTGCGAATTCGCAGGGTTTTTTTTATGGCAAAGCCAAAGCGAATTCTTATATTTGGTGGGTTCTGTAAATTTTTGCGTGTTGCATGATTTACAATTTATATAATAAACCATAAGGCTTTTTGGCCTAGTACAATCAACCAAAAAAATATGAAATTATTAGAAGGTAAAACAGCAATCATAACGGGTGGAAGCCGTGGAATAGGTAAAGGAATCGTAGAGGTTTTTGCGAAAAATGGTGCAAATGTTGCATTTACATATAGTTCTTCATCCGAAGCTGCAAATGCGTTGGCAGATGAAATTTCTAAAACCGGTGTAAAAGCAAAAGCGTACCAAAGCGACGCTTCAAATTATGAAGAATCTCAAAATCTTGTGGCAGAAGTTTTAAAGGATTTTGGCAGCATCGATATTTTGATAAACAATGCTGGTATCACAAAAGATAATCTTTTGATGCGAATTTCTGAAGATGATTTTGATAAGGTGATTGAGGTAAACCTTAAGTCGGTTTTTAATATGACGAAGGCTGTACAACGCACTATGCTTAAGCAACGCAAAGGTTCTATTATAAATATGAGTTCGATAGTAGGAGTAAAGGGCAATGCGGGTCAAACTAATTACGCGGCATCAAAAGCTGGAATTATTGGTTTTACCAAATCGGTAGCTTTAGAATTGGGGTCACGAGATATTCGTTGTAATGCAATTGCACCTGGTTTTATAGAAACTGAAATGACAGGTAAATTAGACGAAAAAACGGTTCAGTCTTGGCGTGATGCCATACCATTAAAACGAGGTGGTTCTCCAGAGGATATCGCAAACGCCTGTGTGTTTTTAGCGAGCGATCTTTCTGGGTATATTACCGGCCAGGTTTTAAATGTAGATGGCGGAATGCTAACGTAGTATAAAAGCATCTTTAATTTCCATTTGTAATGGTAATATCTGGATGCTACTAATAATTGTATGACAGGAACTACCTTACTATATATTGTTATTGCCATAGTGATTTCTTTCGCTATGGCATTTTTTATGTACGGTTATAAATCAAAGCAAAAACCATCTCTAAAATATACTTTATTTGCGCTTCGGTTTATTACAATTTTAAGTATTCTACTCTTATTAATAAATCCTAAGCTCAAAAATAAGTTTTACACCATTGTTAAACCAAAGCTTTCGGTATTGGTAGATAATTCTACTTCTATTCAAGAATTTGAGGAGAATGATAATGTTTTAGCTTTAGTTGAATTAATCAAAAAAAATGAAGCATTGAATAAACGTTTCGATATATCATTTTTCTCCTTCGGAAGTGATTTTGGTAAAATGGATACCATTTCATTTTCTGAAAAAAACACGAATATCGCCAATGCGATTGTATCTTCAGATCGTCTTTTTGATGAAGAAATTGCACCTTCAATCTTAATTACAGACGGAAATCAAACTTTTGGCAGCGACTATGAATTTGTTTCCGCAAAGATTAAAAATCCTATATATCCGTTAGTTGTAGGAGATTCTACCACACATACAGATCTGCGAATCGAAAGTGTGAACGCCAACCGATATGTTTTTCTGCAAAATGAATTTCCGGTTGAGGTTTTAGTTAATTATGAAGGTAAAGAGAATATCACTTCAAGATTTGAAGTTAGACAAGGAAGTGCAACAGTTTTCAGCAAAAATTTATCATTTTCAAATGGAAATAATAGCCAAACATTAAATATTACATTGCCAGCAAACAGAATAGGTTTGCAAAAATATTCCGCAGAAATAATTCCGCTTATCAACGAAAGAAATAAGGTAAACAATAAAACACAGTTTGCCGTAGAAATTATCGACCAGGCAACCAATGTATTGTTGGTTAGTGAGATTGTACATCCAGACTTGGGTGCTTTGAAAAATGCTATAACGAGCAATAAACAACGTACACTTACGATTAAAAAACCAACTGAAGCACTTTTGGCATTGAATGATTATCAGTTAATTATTCTCTATCAGCCAACCAGAAAATTTGATGAAATTTTTAAATTGATAACAAAACTCAAAAAAAATAATTTTATTATTTCAGGTACGCAAACCGACTGGAATTTTTTAAATGCAGCTCAAAATAAGTTCAGTAAAAAATCAATCCCACAAGCTGAAGGGATTGGCGGCGTGCTTAATAAAAATTTCAATCCGTATATAGTAAAAGATTTAGGTTTCGAAAATTTTAGACCGTTGTCCAGCAGTTTTGGAGAACTTGTAATCAACGCACCAAATGAAGTATTGCTTAACCAGCAGATTTCTGGATTCGATACGGGCAATCCATTGCTGGCAACGATAGAGGTAAACGGTGAACGTACTGCTATTCTAGATGCTGAAAATATTTGGAAATGGCGTGCCCAAAGTTTTTTGGAGACCAATAATTTTGAAAAGTTCGATGCTTTTGTGGGCAATCTTGTTCAATATTTAGCTTCCAACAAAAAAAGGGATAGATTAGAGATCTTCAGCGAGAATTTTTATTATAGCAATAATCCAATTAATGTCACAGCGCAGTATTTTGATAAGAATTTTGTGTTTGATGATCGTGTGTCACTTTCGATATCTATAAAAAATGAAGACACAAATAGAACTTCAACCGTACCGATGCTTCTTAAAAACAGTTTTTTTGAAGCTGATTTAAGCAATTTAGAACCTGGTAATTATACATTTATGATTAAGGTAGCAAATGAAAATATTTCAAAAAGTGGAAGTTTTTCAATACTGGAATATAATGTTGAGCAGCAATTTTTAAATGCGAACTTTAAAAAACTAGATAATTTGGCCAAAAATACAGGCGGAAAAGCATATTTTACTTTAGAAGTCGAAAGGCTTTTTAAGCAGCTTTTAAAAGACGATAGGTTCAATTCTATCCAAAAAAGCGAAACTAAAACTGTACCTTTGGTAGATTGGCAATATTTGCTGATCATTATTTCATTTTGCCTTGCTGCGGAATGGTTTATTCGAAAATATAACGGACTAATATAAATTAAAATAAACAATTAAATAGTATGGAGAGATTACCTAAAATAGGAATACCAGTAATAATTGGTGTTATCATCTTAATTATCGTAATAGCAAAATCATCAGTTACCATTGGCTCCGGTGAAGCGGGCGTTCTTTATAAAACTTTTGATGGAGGTGTTGTAACAGAAAAACCGCCATTATCAGAAGGATTCCATCTTATCGCACCTTGGAATAAGGTAATTATTTATGAATTAAGACAACAAGAGCTTTTCGAGAAAATGCAAGTACTTTCTTCTAATGGACTTGAGATTAAACTTGAGGCATCAGCTTGGTATTTGCCGGTTTACAATGACCTAGGTAAACTGCACCAGAGCTTGGGAGAAAATTACCTAGATAGAGTAATTAAACCAGCAATTAGAAGTGCTGCGCGTAGTGTAGTTGGAAGATATACTCCAGAACAACTATATTCTAGTAAACGTGATGCGATTCAAGATGAAATTTTTGAGGAAACAAAAAAAATTCTCGATAATCAATATGTTCAGCTAAATGAAATTTTAGTTAGAGATGTTACGTTACCCGCAACTATTAAGCAAGCCATTGAGCGTAAACTTAAACAAGAACAAGAATCACTCGAATACGAATTTAGATTGGTGACTGCCTCAAAAGAAGCTGAAAAGGTTCGTATCGAGGCTCAAGGTAAAGCTGATGCTAACAAAATATTAAGTGCATCTTTAACAGATAAGATTTTACAGGATAAAGGTATTGATGCCACATTGCAACTATCACAATCACCAAATGCCAAGGTTATTGTAATCGGTTCGGGTGATAGCGGACTTCCTCTTATTTTAGGAGATAACTAATTTTTAGTATACATGTTAAAAATCCGTTCTACATATTTGTAGAACGGATTTTTCTTTTTGTAATAGTCTTATTCGACAAAGATTTAATATTTTAGCTTGGGCAGATTAGGAGTTTTAAGTGCATTAGAGTACAAAGGTATATAAGCAAGCTTCACATATAGGTTAGTTAGAGTTTTAGTAAAACTAATTATAAGCTGTTACACTGCTCGTAGGATTTTTTAGCTTAGTAACTGGAATCTACTATTTTATTAAAGAATTTAGTTGGTATTATTTACGCTTCCAAAGCTTAAAGATAGCAAATGCAGAAACTGCAGCGATTGCGATTAGTATTGTTGCACCTAGGATATTTCCGTAGATTATATAACCTGTTGCAAACAAAGAGGTATAGACAAACACGATACCCAAAAGCATCGATGCAAAATCTATGGTAAATACGTCATTCGTTGTTTTTAAAGGGATTTCCTTCTCTGCCGCTATTTTTTTGAAAGGTCTCCAGCCAGAACCATAAGGTGTAACGCTATTGTAAAAATTCGCCAGTGTCTTGGTGTCAGTCGGTCTTGTTAATAGTGTAACCGTAAGCCAACTAACCGTAGTAATAGCTACACCATAAATTAGTTTTTCATAATCTTCGAGTCCCCAATTTGTAAACTCGAAGGTTAGCGCAACAATAAAAGAAACTACCATTCCGGTAATTTCGCTATAAGCATTTACGCGCCACCAAAACCAACGGAGAATAAAAATAAGACCTGTTCCAGCACCAATTTGCAGCAATATCGCAAATGTGCTCAATGCACTACTTAATGCCAACGCCAACAAAGCCGCAAAGAACATAAGAACGACAGTAGAGATTCTTCCAACAGCAACAAGTTCTTTTTCTGAAGCTTCCGGTTTTAGAAATCTTTTGTAAAAATCTAATGAAATATATGACGATCCCCAATTCAAATGCGTTGAAATCGTACTCATAAATGCAGCTATCAATGATGCTACAACCAATCCTAATAATCCTGGCGGCAAATTAGTTAGCATAGCAGAATAGCCAAGATCGTGACCTAAAACCGCATTAGGAAAAGCATTTCCGAGATCTGAAAGTTGTGGGTATAAAACCAATGAGGCCAAAGCGATAATTATCCACGGCCAAGGTCTTAGTGCGTAATGCGCAACATTAAAAAGTAGGGTAGCACCAATTGCGTTTTTTTCATCTTTGGCTGAAAGCATTCGCTGTGCAATATAGCCACCACCACCAGGTTCTGCACCAGGATACCAAACGCTCCACCATTGTACCGCAATTGGTATTATAAGTAATACTAACAATGATTTTGTGTCATTAAAATCTGGGAGAAAATTTAATTTATCTGAAACATTTTCGTGAGCCAATAAATTTTGAAGGCCACCAATTTCAGGCATTGAAACAATATAGTAAGCAGCCCAAATCGAACCGACCATTGCAACTATAAATTGTAGAAAATCTGTAAAAATAACACCTCTTAAACCTCCAAAAGAGCTATAGCCAACCGTTACTACAGAAGCGTAAAGAACACATTCCCAAGGCTCTAGACCAAACATGATACCGCCAATCTTTATAGCGGCCAAACAAACAGAAGCCATTATCATCACGTTGAAAAAAACACCTAGGTATATTGCGCGAAAACCACGTAGAAAAGCAGCTTCCTTGCCGCTATACCTAAGTTCATAAAATTGAAGATCTGTTAATACTTCAGAGCGGCGCCAAAGTTTGGCATACACAAATACAGTAAGCATACCAGTTATCAAGAATGTCCACCAAACCCAATTACCAGAAATACCATTTTGTCTAACAATATCTGTAACTAAATTTGGGGTATCTGCAGAAAAGGTTGTTGCAACCATTGAAATACCCAAAAGCCACCAAGGCATGTTCCGACCAGAGAGAAAAAACTCTTGAGTGTTCTTGCCCGATTTTTTAGAGACAACAATACCTATAACTAAAAAAATAATAAAAAAAGAGAGTATGAGTACCCAATCAAGTGTAGCTAATTCCATAGAGATAATTTAGTAAACCTTTATCTCGTTAGCTTGCCCAACCCAATCATCTCGTTCGATACGGCCAGGAAAAAACTCGATAAGTTCAGTAACCGTGCGAATATCAGACTCTTCCATACGGCTTATTTGGTCATAATTAAAAATCCCAATATCGTTAAGTTTCTGTTCGATATAAGGGCCAATTCCGTCAATTTTTGTGAGATCATCCTTTTCTTTTTTGGAGGACTGCCCAATATTTTCAAAGCTTATGGAAAGTTTATTCTTGGTATATGTGACGTACTGATTTTGAGATCTCTCAGCGATTTCTTTTGAAGACAAATAATTCTGAGGTGATTCTTCTTGGATTTTTGCATCTTCCTCTTCTTCAATAATATTGGATTTTACTTCAGTAAAAATAGTTTCAATATTTTTAATCTGATTTTGCATTCTAAAATTATTGACCTGATTTTTCAATTTTTTAATCTGCTTTTTTGATTTTTTTGAAGCAGATACGCTCGAAGCAAAATAGCCAATTAGAAAAGAACCTAACATTAGAGAGAAAATCACCAAATAAACGGGCAGTGATAAAAGCGTAAAATCTATTCCTTGCATTGGTTAATAAGTGTAGTTGATTTCGATTCGGCGGTTAATATTACGGCTTTTTTTAGAATTATTTGGTACCAAAGGTTCATTTTCTCCTTTTGAGATCGATTTAATGCGTGACGCATCAATGCCATGGCTCTTTTGTAAGTAGTATTTTATTTGATTGGAAGATTTAAGACCTACGCCATAATTATCAACATTACTGCCAACATTGTCCGTGTGACCAACTATAATAATTTTCAAATCCGGATCTTTAGTTAATTGATTTTTTAGACCTTCAGCAAGTTTTTTAAGATTTTTATTTATCAAAACTCCGCTAGATGCATAATCAGGATAGAATATCTTGTTCTCAGGTGTACTTTTGGTGTCTTCCAGAATATTTTGAAGCTCCAAAGGTTTAAAGTTAATAGAAATGCTATTTGTAAAATAGCCGTCTTCATCAATTTCGATATCTTTTATTACTGATTTGATTCCAATTTTTTTTGAGGGAATTCCTGCGCTCACAAGGATGTTTTTTAAGGTATTTCCTCTTTCAATGCCATAATTTGGTGAAACAGAATTTTCCTTGGGACTATAAACGGATATTATTTCAGCTTCGTTCGATGGATGCTGGATTAAAAAAATTTTTGTTTGATCTATAAATTTTTGGGTAGAAGTAGGGATGATAATCTTATCACTATTGAAATGTGAAAAAATACCTTCCTCATACTTAAAGATTACCTCACTAAAATTAAGTGTTCCCGTTAATCCTAAATTATGAGAAAGGTCTATTGAGTTGTTTGCTATAGAATCATTATTGTTTATGGTCTGCTTAGAAGTTTTCCCAATTTTTGTATTTAGTTTTTCTTCAACCACTTTCGAACTGTCATTCTTGATAAATGCCGTTTTTCTCTCTTCTTCGCCAAGCAGAGAATATAGCCAAAGACCAAAAATGGCCCAAACCATAAAAACCGACAAAGCAATTAAAAAGTTTTTCATTGAGATTAAGTCTCTCGTACATCGATAATTATGAACGAAAATCAGATTTTAACAAAGCTATAAAATTTATGCTATTATAACGCGATCCCAAGATTGTTTTTTCATAATAATTTCTTTTAATTAATAAAGTTTTAATTATATTTGCTAAAGAAATAATGAGAAAAATACACACACATCATCATATTCATTTGCTTCGTTCAAACGAGATGATATGATATTTGTATAATTTAAAATATCTTAAAAACCCGTTTGATAATTCAAACGGGTTTTTTTTTATTCAAAAAATTCAAAAAAATTAATATGAAAAAAATAAAGATTGCCATTCAAAAATCGGGTAGATTAAATGAAGATTCAATTGCGCTTTTAAAGGATTGTGGCATTTCAATAGATAATGGTCGGGACCAATTGAAAGCGCCGGCAAAAAATTTTCCAATGGAAATCTATTACCTGCGTAATGGAGATATTCCACAGTATTTAAAAGATGGTGTTATTGATTGTGCTATAATTGGTGAAAATTTACTAATTGAAAAAGGAGATGATATTACAATTGCAGCCCGTTTGGGATTTTCAAAATGTCGCGTTTCTTTGGCTGTCTCAAAAACATTTGGATACAATTCCGTCGAGGATTTTAATGGTATGCGCATTGCCACTTCATATCCTAACACCACAAGAAAATATCTTGAAAATAGAGGCGTTGAGGCAGAACTACATATTATTAATGGTAGTGTAGAAATTGCACCAAATATAGGCCTTGCAGATGGAATTTGCGATATTGTAAGCAGTGGTAGCACCTTATTTAAAAACAATTTAAAAGAAGTAGAGGTTATTCTACAAAGTGAAGCTGTTTTAGCCGTTTCCCCAAATATTACAGATGAAGTTTCTGTAATACTTAAAAAATTGCAGTTTCGCATTCAATCTGTTTTAAAAGGGCGCGAATCACGTTATGTGCTTTTAAATGCACCAAATGATAAAATAGAAGAAATTATTAGTATTCTTCCAGGTATGAAAAGTCCAACGGTACTACCTTTAGCCGAAGCAGGTTGGAGTAGTATACATTCTGTTGTAAACCAAGATGTTTTCTGGGATGTAATCGAGAGGTTGAAAGAAGCTGGCGCAGAAGGTATCTTGGTTTGCCCAATAGAGAAAATGGTGCTATAATAAATCATTGAACTAGAATTTTCAAAAAATGAACAAAATATACAATCCGCCGCAAGAAGATTGGCCTAAAATTTTAACACGGCCAACCCAAACAGTTGAAGATATTGAAGCCATAGTAACCGAAATTTTTTCTGAAGTAAAACAAAAAGGGGATGTTGCGGTAAAAAAATACACCAATTTATTTGATGGTATTTCTGTTGAAGATATTTCTGTTTCAGAGACGGAAATCAATGAAGCCCAAAATTTAGTTTCTTCTGAATTAAAAGAAGCAATTTCGTTGGCAAAGCGAAATATTGAAAGTTTTCACAAAGCGCAAAAGACCGAGAAAATAGAGGTGGAAACGGTTGAAGGTGTAAATTGTTGGCAGGAAAAACGCCCTATTCAAAAAGTAGGTTTGTATATTCCTGGTGGATCTGCGCCATTATTCTCCACAATATTGATGCTGGCGATTCCTGCAACTATTGCTGGTTGTAATGAAATCATACTTTGTTCGCCACCAAATAAACAAGGAAATATAAATCCTGCAATACTTTACACTGCAAAACTTTGCGGAGTTACAAAAATCTTTAAGATTGGTGGAATTCAAGCAATTGCAGCAATGACGTTTGGTACGGAAACAGTACCCAAATCATATAAACTTTTTGGTCCTGGAAACCAATTTGTAACTGTAGCTAAGCAATTAGCTACAAAATTTGGAGTTGCTATCGATATGCCTGCAGGACCTTCAGAACTTTTGATTTTTGCAGATGACTCTGCAAATGCAGCTTTTTTAGCATCAGATTTACTTTCTCAAGCCGAACATGGAGCAGACAGCCAAGTTATTTTGGTAACCACTTCAGCAAAAATACTTGACGAAACTGCAATTGAAGTTAAAAAACAACTTGAAGAATTGCCAAGAAAAGAAATAGCTTCAAAAGCTATCGAAAATTCAAAATCAATATTGGTTGAAAATGATAACGTGGCGATTGATCTAATCAATGAATATGGACCAGAACATTTTATTGTTGTTTCAGAAAACGAAAGTTTCTTTATCGATAATATTGCCAATGCAGGTTCTATTTTTATAGGGAATTACACGCCCGAAAGTGCAGGAGATTATGCGTCTGGAACAAACCACACATTACCTACAAATGGTTATGCCAAACAATACAGTGGCGTTAATCTCGATAGTTTTTTGAAGAGTATGACCTTTCAAAAAATTTCAAAAAAAGGAATCAAGAATATAGGTAACGCAATAGAGCTAATGGCTGAAGCTGAAGGTTTACAAGCCCATAAAAATGCGGTTACGCTACGTTTAAAAAGTATCGAAAATTAATATGAAAACAGAAAAATTTGATATAACATCAATTGTAAGGCCATCTGTAGCCAAACTACAGCCATACAGTTCTGCCCGTGATGAATTTGAAGATTCAGACAGTATTATGGTTTTTATTGATGCAAATGAAAATCCGTATGATACTGGGTTGAACCGTTATCCAGATCCGCAACAGAACAAGCTAA
>Ga0115567_10002856_pt1 | contig 17164 bp, 33 predicted proteins | sample COGITO_mtgs_1204_2_FD_88679 | JGI IMG/M metagenome (GOLD analysis project Ga0115567, IMG submission 88679) | Pelagic marine microbial communities from North Sea - COGITO_mtgs_120412 | ecosystem: Environmental > Aquatic > Marine > Epipelagic | place: Germany:Helgoland, sampling site Kabeltonne... | reverse complement strand
CACGGTATCGCTGCGCGTTTGACACATCCCAGCCTCACAAATGAGCTCGACCGGATCGTGCTACCATACCCCACCAGTCCTGAATGCTTGCGCGTTGTCAGGCTCGTTGAAAACCGGCATCTCGCGATCCGTGCCGCGGTCTGCGTCTTCGACAACGACCGACATCGCCCCTGTTTCCATAAGTAGCTCGCTTAGCACCGCCACGTCGATCCCCACTTCAGCACCAGGGACACTCTGCAAAAGGCCCATGCACAACCAGCGTGAGACGATTTGTTAGCGGTCGCGTAGGGAAGAACATGTGCATCCAGTCCAAGGCTCGGAGTTTTGAGGCACGTTCGTTCCCCTCATGTCTAGCAACGTCACCTGAGCGTCTCCTGTTCCCGGCATCAAACACCGTATAGATAGTGTGATTAGAGCCGCAGATGTGTCTTCGTCGGCCCCATTCGCCCGAAAACCGTGAAGAGGTGAGCTGCGTTGACGAGGGCTGGTATGAAGCTGGAATGGGCGCTTGGAATCGTCGCACAATGCAAGCCGACGAGGGCCCGCCTGGATCGGAGCCACTCTTGCGGCTGGTGCCACTCCGACAAACGCAGAAGAGGGGCGTGCAGTCACGGAAGATGTCCAACCGCATACTAGCATCGCCAGCACGAGAAGGCCGGGAAGGCTCCGCAACACCATCTGGGGGCCAGCTACGGGGCGGATCCCAATCATTTGGTCACGTGACCGATTCCGAACCAGTGGTGCCGTCGCGGGGCGAGGGCGAGCTTCTCTCCATCAAACTCTTTGCTGGTCCTGGCTGGCGCCCAAGAGCCGAGCAAGGAACGCGGGCGCCGATAGCGGACCGCGCGGATTCATATCACAATCTCCACAGAGCGGAGTGCCTGCCACGCCTTGCCCAACAACCCCGCGCCAGCCGCCCCGGAAACTGCGCCTACTGCGCCCGCTTGCCCTCTACTGTCGTGAGAGCCGGAGGCCTGCTGCTGCCCTGCCCCCGCCGGGATGCCGGCCCCCAACCCCCGCCGTGCGGCGCCACGAAGAATCTTGTTTCGATGCGCCTCGCGTGCTTTCCGCCGTCGCTCTCCGAGCGCGCCGGCGACAGCCCCCCTGGTGCTCCGCCGCCCTCGCCGGGTACCCGAGGCGGGGACGAGCGCCGCAGCAGCGAGGGCTTGCGATTGTAGCGCGTCTAGCTGCCCCGCCTCCCGCCACCAGCGCGCGTCATCCGCACGCGTCCGCGACTCGCGAGCGGCCCTGGCAAGAGTTGCCATGAGGGCCTGAGCCCATGAGGCGGCGGAGAGGCACACCGCGCCGCTATAGGAGAGCACGACACGCACTACACGCTGGACAGTGGGCCACACCTGCCCCTCGCCCGAGATGTCAGCCAGCGCGAAGACGGGCTCCACCCTACAAGTTTTCACTCGTCCATCACAGGGGAATGCAGGGCATCGAAGAATGCAGGTGCTTCTCGCGCGACCTCGGTAGGGGAAGGTACCGAATGCTGCACGAGGTGCGCGAGGCGCCTCGCTCGAGCCTCCGCGGCAAGTATCATGTCGTGCAGAGCTCGCGCCGCGCGCAGAGGGCCCGCGATACGCGTGAGGAGGAGCTCCATGAGCATCCAGAAAAGCCACCGCTGGTGGCGGTCGATGTTTCCGACCCAGTTCAGCTTGAGCCGCTCGACATCATCCACGGGCGCAAGCCTGCGCAGAGCAGGGGGCGGCGGTCAGTGGCTTGGGCCAAGGGGTTTTGGCGCCAAGGGGCTTTGGCGCCAAGGGGCTTTGGCGCGACGACGTGGGCGCTACCGTTCTGCGAGGCGCTGAACCCACGTGTCCTGCTGAGCCTGCTGCTGCTTTTTGTCCCGAAGTCGCTCCAACAATTCTTTAGGGACCATCTCGCCCTGTTCGCCCTCCATGTCGGGAGCAGTCATGAAGGGCCCAGCAATCCTTGGCCAACGGTGTCGGTGGCCCACCGCAAATGCTTGCCGGTGCAAGGTCTCGGATCTGTCGTGTTGAACGCACACAGGCGCTAGAATCCCGTTGCTGATAGTGCGCGGTGAGTTTCTCGGCGTGAGCACGAAGGCACTGGTGTGCGTCGGACCATTGCTTTGTAGGTTCAAAGCTAGCCACAAGGCCACCAGTTTCACGCGCCGCCCCATTGTCGCCAACTTGAGCTTGGCACCAAAGTTCCCGTAGCGCCGCCGGTAACTTGCACCAAAGCGCGCTGCGCTGCCGCAAGCGCGAGCCAACGGTTCACGGGCCTCTCTGACGTTGACTCCCTTGGACCCGTTTCAATCAAACACCGACGCCTGCGGAAACCAATCTGCGCCGGCCACCCAGGCGTGTCTTGCCGGAAATGTGAACGGCAGCTCAAACGGGTGGCTGCTGAACAGCTACATACCCGGTCATCGCCCCTCACGCACAGCGTGGTCCCGGCTACCGGCAGAGCCCCTCTACCGGAGGCTGGTCAGCAAGCTGGCACGAAGCTAGATCCCAAAGCTAGAATTCCTGTCACCTAACAATGGCTCTTACGTCTGGCAGCGCGCGTGGGCAAAGCATCCTTACGGGGCCCGGACACGCGGACACGTAACACTAATCCACGAATAGACGCACGATGCGTCGCGCTTCACTGACAAGCGCTACCTCCAAACCCTCTCGTCTACAGCGGCAGCTGTAGCACGACATCCGAAAAGCCTCCTGGAGACGAAGCGGCAAAGCACCGCATGGTGCGTCTCACCCTCTAAGCTACCCTCGGAGTCACCCTCAATGTGTCTCCCAGCCAAGAAAAGAGCGTTGCCTAGTTGTACGGGATGCCGTTGCTGCGACGCGCATTTTCTGTCAGCTCGCTGCACGGCAGGCGGCTCGCAGAGCAGCAGGAAGGCAGCTTTGGTGAAGGGCCTTGTCAACATCTCGGGGTCGCTAGCTACAGACGTGCAATGCGGGACAGAAACCTGGTCTCGTACTCGGGCGGGTTGAAGACGTCGCCGGTGGCGGTGCTGCGTGCCAACAGATCAGATTAGAGGCTGCGCGGCGTTTGACGCTTGGGATGAGGCCGTTGAAGATTGGGGGGACGCCTACAACCCTGGTGTAAACTGGGGGGCAACAGTTGACCGAATTTGCCAGCTAATTCATGTTGGTGCTGCACTGGCCTACATTTTGTTGGCCAGTGCGCACCGGTGCATTGAGGGTGCACCCAGGTTCCCCACTTCGTGAGATACATCCAGACATGCAGGCCCAACAAAGGAATTCGCGCAGCACCGCGAGAACCAACATCAAGGAATCGCACCAACAGTGCATCAAGGGACTGTGCAAAGGAACTGCGTACGCTACGGGGCCTGCCACTGCAGCGAGTTCACCCCCCTTAGACTGAATTGGACGGCGTGGCAGTACCTGTCCGGCATCTGGTCCGGTGAGTCGCACTGCGGCTCACCGTTGCCGTCAAGCATGGTGGTCGCGCGGACCTGGCGCAGCTGCTGCAGAAGAGCGAACTGCACACACACGAAACACAGTAAGTCTCCGTGCTGGTCTCACCCTTGCGATGGGGACCGTTCCCAGCTCCTCTGCACTAGGCTGACGGCCGTCGGGATTTCAACATCCCGTTCGGTTTGAAACGGATGCGAGGCTGGCCCTGCCGCATGCCCCAGTAGAAGACATGCGGCCACGTTGCTTGAACTGAGCGCAACCGCAGCCAACCAAGGATTGCAGTGCAGTAACCCGCTGTGCTCACTACTGGACAACGAACCAAATGCTCCAAAATCAGACCAAATGTCCCAACTATACTCCAGCGTAGGAAAGAAGATTCCATGTGAAGCACATTCCAACGCGCGCTTGCAGCAGGCGCTGGAGCGTGGGGCGGCGCCTCACCATGGCGGAATTAGAGCTTGGGAAGCGCGGTTGGCTAAAGATACTAATAAGTATCTAATTTAAAAGTCCTCAACTTATTTCAGGATCTATGCCTTCAGATCCCTCCAGAGTGCCCAGGAATGATCCGTGTCCTCTTCTGCCTGATTTCCACGTACCATCGCCCGTATCCTCGGAGTTTTGCCTTCATTGGGGCGCATCGCGCACGGGCTGGACGTCTGCGCCAGGTCGCGACCACGTCTGCACGGGGAAGCATCGGTGTAAAGATAACGTGAGCCGGGGGACTGGCCATCGCAATCACCATGCGCGCCTCCGCCGACGTCAGCTCGTCGTTAGTTCTCGCTTGCAATTTCGGCGCTAGAGCGCAGCCGCAACAATCACGTGAGCTTCCCGCAGAGGACCCGCAGCAGGCAGAAGTCGACTGTTCCTCCGCCGTGACAGTGGTGCCGCCATCTGTGTTGATTGGGCCCTCTAGCTGGACGGGCGTGTGCCATGAGCAGCGAGAGCAAGCCGCAGACAGCCCTCATCCCCAGGTCCTCGTCCCCTTGGCGCGCAAGATGCAAACGGCAAACACACAGGGGCTTGGCTATCCATTAGTAGCGCGCACAACTCTGGTACGGCTTCCATTCGTGAGCCCTCGTGCTCTTTTCCAATCCAGGTGGTCGAGAACGTGCTGGATGAATCTGACGAAGTTCTGGGGGAGGTGCTGGACGAATCCACGGAAAGCGACAACAGTGTCAGCATCAAGTTTGAGGGCGTCGATGTCGGGGCGGTCTGCCCCTAGCCGATCCGAGTTTTGGGTAGCTGTTGTGCGCCCGAGAGTGCGTCGGCAGCTGTTGGTGGATCTCAACCGCCTGCCGTGGCACAGGCGCTTCCGCGTCGCACCATGGCTGCGGAGGACCGATCCACAGGTTCATTTATCACAACCGACGGGTGACTGTCGAGCCCGCCTTAATCGCTTGACTCCGTGCGCATGCCGCGCGAGAGCCAGCGAGGCGTTCTCTGACCGAGGTGCCTGCCCAGTCTCCGTGCAATCTTTGACGGCGGAAGCCATCCCTTCGGTGCGATCCTCGTGCCGAATCTCCTTTTAGCTCATCGACTGTGGATTCCAGTCCCGTTGTGACAAAGCTAGTGTCTGGATTTGCCGACTTCCGAGCTGAGTCACGCCTGCTTGCAACCACCTCCGCCGCAGGCCATGAGGGGGACGAGTGCGCCGTGTGCCTTGCGCCCATGTTGGCCGGAGAGAACGTCACTGACCTTCCGCTCTGCAATCACACGTAGCGCGCGCCCCACTCTCTCTCTCTGTGTTTCACTGTTGCGCGTCTTGTTTTGACGGAGAAAGTAGCATGAGCGAATGAGCGCTCACAACAGACCAATGCGAGGGCAGGTTCCACCATACCTGCGCTGCAAATTGGTTGAAGTCCAAGATCCTGTCGGTGCGCTGCCGCTCTAGCTTCCCAGGCGCCAGTAGGTTGCGCAAAAGTCTCTGCAGCCTCCAGGTAGCCGCAATTGACTGTCGAAGGGGGGCTGTTTGGCAGGGCCAGGCTGGATGCTGCCCGGTGTGCAATCAGCAGATTGTGAGCCCAGTTGTCGTGAGGTCGGATCCCTCCATCTCCACATCCCGCAAGCGCCGCTGCCACCGTCCCCATCACACTTTCTTGAGAGTCTCCTGATATGTGGCTCTTCTATCATGTGGCCCTCGCTGCCAACCCCGTTCCCAATGAGCCGTGTGGGTGCTCAGTCGGCCGTCGCAGCTACACCAGCAACCGCGTGGGTGTTCAGTTCTGAGGTCGCACTTCAAAATCCTTATTGCGGTGCGCAACCGCTGTAATCTGCGCGCGCCATCCGTGCGCACCACCAGCACTGACTTTCTCTTTCACAACAGCTTTTCATTCTCGTCGCTATTGTTGCTGCCCTTTTGTTTGCGCACTCCGCCGGCAAGAAGCCCGATCGATGGACGTGATCCCACCAGCGAAGTGCTTGCTCTCTGAGAATCGAACGCCGCGCGAGCCGCGACTCGCACTTGGTGTAAATCAGAAGCAACCCTGAGGGAGGGCTCTCCGCAATAGCGCAATGACTGCTGCAGCCCCATCTCCAAAGTAGCGTGTGCGGTATGTCCACTCACGAAAAATGGGGGCAGAACATCCGATCTTCCTGGCACGTGGGCACAAAGTCGGTCCGCCGGTTGAATGATTTCGTGCAGCAACTGCGTGGCAGTGGCAGAGAGAGCGCGTGTGGGGGGAGAGTGGGGGGCTGAATCGGATCGGGACATGGACAGCTGGTCGATGAGTCTCGATCGCCTGCACCTGCGGCGCGGTCGACGTCGCGAGCGGCGTGCTGCAGCTCCAGCCGAACGCGGCTTGTTGCTGATGTGGACGTGACAGTAAAAGTTGGTCGTTTCAATGCGAGTTTGTACAGAGGATCTATGGAGATAGAATAGGTGATAGAGAGAGATAGTTTGTAAACTGGTGCCTCGAAAACAGAGTTCTTTCCTTACGATCCTTAGAACCTCAGACTGGGCGGTGGCGGTTCAGCGCTGGGCCCTCCATGGTCGCGGGCTTCGAGTTTCTCGTCCGCCGGCCGCTTGGCACCAAGGATGGCGCCCTCTTCGATGTCAGGGGTGGTGACGAGGTACAGGTTAGGGCGACTGCGCGTTGGCCGTCCTTCACGCTTGACGGGGTCGAGTGCGACGCCCTCCAGCGCGGCGTTGTACGGCCGTGCCAGGCGAACGACCGGAAGCTCAAGGTGCGGCCGACACCCTAACCCTTAGATTAGCTCTTCCTGAAACCGCACGAGATGCGGAAGTGCCTCTGGCGTTCCGTGCTGCGTCCCCGTCCTTCAGTGGGCACATTTTGTGACGGCATGCTGAGATGGGCCCCCTCGAAACAGAATGGGCAGCAGGGGTTCTGCATCGAGATCACTTCAAGAGGTGGCAAGAATGTGAACCTGTATGCAACGAGCGACGCAGAGCGCCAGGAATGGTGCGCCTTGCTGCGAAAATACGCTGTGCACTTGAACATTGAAAATGGCTTTCAAGTCACGTCGAAGGTCCTCCACGCACGTTTTGCACTGCTGCGTTATCACCAGCGTGATCACCCGTGCGCACGCTGCACACTTTCTTATGCCAGAGCTTGTTCAAGCGCTGGGCCGCTGCGCTACTGCACGCAGGTGCTGGGGACCGGGGCATATGCGGTGGTGAAGCTCGCTAAGGATCATGTCACAAAGCAAGAGGTCGCGCTCAAAATCATCAAGAAATCACGCCTGGACAACGAAGAACGAGGGCTTCTGGTCGACGAGGCATGTGACCACGATCCTGCCACGGGGCTTGATGTTGGCGGCAACCACCATGGAAATGTCTCGGTTCTAACAGCGTGTGTTCCCCCTGTACGGAGCAGGTGAGGATTGCACAAGAGACACGTCACAAGTTCTGCGTTAAAACTCTAGAGTTTGTGGAGGTGCGAGAGCGTCAGAACAATTGGTGGATAGCACTGCTACTGAAATTCGAATTCGCTCCTAGTAAGCAAATCTTTTGACTGCATGCCCTACCCCCGATGTGCACCCTTAGCCCAGCACACGCTAAAGCCGCTGGAGTGAGTGTGGTCGCAGACTCGAGAGGAGTACGTAATTGTCATGGAAGCTGCTCTCGGCGGCGAGCTCTTTGAGCGCATTGTCTACCACCGCTACCAGGCGCGTCTGCCCGCTCAGACTGATGCCAAAGCGCATGGCTAGACGCTCTTGCGCCAAACCGCCGCAGCACCGCACCGTCACGCTCACGTTTGTGCCGTGATGCGAATGCGAGCAGCCGGAGGAGGTCCGTGCGCTATTTCGTCAGCTCCTGGCAGCGCTTGCATTCTTACATTCGCGGTCCATCTGCCACCGCGATGTCAAGCCCGAGAATATCCTACTCACAACGGTCCGTCTCACTATGCGTTGGACCCAAGTTCTGCCGAGGCACTATGTGAAATCGGCGCTGAGCGATGCTGCGTTTTTCCCCGTAGGAGCGTCCAATGACTATGAAACTCGCCGACTACGGGGTTGCCACAAGCGCCACCCAGGGAAACCTCGCCTGTCTCAAAGACGGTGCGCAGCTGCGCTGCAGCCCTGGTGAGGCTTCCATTCTGCCGTCGCCCCGACTCGTTTCACCCGTGTGGTTCTCACACGCCCTACTGCTGGTGCAACAGGGTATGGTGCGCCTGAAATCGTGCGGGAGCAACCGTACGGCATGCCGTGCGATATTTGGTCTGCTGGTGTTACGCTCTACCTCCTACTCAGCGGGAAGCAGCCCTTCACGGGCTCCACGCCGGACCAGACGCGCCAACTGATGATCAAAGGCGACTACGACGCGTCACTGCTCCAGGTTTGCTGCTCATACCCCGCCCCGCCCTGTTACGAAGTCGCTGCTGACGTGTATTCGCGCTGTGGTCCGAGCAGTCGGACCCTCTTGCTGCGGACCTTGTCGCCCGAATGCTCGAAAAAGACCCTGCACGGCGCATCACAGCGACACAAGCGTTAGAGCACCCGTGGGTATTCAAGTCCGCGGCCGGTCAGCAGCAGCCGACCGCGACGCGGATGCAAGGAGGGAAAGAGCCGTCAGGCTGCTTTGCATGCTTCTTCGGTGGGAGCAGCGGCGGCGGGCCGGCATTCCGTGACCCGTCGTATCACTCCATGCGAGTTCCCCAGGTAATCCCCGATACCTCATACCCAAGTTATCAGGCGAACCCAACGAGTCAGAACCCTCAGTGGACAGTCGAAGGTTGCCACCCCGGCACGCAGAAGCAGTAGGCTGCAAGCAGGTGCCGGAGGGAGCATGCTGATGCCTTTGCGGTGCTATTTGCTAAGGGCCCATCTCCACAGGCGAATTCTGAACCGTTTTGTGATTCTTCGGTGCATCCTATCGCAAAAGGTGCCGTAACAGGGATGGTTGGCGCCCGCCCAATCCGCTCGAGGGGCGCCAGGGCGTTTGCCGCGCACTATTCCCTGCTCCATGAATCAGCCACCCAGATGCGATTGACTCACCCGCCCGAGAGCCGGCAGGTGATGGTGGGAGCCCCAAGCTTGATTCGCAGCGATATTGGCTGGGGCAACGGAAGAGTTTAGCGACATTCTGACGATGTAGTGCGAACGGCGGGGTTCAGCGTTGGCTGTGGGGCGGTGGCGTACCGTGTACGCACTCGCCTTGCTAGGCCGACCGCATCGTTCGTCTGTAGTGTGACCAAACATCGCAAGGCGTTTTAGAAGGTCGCGAGGCAGAAACAAAGGTTCCCCTTCCTAAGGTGCCGGCTAAAAGTTTGCGGGACCTGAAACGCATGCTCGTCCCGAATGGGAATAGCAGAACGTAAGTTGCACTGCGCAAGCGCACCACGGCGGGCTCCATCCAGTGTTGGAAACAGTCTGAGACAGACAGGTTATGGGGTAGCCCGTTGGCTCTTACGCGCATGTGGACTCAGCACTCAGTTCAGAGCAAACGTGCAGTGGCTGAAAGGATTAGTCTCTGCATGGAGATGATATGACGTCACAGGAAATAGGCACAAGAACTTGCGGCGAGATCTACTCAGCCGTCCACAAGGATGCTCACATGACACATCGCGCGGGGCTATGAGGCCGCGCTACTCTTGCGCCTGCTACCGCGCGACTGGTCTGGCGAGCCGCCCTTGTCTGTGCTCCGTTTTTTGGTAAGACCCTTCCACCATTGCGAAGCCTGCTGGATTACCCCAGACGGTGCGGTGGACTCGAGCTTCACCACGATCGCTGGCGACAGCATTGTACGAATCTGCGGCTCGGAACGGAACAGTCGGCCGCTATGCGGGCCAAAGTGGGCAGGTCTGCAGGCGGGGGCGCGACCTGGGTGAGCGCTGCATTGAGAGCATAGCCGTCCTTGCTCTCGAGGGTCACAATTACCTGGCGCAGAGTGGCACGAAGCAGGGTGGTCTGAGTCAAGGCGAGGGGCTGCATCGCTCAACGCGGAGCACCCGGGCTCGCGATACCTGGTACTCTTCGTTGTGGAGAACCGGGTATGAGCCGACATCGACCATCGCGTGCTCGCGTTGGCAGCTCTCGAGCACCGCCGCAAGGTTTGGCTCGGACTCGTTGATGTACAGTTTGGCGGCGAAGAAAGGGGGCCGCTCGAGGTCTCCGCGGACGAGCTCAAACTTCGCGCGGCAGTACTGCGGGACGCCTGGAAGGATATACACATTGTTTTTGACGATGAGAGGCCACCGATCGCCTTCTTTCTTGCGAAGCAGCACGGAGCCTTGTGGAAGCGCTGCCATTTTCAGGTGATACTCGTTGAGCTCCTCATTCGGGAGGTATTCGTGCAGCAGCTCCAGGATCTCTGGTCGCGTTTGCAGGCCGCACCCGAACGCCTTGGCGATCGCCTCTAGAGTCATATCATCGTGCGTTGGGCCGATTCCGCCAGACACGAAAACGTACTTGTGCGTGTCCGAGAGACGCCGAACCGTCGACGCGATCTTTTCGGTGTCGTCGCGGATCATGATGAGCTCGATCATGTCGAGCCCGAGGTCGCGCAACTGGTCAATCAAAAACTGCCCATTCTCATCTTTCACTGTGCCGGAAGCGATCTCGTTGCCAATGACCACCACTGCCGCGGTCTCCCCGCGCGTTCTTGAGCCCTTGCTCGTCTTCTTGAGGCGTGACTCTCGCTCCCGCGTCTCGTCCATTAGCAGCCACGCGCCTTGGTACTTCCCTTGCATTTCGGGATCCCGCATCCCGGGCACGTTCTGCGCGAGTGCAAGAAATGGCACGATGTCGCGCGACTTTGCATCGTTTGCATCCTGCATCTTGCTGCCCTCCGCTGGGTCGATGCGCAGCGCAGGGTTGCGCACAGTGTCTTGCACTGTCCCAAGCGACGTGTAGCCCTGGCGGTGCCAGAAGTAGGCATGAGTGGGCTGCGGGGTGAGTTGACAGCACCCTGGCACGCGAGCGGTTGAATCGAGGGGTGTAAGGAGGCACCTCATCGTACAGCTTGCAGTACGGGAGGTTGCAGCCGCGGATGAAGTCCCACACATCGCGATACGACCAATCGAGGATTGGGTTGAAGCGAAGGAAGGGCGGGTAGTTGCCCTGCACCCGCCACGGCGCGCTCGTCAGGACAAACAAACCGCCCTTGGCACATCGCTGGGCCGCGGTGCGCATCTGCGGGCCCACGCGAACGGCAAGATGAAGGGGGGGCTCGCAACCGAGGAGGCTGTGAGAGAGGAGAGGTTCGCGCAGCCTGGGTCAGTCCGACGCGTCCCCATAATGATGCACCTGTGCTCGCGCACCGCATGCTTGATGAGCGCCCGCGGCAGGGCGCGAGGTAATAGGAGGTGTGCGGGCCATGGGTGTCTGGGCGGGCGCCGCAAATGGCGGGGCCCGCCCGGTACAGTACCGAAGCGGGATCTGGCGTTGGATGCGCTCGATTCCGGAAATAAAGTCCTTTTCGTTCTGGATGTGCAATGACCACAGCCTTGAGAGCGGCGCACCTACAGAAGAAAAACAAGTGAATCAGCTGAGGCTCAAAATGCAAGCTAACCGCCAAACCTGATACGACGAGACTTTTAACACGTTTTTCTCGTCGCGGGGCAAACGTCATGATGCGTGTTCGACAGACCATCGAGAGACCGCAGCCCCCCCGGGTGCGTGAAGAACTCTCCCGCTTGCTGTTGTACAAATTCGATGAGGTCTGGAAACTCCCCTGTCGGGTTTTTGAACCAGATAGGCTGCACGTGCGTGAACTTGTGCGTACGGTGGTGGGCGCAGGCCTCTCTCACGAGGTGCATCACCTGCCCCGCACAGTAAAGCTCGTCACTGCGCCGGCCCATACCACCGCGCTCGCTAGACTTGGTGGTCGGGTGTATGGCTGAGATTTCACAGCGCAAGCATCTTTTCCCCCGTTGAACGACAGCGCCAGCGTTCCAGGCTCCATAATGTCGAGCATCCGATCCACCTCCTTGAGTGCTCGCAGCAGCTGTGTACACAGGTCAAGCGTGGAGTGTAAGCCATCAGATGCGCGCGGGTGATCATTCAGTGCAGATCAGGGTGTGTAGGAACGTTGAGGGGCTGCTGCTCTGTAAATTGGTGGCAGGCCATCGGGGGGGAAGCGTGCCAGCCCAGCACAAGATCCCTGATTCTGTCGCCAAAGAGCAGTAACGGGCACCACCAGGCAGGAGATCGGCCAACCTTTTCTGCAGTGTTCTCATTTCCTGCCGTCGCACGCAGCTTCTCGTAAAGAGGGTAGCGCTTCTCTTTGTCTGTCGGCGTGGGGACGTACACCGACCGCGCACCTTGCGCAGCGCTTAGTGCTTGTAAATGACGACGCAAAGGGGCTCCAGTACGGCGGGAGAACGGAACTAGCCATGCGATCCGAGCTCCCTCGCGAGAGATCGCCCGCATCGCGTCGCCCGAGCTCCGCTGCGGACCAGGCAGGGCCAACCAACCCCCTGGTTGCACCTCACTTCGCCGTCAAAGTTGTTTGGGTCGAAAGTGTCGACGGCTTACTAGATTGTCCTCAACTTATATATAGTCCACTTTCCGCAATGAGTTAACCTGCGAAGCGTCACTTGAAGATGGCGGCGGGGGAGCGCGCGGCGCCGCTGCAGGCCCTTCGGATCGCTGTTACTGTGGCTTTCGTCACAGCTGTGGTTGCTATTGCAGCTCTAGTCACCCAGGTCACTTCCATTTCGTCAGCTGCGTGACTCGGGCCCACCTCTTGTGCTGGGCACTGGGCGCAGCGCCGCTGCGTGGCGACCCTGCGCCGGATGCTGCTTCCAGGGCTGGCAGTGTGGAAATAGCGTCCAAGCAATTCAGCCTCACGCATTATTGCACTTGTCTGAGACACTGCGGCGGTGCAGGGGGGGGGCGAAGGGCCGGTCTCGCTGCTTGGGTGGAGCTCGGCGCCTGCAGATGCCTCATCTTACCCCAGCTGGTCGTCCGGCGGGGCTCTGAAATATTACGACCGGTGTGCAGCCACCAAATTCGCTCTGTCTGTGTTATCATGATGTTTGCAGCATTAGGCTCTATTATCTCGCTCTCTGCTACACCATGCGATCTGAACATCGATGGTCCTGGGGCTCTGCAGTTCGTCCGCGCACGGACAGTGGTCACCTGAGGCAGGACCTCCGTATGTGAAGCACGTCACTATGTGGTCGGACCCGCGCTGTGTCGATCATGCTGGGCCTGCAAACAACGTCCGCCGCATTCTTGGGCTCCGGACTTCGTGGCATGATCACAAGGTGCCCAGCACACACCCGCCAGTGCTTGACTACCCGCCAGTGCTTTACTAAGCTCAGCGCTGCAGAAGGATATTGCCGCGCGCTCCAGGTAGCAGCTGCCGAGCAGACTTGGAGCTGCACGCTGTGTGTCTGACCCTTGCGTTGTGGCGCAGTGGAACACCAACTCGTTCATGAGCGAGATGAATGCCGTGCAGCTGCGCTTCCTCAGCCGCAACACCAACTCGGTGATGGTCATTCCGCCGTTTCATCAGTTCCCGTCCATGTCGACGCGCGCGATGGCGATGCTTAACGACTATGTTCTTGTGGGGGGGAATACGATCATTGTGGTGGGGGGGCCGACCGGCATCCTCTTCATCAACCAGAATCTGGCGGGGACCGACGGGTACGGATACGACCTCGAGCCAAAGTGGACAGAGGGGCCGTATGAGATGCAGGATGCTGCGATGGGGTCTGCTTTCCAGTACGGTGCAGTGACGCTGCCGGCCGTGGAGACGTCCAACGTCGGGGTAACGACGGCTTCTCTTCCGAAGGAGGCGATTTCGTATTACGAGGCGTCGGAGGTGTCCGTCGTATTCTCGCTGCCGTGTGAGGCCGGGCGAATCCTCTACATCGGATATACCTACTCCGAGATGGTGCCGGCATGGACCGACATCTTGCTTCTCGCCCTTCGCTCCAGCCCCAACTAGGCTGTTGAGGGATCGGTGGAGGGGCTTTGTTGAGTGGAGTGGTGCGGCGAGCAGTTGTGAGTACAGTGGTCAAGTCGGCCTCATTGGGAGGGCAACGGTGTACCAGGGCAGTGGCATGAGAGTCTGTATTTTGCGCATACATCAGAGCTCCCTGATGCGTGGAAACCTGATACGAATGCTCCAGTCCTCATGCTTGAGGGAGCCCCGTGCAACCATGTTGGCCCGGCATCTAGAACTCCTCGCCCCGCTGCATCCCCTGGAGGCCCGATGCCTCTCCCGCCGGAATACTCGGCGTCACAGACTCGTCGCCGAAGTCCGCCACGGAACCCTGCACGACAGAGCGAGAAGTGAGACTGGCGGATTGGCGGGGCATCTCAAGTGTATCTGCCGGGGTGCGGCGGGGGCGTGTCCACGGGGAAATTACACACCCCAGCAAGCGACCCCCCGGCAGTGAGCAGCGACGAGATCCCTGTGTAGTGCGCCGGCAGCGAGTTGCGCGGCTGCTGAGGGTCGCCGGCCTTGCGGGAGGAGCGCACGTTTCGCACGAGGTCGACTTCGTGCACGACACCGTTCTGCCGCCTGAAAGGGTGGTACGCATGCACGCTCAGCCGCGACGTAGGGCGCGCAGCCCGAGGGTACCCGGGCGCCCGGGCGGGCGGTAAGACCTGAACTTGAGGGTGACGCGGGAGCCGCGGGGGCCCGCGAGCTCTAGCCGGATGAAGTCGAGGTCGAGCGGCGCCCCTGGCGCGGGTAGGTCGTACCTGGTGCAGTGCGGGCGATGAACAAGTCGGGGCTGCAGAGTGGGGGGCGGTGGGGTGAAGGGTAGGGGGTTACGAGTCGATGCCCACGAGCATGTCGCCGATGCCTACCATGCCGGAGAGCGCCGCGGCGCTCCCCGGGGTCAGGCGTAGCACTTGAAGCCCGACGCCACGCACCTCGCGGAGTTTGATCCCGGTGCCGTACTTGTCGGCCGGCAGTACCGAGATGGCGTCCTGCTGTGTGGCAGCACGCTGCGACTGCACCGGGGCCTGCACCGGCTGCTGCTGCTTCTGCTGCTGCTGCTTCTGCTGCTGCTGCTTTTGCTGCTGCTGCTGCTGAGACGGCTGCGGCGGCTGCTGATGCACCAACACGTGTTGCTGTGTTGTCTTGGCGCTGGCAAACTGCGAGACAGCGGACTGCTGGTGTTGCACGTAGAGTTGTGCAGCCTGAAAAAGCAGGCACTTCACTTCAGGAGTGAGCAATGAAGCAGGTTGCGCAGAGCAGTGGAGAAGTCAAGACGATAAGGAACACGAGGTCGCAGGAGCTAACCTTCGCTGCGGCTGAAGGTACTGGCGGCTGCGTCAGAGGCTGCATATGCACGTGGAATTGCGACAAACGGGCTTCCTGCTGCTGCTGCTGCTGCTGCTGCTGCTGCTGCTGCTGCTGCTGCTGCTGCTGCTGCCGCTGCCGCTGCTGCTGCTGCTGCTGCTGCTGCCGCTGCTGCTGCTGCTGCTGCTGCTGCTGCTGCTGCTGCTGCTGCTGCTGCTGCTGCTGCTGCTGCTGCAGTTGCAATTGCTGCTGCCTCTGCAGATGCTGCGGCTGTGGCTGAGAAACGTTTCTCATCGACGTGCTGACTACTGTCCGTAGCTGGTTGCCGATAATCGAACGCTGTTGCTGCAGCTGTGGCTGAGCATAGTAAACCTGGGGATGCAGATGCGGCGTTGACGTCGTTCCAGGCGGATTTACAAGGCCCCGGTGGCATCGGTACGTTCAAGGGGGGGATGACGAACCTGGCCTACAGGACGGAATTGCTGCTGCGGGTTTGTGTAGACAGCCTGCATGGGTTGTGAATATGTCGCTGTTGGGGCGACTTGACGGAGCACCATCTTCACACGCCGGCACATTATGTTCAACACGCTGAGCAGCACGGTGAGCTGTTCCAAGAACACTAGGAGAAACAAATGGAATAGAAGTTAGTCCGGGTATCAGCCTTCGGTCTGGCACAGACCTGCTGCGGGAATCCCTGCTGCGTCGTCTGCGTCTGGCGCGGCTGTGTCTGCACAAAGTGGAAGCCGCCACCATACTGCATGTTCTTTTGCGCCCTCTGTCAGCATGTTCACCTTACTAGTTAGTGCATGTATCGCCAGGGAACCTGCATGGTGATTTGCTGGGGGAGCCACAAGTCTCAGACCGGATGCAACCGGTGCAACTCACGAAGACAACCACAACTCTGCGTTCTCTTACATCGCGCACGTGCCAACCCGAGGGTCGCTTACTTGCCCGGTCTCCTCTCGACGATCAAGGGTCGCCTACTTGCCCGGTCTCGAGTTTGACAGATTGTAAATGTCAACACTGATTGTAAAAGTAAACACTAATCGGACCAAAAAGTAATCTCTCTGGTCGATTTAGCCAACTGAGTGCGCGGGGACACACTGGTGGCTGGAAAGGGGTCGTTCTCCTTTCCGGTGTAGCGCGTTGGATTGCGATGACAGACGGGCACGCAGCCGCCCACGAGGGAACTGCCGACCATGCGGCAGCTTCAGGTGAGGCACAAGATTCTGGTGGGGGGGCGACGTCGGGACGGACACCGCCAACGCCGCTGAAGTGGAAGCAGTTCTCGGTGTGTGGTTCCTGCTTCACGCTGCCGGAATACTATGAAGTGATCAAGGGGATTGGACAAGGTGCGTACGGCACCGTCTGTTCTGCGACCAACACGCAGACGAGGAGCAACGTAGCTGTGAAGAAAATTGGGAATGCATTTTCACACGCCATCGAGGTGCCCAGCATTCCTCCCAGCCACGCGCGCCCCCGTCGGATTTGGATACCCGTTGCAAGCGCATAAGCTGAATACCACCTGCTTCCAACAGTCAAAGCGCACACTGCGAGAAGCGAAGCTTCTGCGCATGATGCGTCACGAAAACATCATCGCTATCCAAGATATACTTCCACCACAGGTACGTCCAGTATGCGCGCGAATGCCGGGGCCAGCTGACCGGATACGTGTTGGGTGCGCTCTCTGTTGAAGAGGAAGTTACAGCTTAGTCGGTAGCATGGCTCCAAAGATATGTGCTTCTATTTTCTACCAGGGGCGGCGCTCCTAAGCTCGCTGAGTCCGGTGCAATTGCGAGAAAAGTGACCGGCACCGCCGACCCAAACAGAGCCTCTCGTCTTTCAAGGATGTGTACGTGATCACAGAGCTGATGGACACAGATCTGCACCAGATAATCCGCACTGATCAGGTGCCGTGCCGCGCCCTCAGCTCAGCTAGGACCGTTGCGCCCGCGGAGCTGCAGGGGCTGACTCGTGGCGTGTGTCCTTTTCCTTTCAAGGTGCTCTCCGATGACCACCTGCAGTACTTCATGTACCAGATCCTCCGCGGCATCAAGTACATCCATTCTTTTAACGTCGTCCCCTGAAT
>Ga0115567_10002849_pt1 | contig 17171 bp, 19 predicted proteins | sample COGITO_mtgs_1204_2_FD_88679 | JGI IMG/M metagenome (GOLD analysis project Ga0115567, IMG submission 88679) | Pelagic marine microbial communities from North Sea - COGITO_mtgs_120412 | ecosystem: Environmental > Aquatic > Marine > Epipelagic | place: Germany:Helgoland, sampling site Kabeltonne... | reverse complement strand
CTTGCGCGCGCCCACAGGCTCGTCGCCCTGCCAGCCGATACGGCTCAGCTCATCGCCGAAGGTCTTGCCATCCTTGTCGGTGCGCGATTTCGCCCACGCCTCGTCATGCAGGCCCGCGAACACGCCCGATGACAGCATGGCAGGGGCGAACCGCGTGCCCTCCTCGTTGGTCCAGTTGGTGACGACGATGGGGTGTTTTGTCTTGATATCGAGGTCATTCAGCGTGCGGATCAGCTCAAGCCCTGCCAGCACGCCGAGAACGCCGTCGTATTTGCCGCCCGTCGGCTGCGTGTCCAGGTGCGATCCGACATAGACGGGCAGGGCATCGAGGTCGGTGCCATCGCGCTGGGCGAACATGTTGCCCATCGAATCGAGCGCCATCGTCGCGCCCGCCGCCTCGCACCATTTCTGAAAGAGCGCGCGGCCGTCGGCGTCCGCATCGGTCAGCGTCTGCCGGTTGTTGCCGCCGGCGACGCCGGGGCCGATCTTGGCCATGTCCATCAGGCTGTCCCAGAGGCGCTGGCCGTTTACCTTGAGGTTCTGTCCACGTGCTGTGAGAGGGTCGGTCATGGAAATGTCCTTGTCGTTTGCGGGCTTTCGTGTGGCTGAGGCGGGCCGTCTTTTTACCATTTGGTCAACTTAACGATTGCGGAGCGGGCCGGACCTGTCAAGAATTGTGTTGGCTTATCTTGGATGGTCCGCTCAGGGTGCGTCATGGCCGCGGGATGCGAAAGGGGCGATATGCGTGATCCGGCAAATTCCCAAGGCCCGGTACCTGCTCATTCGGCGCCCGCAGACGCCGATGCGCCGCCCGCGCCCAGCCGTATTCAGCGGCGCAACCGCGCGCGCATCCTCGACGCTGCGTTGGATGTTTTCTCGCGCCACGGCTATCGCGGCGCGACACTGGACCAGATCGCCGAGAGTGCCGGGCTCAGCAAGCCGAACATCCTTTACTATTTCGCAGGCAAGGAAGAGATCCACGTCACCCTTTTGCATCAGTTGATGGACCGTTGGCTGGAGCCGTTGCGCAGACTGGACCCGAACGGCGCGCCGCTGGACGAGCTTTTGAGCTATGTGCGGCGCAAGCTGGAGATGAGCCAGGCCTATCCGCGCGAAAGCCGCCTTTTCGCCAACGAGATCCTGCAAGGCGCGCCGCGTATAGCGCCTCTTCTGGAAGGCGAGCTGAAGCCACTCTTCGACAGCACGGCGGCTGTCATCGACGGGTGGAGCCGGGCCGGGGCCATTGCGCCGGTCGATGCGCGGCATCTGATCTTTTCCATCTGGGCGACAACGCAGCACTACGCGGATTTCGACGCGCAGATCGGCGTCTTGATGAACGGCGCGCCAGTGAGCGACGCGGCGGGCGCGCATCTGGCGGACCTTTACCGCAAGGCGCTGACCCCCGCGCCGGAGCCGGCCGCCCGTTAAGGCGCAGTTAAGCACCGCGCGCGATTGCGCTGGCCTGAAACTGCGCGAGTGCCTAGATCTGGGCCAGGGTGGTCGCCTGTGGTGAGGGTCTTATGGCGGGATTTTACTATCGCGATGTCGGCGTCGGTGCCGCCGGACAGGATGAGAATACGCAGCTGCGGCTGCGCACCGAGCAGATGCGCCGCGCGCTGCGCGAAGCATCCGGCCTGCACAGCGCGGACGTGTCCACCACCAGGCCCGCGCCTGCGGTGTCGGGCGAGCTGCTGGACGATGGCGATACGGGCGGCGATACCGCACGCCTGATTGATCAGGATGTATCTGGCGAGGCGCAGGCGGGCGCCGCGCCGGGCGGTCCCGGGTATTCCGGCAAAGGCAGGCGCATGGGCAAACGCCGCCCCGGTTCAAGACGGGATTGAAGGCTGGCAACGCAGGAGACTGGCAACGCAGGAACTGGCCGCGCGCTACTCGGCGGCGCGGGTGGCGGGATTGTTCGGGTGGGTCGTCCAGTTGGCATAATCTGCCTGCACCACATTGCCGGTACGCGGATCCACCTCGCCGGGGGCCATTGCCTCCATCGTGATGCAGCCCTCGACGGGACAGACATTGACGCAAAGGTTGCAGGCCACGCATTCGGCGTCGATCACTTCGAACACGCGGTCCGGCGACATCGAAATCGCCTGATGCGAGGTATCCTCGCAGGCCGCGTAGCAGCGCCCGCATTTGATGCAATCGTCCTGGCTGATGACCGCCTTGGCGACGTAGCTGAGGTTCAGATCCTGCCAGTTGACCGTGTTGGGCACCGCCCGCCCGACGATCTGATCGGTGCTTTCAAACCCCTTCTCGTCCATCCACTGGCTGAGGCCCGACATCATTTCTTCGACGATCTTGAAGCCGTAGGTCATGGCCGCTGTGCAGACCTGAACATTGCCCGCGCCCAGCGACATGAATTCGGCGGCGTCGCGCCATGTTGTGATGCCGCCGATCCCGCTGATCGGCAGGCCGCGCGTCGCCGGATCGCGCGCGATCTCGGCCACCATGTTGAGCGCGATGGGCTTGACCGCCGGGCCGCAATAGCCGCCATGCGCGCCCTGACCGTCGATTGTGGGCTCGGGCGCGAAAAGGTCCAGATCGACCGATGTGATCGAATTGATCGTGTTGATGAGGCTGACCGCATCGGCGCCGCCCTCCAGCGCCGCCTGAGCGGGCTTGCGGATGTCGGTGATGTTCGGCGTCAGCTTGACGATCACGGGCAGGTCCGAATGCGTCTTGCACCATTGCGCGACCTGCTTGATGTATTCGGGCACCTGGCCCACGGCGCTGCCCATTCCGCGCTCGCTCATCCCGTGGGGGCAACCGAAATTCAGCTCGACACCGTCGCAGTCGGTATCCTCGACGCGGTGGAGGATCTCGCGCCACGCCTCCTCGTTTACGGGCACCATCAGCGACGCGATCAGTGCGTGGCCCGGATAGTCGCGCTTGACCCGCTTCATTTCTTCCAGATTGACCTCCAGCGGGCGATCGGTGATCAGCTCGATATTGTTGAGGCCCAGAAGGCGGCGGTCGGCGCCGTAGATCGCGCCATAGCGCGGACCGTTGACGTTGACCACGGGCGGGCCGGCCTCGCCCAGCGTCTTCCACACGACGCCGCCCCAGCCCGCGTCGAAGGCGCGGCGGACGTTGTATTCCTTGTCCGTCGGCGGGGCAGAGGCCAGCCAGAAGGGGTTGGGGGATTTGATCCCGATGAAGGTGCTTGTGAGGTCTGCCATGATGTCGCGCTCCTACACGTCCACGAGGGTTTCGAACCCGCCATAAATCATCCGCGTGCCATCGAATGGCATCTCGCCCATCTCCTGCAGGCGCGGATCGTTCATCGCCTTTTCCATATTGGCGTGGCAGGTCTGCCGGTCGGGCCACTCCTGCCAGCCAGTGACGACGGTCTCGTTCTCTTTTGCGGCCACAGCCATCGGATAGGATGTCAGCGCTCCGCCTTGGATGAAGTCGCCCCAGCACTCGACGACCCGCGTGGCGCCGTAAGATTTGAACACCTCGGCGGCCTTGGCGCTATGCGCCAGATAGGCCTCCTTGCGGTCGGTTCTGACCGCTGCGACGAAGCTCATAATATACATCTGTCGCTCCTTTTAGGCCCAGGTGCCGGGCATTTGCGGGCGCGCCTTGGCCGCATTATCCGCCCGTCAGCATCGCATGAATGTCCATAGCGGCGTCGCGCCCCTCGGCCACCGCCGTCACGGTCAGATCGTCGCCGCCCGCCGCGCAATCGCCCCCGGCCCAGACGCCGTCCAACGCGGTGCGGCCCGGGCCGGTGACACCGATCTTGCGCCCGTCGAGGCGAGGCAGCGCGCCGCCGGCCAGCGTCTGGCCGATGGCGCGAAACACCTGATCGGCGGCAAGACGAAATGTCTGGCCGGTGGGTTTCAACTCATCGTCGGTGTACTCGAACTCGATCTCGCGCACGGCACCGTTGCCGATCACGGCGACCGGGCTGGCATTCGTGATGATCCGCACGCCGGTTGACGCGGCCAGATCCTGCTCGAATGCGCTGGCGTTCATGCGCTCGCGGCCACGGCGGTAGACGAGGGTCACGTTGAGCGCGCCGAGAAGCTTGGCCTGCACGGCGGCGTCCACGGCGGTCATGCCGCCGCCGATCACCACGACATCGCGCCCGACGGGCAGTGCCGCGACATCGCTGGCTTGCCTCAGATCGGCGATGAAATCGACCGCGTCGCAGAGCCCCGTCCGGTCCTCGCCCTCCAGATTCAGCGCATTGACGCCGCCCAGTCCGATCCCGAGGAACACCGCGTCGAACTCAGATTGCAAGGCCTCCAGCGTCACCTCGGCGCCCAGGGCCTTGCCGGTCTCGATGGTGATGCCGCCGATCATGAGCAGCCATTCCACCTCGCGCGCGGCGAAATCATCGGGCGTCTTGTAGCTGGCGATGCCGTACTCATTCAGCCCGCCGGGCTTGGGGCGCGCATCGTACACCGTCACATCATGGCCCAGCATGGCGAGGCGGTGCGCGCAGCTGAGCCCTGCAGGCCCCGCGCCGACGACGGCGACATGCCTGCCCGTGGGCGCGGCGCGCGTGAAGGGGTGCACGTCCGCCTCCATCAGCGTGTCGGTGGCATAGCGCTGAAGCTGGCCGATCAGCACGGGCTTGCCCTCGGCGACCTCACGCACGCAAACCTCCTCGCAGAGCGTCTCGGTCGGGCAGACGCGGGCGCACATGCCGCCCATGATATTCTGGCCGAGGATCGTGCGCGCCGCGGCCTCGGGCGTGCCGGTGGCGATCTGCCGGATGAAAAGCGGGATGTCGATATCGGTGGGGCAGGCCGTGATGCAGGGCGCATCGTGGCAAAAATAGCAGCGGTCGGCGGCAACGAGCGCCTCGTGCCGGTCCAGCCGGGGATGCAGATCCGAAAAGTTGCCTGCGTATTGCTCGGCAGGCAGACGGCCCGCGACGATACCGGACGTCAGTTCGGATGCGGGGCCGGATCTGGCGCCGGAAGTCGGGGTGGCGTCGGTCATGGCGTCCTCCTTCAGCAAGGGGTGGCTGAAGGCGAGTAAATCACGAACTGAAATTTTATCAACTGGTAAAATTTAGCCGGCAACATTTTCTTGCGTCAGATTGGCCGCAGGGGGTGCTTTGGCGCGCCGGACCTGGCGCGCGGTAACGAAGTCTTAACCTGTCTCAAGCCATAATTTCGGCATGAAAAATATCATTGCCCTTTTGGTCGCGGCACTGCTGCTTGTTGCCTGCGACACGCCCGGCCTCGCGTTTCGCGGAATCGAGCCTGTGCGCATCACCGTGCGCGGCGACGTCTTCGATGTGCGCGTCGACGGGGTACGTGCCGAGGCGATACGCCTCAACACGCGCTGGGCGCCGCGACTGGCCAGCGTCGCGCCGAACGGCACCGCCGCGATCGAGCAGGTGTCCGGCTGCCGCGTCCGCAAGCTGGAGGGCGATGCGGCCCTGATGACCGCGCGCCTCGATTGTGGCCAGCCGCTTGAGCCGCTGCCGCGCCGATTCTCCTATGATTGCGACGTCTACAAGGTGTTCGACGGGCTGGCGGAGCTGGAGTGCAGGCCGCGCCCGGTCTGATCGGCGGCGCTTGATCTTGAGGCGCGTTTGCGGCAAGAGCAGCAAAGGGGCAGCACCGCCCACCGAGGATGACCGTCATGAATTACAAGGCTCAAGGCGCGCCCAAACAGGGCCGCAACACACCGCGCCACGCCGAGCATAACGCGCCGGGATCGGACAAGGATCCGTTCGGGAAACGCTCGGGCAAACGGCCCGGCAAGGCCGAGCTTCTGGAGCGTATGAAGTCTGCGCAGACCAAATCCGGCGACGAGGCCGCAGATGGATCCCCGGACACCTCCGGGGATTAAAGCGCTTTTTGCATGTAGATGCTGACGTCGTTCGGCGCATAGTCGCCGAACCGGCCGCAGCGGGCAAACCCGTGCCGCTCGTAAAGGCGCACCGCGCTGTCCAGAACGTCTGCCGTCTCAAGACGCAACAGAGGCAGACCCGCCTCGCGTGCATGATCTTCGAGGGCGCGCAGGATGGCGGCAGCCACGCCGCGCCCGCGTGCGCCCCGGCCGGTGAACATCGACTTCACCTCGGCGTATCCGTCCTTGCGCAGGGCGGCGCCGGTGCCGAGAACGTCTGCGCCGTCGCGGGCGATCACGAAATGCACCTCAGGCGCGCAGAGCGCATCGAAGCCGAGAAAATAGTTCTCCTCGGGCTCGAATAACTCTTGCATCATCGCATGGCTCTGCACGAGCAGGGCATGCGGGCCGGGATCCAGCGGGTTGGCTTTCTCGATCATCATCATGCCGTCGATCTGGACCGCGCTCTTGTCACATGTCAAGTGATCGGACGCCGTGGCGGCGGTCGGTGAGTCAATATCTTGTGGATAAACTGCGCGGATTGGCCAGATGCGGGGTTAGGGCGTTGACAGCATGCCGCCGCACCCGGCACATTGGCCGCCACACCGCGACCCCCCGCAGGCCCAGCCGGAGACACCCCGCCCCTTGCGCTTTTCCAAGCTCAGACTGAATGGCTTCAAAAGCTTCGTCGATCCGACCGATCTGATCATCGGCTCGGGCCGCACCGGCGTTGTCGGCCCGAATGGCTGCGGCAAGTCGAACCTTCTGGAGGCATTGCGCTGGGTCATGGGCGAGAACCGCCCGACGGCCATGCGCGGCGGCGGGATGGATGACGTGATCTTTGCCGGTGCGTCGTCGCGCGGGGCGCGCAACTTTGCCGAGGTGACGATCCAGATCGACAATGCCGACCGCCTTGCGCCTGCGGGGTTCAACGACAGCGACCATATCGAGATCGTCCGGCGCATCACCCGCGATGTCGGCAGCGCCTATCGCGTCAACGGCAAGGACGTGCGGGCGCGCGATGTGCAGATGCTCTTTGCCGATGCCTCGACCGGATCGCATTCACCCGCGCTGGTACGGCAGGGCCAGATTTCCGAGCTGATCAACGCCAAGCCGAAATCGCGGCGCCGCATCCTGGAGGAGGCTGCGGGTATTTCCGGGCTCTACCAGCGGCGCCATGAGGCGGAGCTGAAACTGAAAGGCGCCGAGACCAACCTGAGCCGCGTCGACGATACGGTCGAGCAGCTTGCCAGCCAGCTTGCCTCGCTTGCCCGGCAGGCCCGGCAGGCCGCGCGCTATCGCGCCATCGGGGACGAGTTGCGCGCGGCAGAGGGCCTCTTGCTCTATCGGCGCTGGCGCGAGGCGGACGAGGCGCTGACGCTGGCCCGCGATGAGCTGCGCGCGCGCACGGGCGCGAAGGCGCGCGCCGAATCAGAGGCGCGGGATGCGGCCGCGCGGCGCACCGCCGCCGACGATGCCCTTCCGAAGCTGCGCGAGGAGGAGGCGATCGCCGCCGCCGTTCTGCAGCGCCTGAGCGTCGAGCAGGCCAGCCTCGCCGATCAGGAAGCCGCGGCGCGCACCCGGATCGACACGCTGGAGGGCCGCATCGCGCAGCTTGTGCACGATATCGACCGCGAGGCGGGCCTCAACAGCGACGCAGGCGACACGGTGCGCCGGCTGGAGTGGGAGCAGGCCGAACTGGTCAAGGCAAGCGATGGGCACGAGGCGCGGCTGGGCGCCGCATCCGAGGCCGCGCGCGAGGCCGGGCAGACGCTTCAGGCGCGCGAGGCGGAGCTGTCGAGCCTGACCGAGGATGTCGCGCGTCTGGCGGCGCGGCATCAGTCCGCGCAGCGCCTGCTTGCCGACAGCCGCAAGACGCTGGAGCGCAGCGAGGCCGAGGAGGCCCGCGCGCGCCGCGCAGTGGAGGAGAGCCGCGCGGCAATGGAGAAGGCGGGCACGGATTTCGACGCGGCCAGTCGCGCGGAGGCCGCAGCGCTCAAAGCAGCCGAAGGCGCCGAAGCCGCGTTGACCGCCGCCGACGCGGCGCGGGGCGAGACACAGACGCGCGAGGCCGCCGCCCGCGCCGAACGCAGCGAGGCCGAGGGCGAGCTGAGTGCGATCAGCGCCGAGGTCTCGGCGCTTGCCCGGCTGCTTGCACGCGATACCGCCGAGGGCGGACAGATCCTCGACCGGCTGCAAGTTCAGCAAGGCTATGAAAAGGCGCTGGGCGCCGCCCTGGCTGATGATCTGCGTTCGCCTCAGGTCGATGCGGACGGCCCCTCGGGCTGGGCCGAACTGCCGGCCTATGACGCCCCGCAAGCCTTGCCGGGCGGCGTGCAGCCCATGACGCGGAACGTGTCGGTGCCGGACGTGCTGGCGCGCCGGATGGGCCAGATCGGGCTGGTGGACGCCGATGATGGTCTGCGTCTGCAACCTCTGCTCCTGCCCGGACAGCGACTGGTCAGCATCGAGGGCGATCTTTGGCGTTGGGACGGCTACCGTGCCTGGGCCGAGGACGCGCCGTCGGCCGCCGCGCTGCGCCTTGAGCAATTGAACCGGCTGGAACAGCTCAAGCAGCAGATGGCCCACGCGACCGAGCGGGCAGGCGGCGCGCGCGCCGCGCACGAGACGCTAGGCCGCCAGCTGGCCGAGCGGACCGAGGCCGACAAGGCCGCACGCGCGGCCCGGCGCGCGGCGGATGCCAGCGCGCTCGATGCGGCCCGCGCGCTGAGCCGGGCCGAGGCGGACCGAAATATGGCGGCATCGCGGCTCGAATCGCTGGGCCTTGCCGTCACGCGCCATGGCGACGAGGCAATGGCCGCCCGGACGCAGCTTGCCGAAGCGCAGCGCGGCGCTGAGGGCTTGGGCGATCTGGAGGCCGAGCGGGCGCGCGCCGAGGATATCAAGATGACGGTCGAGGCCGCGCGCATCACCATGATGACGCGCCGCTCGGCCCATGACGAGCTGCGCCGCGAGGGCGCCGCGCGCGTGCGGCGCGGGCAGGAAGTGACCAAGGAAATCAGCGGCTGGCGTCACCGGCTTGAGACAGCGGAAAAGCGCACCGCCGAGCTTTCCGAGCGCAAGTCGGCTGCCGAATCCGAGCTGGCCGAGGCCGCAGCCCTTCCCGCCGCGCTGGCCGCAGAGCGTGCCGCACTGGCCGGCAAGATGTCTGCGGCAGAGGCGCGGCACACGGCGGGGCGGGGCGCGCTCAGCACAGGCGAGGGCGCGCTGCGCAGCGCAACCGAGGCCGAGCGCGCCGCCGAGCGCGCGGCAGGCGAGGCCCGCGAGGCCCGCGCGCGCAGCGAGGCGCGCACCGATGCCGCCGCAGAGGCCCGCCGCGCCGCGCATCAGCGCATCGCCGACGAGCTGGAGACCTCGCCCGAGGCGCTGCTGGAATCGCTGGCGGCGGATGTCGAGAAGATGCCCGCCTCCGACGCGATCGAAGCCGAAGTCAATCGCCTGAAACGTCAGCGCGACGCGCTGGGTGCGGTGAACCTGCGCGCTGAAGAGGACGCGCAGGAGATCGAGGCGGAGCATGGCACGCTGATTGCCGAGAAAACCGATCTGGAGGAGGCGATCAAGGCGCTGCGCAGCGGTATCGCCAGCCTCAACCGCGAGGGGCGCGAGCGGCTTCTGACCGCGTTCGAGCAGGTGAATTCCAATTTCGCCATGCTCTTCAAGCACCTCTTTGGCGGCGGCGAGGCCAATCTGGTGCTGGTCGAATCGGACGACCCGCTCGAAGCGGGCCTTGAGATCATGTGCCAGCCGCCGGGCAAGAAACTGAGCGTTCTCAGCCTGCTCTCAGGCGGAGAGCAGACGCTGACGGCGCTGGCGCTTATCTTTGGCGTGTTTCTGGCCAACCCTGCGCCGATCTGCGTGCTGGACGAGGTGGATGCGCCGCTGGACGATGCCAATGTCGCGCGCTTTTGCGACCTGCTGGATGAAATGTGCCGCCGCACCGAGACGCGGTTCCTGATTATCACGCACAACGCCGTGACGATGAGCCGGATGGACCGTCTTTTTGGTGTCACGATGGCCGAGCAGGGTGTGTCGCAGCTGGTTTCGGTGGATCTCAAGAAAGCCGAAGCGCTGGTGGCGTGAGGCCCTGCGCGCCTTGTCGGCTCAATCCGGAAGGCGAAACGATACCTTAACTGTTTTGGTGGCAAGATGACGCGGTCACAGCAAGAAGGCCGCCACAGATGAACCTGCAAGGACCGCCGCCCACGCACGCCAGAGCACGGCCACCGCCGCATCGATCTGGGCCGGGCCGGGCATGCGCATGCCGCCAGGGTTGACCAGCGGATAGTCCTGCATCCGGCCATTATAGGCGCGCGGACCCGACAGCGCGACACCCAAGCTGCGCGCCATTGCGGCTTCGGGCCAGCCCGCGTTGGGCGAGCGGTGCTGAAGCGCCTCGCGCGCGATGTCGCCCCATGAAGGGCGGGGACGCGCCAGCACCGCGATCAGCAGCGCACTGAGCCGGGCGGGAATGAGGTTGAGCCCGTCGTCGAGACGCGCCGCCGCCCAGCCAAATGCCTCGTGGCGGGGCGTGCGGTGGCCGATCATGCTGTCGGCTGTGTTGACGGCCTTGTAGATCGCAAGGCCCGGCAATCCCCCGACGCAAAGCCAGAAAAGGGGCGCGATGACGCCGTCGCTGAAATTCTCGGCTGCCGATTCGATGGCGGCGCGCGCGATGTCCGCCGGCTCCATCGCGGTGGTGTCGCGTCCCACGATCATTGCAACGGCGGCGCGGCCCGGCGCCGTCCCCTCGCGCAAGGCGCTTGCGACAGCCGCAACGTGATCGATCAGCGAGCGCTGCGCGATCAGGATAGCCGATGCGACGATGACGGCAATGCTGCCCAACTGAGTGATCAGGATCCCGGCGGCGCCAGCGCCGGCGCATAATATGATAAGTGCGGCCGCCCCCCTAGTGCGGCGCATGGCGCCATAATTCAGGCGCCGGTCCAGTGCATCGATGGCGCGCCCCATGAGCACGGCGGGATGTGGCAACCGCCGCCAGAGCCATTGCGGCTCGCCCAAGGCGGCATCCAGCAGCATGGCCAGTGCCAGGATGGCAGCGATGTTCATCGGAAGGCGTTCCTTGTCCGTGCGGCGCAGAGCCTGCTGCGTTCAAACGGATATGACGGCGCGTTGCAAGGGGCGCCGCAGTCGGGTGCCGCGCTTCCAACGCGTAGCCGAAGGAGCGGGCAATCATGTGACGCCGGCAAGTTTCATGAAATCTTCACTTGAACGAGCTCAATATCACGTCATCGTGGACTTATGGAATCTGCCTTGGGGGGGGCGCCGGATGGACATGTATCTGCCGTGTGACGTGCAAATCGGGCTGGATGAGGCGCGCCGGTCGGCGCATCTCAAAAGCCACCGGCTCAGGGTCGAGGCGGGCGGCGTCTCGCACCGGATCCTGCGCACCTGGCCCGGCGGGTTTGCCATCGACGCCGCCGATGGCGCGCGATTACGCGGACTGGTCGATCTTTATGATGGTGCAAGACATCTGTCGCGCGGCCTGATCGTCGCCGCATCCGAGAGCGGCGCAGAGCGCATTTTCGACTACAAGCGCATGACAGACGCGACCGGCGGCCAGCCGAGCGATTTCGTGCATGCGCCGGATGCGCCTGCGGGGCTGCTGGACGGGCCGCGCCGAGGGGCGTGACCCGGCGCGTGCGTCCGTCCGGCGCGTCCGCCTGTATTATTGCAGATCGGTGAAAGCGTCCTGCAACCGTTCGACCGCCTCCCTGACGCGCGCGCGCGGAGTGGCGAGGTTGAAGCGCAGGCATTCCTCTCCGCCTGTGCCAAAGCTCGCGCCGTAATTGGCGGCAATCCGTGCGGTTTTCTCCACCCGCGCGGTCACGTCCGCAGGCGACAGCCCGGTGCCTGAAAAATCGACCCACGCCAGATACGTCGCCTCGAGCGGCATGGACCGCGCGCCGGGGATGCCCGCCACGCCCTCGTCAAAGACCTTGCGGTTTCCGTCGACATAGGTGCAGAGCGCATCGACCCAAGCGGCGCCTTCGGGCGAATACGCGGCCTCGGTCATGAAAAGGCCGAACGAGTTGGCCGATTGCCCCATTGCCGCCATCCGCGCGGCGAATGTCGCGCGCATGCCCGGATCCGGAATGATGACGTTGCCCGTATGCGATCCGGCTATGTTGAACGTCTTGGTTGTCGCGGTCAGCATGGCAAGACGGTCCTCGATCCCGTCGATGCACGCCATCGGGATATGGCGATGGCCGGGCATAACCAGATCGTGGTGAATCTCGTCCGATACCAGCGTCAGATCATGACGCCGGGCAAACGCGGCCACGTCGTTCAGTTCGGCCTCGGTCCAGACGCGCCCTCCGGGGTTGTGCGGCGAGCAGAGGATCACCATCGTCTCGCGGCCCGTCATCTGAGCGTCATAGCGCTCGAAATCCATCAGATATCTGCCGTCCTGAATGTCCAGCTGGCATTCGACCACCTCGCGCCCCGCCGCTTTGATGACGCGGGCGAAGGCGTGATAGACCGGCGTGAAGAGAACAACGCCGTCGCCGGGCGCGGTGAAGGCGTCGATGCACATGGCGGTGCCGTTGACGAGGCCATGCGTGGTAAAAATCGCGTCCTTGTCGAGGCTCCAGCCGTGACGCTCTTTCATCCACCACTGGATGGCCGCGCGATAGGCGCCCTCATCGCCGAAATAGCCATAGATCCCGTGATCGTGCATCGCGGCTATGGCATCCGAAACACAGGCAGGCGGGCGAAAATCCATGTCGGCGACCCACATGGCGATGCCATCCTTCGGGCTGACGCCGTAAATCGGCTCCATCATGTCCCATTTGCTTGAATGGGTTCCGATGCGGTCGATGGTTTCGTCGAAATTCATGGCAGGTCTCGCTCTGGCTATGTCGTCGGATGGTGCGCGCAGGCTAGACGACACGGCGCCGGGTGCAAGGCCCGTTGCACAGCCGGAGGGCTTGGCCTACATGCATTGCCATGAAAATGCCCATCCTGATCCACCCCGATCCCCGCCTCAAGAAGCTCTGTGCGTCCGTAAGCGATGTGACCGGCGATATGCGCGCGCTGGCGAGCGATATGCTGGAGACGATGTATCATGCGCCGGGCATCGGCCTGGCGGCGCCGCAGGTGGGCGTCCTCAGCCGCCTGATCGTGATGGATTGCGTCAAGGAGGAAGGCGCGCCCGCGCAGCCGATGGTCATGTTCAACCCCGAAGTGACGGCCAGCTCGGAGGCGGTGAACACCTACGAGGAGGGATGCCTGTCGATCCCCGATCAGTTCGCCGACGTCACGCGCCCCGCCGAGGTCGAGGTGCGCTGGATCGACATGGACGGCAAGGCGCAGGCGTCAGGCATGGACGGCCTCTGGGCGACCTGCGTCCAGCACGAGATCGATCATCTGAACGGCAAGCTTTTCATCGACTATATCGGCCCGATGAAGCGCCAGCTGATCACGCGGCGGATGCAGAAGCTGAAACGCGAACAGGCGCGGGACTAGCGCATGACCGTGCGCCGCTGCATCCCCTGGCCCGACAAGCGGCTGCGCACGCAAGCCGCGCCGGTCGAGGCGATCACGGACGAGATCGCTGCGCACTGGGACGATATGATCGACACGATGGAGGCGATGCCCGGCGTCGGCCTGGCCGCGCCGCAGATCGGCGTGATGATGCGCCTTGCGGTCGTGGATGCCAGCGACGCGCGCGGGCAGGCGATCCGGATGGCCAATCCCGAGGTTCTGCATGCCAGCGTTCAGATGCGCCCGCATGAGGAGGCGAGTCCGAACCTGCCGGGCCTCTCGGCGCTGGTCGCGCGCGCCCGCGCCGTGACGGTGCGGTTCCTGAACGAAGCGGGCGAGATGGAGGAGCGCGATTTCGTTCACCTTTGGGCGACGTCCGTGCAGCACCAGATCGATCATCTGAACGGGCGGATGTATTACGACCGACTGACCAAGCTGCGCCGCGACATGTTTCTGCGCAAGGCACGTAAGGTGATAGGTTAGCTATGCGCATTATCTTCATGGGAACGCCTGATTTTTCGGTTCCGGCACTGGAGGCGCTGGTGGATGCCGACCACGATATCGCCGCCGTCTACTGCCAGCCGCCGCGCCCCGCCGGGCGCGGCAAGAAGGACCGGCCCGCCCCCGTCCATGCGCGCGCTGCTGCGCTGGGGCTGGACGTGCGCCATCCGGCGTCGCTGAGGGGCGAAGCCGAGCAGGCGGCGTTTGCGGCTTTGGGTGCGGATGTGGCTGTCGTCGTGGCCTACGGCCTGATCCTGCCGCAGGCCGTGCTGGACGCGCCGAAGCGGGGATGCCTCAATATCCATGCCTCGCTACTGCCCCGCTGGCGGGGCGCCGCGCCGATCCACCGCGCAATCATGGCCGGAGATGCCGAGACGGGCATCTGTATCATGCAGATGGAGGCGGATCTGGATACCGGGCCTGTCCTGACGCGGCAGGCGACGCCCATCGGCCCGCTTGAGACGACGGGCGCGCTGCATGATCGGCTGAGCGCGATGGGCGCCGCGATGATCGTGGACGCGCTGAGTCGCCTCGATCAATTGAAGGCCGCGCCGCAGCCCGGGCATGGCGTTACCTATGCGGCCAAGATCGACAAGGCCGAGGCGCGCGTGGACTGGAGCCTTGATGCCGCTCAGATAGACCGCCGGATCCGCGGACTTGCGCCCTTTCCCGGCGCGTGGTGCGAGATCGCAGGGCAGCGCGTCAAGCTTCTGGCCTCGGCGCTGGCTGAGGGGCGCGGCGCACCGGGCGAGGTGCTGGACGCGGGCCCCGGCACCTTGATTGTGGCCTGCGGGTCGGGCGCAGTGCGGCTTTTGCGCTTGCAGCGCGCGGGGCGCGGTGCGCAGGATGCGGGCGATTTCCTGCGCGGTATGGCAATGCCGCCGGGCACGCGGATTTAGGCGGGGCGTATGTTTCCAACCATCATGGGCACGGTCGTGATCGCGGGGATCGTCGGCTATCTGTCGGAAAAGTCGGGATTTACGCGCAACGGTATCCTGCCCTCGATTATCATCTGCGTGGGCGGCGCCTTCCTGTTTTACTTCATACGGCTGATGTTCGGGATCGGCTTCGGCTCGGCCGGGCTGAACGCCATCGCGTCCTCTGTCGGGGCGCTGATCATCGTGCCGTTCCACTGGCGCGGACGGCAATAGCTCTGCAGAAATCCCACGTTGAAGACCGAAGCGCCTGCCGGAATTTGAGTATTTTTGCCAAGGCGAAGCTGAAGTGCCGTCATTTGCGCGGCGGGCGCGCCCGGTAGACGGGCAGGGACCAGCCGAAGGTGAGCGAGCCTGCACGCAGCGCCCATGTCACGGCGCCGCATCCACCCAGCACGATCAGCGGATCGCGCGTCACTTCGCTGAGAAGCACCGCCGCGAGCGCGCCGGCGAACGCGGCGCTGACGTAGAGCTCGCCCTGTTTCAGCACGAGCGGCACCTCGCCGATGACCACGTCGCGCATCAGCCCGCCCATGCAGCCCGTGACCATCCCCATCAGCACGATGATCGGCGCGGGCTGCGCCATCAGCATCGCGGCGCTGACGCCCGCAGGCACCGCAACGGCCAAGGCGAAGGCATCGAGCCAGAGCAGCCAGCGATAGCGGCTCTCGACGAGATGCGCGGTGAAGAAGATCAGCACGGCGGCGCTGGTGGCGATGAGGACATAGGTCGGATCCCCCATCCAGAAGACCGGGTAGCGATCCAGCAGGACGTCGCGGAGCGTGCCGCCGCCCACCGCCGTGAGGCAGGCGATGAAGGCAAAGCCCACGATGTCGAGCTGCGCCCGGCTGGCCACCAGCGCGCCGGTCAGCGCGAAGATGAGGACCGAGGCATAATCGAGCAGGACGGGCGGGCTCACTTTGGCGCGGCTTTCTTGAACGGCGCCATACCCTCGCGCGCAAGCTCGTCCGCGCGCTCGTTCTCGGGGTGGCCTGCATGGCCCTTGACCCATGTCCACGTCACGTCGTGGCGGGCCTGCGCCGCGTCGAGGCGCTGCCAGAGCTCGGCATTCTTGACCGGCTTTTTGGCGGCGGTCTTCCAGCCGTTGCGCTTCCATCCGTGGATCCAGCCGGTGACACCGTTCTTGACGTACTGGCTGTCGGTGACGATGGTCAGCTTCGATGGTTTCGCCAACGTTTCGAGTGCGTTGATGGCTGCCAGAAGCTCCATCCGATTATTCGTGGTGCCTGCCTCGCCGCCCTTGAGGCAGCGTTCTTTGACGATCTTTGTGCCGTCCATCGCGCGCAGGAGCGCGCCCCAGCCGCCGGGGCCGGGATTGCCCGAACAGGCGCCATCGGTGTAGGCGAAAAGCTCAGCCACGGGCGTGGACCACCAGCCAGTCATCGGCTTGCCCGGCAAGGCCGACATCGCGGCCTGTCCAGCTTGCGCCGGCTGCGAGGCCGGCATCGGCCAGCAGGGTGCGCAGCTCATCCTCGGTGTAGAAAGTGTAGAAGCGTCCCAGCGCATCGCGCTGCGTGCCCGTGCCGGTCTTGACGCCGATATGGAAGAGGCCGCCGGGCCTGAGTGCCTCTTTCAGAGCCCCAAGGTGCCGGGGCAGGTCCGCGCGCGGCGCATGAAGCAGGCTGAAATTGGCCCAGATGCCGTCGTAGCGGTCCGTGCCGCCGATGTCGTCGAATGTGCCGAGGCGCGCGCTGACGCCGGGATGGCGGGCGGCCATGGCGACCATCTCGGGCGAGGCGTCCAGCGCATCGACGATCAGGCCGCGCGCCGCCATCTGCGCGGCTGCACGGCCCGGACCGCAGCCAAGATCGAGGACGCTTCCGCCCTCCGGCATCGCCGTGATGAAGGCGGCCAGATGCTTGTCGCCCTTCATATCGGCGGTCATGTCCGCGTATTTCTGGGCCTGCGCGCCATAGACGGCGAGCGTTTCTGGATCGGTGCTCATGAAAACACTCCGATTGCGAGGCAGGTCAGCACGATGACGGTCAGAAGGCCCCGGAGTTTCATCCACCATGCGGGCGCGACGCCATATCGCCAGAAAAGCCAGTCGAGCGCCAGAAGGCCGGTGAACCCCGCCATCAGCGATATCCCCGCGCTCGTCGGACCTCCGCCGGTGGTGAAGAACGCCCAGAGCGCGGGGATGACCGAAAGAGCGTAGCCTGTGCCCGCCTGCGCGCCCTCTAGCTTGGTGGCAAAGCCCCACAGGACGCCCGACATGAAGGACAGGATGATTGCGCCGTAGAAGAGCATCACATACGGCCCCGCAAAGCGCGGCCCGATGGCGCGGATCGTCCATTCGCCAAGCGCGGGGTTCAGCACCGTGAGGGCGCCCCAGACGAACGGGATCAGCCCGGCAAG